>ERZ1673752.306-NODE-306-length-87964-cov-22.702943_pt1 | contig 87964 bp, 51 predicted proteins | sample MGYA00580195_ERZ1673752 | MGnify/ENA primary metagenome ERZ1673752 (study PRJEB41218, sample SAMN15661744) | gut metagenome | host: Homo sapiens | place: Canada: London | collected 2015-08-20/2019-03-30 | study: EMG produced TPA metagenomics assembly of...
TGGAGGTGTAATCTAAATGTTACACAATCACTTACGCAACTTCACGTCGCACAAATTCATAATTCACTTGTGTGTTTTAAAACCTACTTGTACTGTTCATAATAGTAATGTTAGGAGGAAATAAACTTATAAATTTTTGTATTTCGTGCGTTATTTTATATAAAAAAGAGGCGGAAATCCTTTATTATTAAGAATTTCCGTCTCTTGTGTGTTAGCATGGATTCTAACTGCGAATGCCTTGATTTCCATCGTGGACCAGACAGGGCTTGAACCTGTGACCTCCAGATTATGAGTCTGTTGCTCTAACCAACTGAGCTACAAGTCCATGTAAGTCTGCAATGGCGCAGACGAATTAAGTGGCTGCAAAGATAGCAGGTTCTTGGCAAAATTCCAAATGTTTTTAGCAAAAAAAAGATAAAATGTGCGATTTTGACCATTTGACGCTCTGTATTTGGCCTTGTGTGAGGTTGGGACTGATATGACATAGCAAGACAAACGCTGTTTTGACGACAGAAAACACTCTTGTCCGTGACAGAATGGTGCGTGGCATGCAATACGGCGACGAGCTTTTTGTTTACACCGCTTAGATGCGGCGATGGCATGTGTAAAAAATATGACAAAAAGGTCTCTATGCTTAGCGTATACACAAATGTGTCTTGTGTTTTTGTAAATACGCCCTCATTTAGAGTTTTTCTCAAAGTGTTGTATTTCAGAATTTTATGATAATAATACAGTGTATTGTACAATAAAAGTTTTTTTGCTGGTTTACGTTTAAGGTTTAATCGTGTGGTGAATGGGTGTTAATCACGGTGCCATTAGGTGTTAGTCGCGCTTTGGTTAAGCGCTAAACGTGTTGCCATTAGTGCTTTTACGCGTGCCGAAACAAAAAACGTGTCTTTTTTTATGGCCTGGATGGCTTTCTTGACTTGGGTCGGATGTCTTTTCCTTCGCTAAAACAACCCCTCATCCTGGCTTGTTTTTTGTGATTAATTTTTGACATAAAAGACAAATCCTTAAGTGTCTCATGCCATAGCATGCTTCTTAGTTTGTGTTACCAGAACAAATAACAAGCGAATATATTGGTCATTTTTTGTATTTTGAGTATCTTTGCCAATATAAAAACATTATTTATGACAGAGCAGACATCCCATGACGTGTCGACGCATGGATTGACAGATGAACAAGTGTCGGCAAGCCGCCGTGAGCACGGCGACAACGTGTTGACACCTCCCAAGCCAATATCATTTTATAGACTTTACTTAGACAAATATCGCGACCCCATTATCCAGATACTGCTTGTAGCTGCTTTGGTATCTTTAGTTTTGGCATTCGTGGAGAACGATTTCGTGGAGACCATTGGTATCTTCGCGGCCATATTTATAGCCACGACGGTAGGATTTTATTTTGAAATGGATGCTGCCAAGAAGTTCAGAGTGCTCACTTTGATCAACGAAGATCAGCCAGTCAAGGTGCGTCGCGATGGCCAAGTGACGCAGATACCGCGTCGCGACGTGGTGGTGGGCGATATCATGCTTTTGGAGGTGGGCGATGAAATACCGGCCGATGGGTTCTTGACAGAGTCTGTCAACCTGCAAGTGGACGAATCAAGTCTCACCGGCGAGCAGATAGCCACCAAATCATTGCGTGGCAACACGCAGGCTAATACCGTTGCGGAGAGTCTTGCGGGAGCGCCGTCGCATCAGTCGCTTTCTACGAGCGCTACCTTGTCCGATTCCGACAAACATGCTGCCTATCCACCACATGTGGTGCTGCGCTCGTCGATGGTTATGAATGGACGGGGTGAGGCCGTGGTGACTCAAGTGGGTGACCATACCGAGATAGGCAGAGTGGCAATCAGTGCCACCGAGCAAACCACAACAAAGACACCATTGAGTATGCAGCTTGACAAATTGGCCAAACTCATATCCAAGGTCGGCACGGCCGTGGCTATAGTAACCTTTGTGGTTTTTATGGTGCACGACATCCTCACCAACACCATTTGGCAGGGCACTGATTATCTTGGTATGGCCCACATTGTGATCAACTATTTCATGGTGGCGGTCACGCTTATCGTGATGGCAGTGCCCGAGGGTCTGCCCATGGCGGTGACGCTTGCGTTGGCGCTCAACATGCGGCGTATGCTCAAATCAAATAACTTGGTGCGTAAATTGCATGCCTCAGAGACCATGGGAGCCGTGACTGTGATATGCACCGACAAGACGGGAACGCTCACGCAAAACCGCATGATGGTCAAAGCTTGCATGGCGGCAGACCCATCTGTGATGGATAGCGTCTTCAAGGGGGTGGCCGCTAACACCACGGCTCATTTGGATGGCCGCAAAGGCGTGGGTAATCCCACCGAGGTTGCATTGCTAAGATGGATGCAAGCGCAGGGCCAAGACTATCAGTCCATTCGCGAAGCGGCCCATGTGACCAAGCAACTGCCTTTCTCTACCGAGAACAAATACATGATAACGGTTACTGACGACCGGCAGATCTACGTTAAGGGTGCGCCAGAGATCGTTTTGGCCATGTGCGACATGGGAGCCAGTGAGCGTGCCGATGTGGCCGAAAAGCTAGCCTCCTACCAGCGCGCTGGCATGCGCGTGATAGCTCTGGCGTGTGGGCAAGGCGATTATTTTGCCACTGCGGGCTTGCGCTACCAGGCCATATTCGCCATAGAAGACCCTATCCGCTCGGACGTTCCGCAGGCTGTCGAAGAGTGCCTCAAAGCGGGTATAGAAGTAAAGGTGGTTACAGGCGACAACTCGGCCACAGCTATAGAGATAGCCCGACAGATAGGTATATGGAACGATCATAATCGAAATGCGGAGGATCGACATATCCATGAGCTCAAAAAACAAAACGAAGAGGATAGCTGGCACATCACCGGCGAGGCGTTCGCGGCGCTGAGCGACGACGAAGCTTATGAGTTAGCGCCTAAGCTCAGGGTGATGTCTCGGGCTCGACCGGCCGATAAGCAGCGGTTGGTGCAACTGTTGCAACGACGAGGCGAGGTTGTGGCCGTCACGGGTGATGGCACCAATGATGCACCGGCACTCAACTATGCGCACGTGGGATTGTCGTTGGGGTCTGGCACGTCGGTGGCCAAGCAGGCGTCAGACATCACGCTCTTGGATGACAGTTTCCGATCCATCGCCTCGGCAGTGATGTGGGGACGCTCGCTCTACAAGAACATACAACGGTTCCTCTTTTTCCAACTTGTCATCAATTTGTCTGCGTTGATGCTCGTGCTCGCTGGCTCGTTTGTAGGCACAGAGGTTCCACTTACGGTGACACAAATACTATGGATCAACCTCATCATGGACACATTCGCGGCTATGGCCTTGGCCTCGCTTCCCCCATCGCATGAGGTCATGCATGACAAACCACGCCAACAAAACGAATTTATCATTACCAAGGCCATGCGAAACGCCATTTTATGGTGTGGCATGCTATTTTTTGCGGTGATGTTTACGTTTTTACTTTGGTGTGAAAGACATGGCCCAGGCAGTGTGATAGATGTGCATGAGCTGACCCTTTTCTTCACCACGTTTGTCATGTTGCAATTTTGGAATCTCTTCAACGCTAAATGTCTGGGTAGCCATTACAGTGCTTTTCGCTACCTGATGCGTGACCGCGGACTATTGTTGGTGTTGATTTTCATCTTGGTGGGACAATGGGCCATTGTCACTTTTGGTGGTAGAATGTTTCGCACGCTTCCTCTCAGCGCAGAAGAGTGGATGGCGATAGTAGGCATTACGTGTGTAGCGGTGCTTGGCTCGGGCGAGTTGATACGTGCCGTGGGGCGTTGGCGAATGGCCCGGTAACAACAGACAGACCATGAGAACGATATATCTTGATAATGAAAGTGAGGCATTGACGCGGCCGGTCGTGGCAACGGTGGGCTTCTTTGATGGCGTGCATCTGGGGCATCAGTATCTTGTGAGACAAGTGGTGGATCGTGCCCACACATTGGGTTTAGAATCGATGGTAATCACTTTCGACCGCCATCCGCGCTCAGTATTACGACAGGATTTTCAACCACAGCTACTCACCCCGCTCGACGATAAGCTGCGATTGCTTGGGCTAACGGGCGTGGATGTAGTGGTAGTGCTGCGTTTTGACAAGGTAATGGCAATGTTGTCCGCTCGCCGTTTCATGGATGAGGTGCTGCGTGTACGGCTGTGTGTTCAGCAGCTGATTATTGGATATGACAACCGATTTGGGCACGATCGTGCAGAGAGTTTTGACGATTATGCCCGTTATGGACGCGAGATAGGCATGCAGGTTACACATGCTTCTGCCTACGTGGTGGATGGCATAGAGGTCAGTTCATCGGTGGTGCGAGCTTTTCTTCATGAGGGCGAGGTGACGTTGGCGGCTCGCTGCTTGGGCCGCGACTACACATTGTATGGATGGGTATCTGATGGTTACAAAGAGGGTAGAAAGTTGGGCTATCCCACGGCCAATCTCGACGTGTCGCGTATAGGGCAGTTGATACCGGGTAATGGTGTGTATGCGGTGAAGGCAAGAGTTGGGTCGGCCAGCCGCTCGATGCCCGCCATGACCAATATAGGAATGAGGCCTACTTTCGCTGGGCACGAGCGAACAGTGGAGACACATATCTTCGATTTTAGTGAGAATATATACGATCAAAGGCTTGATTTGTCTTTTGTGCGTCGCGTGAGGTCAGAGCGCAAGTTTGAAGACGTGAATGCTTTGGTGGACCAACTAAAACAGGATGAGAAAGAAATAGAAAAAATATTAAAAGAAAATGGTTTTGAATAAACAGACTCGTGTTTTTTTTGACATTGTGCTGTATGTGTTGATGTTTTTTGTCATACAGTATGTGATGTTGGTTGGCGTGTCAGGAGCTAACGCTTGGCATAACGGCATCTCGTGGGCTGAGTTTTCAAGCCATGTCTATCATGGAGCCATCGGTGTGGGTGGCAAGTTGTTGGTGGCTGTATCGGCGCTGAGCAGCATTGTCACTATCATTGTGTTTGTGTACGCCCGATGGGCGCGCTTGACGCGTGCGTGGCTCTCTATGCGTCCGTGGACGGTCTTGGTGTGGGTGGCATGCTTGGCTTTGGGCTCCATCTTGCCATCGCAATGGTTGCAAGAGCAGATGAATCTTACTGTGCCCGAGAGTGCGATGCGGGCGTTTGAGAGTATCATGAGTGAGCCGGTGGGGTACATGGCCATAGGCGTTTTGGCACCTTTGGCGGAAGAGGTGGTGTTCAGGGGAGCTATCCTTGGCAATCTGTTGCATGTATTTACTGGGCGCATGCATTGGATAGCCATTGCCATTTCTGCCCTCATCTTTGGCGCAGTGCATGGCAACGAAGCCCAATTCGCGCATGCCATGATTATTGGTTTGCTGTTGGGATGGATGTATTATCGCACCAATTCCATAATTCCGGGTGTGGTGTTCCACTGGATAAACAACACGGTGGCCTATCTCATGTTTAACCTGCTACCCTCATCGGCGGATGGTCAACTCGTCGATTTGTTTCACGGAGATAGTCGAACCATGTGGTTGGGGTTGTTGTTCTCGGTGTGTATCATCGTGCCAAGTCTGTATCAATTGGCGTTGAGGCTGAGACGATCGCAGGGTTGATATGTGATGATACAGGGCTGTATAATGCCTCTTGGAACACTTGTGGTGCGATCTGCCATTACTGATGGCTACGATTGTTTGACTTATCAGCATAAAATAAGGGGTCACGGCTCGATGTCGAGTGGTGACCCCTTCTCTACGTTAGTATGTTATGAAAAATTTGAGAGAAACGAAGCTTCACAGCCTCAAGTTGTTTTACTAAACATTATTTTATAGAGAAAGCATAGAAAATAGTCTTATTTCAGCATGGATTTGTCATGCGTTGTTGCTGGCAGCGCCATGGTTTGCTTCATGGTGTCGATAGTGGCACTATCGCCCATGGCCATTGGGTTTGCCTTGTCTATCTCTGGCATGGCGTAGCCATCATAGCTGCTCATGGGGTCGATATTGTGACGACCGAACGAGAACTGCATGGCATTGCCCAACGTGAGGATAATGGCAACGGTGGCTGCGGCCTTGAAAAGCGGCTTGAAACGCTGTGTCATGGTGATTGTACGAGCTTTGACCGGCTCGGGCTCGTCTATCATGGCCATCAGTTTGTTGTCGAAATCGTCTCCCAACACATCGTGTTTGCGCTCGCTTTCTCCATAGCAGAAGAGAGCCTTGTAGCGCAACAACTCCACCGGCACGTTGTCTTGGCTGAAGAAAGCGCGCAAGATATCCTCCTCCTCAAGGGTGGTTTCACAGCGCCAATAGCGCTCTAAGAGTTGGTCGATGTATTTGTAATCCATTGTCGATATTCTTGTTTGCTATAATAATGACGATTGGGTAGGAGCAAAGTTACAGTGCAATGATGTTTTAACTTTTATTTGGTTTTTCGGATATTAAGATGTTGGTATGGTTTTCATAGTCCGTAATCGTCCAAATCTTGAAATCTTAATTTGATAGTTTGGCGTGCCCTGAAAATGTTTACTTTGACCTGTTCGGTGGATATGTTGAGAATTTCGGCAATGTCTTTATAAGTTTTACCCTCAAAGTCGCGTAGTTGTATGCAGCTGCGCTGCTTCTCGGGTAGGTTGTCCACGATGTGCCGTACCAAGTTCACTTGGTCTCGCTGGATGGCTTTTTCGGATGGTGTGATGGCGTTGTCGGTATGTTCTACGGGTGTGTTGTCCAGTGATTGGTGCTGGTTAGCCTGCCGCTTGATGCTGTCCAAGGACAGGTTTCGGCAGATGGTGAAGCAAAAAGCTGGTATGTTTTCAATCTCATTCCATCGATCGCGCTGGTTCCAAACCTTGATAAGTGTTTCTTGCACGATGTCCTCCGCCTCCGCATTGTCAAGTGTAATGCGTAGCGCCAGCCGGTACAGCTGGTTCTTGAGCGGCATGATATCGTTTCGAAAACTAATTTCTGACATGGTTCAAGGCGTTTCCCTCCATGTTTGTTTACGTGGAGAAAGTTGTGAGATGAGCTCTTGCGAGTTTTTCGCGCGAGGTGGAGTAAGGTTGGGTCTCACTCTAAATAAGTGTAACCGTAGAGTCCCGATCGGTAGTTGTTGAGAAACTCTTTGCCCTCCGTGATTGATATTTTGCCCTGTTTGACACTCTTGGCCACCCATTGTTCCAATTGGCGCACAAGTTTCTTGGGGTTGTATTGTACGTATTCAAGCACCTCCTCGACGGTCTCCCCATCAAAAATTTGGTCTATGTTGTATCGCCCATCTTTCACGCTGATGTGCGCCGCGGTGGTGTCTCCGAAGAGGTTGTGCATGTCGCCGAGTATCTCTTGGTAGGCTCCGACAAGGAAAACGCCCAAGTAATAAGGCTCGTTTTTCCTCAAAGTGTGTAGTGGTAGCACGCTGCAAACGTGACCATCGGCCACGAAATTGCTGATTTTTCCGTCAGAATCGCACGTGATGTCTTGCAACGTGGCCTTGCGGGTGGGGCGCTCGTTGAGCCGTTGCAAGGGCACGATGGGGAACAATTGGTCTATGGCCCAAGAGTCTGGAAGGCTTTGGAAGAGCGAGAAATTACAGAAATATTTGTCGGCTAACAATTTGTCCAAGCTGCGAAGCTCATCGGGTACGTGTTTCATGCTTTTGGCAATGGTGTTCACTTCGTGGCAAACGCTCCAGTACATAGCTTCTATTTCGGCGCGCGTTTGCAGGTCTACGATGCCGTGTGAGAATAGTTCGAGCGACTCTTCGCGTATTTGCTCGGCATCGTGCCAATCCTCAAGCATGCGCTTAGGGTTGATATTGCACCAAATATTGTACAGCTCTTTCACCAAGGGGTGGTCTTCTTCCGTGGCCTCAAACTCTTCGGGCATCTCTGGTAGCGATGCCGTTTCCAGCACGTCGATGACCAATACCGAGTGGTGAGCGGCCAAACTGCGCCCGCTTTCGGTAATGATGTTGGGATGCTGGATGCCATTTTTGTCGGCGGCTTCTACGAAAGTGGACACGCAGTCGTTGACATACTCTTGTATGGAATAGTTCACTGAGCTTTCGCTGCTTGAGCTTCGGGTGCCGTCATAGTCCACGCCGAGACCTCCTCCACAGTCAACGAAGTTGACGGCATAGCCCATTTTGTGCAGGTTAATGTAGTATTGCGCCGCTTCTCTCAGTGCGGTTTGTATGCGTCTGATTTTTGTTATCTGGCTACCGATGTGAAAATGGATGAGCCTTAGGGAGTCGTGCATGCCCATGGCGTCGAGTTTACGTAGCGCCTGTAGCAACTCGGTGGCTGTCAAGCCAAACTTGGAGGCGTCGCCACCACTCTCTTCCCACTTGCCCGAGCCTGATGAGGCGAGCTTGATACGGATGCCGAGGTTGGGTTCCACGTGTAGTTTTTTGGCCACTTTGGCGATGGTATCCAGCTCGCTGAGTTTCTCCACGACAATGAAGATACGCTTGCCCATCTTCTGCGCGAGCAATGCCAGTTCTATGTAGTCTTCGTCTTTGTAGCCGTTGCAGACGATGAGCGAGTCGCTTTGGCATTGCACGGCGATCACCGCGTGTAGCTCGGGTTTGGAGCCTGCCTCAAGGCCGAGGTTGAATTTCTTGCCGTGACTGATCACCTCCTCTACCACTGGCTGCATCTGGTTAACCTTGATGGGATAGATAACGAAGTTTTCCGCTTGGAAATTGTATTCTTTCTTGGCTTTTGTAAAACATGAGGCCGTCTTCTCTATGCGGTTGTCAAGTATGTCGGGAAAACGTAGCAGCACGGGTGGCGTAACATCTCTCAGCGCCAATTCGTCCATTACATCTCGTAGATCTATCTCGGTGTTATCTTTGCACGGCATGACGTACATGTCACCGTTATTGTTGATACCAAAGTAGGAAGTGCCCCAACCATTGATGTTGTAAAGCTCTTTCGAATCTTCAATAGTCCATTTTTTCATGTCTGTAAGCGGGTCTTTTTATTAAAAAATGAAGGTTGTGTCGCATTCTGCCGTTATCCTATGTGCAACGTTTCTTTCAATTTGGCCACCATGTTGCTTATTTTTAGACAACTGTCCATCAGCGTCACGTCCACCGTGTGTTTGGCCATGAGGTAGTATGGCTCACGTTCTTCCAATTGGGTGGCAATGTATTTTTTCATTTCGTCAGTATTTTTCCCGAGCAGCAGTGGTCGCACTGCCCGTCCCATGTGCAGGTGGGCATAGAGTGTGTCTGGATGGCATTTCAGGTAAACGCTCTGCGCTTGTTGGTTGATGTACTGCATGTTGTCGAAAAAACATGGCGTGCCGCCCCCACAACTGATGACCACGTCCTCAAACTCGGCCACCTCGTGCAGCATGTTTCGCTCAATGAGGCGAAAGCCTTCCTCGCCTCGCTCGTCAAAGATTTGGCTCACGCTTTTGTGCATGCGGTTTTGGATGTACCAATCGAGGTCGTAGAACGACAGTGCCAAGTCTTCTGCCAAAGCCTTGCCAAGGGTGGTCTTGCCTGCCCCCATATATCCTACAAGCGCAATTCGGGTTATGTCCTTGCCGTGCGCTTCGTTTGTCATGCCGTGCGCCATTTTTGTGGGTGGTTATTTCTTGCGCCTGTTTGTCTTGGGCTCTGGGGCGTTTCTCACGATGTCCATGCACTCCTCGTAGCTCAGGTCTCCGGCCAAGGCGCGCTCGTGCAGCTTCTTGTCTATACGATAATTTTTGCCGTCATAGGCCACGTACGGTCCGTAACGCCCTTTCAGCAACTCCATCTTGTTGTCTTGCTCGAACTGTTTGATGTGCCTCTCCTTTTCCTGTAGCCGTTTGGTCTCGATGAGCGCCACGGCTGTTCCAAGTGTCACCGTCAGTGGGTTTTCACCCTTGGGCAGCGATACATATTTCTTGTTGTGCAGTACGTATGGGCCAAATCTTCCGGTGCCGATGGTCACTTCAGATCCCTCAAACTCGCCAATGTGGCGCGGCAGCTTGAACAGTTCTAACGCCTCGTCAAGCGTAATGGTCTCTATGCTCTTGTCCTTGGGCATCTGCGCGAAGCGCGGCTTCTCTTCGTCATCGGCCGATCCTATCTGCACCACGGGGCCAAAACGTCCAATCTTGACAGACACAGGCTTGCCCGTTGCTGGTTCCTCGCCCAACAGTCGTTCGCCCACCTTGTGCTCGGAGCGACTTTGCATCACCTTATCCACGTCGGGGTCAAAATCTTTGGTGAATTGCTTTACCATGTCTTTCCACTCCTCTTTTCCCTCGGCGATAAGGTCAAACTGTTGCTCCACCTTTGCGGTGAAGTTGTATTTCATTATTTCTGGAAAACTATCCACCAAGAAGTCTGTCACCACGATGCCGATGTCGGTGGGCAGCAACTTTCCTTTTTCCGATCCTACCATCTCCTTTTTTTTGTCGGATTTTATGCCGTTGCCTTTCAGCGTGTCCACCATGTAGGTGCGCTCGTTGCCGGGCTTGTCTCCCTTGACCACGTATTCGCGCTGTTGGATGGTAGATATTGTTGGGGCATAAGTGGATGGGCGCCCTATGCCGAGCTCCTCCAGCTTGTGCACCAAGCTCGCCTCTGTGTAGCGGTATGGGCTTTGCGAAAAACGCTCCGTTGAGGCTATCTCCTGCCTCTCCAGCCTGTCGCTCACTTTTAGGGTTGGCAAGAGCGTGACCTCCTCGCGGGTGTTTTCGTCTTCGTCGGTCGACTCGCGGTATACTTTGATAAATCCATCGAAGTCCAAGACCTCGCCGGTGGCTACGAATTTCTCGTCCACGCCTTCCACGTCAATGGTCACGACGGTCTTCTCCAGTTGGGCGTCGGCCATTTGCGAGGCTATCGTGCGTTTCCATATCAGGTCGTAGAGCCTGCGCTCTTGGCTTGAGAGATCTTGCCCGCGCTCGCTCGCGAAAGTGGGCCTGATGGCCTCATGGGCCTCCTGCGCTCCTTTGGAGTGCGTGTGATAGTTACGAGGTTTGCTGTATTTCTCGCCGTACGACTTGATGATTTCCTCCTTGCACGTGTTGATGGCCAATGTTGACAGGTTTACGCTGTCGGTTCTCATGTAGGTTATGCGGCCGGCCTCGTACAGTCGTTGGGCCACCATCATGGTTTGCGACACGGTGAACCCCAATTTTCGCGCAGCCTCTTGTTGTAGCGTAGAGGTGGTGAAGGGTGGGGCTGGCGTGCGTTTCGTAGGTTTTTTAACGATGTTGTCCACGGTAAACGTGGCGTTTTTGCATTTGTCAAGAAACGCCACCGACTCTTCGTGCGTGTTGAACCTGCGGTCCAACTCGGCTTTCACCTCGCTTTTGCTGCCGTCTGTGTTTCTCACGGTGAAGATGCCGCTCACCCGATAGTAAGGCTCGGTGTTGAACGCTTGTATCTCTCGCTCTCGCTCCACGATCAGTCTCACGGCCACGCTTTGAACACGGCCGGCCGAGAGCTGGGGCTTCACTTTGCGCCAAAGCACGGGCGAGAGCTTGAAACCCACGATACGGTCCAGCAGGCGGCGCGCCTGCTGTGCGTCCACCAAGTTCATGTCCAAGTGTCGCGGATGGGCAATGGCCTCCTTTATGGCACTTTTCGTAATTTCATGGAATACGATGCGGGCGGTCTTCGCCTCGTCTAAGCCAAGCACCTCACAAAGGTGCCAACTGATGGCCTCTCCCTCGCGGTCCTCATCCGATGCGAGCCAAATCTTACCTGCTTGCTTGGCGTTTTTCTTGAGTTCTGCTACAATTTTTTTCTTCTCTTCTGGAATTTCATAACACGGTTCCAACGTGTTCTCGTCTATGCTGAGCTCCTTTTTTTTGAGGTCTCGAATATGCCCGTATGAGGACATCACCTTGTAATCTTTTCCGAGAAATTTCTCTATGGTCTTAGCCTTTGCCGGGCTCTCTACGATAACTAAATTGTCTTGCATACTTGCGTACATGTTATTTATATGGTTGGCAAAAGTAATTAAAACATTTTCTTATACATTATTATATATAATATTTTTTGTTTTTTTAATAGAAAAGAAAATGTTGTAATTCGTAATTCATAACGTACATTGCACATTTTCATGGTATGTGCGAGTCATAATTAGAGTTTGAATTATATTGACAAATATACGCTCATATTTGGCTTATTTGCGCATGGACGTGCCTTTGCTTCCAAATATGCAAGAAATGGGCACACTTGGTAACTGCCTGAAAGTCAGAGTCGTGTTGCAACCGCTCGCTTGGCGTTAAACAATTCGTTTGCGTGATGGGTGCCTTTAGGGCTTAATCGCTTTGCCATTAATGCTTAATCGTGGCGTGAATAGTAGTTAATGGGTAAGCGTTTAATGCTTTGTCGCGACACGATTAATGCTTAGACGCATAATGGCAGTGACATTTGACCACTAAAAATAGAGTTTAGACACCTCTTATTGATGGGGTAAGGGCTGAAAAAGTTGATTTTCGTGTGCTATTTGACAAGTTTTTCTTGTCACGATTTCATGTAGTTTTTTTTGACAGTTGTGCACATGTCTCATTCAAAACGGAGTGATCGAAATGCGTATTTTATCATACAAATTTCTCAATACTTCCGCATTCCGCCTCCCCGTTTCTCTGTTTGTCATACCAGTCTATAAAGTCGTACAGTCCCTGGCGGATGGATCTCAGCCCGAAAAGCTCGGTGTGGATGTCGTGCACCGAAATCCATTGGTAAGCGGCTGCGTCGTCCAAAGCCTTGACCACCGATACGTCTTTCACTTGACAAAAGAAAAAACAGTCTGCGGTTCTCACCTCAAAACCGGCATACATGTACACGTTGGGCTGACTGAAAAGAAATTTGGCGTGCGTCACGTCCAAGCCAGTTTCCTCTTTCACCTCGCGCACCACGCCTTGCTCCACAGTCTCGCCGATGTCTACGAAACCACCCGGTAGGTCGAGCGTGCCTTTGGCAGGGGCTATTTTTCGGGTTAGCACGAGCAGTTCCTCGCGGTCGTTGAGTATGATGGCCACGGTGGCCGCACTGGGGTTTAGGTAATATTCAAACCCACAGTTGTCGCATTTCTTGCTTTTGTCGTCTTGCACATCAAAGTGCTTGCTTCCGCAAACGGGGCAGTACTGGAATTTTTCGAGTGGATGCATAGTGTGTTTTGTTTGGGTTGTTGGCGCGATGGCTTGGTGCGAGTGGTTGGCTTGGAGTTGGCGGCGCTTGCCAGCCGCCCGGAGCCTTCGCCACTGGAGCAACGTTGGCGGTTAACCTTTAGGGTGTAGCCGCCAAACATATTGTGCCGTTATAGCATGGATTTGATTTCTTTGTCGATATCTCTAATTTGGGAGTCTCGCTTTTGCAGCACGTTGTTTTTGTCTATGAGGAAGAAAGTAGGCACGCTTTGCACGTTGTAGTGGGCGGCGTTCACAGACGACATGGCTTCCTCGTCGCGTACGCATATCCAAGGCAGCGCGGCGACGCTCTCTTTCCAAAAGTGCTCGTCAGGGTCAAGGCTCACTTGGTATATCTCGAGTCCCTGGCGGCTGTACTTGTTGTATAGCTCTCGCAATTTCATGATGCGTTGTGCGCTACCCTTGCTTTCAAACACGTGAAAATCTAACAACACTACCTTCCCTTTCAGCGCGGTCAGTTTTCTGATGTTGCCCTTGTTGTCTGGCAAGGCAATCTCTATTACACCTGCGTCCACAACCTTCGAGGCATCTATGGTTTGGTTTTGGCCAGCTTGGATGATACGCACGTTCTTCATGCCCTCAATGGCAATATTGTGAAGGTTTTGCCCACGCTCAGACCCTGGGTAAAAAGTGTCCCAACTGGTGGCCACGGCGGCAAAGACCTGTACGTCGCTTTTCTTGCTGCGTGGGTCGAAGATGAGCATTGGCTTGCCGTTCACGGAAAATGTTTGGAACAGTGCGAAGTAAGAGGATGTGGCCTTGGGCTCTTTGAAAATGAAGTCGTTTTTCACAATGTTTTTATAGGCTTCTATCACAGTTTGTATGCTGTCGGCTTCCTTTTGGTAAGTCACGTTTGGGTTTTGTGTGATGGCGTTCACCGCGATTTGCAATTGCATCTGCATAGTGGCGAGCTGTTTGATCTTGGCGCACTGCTCCGATCCTTCCACGTGGTAGTCGGTGGACATTGTGGGATAGGAAGCCTTCACACTGATGTTCTCGGTGGAATCCACGCCAATATTAATGATTTGGCGGTCTATACGCAGTCTGTAAAACTCGGGATTTCCCTTGGTTTCTCCCTCGAAGGTGAACGAGCCGTCCGCTCCCAATTTGATAGAGTCTACCGCCACGGGGCCGTTCAGGCTCATATTTTCAAAATAGAGCGTGGAGTCTTTGGCTTCCGTGATGTTACCGCTCACCTTGAATTTTTCTCCGGAGCAAGAGGTGATGGCAGTGGCGGCGAGTGTCAAGGCCACAGATACAATGAGTTTGGTTATCTTCATTTCTATGTTATGGTTACTAAGTTGTTGATTGCAAAGTTAGTGCCTAATCGCCAAAAAAACAAAAAATATTAACGTTTTCTTCCCTTTTCTCGTGTTAAATGGGTAACTTTGCAACATTATATTTTATTAGATGTAAGTCAAAACAATAAGATTTTTAGATTTTTAGATGAACGTAATTACAAAGACCGTTCAGTTGCCAGATGGCAGAACCATCTCAATTGAAACCGGAAAGGTTGCGAAGCAAGCCGACGGTGCCGCAGTCCTTCGTTTAGGAAACACCGTTTTGTTGGCCACAGTTTGCGCAGCCAAAGAGGCAGTTCCGGGTACAGATTTTATGCCTTTGCAGGTTGATTATCGTGAGCAGTACAGTGCTGCGGGGCGTTTTCCCGGCGGATTTACCAAGCGCGAAGGCAAGCCAAGTGACGAGGAGATACTCACCTCGCGCCTTGTGGATCGAGCACTTCGTCCACTTTTCCCAGCAGATTATCATTGTGAGGTTTATGTGCAAGTAATGCTACTCTCCGCCGATGGGGTGGACCAGCCGGATGCTTTGGCTGGATTTGCTGCGTCTGCGGCTATGGCATGCTCTGACATTCCTTTCGATTATACCATCTCAGAGGTTCGTGTGGCTCGCGTAAACGGCGAGTATGTGGTAAACCCCACGTTCCAGCAGATGGAAGAGGCCGACATGGATCTTATGGTCGGAGCCACCAAAGACAATATCATGATGGTGGAGGGCGAGATGAAAGAGGTGCAGGAGACAGACCTTATTGCCGCCCTCAAAGTGGCCCACGAGGCCATCAAGCCCATGTGTGAGTTGCAAGACGAGTTGGCCAAAGAGCTTGGCACCGACACCAAACGCGCTTACGAGGATGAGGTGAACGACGACGAGCTGCGCCAACAAATCAAGGACGAGCTTTACAAGCCTGTGTATGACATCAACCGTCAGGCGTTGGAGAAGCACGCACGCCACGACGCTTTCGATAAGATTATAGCCGACTTCCTTGAGAGGTACGATGCGGCGCACACCGAATTGTCCGAGGATGAGCTTGAAGAGAAACACGCAGAGGCCGCTCGTTATTACGAGGACGTGATGCGCGACGCTATGCGCCGTTGCATACTCGACGAAGGTAAGCGTCTTGACGGGCGCGCCACCACCGACATTCGCCCCATCTGGTGCGAGGTGTCTCCACTGCCAATGCCTCACGGAAGCGCCATTTTCCAGCGCGGTGAGACCATGAGCCTTTCTACCTGCACATTGGGTACAAAGCTGGATGAGAAATTGGTAGACAACGTGTTGAACCGTGGATACCAGCGCTTCTTGCTACACTACAACTTCCCACCGTTCTCCACAGGCGAGGCCAAAGCGCAACGAAGTGTGGGCCGTAGAGAGATAGGGCATGGACATTTGGCATGGCGTGGACTGAAAGATCAGATACCATCTGATTTTCCTTACACCGTGCGTCTTGTGAGCCAAATATTGGAATCTAACGGCTCCTCGTCCATGGCGACTGTTTGCGCGGGTACGTTGGCGTTGATGGACGCTGGTGTTCCTATGAAAAAACCTGTCTCCGGCATTGCCATGGGACTTATCAAGAACCCGGGAGAAGACAAGTACGCCATACTGAGTGACATTCTTGGCGACGAGGACCACTTGGGTGACATGGACTTCAAGACTACCGGAACGAAGGATGGCTTGACCGCCACGCAGATGGATATCAAGTGCGACGGTCTGTCATTTGATATTTTGGAGAAAGCTCTGATGCAGGCTAAGGCTGGTCGTGAGCATATCATGGGCGAGATGATGAAGACCATGTCTGAGCCTCGCGCCGAAATGAAACCACAAGTGCCACGCATTGTTGCCATAGAGATTCCCAAGGAATTTATCGGAGCGGTGATAGGCCCCGGTGGTAAGATTATCCAGCAAATGCAAGAGGACACGGGATCTACCATCACCATAGACGAGATTGATGGCGTTGGCAAGGTTCAGATATCCGCGCCCAACAAGGATAGCATAGATGCCGCATTGGCCAAGATCAAGGGCATCGTGGCATTGCCCGAGGTGGGCGAGGTGTATGAGGGCACGGTGAAAAGCGTGATGCCTTACGGTTGCTTCGTGGAGATCTTGCCCGGCAAGGAGGGCTTACTACATATCTCGGAGATAGCTTGGAAACGTCTTGAGACGGTGGAAGAGGCTGGTATCTCGGAGGGCGATAAGATCAAGGTGAAACTCCTTGACATAGACGCCAAGACCGGCAAGTATAAACTTTCGCGTCGCGCGCTGCTTGAAAAGCCCGAAGGATATGTGGCTCGCGAGCGTCGCCCGCGTCGCGAAGACCGCAACGGTGGCGAGCGCAGGCCACGTCGTGACAATGATCGCCATGGCTTCAGCGGTGATCGCGGCGGTGATCGCGCCGAGCGTAACAATGACGACGCACGCAACGACAACGGTTCTGCCGAGTAAGCCAAGAGCGAATTTTTTCGATATAACGATAGCCCCACAACGTCAAACGTGATGTTGTGGGGCTTTTTGGATATTTCTGATTGTGACGCCTCAGCGGCGTGTGGTTACGATATAGGCGCTCAGCAATACCAAGACGAGAGCTGTGGGCTTGTCCCATGTGAGCGTGTCTTGCCCGATGGCGATGGCCACTGCCGACGCCACGATGGGTTGTAGGTTGGTGTAGACGCTCACCGTGGTGGCCCGAAGGTAGCGCATAGCGAATGGTATGGCAAAATAGCCGGCCACGGTGGCGAACACCACGATGAAGCCCATCTCTAACATGCCGCTCCATTGCCATGCCGTGCTATAGAGTGGGGCCGATAGTAAGTCTGACCATGAGAATGGCAATACCGCGACGGTCGATACCAAGAAAATCCACTTCATTTGTGTCACGGCGGTGTATTTAACCGATACTTTGCGCGTGACAATGAGGTACACAGCCCATGTGAGTAGGCTCAATATGGCCAGCCCAATACCTAACAGGTCGTTACTGCCACTGCCACGTTGCCATCCCATCAGCACCATGAGCATGGCTCCGACGATGCCCACTGCCACTCCTACAACGCCACGCTTTGACATTTTCTCTCCGATGAAGAGAGCCGCGCATACCATCGTGGCCACTGGCGTGAGCGTGGCGATGAGGCTGAAGTATACAGGCGTGGTATAGTTGAGTGCCCAAGCCGTGAGCGTTTGCGAGATGACAAATCCCAACAATCCGCCCATGATAATCACCAAGAGGTCTTTTCGCTCCACGTTTTCTTTGGGCATGAACAGCGATATGAGCCAGAAAATGGCCGCCGCGCCGATGCAACGCGTTGCCATATAGGCCATGGGCGATACCCATTGCTCCAAAAGCGACTTGGTCACGGGCACGCCGAGACCGAAAATGATATTGGCTAACAGGACGGCTGTGTGTCCTTGAATCTTTGTTTTTTCCATCATGCCGACAAAGTTAAGCATTATTCGTTATTTAATGAAGCTTGGATGCTGTAAAAAGCGAGACGAGGAGTTTGAATGTAATCATTTTTATTGCTTTCCCAAACAATTTCGCTTCCCAATCGGCAAACGCATTCCAGTACATGCGATGATTTTTGCCCGCGGTGGCTTATTGGCGCACGTTTGGTACGCATTATATCCCACCATTTTGCGCCAATTGAAAAAATCATGGCGCGCGCGTTACTTTTTTCGGGAAAAAAGATGTAAGTTTACGCCTTGTAACCATATCGTAAAAAGAATGAAACCTATCATTAGCCATTTCACCGACGATGACCTTTACAAGTTTTCGATGTGTTGCGCCGTTATCGACAATTATCCACGGGCTCGAGTGAGATACTCGTTTTTTGACCGAAACGACACTGTGTATCCAGACGGTTTCGCCGAATTGGTGCGCGAGCAAATCAAAATGTTGGAGGCTCTTGTCATTACGGACGAGGAGATAGCCTTTATGAAACGTGAGTGTTATTATATACCTTGCTGGTTTTACACCTATCTTAAAGGGTTCAGGTATAAGGAAGAGTGGGTGGACGTGTCACAAGACGCGGAGGGAAAACTGCACATTGAGATAGAGGGCAACTGGTCTGACACCATCCTGTTGGAGGTGAAAGTGCTTGCCATTGTCTCGGAGTTGTACTACCAAGTGACCGGGCAGGACGTGGCGTTTGATTATGACGACTACTATTGCAAGGCTTACCACAAAGCCGAGCGACTTTTGAAAGCTGGGTGCATATTCTCCGATTTTGGCACGCGCCGTCGCGCTTCGTTCAAGGCCGAGGATACTGTGGTGAGGGCATTCAGGGATTGTGCCGACAAGATGGGTAAATCCGCCACGGGCAAAATAGTGGGTACCAGCAATGTTTATCTGGCCATGAAATATGGCTTCAAGCCTGTGGGCACCATGGCGCACGAGTTCGTTTGCGCCTTGGGCGGCATGTTCGGCCCACAGATGGCCAACCATTTAGCCATGGAGGCGTGGCGTGGCACGTTTCGTGGAGCCTTGGGCGTGTATCTCTACGATAGCTATGGCTGGGACATATTCTCGTTGAACTTCTCTGAAGACTTTGCTAATTTGTTCAAGGGTTTGCGTGTGGATAGTGGCGACAACCGTGAGGAACTGCGTAAAATCGTACGGAAATACGAGTCGTTTAACATCCCGTCGCGAACCAAGCAAGTCATCTTTTCTAATGGGCTCACCACCGATGACGCCATTGAGATACAAAGATACGCAAAGGATTGTTGTCATCCATCGTTCGGGATTGGCACTCATTTCACCAACGATTTTAAGGGAATTGTCCCTATGAACACCGTCATCAAGTTGGTGGCGGTGAAGATTACGGAGTCGTGGCCATTCTATAACGACACCTGCAAGCTCTCGGAGGATACCGGCAAGCACACTGGCAAGCCCGAGGTCATCAGGCGATTTATGGCAAGTCTCAACATGAAGGGCGACGCCTGACGCGTTTTTTGCGACATGGAGGGAGCGGGTAGCTTGCCACAAAAAAATCTCACGATGGCTCGTGAGATTTTTTGTTTTACCCGGGACGGGGATGTTTGGCTAATCGCTTGTCTTGTTAGATCTGCCTTGGGTGCGTTAAAGCGAGAGCCAGCCTATAACAAGACGAAGCTCTTTCTCAGTTTCAACTTGTCGGAGCTGTTTCCCACCAATATGGTGAACTCGCCCGGCTCGGCCGTCCATCGTTTGTTTTTCTCGTCGTAAAAACTTAACGCGTCTTTCCCGATGGTGATAGTCACGTCTTGCCGTTGGCCTGCCCGAAGCTCCACTTTGGCGAAGCCTTTGAGTTCTTTCATGGGCCTATCCACGGATGCTTGGTTGTCGCGCACGTAGAGTTGTACGGTCTCCTTGCCGTCGCGAGGGCCAGTGTTTCTCACCGTCACGGTGACGCGCAGGCTGTCGGAGGGGTGCATGGTGGTTTTGTCAAGACGCAGGTTTGACAGGGCGAAAGACGTGTAGCTCAGTCCGTGGCCGAATGCGAAGAGCGGCTTGGTATGTGCCTTGTCCACCCATCGGTATCCCACGTAGATGCCCTCTTTGTACTCTTGGTCTATCACCTTTTTGTCGGCGCGCCATGTGCCGGGATAAGCGCCGAGCGCATGAGCGCCCACGTCCTCGAGTCTCGCTGGCCATGTAAACGGTAATTTGCCCGAGGGATTTACGTCTCCGCTAAGCACGTCGGCTATGGCATGGCCTGCTTCGGAGCCGATGTACCATCCCTGCACGATGGCTTGCACTCGGTCTCGCCACGGCATGGCCACGGCGTTGCCTGATATATTGACAAAGATGACGCGCTTGTTGACCCGTGCCAGCGCGTAGACGAGCTTGTCTTGGGCGTATGGCAAGGCGTAACTCTTGCGGTCGTGCCCCTCGCAGTCTTGGTAGTCGCTCTTGTTCAGGCCACCGATCACCACCACGTAGTCGGCCCCTTTAGCTTTCTCGACGGCATCGTTGATGAGTTGGCTCTCGGAGCGATGGTCCGCGAGGTTTTGGCCGGTTGTCACTCCATTATAGTTGCCGGTGGTGTCGCCAACGTATCCGCGCTCATAGTCCACTTGCATGACGTGCCCCAGTCGCGCCTTGATGCCATCCAATGGAGACACCTCTCGCTGCGCTTTCAACGAGGAAGAGCCTCCCCCCACGGTCATCATCTTGATGGCGTTCTCGCCCACTACCAACAGCTTGGCTCTGCGATGCGTTGACGATGACGAAACGATGGGCAGCGTGTTGTCTTTGTTTAGCAACAGCACGATACCTTCTCCGGCTATTTTCCGTGCGGCCTCATAGTGACTTTCGGAGCACAGGAAACCACGATTGGGCTTGTGAGCCATCGTTGTCCGAAAGTATAATCTGAGCACTCGGCGCACCTTGTCGTTAAGCTCTCGCTCAGTATATTTGCCCTCGAGGATAAGTTTCTTGTAAGGTTCGGCCAAGTGATAGCTGTCGTATGCGTTGGTCTTGCCCATGGTAAGACCGTCTGTCCATGTGCCAAACTCCATGTCGAGTCCGTTTGTGATGGCTTGGTCGGTGTCGTGCGTACCTCCCCAATCGCTCACTACTACGCCGTCAAACCTCCAGTCTCGTTTAAGGATTTGGTTGAGCAATATGTCGTTGTGGCAGTTGTGCTGGTTCTTATACATGCCGTATGACCCCATGATGGCCCATGCTTTCCCTTTCTGTACGGCCGCCTTGAAAGCCGGCAGGTATATCTCGTGTAGGGCTCTATCGGAGACAATGACATTGACATTGTGACGGTTCTCCTCGTCGTTGTTGAGCGCGTAGTGCTTCACGCAGGCTGCCACGCCATTCTGTTGCATGCCTATGATGTATGGCGCCACCATGGTCGAGGCGAGGAATGGGTCTTCGCCCATGTATTCAAAGTTGCGTCCATTGAGCGGCGTGCGGTAGATATTCACGCCCGGTCCGAGAATCATGTCTTTGCCCCGGTATAGCGCTTCCTCGCCCAAGCTGTGCCCATAGATCAGTGCCAGCGATGGGTTCCAAGTGGCGGCAAGGCACGTGAGCGCTGGGAATGCCACGCAGGAGTCGTTGGTTTGGCCCGCTTGTTCCCATTCGTCCCATAGCACGTCTGGGCGCACGCCGTGTGGGCCGTCGTCGGTCCAAAAGTCGGGCAGCCCGAGACGCTTTACGCCCGGGGCCGAGAATTTGCTTTGAGCGTGTATCACGGCTATTTTTTCGTTTAATGTCATACGGCCGAGTGCGTCTTCCACTCGTTGCTCAATGGGCTTGTCGCTGTCAAGATACACGGGTGTCTGCGCGTTGCTGGGCAGTGACATTAGGCAAGGCAGACAGAGTGTGAAAAGATTTTTAGCAAATGTCATAATCAATTATATATTGATAAATATTTAGTGTTTGCCTTTCGTGTCGGAGGAATAGATGTGTCTTACCGTCACCATTGTACATGGGCGAAATATTGATACGATGTTTTTTGTCATTTCTTTTGATAGACGCGTACATAGTCTACCTCCATCGTGGCGGGCAGAGCGGTCTCATCAACTCCCTTTTGTCCACCCCAAGCACCACCCCAAGCGAGGTTTAATATGAGGTAGAAAGGTTTGTTATACGGCCAAGTGCTGATATTGTTGGCACCGTCATTTTCAAATCTTAGCAGTGGCTCGCCATCCACATAGGTTTGCATGTAGTCTGGTGTCCATTCTAATCTATAGATATGAAAGTTGCCCTCAGCATTTGCTGTGAGCCTTTCGGCAGTCTTTTGGGTTCCTTTGACATGGTTGTAGGCCTCGCTGTGGAATGAAGAAGAAGTATAGTTTGGGTTATACCCCACCTCTTCCATAATGTCAATTTCGCCACATCGGGGCCACGGCATGGTTTTGAAATCGTTGTTAGCAGGCATCATCCAGAAGGCCGGCCATGTACCACGTCCTTTGGGAAGTTTGATTTTGGCCTCGAAAATGCCATATCGCCATCCTTTGTTAACATTAGCATAGACACGCCCGGAGTATACGTTTGTGCCCTCTTTAAAGGCGGTAATACGAAGTGTTCCATCTTTTATCTCCGTGACGCAACGCCCATTGTGCTCTCCGTTCACGTAGGTTTGCAGTTCGTTGTTTACCCATCCAGGACCTTGAACCTCATGCGTCCAATGGTCAGGATTAAGTTTAGAACCTGTGTTAAACTCGTCGTTCCACACCAATTTGTAGCCCTCAGGAGCCTGTGGTCCATTTGGATCAATTTTGCCGGGATTTTGCTTTACGTTAATTGTTTTGCGTGCCGTTCCAGCCATGATGGTGATTTGCCCCTCGCGTGCTTCATCGGTGGCGTTGGCTGAGGCCGAGATGGTAGCTTCAATAGATGTTTGTGTAGATTTGTTTGGACTGATGGTGAGCCATTTTTCAGAAGAAATAGCTCCCCATTCATGGTTGGTTTTGATGGTAACCGTGGCCGATCCGCCATCACCATTGATAGTTACATCGAGCTGTGAGATGGTTATTGTATTGGTTTGTACGGTTTTTTCATCATTGTTACCGCTACCACACGCAACAAGGGAACATGCGGCAAGCAGCCATCCTATCATCATATTGTTGTTCATTTGTTTTTTGATAATAAACGGTAGAAAACTTTTAAAAGTCTTTATAGCCTTTATTGTAAGGTGTATTTTATTTTTTACTGTATATACAAAAGACCGCCTTTAGTAAATTTGGAAGAACATTTTGCGATTCATGGAGTGTGCCACATACCGCTTAAATGTTCTTCCTTCTTTGATGAAGCAGTTATTTTGTTTCTGGATGTCCAGTGCCGTCGTCGCAGTCATGCTCTTTGAGCACCACGTCTTTGAGTTTCACTTCCGTTCCAGCAGGGGATCCTCCAAAGTCAAGGACAAGCGAAACTTTTTCCATATCGATACCAGGCAGGTTATCTTTATAGAAAACTGTTGGTTCGCCGGCATTCAAATTTATACGTTGTTCAAAGAAGAACACACCGTCATCTCCTGTTTTTACAAGCTTCAAGGTTGCTCCCTTAATTTCTTCAGAGGCCGTAATAGTGGCTGAGAAATCATAATTTGTGACAGCGTTCGTGCTCATGTCAGTGAGGAATTTAACCTGTGCTTGCCATTGATTATCTGTGGCATTGGGCATAAACATGTCGTAAGCTCCATTACCTTTATCCTTGAACGTGATAGGATCGGCACTTACTACCCATCCCGGAGCATAATAAAACTCACTGGTATAGGTCATGTTTTTCCACATGTTGCATTCGCTATTAAAAGCATATCCGCCAAATCCCTTTTCTTCAGGAGTTTTTTCCTCCTCGCTTGAGAGTGTAATATGCCAAGCTATTCCCCCATTATCGGTTACGAGGTCTATGCGTTTAGCATCGATATGCTCAATGCGCAGACGAGGATTGTTCCACTGTTCATTGTTGGCAATGTATGGAAAGAGAGTCTTGGGAGGCAGAACGATGAATATACCCTCTTGTATTTTCTTGGCATTGTCAACCCATGTACCCGACTCCAAGGAGAAAGTTACCTGTTGTTTTTGCACCTTTGCCATGAAGTCTTTTCCATCATTAGAGTTGTATTCAGGGTAAACATTTGTGGCGCCAGTGTTCACATACATCGTGCCGCCCACTCCCGGGTCGTAGTTGTAGGTGCCTTTGGCGTCGCCTTTTTGTGCGAAGTTGAATGTCAGTCGGTCATCGTACATCCCAAAATCGTCTTTTTCGTGTGGCATAGCCGACCACCATTCGGTTCCCGATGTGCCTGAGGGGCCACATCCCAAGTGACCGTTCTCCTCGGCCATCACTCGCCAAGTTTTCCCATTCAGGCAGTTGTAGTATGGAGACCAGTCCACAAGCGTCTTTTCAAATGTGAATTGTTTTTTGACAGAAGCCTGCGAAATGCCATTGCGGTTGGCCAAGTGCAATTCTATTTCATACGTTCCCGCTGTCTTATTAGCCCAGCTCACAGTCGGCAATGTAGAGTAGGTGGCACCATTGATAATCCATATTGGATAGAAACCTTGACGCTCATCCATTGTGGCTGTCATTTGATTGGTCTCTTGATCTACGTTTAATTTGAAGTCCACCCCTTCCATAGTGGGCACTCCACGCTGCTCCGCGCCATCGAAGCTCTCGGGAGAACAACCTGTCACAGCTACAATAAGAAGGAGTGACGCAGCCATGTATTTCAGTAAATGTTTCATGATTTTATGTCTTGATGATTTTTTGTTGTGCTTACCTCCCATTTAGGAGACAATACGCAGAAGTGTTATTTATAGCCTTCGTTTTGCACCAAGTTAGGTGAAGTATCGAGTTCAGAGAGGGCGATAGGCACATATTTGTTGTGCTCTTGCCAAGTGTTCGTGCGGTAACCGTATATGTCGGGCACCAAAGTGGTCTTGGCTTTGCCCGTTCTAACAAGTTCCCAATAGCGTTTTCCCTCACCTACAAACTCGTAGCGTCTTTCTTGAATGATGTCGTCTTCGGTAACCGTTTTGAGTCCTTCAAGCCCAGCGCGCTTGCGCACCTCATTGACATAGCCCAGTGCTGAGGCTGCGTCGCCTGTGGCAAGTGACAACTCTGCGGCGTTGAGTAAGGTCTCTGCATAGCGATAAACGCGTAGGTTGTTATTGTAATTCATCAGTTTGTCTCCTGCGGCATCCTTGTTGTTCTCGCTTTGAACGATATATTTTCTGAGCCAAAATCCTGTATCTTGATAGCGCTTGGTATATTTTACACCGCGCGCATCAAAACATGTGGCGTCACGGCGAGAGTCTCCTTTCTCGAACATCTCATAGGTTTCCACTCTCACTGGCATAAATCCCCAGCCATCTGTGCCAGCGTTTATACCTTTGCCACCGGGCCAAGCGTTGGGTGATATGAGCGTAGGCATCACTGTTCCACCCACAGCCAACGGACTATTCCAACTGCGCAAGCTATTGTCATCGTTATAATTAATCTCAAAAATACTCTCTTTGCACCATTCATTCTCCTCAAGCCACAGAGCCGCGAAGTTATCAAGCAATCCATAATTGCTGTCATTGACAATCTCTTTCATATATCCCAGTGCTTTCGGATAGCGTGATTTGTCGTTTTGGTACATCACCATCTCGGCGTAAAGCATATATCCCATGGCCTGTGAGACACGTCCCACATTCTTGTCTGTAGCCGACTTGTCAGTCCAGACCATTGGCAATACGTTCTCATCAAGTATTTCCTCGAGTTCCACCACGAGCTTTTCGTACACTTGGTCGGCCTTGAGCTGTTCGGCTTGGTAGGGTGGTTTCAAATTTTCCAAATAGAAAGGAATATTGCCAAAGAAGTGCCACAACATGTTATAATAGTACACGCGTAGTAGTCTTGCTTGTGCCACGTATAGTTTTTGGTTTTCCGCCGAAATGTCATTTTTGGCCCATCCCACATATTTTAGTACGTCGTTGCATCGTTTCACGCCACTGTAGTCTATCGTCCACAGAGAGCCGAGGGTATTATTCTGGTCGCCATCAAAGTTGGATAGCTTGTGCCAATTGAGCATGTCGCCTGCGTTGGCACCACCCACCCAAACATTGTCTGACATGATTTCGCTACAAATGTTCACGCTATTGTAGTTGCCCAATCCCCAGTCGGGCCAGTGTAATGGGTCGTAGGCGGCGACGAGAGCCTCCATGACATGTTTATCGGTGGAGTAATACTCTTCTATAGACTCTCCCGTGGGATTAGTTACGTCTAAGAAGTCGTCGCTGCAAGAGCTTAAAAGCAGTGTGGCAGACGCCATCATAGACATTGATATATATATAATTTTTTTCATTGTTGGTTGCTTTTAGTGATTATCTTTCCATGAAGTATCAACATATTCTTCTTATCTCTTAACAACTTAGAAAGTGAGATTAAATCCTATTGTCCATGTGCGCGCTTGCGGATAGATACCTCTATCAATACCAAGCGAAGTGCTACCCGACGACATCTCTGGGTCAAATCCCCAATATTTGGTCCATGTGACCAAGTTTTCTGCCATCACGAAGAGGCGCAATCTCTCCACGAAAGCTTTTCTTGTGATGCTCTGTGGCAATGTATATCCCAACTGTATGTTCTTCAACCTAAGATAAGAGCCATCGCAAACATAAAGGTCTGAAACCTGCCAGTTCACGTCATCGGTGATTTTGAGCATGGGATATTTGTTCGATGTGCCTGGTCCTGTCCAGCGGCCGAGCATCCAAGAGGGGAAGTTGCCCGAGTTTACATCATTTCGGTGCGTTGCGTCGAAGATATCAACGCCGGCCACTCCCTGCAAGAAGAGACTGAAATCAATCCCTTTCCAATTGGCGTTGAAGTTGAAACCGTAGGTCCATGAAGGCGTGCCATTGCCAATGTTAGTGCGGTCGTCTGAGCTAATCGTGCCGTCACCGTTCACGTCTACGAACCGAACGTCGCCCGGTCGGGCTTTGGGCTGTATTAATTTGCCCTCTGCGTTTTTGTAATCTTGCACTTCTTGCATGTTCTGGAACACGCCAGCGGTTTTAAAACCGTAGAAGAACGGGAATGGTTGGCCCTTTTCTGCTCTTGACAATGCGCCTCCTTGAATACCCTGCACACCATCGAACGACAGATAACCAGAGGCGTTGCCAAGATACAACAACTCATTGTGCAGATAGGTGGCATTAGCCTTGACGGCAAAATTGGCGTCGGCGATGTGCCATTTATATCCCAACTCAAGCTCCACGCCAGAGTTTTCCATGTCGCCCACGTTATAAAGTGGCGCAGACTCGCCCACATATCCCGGTATGGGCAAGGCGATAATCATGCCGTTGGTCTTTTTCTTAAAATAGTCAACGGTGAATGTAAGGGCGCTTTTCAAGAAGCCAAGATCCAATCCAATGTCTGTTTGCTCGCTCTCCTCCCATTTCAAGTCGGGATTGGCCAATCCAGAAGCTTTTGACCCGATGGACATCGAGGCCACGCGTCCGAAGAGGTAATTGTTACCCATGGCATTGTTAACGGTGTAACGAAAATCACCGATACGCTCATTACCGTTCTTTCCCCAGCTCAGACGCAGTTTTGCAATGTTCATCCAATTGGGCATCTTGATATAAGGCTCGTTAGCTATATTCCAACCGAAAGAGGCTGATGGGAATGTGCCATATTTGTTGTTAGAACCGAAACGGGAACTGCCATCGCGACGCACTGTGGCCTGAACCATGTAGCGCTCGTCGTAGTTGTAACCCACGCGGGCAAAAAGCGAGGCCAAACGGTGCTCCGCCCATGGGCCACCGCTCACGGAGTGTTGTACCGTGGCATTACCATTGGCATCCACGACAACGTTTCCAGTGGCGTAGTTGATGGAGGGTTTGTTAATATTCACGAGGTTCCACCTTGAGCCTGCGAGATCTGAGTTTTTAGATTTTAAAGCCGACTGACCGAGCAAGGCGTTGAAAGTGTGCTTTCCAATGGTTTTGTTGTATGACAGCGTGTTTTCCAACTGCCATGTGTATCCCTGTGCCTTGTAAGAGCTTGCGCTGGTGTGTTCCTGCTTCGAATTGCCCGAAAGGTAATACCGAGAAGTCACAGCGCCATCGTTACCCCAGAACGAAATGTCAGGGCTATAAGAAAAACGGTACTTCAAGTTGTCCCAAATGTTGAGTTCGAACGAGAAGTTTGCCACCCACTTGTGGCTCCAGTTCTTGGTTGGGGGTATCTGCATCATGGCCAAGGGATTGTTCATTTCCTGATAAGCTCCGCTGGCAGCGGGTATGGTATAAGGGTTGCCATGCTCGTCACAAAGCAGCTCATTGTTGGGATATGCGGCCCGAAGGGCTTCCGCTGCTTCTGCTTCGGTCACCGTCGGAGCCAGCAGTGGTGCCAAGTATAGGGCACTGCCCAATATGGAACCAAACTCAGAGTTTTCCGATACACCCGTGCTGTGCACCCGTGCATATGACAGATTAGAGGTTACAGAGAGCTTGTTGAGAAAGTTGCGTTCCTTGGTGGCATCCCAAACCACATAATTTGTGTTGGAGCGCAGTGTCAAGCGGTCGTAGTTAGATTGTCCGTGGTTGCCTCCGACGATACCATCTTGGTCAAAATAGCCCAATGAGAGGAAGTAGTTCACACGGTCGGTTGCGCCACTGATTGTTACGTCATGGTTTACCACTGGTGCGTTGTCATTGAGCACCAAGTCCTGCCAGTCTGTCCCAAACCCTTTGATGGGTTTGCCGTTGCTGTCCTTGAGGTTGTAGGGATCGGCGTATATGGGTGCCTGCCCAGCGTTCAGGCGCATCTCGTTTTGCAATATGGCATAGTCTGTTGCGCTTGTCACGTCACGATGCCTCCATGCCGTCTGCCATCCGGTGGAGAAGTTATAGTTTACGCGCGCCTGTCCCTTATTACCCGATTTGGTGGTCACCAATACTACACCATTGCTTCCACGCGAGCCATAGATGGCTGCCGATGCAGCGTCTTTGAGCACCTCGATAGAGGCGATGTCGTTTGGGTTCATGTAGTCGAGACCACCCTCGATGGGCATTCCGTCAACGATAAACAGTGGCGTGTTGTCGTTTATAGTGCCATTGCCACGAATGATGATACGTGGTTGGGCGCCAGGTTGGCCAGATGCAGATGTCACGTTAACACCCGCCGCCAATCCTTTCAGGGCGTTGTCCATGCGCACAGGACTTTTGCCCAGTAGGTCTTCGGCAGTCACTTTGGCAATGCTCGCCGTCACAACGCTCTTTTTCTGTACGCCGTAACCAATGACCACGACATCCTCAAGCATCTTGCTGTCTGTACGCATCACCACGCGCATGTTTTCATGTGCTTGTTCTTCGTGCGTTACAAAGCCCACGTAAGAAAATACCAAAGTGGCACCGGGAGCCACGCTCATCGTAAACCGACCGTCCAAATCGGTCACCGCGCCTTGCGAAGTGCCTTTCTGTACAACAGAAGCGCCAATGATAGGCTCGCCGTTCGTATCCACAACCATGCCCGAGTATTTTTTGTTCTGGGCATAGACCATGACCGATGTGAACAACGCCACCAACATGGCAATCATTTTAATGTGTCTCATATTGAAAATGTTTAGGTTTGAAATGTTTTATATACCATATTTGGCAAATCTGATAATACAAAGTTAAGAGGTTTTAAGCACTATTCCTAAGCATGGGTGTCAAAAAGTGGATGTCTTTATATTGCATATTAATCGTATAGTATTATATATGAGACGATTAATAGATAAGACCTGTTGTTAAAATAGTGGACGGAATATGAAAATTTAATGTTTTATTTTATGTAAGATTATGAAATTTTAACCCAGTGGTCAAACGGTTGCATGCTCTTATTCTATTTGTTATAGTTATATTCGCATGGAATTTTGTCGGATGCTAATTTCATGATGTCTATTCTCATGGTTTGCTAATATTTAATGAAAGCGAGCCGAAAAATAAGACTATACCACAAGTTAGGATGATGATCAACACGAATAGAATTGTCCATTATTGACCACGCTTATCCATGATACTTCTATAGCAACCCAATAGGCATGATGACATAATAATGATATATTTTTTCTTTATGCGCCCTGATAATGAAATTTGATTTACAGGAAATCATTTCTTATTTCGAGCAAATAAAACACCATGAAAATAACAGACAAAGCATCTCTTATAAATCGCTTATTTGCGTCACAAAGATGCTATGCTCGTCAATATGCGATTTTTGAGAGTTTTTTGCAATGATTTGGGCAGCAGTATGTTATAAACGAAACATTTTTTTTAAATTTAAAAAGTTTTCTCATGGGCTCGCCTTTAGGCCTTATTGGCAATACGATTAGTACTTATTTCTGTTGCCAATAAGTCTTAAACGCATGGCGATAGAGTCTTAAACGTGTAGTGAATGGATAGCGAAGGCAACGCAAAGTCAAAAAAATGAGCGTAAATAAAGTTTTTTTTCAGTCAAAATATAATTTTTGGACTGTAGAACGGTGGTGTTGCAAGCATCTTTTTTTGTGATGTTTTCTTTACATAGCCTTGTGTCACTCTCAATCACTATACGTCTCAATAAAAAGAAATGCAATCGTTTGGCTTGATGCCAAAAAAAATGTAACTTTGCCTATTACATCATCCTTTTTTCTGACATGCGTTATAAAACATACTTGTTACAGCTGCTAAGCTGTCTACTGCCACTCATGACACAGGCCAAGGATAAAACTTTGGACTCGCTGCTGCAATTGATAGACAGAGGCATAGATCGCTCTGAACAGTATGTGGCTGTAAGAGAACGACGCATAGACCAATTAAGAAAGCAATTGGATGCGTCTACCAACGATGCCATGCGTTACGATGCGTCTTTCAAACTCTATGAGGAGTACAAGCCTTTTATCAACGATTCTGCCATCTACTATATCAGTCGCTGTATTGCTTTAGCCACCCGCATGAACCATATGGCAGAAGTGGCACAATGTCGATCGCTGCTCGCTTTAAGGTGCAGTAACACTGGCATGTACGACGAGGCCATCATGATGCTTGACAAGATAAACGTCAATGAGCTTACCACACCAAGCGAGGGGGTGTACTATCTTGCGCGAGCGCATGTCTATGGCGAATTGGCTTATTACACGCGAATAGACCAAATGCGCAAATACTATGGCGATGAGACAAAGAAATTCCGTCATTTAGCCTATCAAGCTCTGCCCCAGTATGATGACAACCGCTTTCAGATGATGGAAACAGAGCTAATGGACGATGGTAGGTATGATGCATCTATGTCTTTGAACGACAAATGGTTGCAACGTACCCAAAAGGGCTCTCACCCGTATGCTTTGGTAACGATGTTCCGTTATTTGGAATACAAGCTTCGCAACGATACCACACAAATGATGCGCTGGTTGGCAGAATCGGTGCTTGCCGACGTGCGCAATGGCGTGATGGATCAAGGGTCTATGTGGGAGATGGCCAATCAGTTGTTGGAAATGGGTGAGGTGGATCGCGCCTACAAATATATTTGTTTCACAAGTGATGCCGCCGGTCGCTATGGCTCTCGTCTACGCTATGCTCAGATATCGCCGCTTATGGCCGACATAGCCGAGCAATACAAAGCGGCGCGTGACAGGAGCGCACGCCGGCTGATGGCGGCATTGGCGGTCATCAGCGTGATGGCGTTGCTCTTTTTGGCGACACTTGTCTATGTGAACAGGCAGCGGCGACGATTGGCTGAGGCTCGAGACAACCTTTCAAAAACCAACCATAAGCTGTCTGTGCTAAACACCGAGCTCTCTTGCCTGAACAACCAATTGCAAAGTTCCAACAGACAGCTCTCTGAGGCCAACCGCGTGAAAGAAGAGTACGTGGGGCGTTTCATGCGGCTATGCTCTGACTATGTGGACCAGCTGGACAGCTTTCGTCGCAAATTAGGCAGACTGTTGAAAGCCCGCAAGATGGAGGAGATGAACGAGCTCGTGAACTCTGAAGGTTTTAAAGATAAACAGTTGGATGAGCTGTTTGCCAATTTCGATTCGGCGTTTCTGCATCTTTTTCCTCGTTTCGTGGAACGATTCAATACGTTGCTCAAACCCGAGGAACGTGTCCTTTTGACTGACAGCCGCCGGCTTAACACCACCGTCCGTATTTTCGCGCTTATCCGATTGGGCATAGAAGACTCGGGCAAAATAGCAGAGTTTCTGCATTATTCGGTCAACACCATCTACAACTATCGCGCGCGAGTTAAAAACGCAGCCCTCTGCGATAGAGATGAGTTTGAAGAACGTGTGAAACAGATAGAAGGGTAGCGGTGGTTATAAAGCGCATACAATGCTAACCATGTTCAGATTTCTTGCCACTGTTCACAAGGTATGTGAATGGTATTTGCGTAGCATGTGATAACGGTTATTATTAGTTACGTATAGACGATTACGCGACGTTTTATGTGGGTGGGTAATGCAAATAAGTAGATGATGTAAAATTTTAAATTACTTTTTCACCACTTTCTTTTTAAAGATTATATTTTAACTTAATCTTTGTGTCTTTTTGAAAGAAATAAGCTGTAAAGCTGGAAGATTTGTCACTGTATTGACATTGCTAATAATAAGTTTGTCAACACAATACAATACAGCCGAGATGACCTTCACTGTCTATCATACATACACCCATGACTATGGTGTGAAATGGGATTTTAATTTGTAGAGAAGGGAGGCAACCTTTGTAAGATGTGATGCGATGAGCTCTACAGGAGACATGGTTATGCCCAAGCAAGTGTACGATAATGATTGCCATACGGTGAGCAAGGTTGCACATTCGGCATTATCTGATAATAATGTGAACATGCTTACGTATAACGATTTAGTGTTCAGGATGGTTCCAACGCAATTGTTGGAACGGAATTTCTAAAAAACAACAAAAAACCATCCTTTTAGCATGTATGGTGCATATATTGCAAGTTGGAAGAAGTAGGTTATTGGATAAATCATATAACATAAGGTATATTTTTTCGTTTTTTAACTTAAAGAGTTATTTATCTCAAATAATTTAGCTAAATTTGCTCAAACTATCATAATAGTTTTAGACTATTAACTATACTTGATTCTAAAAACTATAAACGCAATGAAAAACGAGAATGTGAAACCCGCAGAGGGCAAATTAGGTATCATGGTGGTGGGCTGCGGAGCCGTGGCCACGACTTTTATGACAGGTGTGCTCATGGCTCGCAAGGGATTGGCCAAGCCCATAGGTTCCATGACCCAATACGACAAGATACGTGTGGGCAAGGGAGAAGGCAAGCAATATCTTCATTATGGCGACATAGTGCCCTTGGCTAAGCTCTCTGATATTGTTTTTGGCACATGGGACCCATATCCACAAAACGCCTATCAGGCTGCCATGTACGCTGAGGTGTTGAGAGAAAAGGATATCAACCCCGTTCGTGACGAATTGGAAAAAATAGTGCCCATGCCAGCAGCTTTCGACCACAACTATGCCAAACGTATAGAAGGCGACAATATAATGAAAGGTGCCACGCGCTGGCAGATGGTGGAAAATCTGCGCAAGGATATTCGTCAATTTAAAGAAAAGAATGGCTGCGCGCGCATAGTGGTGATCTGGGCAGCGTCGACAGAAATATATGTTCCTTACGACGAGAAGTGCCACAGCACTATTGCCAGCCTTGAGAAGGCTATGAAAGATGACGACCGGCAGCATGTGGCTCCATCGATGTGCTATGCCTATGCGGCCTTAAGCGAGGGTGCTCCGTTTGTGATGGGAGCGCCAAACACCACCGTGGATATCCCGGCAATGTGGCAAATGGCCGAAAAGACAAGAATGCCGATAGCTGGCAAGGACTTTAAGACAGGTCAGACACTCGTGAAAAGCGGTTTTGCGCCAATCATTGGCACACGCTGTCTCGGTTTGGACGGATGGTTCTCCACAAATATTCTTGGCAACCGAGACGGTCTTGTGTTAGATGAACCGGAAAATTTCCACACCAAGGAAGTGAGCAAGCTCTCTACTTTGGAAAGCATATTGAGAGCCGAGGATCAACCCGATCTGTATACAGACTATTATCACAAAGTACGCATCAACTACTATCCGCCTCGTAATGATAACAAGGAGGGATGGGACAATATTGACATTTTCGGTTGGATGGGCTATCCCATGCAGATCAAGATCAACTTTCTTTGTCGCGACTCCATACTCGCAGCGCCGTTGTTACTCGACCTGACACTGCTCAGTGACCTTGCTGCCCGTGCTGGGCGATATGGCATACAGCGGTTCTTGAGCTTCTTCCTCAAGTGCCCCATGCACGATTTCACAAAAGACGAGCAACCTGTAAACAACCTCTTCCAGCAATACACCATGCTGAAAAACGCCATTAGGGAAATGGGTGGATATGAGGCTGACGAGGAGATAGATTAAGTTTTGTTACTTTCATAATTTTTTTTCATGGGGGAGGTCAAGGCCGTGGGCCGTGACCTCCCTTTTGATTGATGTGACATGGGCGTTAGCGTAGAGCATACGCCATGACCCGTTGGGCGGCTGTGACAAGTGTAATGATCGTATCAAGCAGTGACAGCACTGTGCCCACGACGAAGTTATGGCTTTGACAGGGCATATCCGGTTTTGAAAGTTTTTGGCGTGCTGGAATGAATTACCGCACCTTTTTGTTATCTTTGCAAAGATGATAAACCATGAGTCTATGCGAAAGACATCGTTTGCCTTATTCCTTATATTGCTACTTATGGGTTGTGAAGACCATCATAAGAAATACGTGATAGGTGTCTCGCAGTGCAGCGAGGACATCTGGCGAGACAAGTTGAACAGGGAGTTGAAAACCGCTGAATACTTTAACGACTCGTTGGAGGTGGTACTCGCCTCTGCTAATGACAACAGCCAAAAACAGATAGCACAAATCAACCATTTCGTGAATGCCGGAGTGGACCTTATCATTGTGGCCCCCAACCAGTACAAGTCCATCACCACTGCCATAGAGAATGCGTATCGAAAAGGCATCCCGGTGATACTGTATGACCGCAAGGTGGCCACTGACAAATACACCGCTGCTATTGGTGGCGATAACTATGGCATAGGTAAGGCTATGGGCAATTTTGTGGGACACAGGCTGCATGGTCATGGGCGTGTGGTGGAGATAAGGGGCTTGGAGGGCTCATCGCCTGCCACCGAGCGGCATAAAGGGTTTGTAGACGCGCTCAAAACATTTGAAGACGTGCGCTTGGTGGCCTCGGAGGCGGGCGACTGGAAAGAAGAGAGCGGCATCAAGGCCATGGACAATATATTGGAAAGAACGCGCCAATTTGACTGTGTTTTTGGACATAATGATCGCATGGCTTGGGGGGCATATGTGTCATTGCGCAAGCATGGTGTGGAGAGAATGCCCAAGTTTGTAGGCGTGGACGCTTTGGCCACGGAGGGAGGAGGATTGGAATTGGTGCGTGACGGCTTGTTCGAGGCATCATACGTGTATCCCACCAAAGGCGATGAGGTCATCGCTTTGGCCATGAAGATATTGCGCGGGCAACCATACAGACGTGAAAATCCGCTCACGACAACCATCGTGACTCGTGAAAACGCAGAATTATTGCTCATGGAAGCCAAGGATATGGCACGACAAAATTCCAATCTCGACTTGATGCACAAGAAGGTAGATGCCTATTTTAACCAATACACCATGCAACGTTGGTTTATTGTTCTGTTAGCAGTGGTCCTGGTTTGTATAATCATTGCCGTTGTCGTGACATACAGGGCGTATTTGGACAAGGCTAAACTCAACGCGAAACTGACTGATAGCAATGCGGAGTTGCAACGGCTGAACGCTGAGGTGAAAGATATGACGCAGGCCCAATTGGCCTTTTTTACCAACGTGAGCCACGAGCTGCGCACGCCCCTCACGCTGATAGCCGATCCGATAGACCGCCTCCTCGAGTCGACCGGCATGCAAGTTAGCACAAGACAAACACTTGAGATGGTGCGCCGCAATGTGCGTGTATTGGCGCAATTGGTTAGCGAGATATTGGATTTTAGAAAGGTGCAGAGTGGCAAGATGGAGTTGCGGCTCGGTCGCTTTGCCATTGCTCGGGAACTGCGCGAGTGGTGTGCCGCTTTTAAGTCGGCTGCCGAGGCTAAAGGTGTCAGGTTGGTTATGGAATGTCATGTGGACGACGAAGAGACCATTATGGCCGATGCGGAGAAGATTAATCATCTCTACATGAACCTGATGAGCAATGCACTGAAATACACATCTGGGGGTGGAAGTGTAACCACAATAATAAAAAGGCAAGGCGACCATTATATAATATGTGTGGAGGATACGGGCGTTGGCATGGCGAGAGAAGACCTGCCAAACGTCTTTGACAGGTTCTACCAAGCACATGGAACTGTTGGCGGAACGGGCATAGGGCTTGCCTTGGTCAAGGCTTTCGCCGAGTTGCACCAAGGAAAGGTTAGCGTAGAGAGCGAGATGGGCAAGGGAACTCGTTTTGTGGTGAAGTTGCCTGTACGGCAGGCGGGAGCCATCGTAAATGAAAGGACGAGTGTGGGAACAACCACCATGCCTGTTGCGTGGCATGAAGAAGGGCCAGTTAACGTGGATACCCACTTGGACGACGTGGTATCGGCGGACAAAACAGCCAAACCCGAGATACTTGTCATTGATGACAACGACGACGTACGTTCTTATCTGAAGTCTATATTGAGAGGTCGTTACCATGTGATGGAGTCTGCTAATGGTAAAGATGGTTTGGCCTTGGCTCGAAAAATGGTGCCAGATGTGGTTGTTTGTGACGTGATGATGCCCGTGATGGATGGGTTGGAGGTTACCCGAGCGTTGAAGACGCACACAGAGACGAGTCACATTCCGGTAATTTTGCTCACGGCAAGGACGTTGGATGAGCAGATGACTGAAGGCTATGAGACGGGTGCAGACTCGTATATCACTAAGCCGTTCAGTTCCAAAGTGCTTTTGGCTCGTATCGGCAACCTGTTACAAAACCGCGAGCGACTGCGCCAATTGTTTGCCAAAGGCGAGACGGCAGAGTTTGAGCGGGGAATGGAGACCAAAGCTCCCGAAGCGTCTGCGAGACCATTGATGGGCGACAGGGATACCCGTTTCATCGCCAACCTGCGCACTATCATACAAGCGTCGATGTCAGATCCTGACCTTAACGTTGAACGTATAGGCGAGGAGGTAGGACTGAGCCGGGTGCAACTTTATCGCAAAGTGAAAGCCCTCACGGGTAGATCGCCAGTGGAGCTCTTACGGACGGCCCGACTTCTGCGTGGTAAAAAACTACTCGAGACCACGGGACAAAGCATCTCAGAGGTGGCTTACGCCGTGGGTTTTACGTCGCCTTCTTATTTCACCAAGTGTTTCAAGGATGAGTTTGGCGCGAGTCCGAGTGAACTTATGAGTTGAGGCGCAAAGGCAACAAATAGTTTTCCTCAAGTGCAAAAAATCTTTCATTGAATAACAAAAATGTTACATGGTTTACGTTTTTGCTATTCAATGAACGATATTTTAATGACGGCTTGACAACGTTGCGCTAATTTTGTGAGCGTTAAACCTAAGTACTAACGTAAACGAACATTCGATGGAAAACCTAAAAAGGACAATCATGAGCCTTGCGCTCATAATGGTTTGCGCGGTCACGAGCGCGCAACAACTCGAGGCTTCGGGCTCTATTGTCGATGAGACAGGCTTGGAGGTAATCGGTGCAACGGTCATGGAGAAAGGTACAAATAACGCTACCGTGACCGACATAGACGGAAATTTTAAGTTGGAGGTGACTAAGGGGGCAACGCTTGTCATCTCTTATATAGGCTATCGCACAATGGAGCTTCCTGCCGCGGTGGCTATGAAAATCATCCTCAAGGAAGATGCCAACGATCTCAACGAGGTAGTAGTGACGGGTTATACCACCCAACGCAAGGCCGACTTGACCGGGGCGGTATCGGTAGTGAAGACCAATGCCATAAGGACATCGCCCGATGCGGATCCAATGAAAGCGCTTCAGGGACGTGTGGCAGGTGTTACCATCACAGACACAGGGTCGCCTAGCGGTACAGCCACGGTTCGCGTGCGAGGCATAGGGTCTTTCAACTCTTCGCAAGAACCTCTGTATATCGTGGATGGTGTACCATTAACATCGGCCATGAACACTTTCAACTCAAACGACATCGAAAGCATGCAAGTGCTCAAAGATGCTGCATCGGCCTCTATTTATGGTAGCAGGGCCGCCAATGGCGTGATTATAATCACGACAAAGCAAGGCAAGAAGGGAGACAAAATAAAAGTGGACTTCTCGGCTAACCTCACCGCACAGTTCTACACGCCACAGTCAAAGATGAAACTGTTAGATACCAAGGGATACGCTACGGCTATGGCACAAGCCGCCCTGAACGACGGGATGGATCCTGTGGCTTATGCCGCCAATTATGGTTTAAACCTAAAAGCGGAAAAAGGTGTGGATATTACGGCATGGAATCCTATAGCCAAACGTTATGAAAACTTTACGGTAAATGGTCGCTATGATGGCTATATCAACTCTAAACGTAGTATGGTTTGCTCGGATACTGACTGGATGGGAGAAATCTCGAGAGTGGGTTTCTCGCGCAACTACAATGTATCTCTATCAAGTGCGACGAATAAAACCACTTCCATGTTTTCATTGGGGTATAAGAAAAACGATGGAATCTTGAAATATACCGATTTTCAAAGTATTGCGGCTCGATTGAACAACTCTTATCAAATAAACAAAATGGTGAAGGTAGGAGAGAACTTTACATTGTCGTATAATAAGCAAGTGGATAGTGCACCCATGGAGAACGCACTCAAAATGTCGCCCACAGTACCTGTCTATGAAAAAGACGGGGTGACATTCGCAGGACCTGTGGGTGGTATGAGCGACCGCCAAAACCCTATGCGAGAACTGTATCATAATAAAGACAACCATTTGGACTTTTGGAAACTCTTTGGCAACGCCTACGTGGAAGTTACACCACTGAAAGGTCTCTTGTTCAGATCTAACTTCGGTTTGGATTACACCACGTCGTTTATCAATGCCTTGACGCATACCTATGCTTCTGATATTGTGAACAACAATGTAGCCAAAACAGATCTGGGACAGACTAATAACACCAATTATACATGGTCTAACACGCTCAACTACCTATTTGATTACAACAAAAACCATCATTTTAACGTGCTACTTGGCTCAGAGATCAACAAGCAGAGTTTGGTGGATTTTCACGCCCTTTCCGAAGGGTACGCTTTAGAAACCAAGCACTATATGTGGCCTAATGCAGCCACGGGAGCTGCGCATAATACGGGAGCGAAAGTGGGATATCGTCTTGCGTCGTTCTTCGGAAAGGTAGATTATAACTATAGAGACCTGCTATTGGCTTCGTTCACGTTACGTCATGATGGCAGCTCTCGATTTGGAGAGAGGCACCGTTGGGGCGATTTTCCCGCAGCCACACTCGGTTTTCGCTTTTCTGAACTAATGCACGTGAGATGGATAGACGATTTGAAACTGCGCCTTTCGTGGGGTAAAACTGGTAATCAGGGTATTGACAATAATGCACATTACGGCCTTTACGTAGCCGACTATGGCCTTGATCGCACCACGTCCACGGCTTACGACCTAAGTCTTGCAGGCAGTGGCACGTTCCCGTCGGGCTATAGAGCCATACAAAGGGCTAACGAAAACTTGAAGTGGGAAACCACCACGCAGTATAATATAGGCTTGGACTATATGTTTTTTGATAATGCGCTATATGGCACGGTGGACGCGTATATCAAGAATATCACGGACATGCTCATCAATCCAGCGTATCTGGCGGTGATGGGTGAGGGTGGGGCACAATGGTCCAACGGCCCATCGCTACGCAACTGGGGTATGGAGTTTATGATGGGCTATCGCCAAACCTTGGCTAATGGGTTGGAAATAGACATAAACGGAAATCTCGATTTCTTCCGCAATAGGGTAACACAACTACCATCTTCGACCACAGGCTCTTACGCACACACTACAAAACAAAACTTAGTGGAGGCGCGCAAACCTTATGGATCCATCGTCGGGTATGTTACCAACGGATTGTTCCAAACGAAAGAAGAGGTGCTTGCCTCAGGGCAACCAAATGCTAGACTTGGCGGCTTGAAATATGCGGACTTGGATGGAAACGGGCGAATTACCGAGGCAGACCAAACTTGGATATTCAATCCTGTGCCTGCTTTCTCGTATGGCTTGAACGTAGCCTTGAACTATAAGGGGATAGATTTAAGCATGTTTTGGCAGGGCGTGATGAACCAAGATGTGTACAACAACCAAAAATTCCAAACAGATTTCTGGAGTGTTACGGACGCAGGCTCCAATAAAGGTAACCGAATGCTATCCGCTTGGACCACCGATAACACTACCTCCACCATCCCTGCGCTTACCACCAATAACACGGCCGACGAGGGACGTGTCTCCAATTACTATGTGGAGAATGGCTCATATCTCAAGTTGCGAACTTTGCAGGTAGGATACAGCCTTCCACAAAATATCGTCTCCAAGTGGCGCATGGCAAGTGCTCGAGCTTATATTTCTGGGCAAAACCTGCTGACCGTGAAGAGCAGCAGTCTCACATGCTCAGACCCAGAGAATCCCAACTGGGCTTACCCATTGGCCACATCAGTATCGTTTGGTCTGCAAATTGGTTTCTAACAACTTTTTATCTCTTTCTGAAATGAAAACAAATATATTATCCTCCATATTTGCAATTGCTGTCGCGATGGTGACAATCGGTTGCAACGACTTTCTTGATTACAAACCAACAGCTATCGTAGACGAGGATCTGGCATTCTCAGACCCTGATGGTATGGTGACGTCGGCCTATGCTATCCTGGGCGACGACTGGTACACTTATCCATTTAACCTTTGGCCTTACGGCGATCTGGCCTCCGACGATTGTCTCAAAGGTGGATCGGGTACCACCGACACGGAATATCATGCTGTGGAGGTGTTCAGCGCATTGACACCAACATTGGGACATTTGGACGAGTTATGGTATCGTCTTTACGTAGGTATTAGTCGGTGTAACAGAGCTTTATTATCGTTGGACACCTATGGGAAATCCAAGCTCGGTGAGCAAGTCACAGCCCAAAGAATAGGCGAGGTGAAATTTCTAAGGGCGCATCTCTACTACAAACTATTGATGGTTTTTAATAAAATACCTTGGATTGACGAGATGGTCTATAAAGAAGGCACGCAAGAGCAAATAAGAAACGACGCACTCTCCCATAAACAATTGTGGGACAAAGTTATAGCTGATTTCCAGCATGCATACGACGTTTTGCCCGCCAACCAGTATGAGGGTGGGCGAGCCAACAAAGTGGCGGCAGCGGCCTATTTGGCCAAATGCTACCTGAACATAGCATGGGGCAATGGTTACGAGGACAGCACCGGTATAAAATTCATCAACAAAGACTATATGCAGAAGGTGGTAGAATATACAGACGCAGTCAAAAACTCCAACTATGGATACCTCGATGATTATGGCGACATATTTCTTCCTGAGCATAAAAACAGCAAAGAGTCGGTGTTTGCGGTACAACATTCCAATTACGAGGATGACAATACGAAATACGGCAGGGCCAATTGGGCTAACATGTTGAATGGCATGTGGGGCATGTGGTCGTGCGGATGGGATTTTCACAAGCCATCGCAAGATTTGGTCAACGCCTTTAAAACCAAGGACGGGTTACCCTTGTTTGATGATTATAACCGTTCCAACGACCATCCAGTCAACGGTTTCCCAACCGCACAGAAGTGGGACCCGCGCTTGTTCCACACGGTGGGCATGCCCACGTTCCCTTATAAATATGAGCAAAACTATATGCAGACGAAAGCCAATTCACGCACCCCAAACACCTATGGCTACTATTCTTCCCTGAAAGAGGTGCCGCAACGTGGCAAGGGCGAGACATACAACACGCCGTGGCAGGCTTTTGCCATGAATGATTATGTCATTCGATACACAGATGTAATGCTTGACAGGGCCGAGGCACTTATAGAGATTGGACGTCTCGCTGAGGCCAGAATTATAATTAACCATATACGGCAGCGTGCGGCAAACTCTATCAATAAGCATATCAATTATGCCGCAAACCAGTGCGAGATAGCACTTTACCCTGACAAATATTTCGCCACACAGGCTATGGCTCGTGAATGCTTGAGATGGGAGCGACGTGTGGAGACGGGTATGGAGCACGCGCGTTTCTTTGACCTCAGGCGTTGGGGATTGCTCTCTAAGACACTCAACGAGTATTTCAAGCGTGAGGTAGAAGACAACTACGAGGGGCAAACTTATGCCAAATACTACAGGGATGCACACTTCACGCCGGGTAAGAACGAATATTTCCCGGTACCATACAATCAGCTTTATTACATCCCTGGCCTCTACTCACAGAATAAAGGATATGAATAGGGGTAATAAAGTTGGACCCTATATCCCATTTTGTCGCATGCGTGTCAGGCGTTTAAGACGTGTTTAGCCATAGGCTAAGAGAGCGTTTAAATAGCATGATAAACTGTAATTGCCATGACAGACATGCTTTGGCCTCATTTTTAAAAAAAAGAATGACTCATAAAAACCTATATGATGTTTAACACACTTAAAACTACGATTGCCACTATGACGTTGATTTGCCTCTGCGTCATAGCTAACGCACAGCCTTTCGAGACTATGTTTCTCGGCTCTACCCACGCCATGCTGCGTGTGAGCGCTACGGCTAAATACCTACTTTTGCCTGTAGAGGAAAGTCAGGAGAACGCACATCTACGCCTCATCAAAGGAGATAGGGTGGTCAGAGAATTCAATTGCAAATTGGCTGTGAGCAAGGTGGACTATGTTGTACCGCTCCCTCTCGATATTCTGGGCTCATCCCAGGGAATACTTGACATCAGCTTTCCCGATAAGAACGCCAGGACAGAGATGGGCAATGACATACCAATAAACGAATACGTTTGCTGGAAACAGGTGCGATACACTGACACTTTCGACACCACCAATCGCGAGCGTCATCGCCCAAGATACCACCACACACCTTTGTGGGGATGGATGAACGATCCCAATGGTATGTTTTACAAGGACGGTACGTGGCACCTTTACTTCCAGCACAACCCCTTCGGGTCACAGTGGGAGAACATGACTTGGGGTCATTCCATCTCGCACGATTTGGTGAATTGGACTTTCGAGGGCGACCCTGTGCTTCCTGATGCGTTGGGAACCATCTTTAGTGGCTCGGCTGTTGTTGACAAGGATAACACAGCAGGATTTGGCGCTGGAGCTATTGTGGCCATGTACACATCTGCCGCTCGCAGCCAGACTCAGAGTTTGGCGTACAGCGTTGACAACGGCAAGACGTTCGTCAAATATGCTGGTAATCCCGTGCTCGTTTCCAACACCCCCGACTTTCGCGATCCGCATGTATTTTGGAATGAGGAGATTGGCAAATGGAACATGATCTTGGCTGAGGGGCAGCACATGAAAATATACACTTCGCACAATCTCAAAGAGTGGACTTTCGAGAGTGATTTTGGCGAGGGCTACGGCTGCCACGGCGGCGTGTGGGAATGTCCAGACCTGCTGAATATGGGCGATCGATGGTTGCTCATCTGCAACATCAATCCCGGAGGTCCCTTCGGTGGCTCGGCCACCCAGTATTTCGTGGGCAGTTTTGACGGTCGCAAGTTCGTGTGTGAGGACACTCCGGGCGAGATCAAATGGATGGACTGGGGTAAAGATCACTATGCCACCGTCACTTTCTCCAACGCTCCCGACGGCCGTCATGTGGCCATGCCATGGATGAGCAATTGGCAATATGCAGGGCAAGTACCCACGCGGCAGTATCGATCGGCCAATGGCTTGCCGCGTGATCTCGGCCTGTTCACCTATCAAGGCGAGAGCTATTGCAGTGTGAAACCATCCCCCGAGGTGTTGCGCGCATTTAGGGACAAACCATCGAGAAAGCTTGCCGATGCCTGTCGCATAGACGTGAAGCTGCGCGGAAACGCCACCATCACGCTGTCTAACGCCAAGGGAGAGTGTGTGGTGATGACCTACGACGTAGCCAATGAGACGTTCAGCATGGATCGCTCCAAGAGCGGCGATACCGCTTTCTCTGCCGATTTTGCTGTCGTGACCAACGCACCCACGCGAGGACGCATACGCCAACTCCAAATATTTGTGGATAAAAGCAGCATAGAGGTGTTTGACGCAGATGGCAAAATGGCCATGTCTAACATCGTGTTTCCATCGTCTCCCTATACCTCACTTGTAGTCAATGGTGGCAAAGCCCGCGTCTACGAATTGAGATAAATCATCCAAAGTCTCCAAAAACTTAAATCATGAGTAAAACTAATAAAATAGCCTTCATACCCGTGATGCTCTGCTTCTTTGTCATGGGCTTCGTGGATTTAGTGGGCATCGCATCCAATTATGTCAAGTCAGACTTAGGACTGACCGACTCGGTGGCCAATGTACTGCCATCGTTGGTGTTTTTCTGGTTTCTTATTTTCTCCGTACCTACGGGTGTATTGATGAACAAGATAGGGCGCAAGAAAACGGTGCTACTCTCGCTTGTCGTCACTATCGTGTCGTTGCTGCTGCCTATTTTCTCAGCGAGCTTTTACGTCATGCTTGTCGCTTTCTCACTTTTGGGCATAGGCAACGCACTCATGCAAACCTCACTCAACCCTTTGGTGTCCATGCTTATCAGTGGCCATTTGGCCTCGACGCTCACCTTCGGTCAGTTTGTTAAGGCCATCGCTTCGTTCATGGCACCCTACATTGCCATGTGGGGAGCCACTGCTGCCATCCCTTGTTTTGGGCTGTCGTGGCGCGTGCTTTTTCCCATCTATATGGTTGTGGCCATTGTGGCCATGCTGTTGCTGGGGCTTACACCTATAAACGAGGAGCGAGCCGACGAGGGGGCGGATACGGAAAACTCTGTGTTGAGGCTTTTCGCAGACAGCTTTCGTCTTTTGGGCATGCCGATTGTGTTGCTCAGCTTTCTTGGTATCATGTGCCACGTGGGCATTGATGTGGGCACCAATACCACGGCACCAAAGATTTTGATGGAGCGCTTGGGTATGTCACTCAACGAGGCAGCCTTTGCTACGAGCCTATATTTCATCTTCCGAACCGCAGGCTGTCTCACTGGTAGCTATTTCCTGCGCATTATGTCTATCCGATCGTTCTTTGTCATCAGCGTCTCCATGATGGCGTTGGGCATGGCAGGATTGGGTGTCGGCACGGAGCGATGGGCACTCTATGTTGCTATCGCGCTGCTCGGCTATGGTAACTCCAATGTGTTTTCCATTATCTTTTCTCAGGCTCTTCTCTCGGTGCCCACCAAGAAAAACGCGGTAAGCGGCTTGATGATCATGGGGCTTTTTGGTGGTACTGTTTTCCCGCTGTTCATGGGTTTTGCCAGCGATGCCATCGGTCAGGTTGGCGCAGTAATGGTGATGGCGGTAGGCGTGCCGTATCTGTTGAGTTATATAGGTCGTATCAATAAATAATCTGCTACCATATACCGTTCGATCAATAGCGCGCACACAGTGTATGAAAACATTTTCTGAAATATTACAAACCATATAAATTAAGTTCCGCGCAGGCCTTTAGATTACCATATCGCATTTGCTATCGATGAGGCTCGGAGGCCTCGCGCGGACAATCTATCATTATGAAACAATATATAGTAGGACTTGGAGAGGCGTTGTGGGACATGCTTCCGCAAGGTGCCCAACTTGGCGGTGCGCCAGCAAACTTCGCTTATCATGCTGGTCAGTTTGGTCAAGATGCAATCGCTGTCAGTGCATTGGGTAACGATATCTTGGGCGACGAGACTCTCAGGCAGCTTGATGGCAAAAGACTTGATTACATCATGCCCCGCGTGGGCTATCCCACAGGTACCGTAGGCGTAGAACTTAACGACGATGGTATACCCACTTACGACATTAAAAACAATGTGGCATGGGATAACATACCATTCACGCCCGAGATGCAAGATGTGGCGGCCAATGCCCGGGCCGTGTGTTTTGGTACGTTGGCTCAACGTGACGCGATCTCGCGCGGCACTATTCACAGCTTTTTAGATGCCACGCCAGAGAGTTGCCTTAAGATTTTTGACATTAATCTGCGTGGCAATTTCTATACCAAGGAGATCATTCGAGACAGTCTGAGACGGTGCAACGTGTTGAAAATTAACGATGAAGAATTGGTTATAATCGGTCGCATGTTCGATTATCCCGGGCTTGACATGGAGAACAAATGCTGGCTCATCCTTGGCAAATACGACCTTGATATGCTGGTGCTGACATGTGGCACCAATGGCAGCTATGTCTTCGCGCCCGGTACCAAGAGCTTCAAAGAAACACCGAACGTTAAAGTGGCGGACACTGTTGGGGCTGGCGACTCATTCACGGGCAGTTTTACGGCCGCTATTCTTGCGGGCATGTCCATTGCCGAGGCACACAGTTTGGCCGTGGACGTGAGCGCTTACGTGTGTACGCAAAAGGGCGCAATGCCAACGTTGCCCGCCGAATTGGTGAGTCGCGCGCGAGATTGATAGTTTGGTTTCTTGTCGCTTGCATTTGTCAGCAATTGGCTATAGAGTATGTCCATAATGGGCTGATGCCCATTATGGACAATCCCCCATGCCTTATAAAAAATATCAAAAAAAACTGACAAAAGGCGGTTTGTGCCTCGCGTATTTGAATTTTTTCTTGCATTAACTCGGAATATTGCGAAAATGGATAGATTTTTGCAACTATCTTGTTGATAGCGTTTTATAGCGTTTTTACGTTATTTTATATCTTTGCGTTCGTTTTTTATTTTCGGATTAAGGTCTAAAGCCGACGCGATTAAGCCTTAAACACGTCTCGTTTAGTTCTTAAACGCAGGGTGTATAGCCTCTAAACGTCACCTGATAAGTGCTCAGACGCGTTGCGATTGAGATATTTGGGGTGTCATTTTTTTACTTTTTTTGAAATATTAAGAGGTTTGGCGATTATTGAAGGCTTTGCCTTTCTCTAAAATGACAAGTATGGAAGCACATTTTTTTGTGACTTTAATTTTACACATACACAATCTGCGTTGAGAAATAAGACGATATAGTAGCGTTTTTTGCAGCGTGATCGAAAAACGGTTATGGGCATGGCTTGGTTATCGACAATACTGTGTCATGTGGGTAGAGAAGAGTTGGTATGGATATCATGAGGTCGTGGAGGCAATTTGTTAAAAATAAATAAAAACAAACATAAATTTTTGCACGAGCCTGTAATTTAAAGAAAATAAATTAATTTTATGTCCTTGTAAGCGGTAGAGAGTATTTCGCTAAAACAAATTAGCAAATCATTTCTGTAAGAGGGAGTATAATACATAAGGATTTAGATGCTTCGTTCGCATGTTACTTACATAATAGTGAAGTATCATGCGATATGTTCAAGTCTAAGATCTTGGTAGAGCAAAGATGTGGCGTAGTTACAATCGCGAGATAGATGACGCCTATCATTTTAAAAAAAACTTGTCTTTACGATGCGCTCCAGTCTCCTTTTTTGTGTATTAAGCACATAGGTTATATTCTTTAAATTTATAAAACATCCATTTATGAACACAAAAAGACTTATTTTGTTTGTCTCGTTTGTATTCTCCATGCTGTCTGTTATGGCACAAAACAAGACCATAACAGGTGAAGTTCGCGGAGAAACGGGCGAAACAATTGTAGGCGCCACGGTCAGATTGAAATCTGACGCTCGGATGGCTACCATCACAGACGTGAATGGTAAGTTTAGCATCAAGGCCAAAGAAGGGGACAAACTCTTGTTCTCATATGTTGGCTATAAAACCACTGAGATGCCTGCTCATGACGGCATGAAGGTGGAGCTTCGCCCTTCTTCGACAGAATTGAATGAGTATGTGGTCACTGCATTTGGAACGGGACAAAAGAAAGTTTCCATCGTTGGGTCTGTGCAGACCATCAGGCCACGTGAGTTGAAGATTCCCACTCCCAACCTTTCGGCGGCGTTCGCCGGCAGAATAGCTGGTATGATAGCTGTGCAACGGTCTGGCGCGCCAAGGTCTGACGGAGCTGACTTTTGGATAAGGGGAATGTCCACGACGAGCCCGGCCACATCGCCGCTAATCATATTGGATGGTGTGCAGATTACCGCGGACGACCTCAACGCGCTCGACCCAGAGGTGATAGCTGAATTTTCGGTACTCAAAGATGCCACGGCCACGGCCCTCTATGGCAGCAGAGGCGCCAATGGCGTGATAATAGTGACTACCAAAACAGGTGAGAACCAAGCTAAACCATCGGTCAGTATTCGTGTGGAGGGGTATGTAAACACGCCTACGAGATTGCCAAAATTTGTCGATGGACCACGTTTTATGGAACTGTTTAACGAGGCGATAGCCAATCTTCCCACTGGTGCCACCCCATATTCGAAAGAGAAAATAGAGGGCACGAGACAAGGGCTCGACCCATACGCGTTTCCAAATGTGAGATGGTATGACGAACTGTTCAGAAACCATACGTTCAACCAAAAGGTAAACATGAACATCAGTGGTGGAGGAAAAAGGCTCAACTACTTCATGTCTGTGACAGTGGACCACCAGACTGGCATGCTTAAAAACGTGAGTCAAAGGTACTATGGATATAACAATCAACTGGATTATTGGCGCTACGCGTTTCAAAACAATATACAAATGAATCTCACGAAGAGCACGACGATAGCGCTCAGGCTAAATACGCAGATAGGCAATTCGAGAGGCCCAAACAGTAATGTGGGTGGTATTTTCAATGCTGTGATAAACTCAAATCCTGTTGATTTTCCTATCAACTATCCGGCAACAGACTATCAAAACTACGTGAGATGGGGTTCCAAAAACTTGGGCTGGATGGGCGCGCAAAACCCCATGGCCGACGCTGTAAACGGCTACACCAACAACTTCAGCTCCACGGTTATCGCCAATTTGCAATTGGACCAGGACCTTTCGATGTTGGTTCATGGACTAAAGCTCTCGGCGCTCGCCTCGTTCAAAAACTGGTCGTACACCGACACGGAAAGAATGAGAGACCATAACTTTTTTGAGCTTAGGAGCTACACTAAGAAACCTGACGGCACGTATGACCTGAACCTCCAGCCCATAGGCAGGGAGCAGGACACAAGCCTGCGCTCCAATGGGTGGTCGCAAGGTAACAGGTCTGTTTATTTCCATGTCATGCTGCTGTGGAATCAAAAGTTTGGCGAGCATGAACTGGGCGCCATGCTCAATTATAACCAAGACGAACTGGCGAGAAACGTGACCGATCGCAACCTGCTCGGCAATCTACCTTATCGTAAACAGGGATTGGCAGGCCGCGTGACTTATGGGTACGCGAACAAATACTTGTTTGAGGCCAACTTTGGATACAATGGCTCCGAGAATTTCGCCAAGGGCAATCGTTTCGGATTTTTCCCCTCTGTGGCTGTGGGATACAATGTTTCAGAAGAGCGTTTTTGGACACCTTTAAAAAGTTACATCTCATTCTTCAAGTTGAGAGCAAGTTACGGATTGGTGGGCAATGACCAAATAGGTGGTACTCGCTTCGCTTACATGTCTAATATTTACATGACCGGCGGTCCGAGCTATACCACGGGCATCAACCAAGACTACTCTAAGTCTGGCCCGAAATACGAGCAATTTGAGAACAAAGGCATTACATGGGAAGTGGGCCAAAAGCTTAACTTGGGATTTGACATGCGTTTGTTTGATGGGTTGTCATTGAGCGCGGACTTCTTCAGGGAGTATCGCAAAAACGTATTCCAACGCCGTGGCGTGGTGCCAAGCTACATGGGCACGCTCCGTACCAAGCTCTATGGCAACCTCGCAGAGGTTAGCAACAAGGGCGTGGACATGTCGCTCGACTATAACAAACAGGTTACGAGGGATTTATATGTAGGGTTCCGTGGCACTTTCACTTATACGAAGAACAAGATAGAAAAATGGGATGAGCCTGCGTACCAAGAATATCCACGACAAGCGTATGTTGGAGCGTCGCTGCAAACCATATACGGGTATGAGGCCGAGCGGTTGTTCATTGACGAGGCGGACGTGAAAAACAGCCCGTCGCAAAAGGCGTTATCACCTAACGTGTCGGCTGGTGACATCAAATATAAAGACCAGCCCAACGTGGACGGTAAATGCGACGGCAAGATAGATGGAAACGACGTCGTTCCGTTGGGATATCCTAAAGTGCCGCAAATGGTCTATGGATTTGGAGGAAATGTCAAGTTTAAGAAAATAGATTTTGGAATGTTCTTCCAAGGCGTGGCCCAAACGTCAATGTTGCTCAACTATTTTCATCCGTTCGGGTCGTTCAGTAACAGGAACGTGCTAAAATTTATAGACGACGACCACTGGTCACCAGAGAACAAGAACCCATACGCCGCATACCCTCGATTGACCAAGGACGACATGCCCAATAATACCCAAGCGTCTTCTTATTGGCTTCGTGACGCTTCGTTCCTGAAGCTCAAGAATGTGGAGCTGGGATATTCTTTTAAGCATGTTCGTGTTTACTTGTCGGCCATCAACGTATGTACGTTCTCGAAGTTTAAATTATGGGACCCCGAGATGGGTGGTGGCAATGGGTTGGCTTACCCCACCCAAAGGACATTCAATTTAGGTTTGCAAATGAATCTATAATCAAGAAATGGCATAAAGATATGAAAAAGAAATTATTATATTCAGTATGTAGCCTTGTCATGGCGTGTGCGCTGGCAAGTTGTGACTACTTGGACATCGTACCGGATGGTACACCGACGGAGAAAGACGCTTTTGCCAATCAGGGCACCACGGAGGGTTACCTATACAGTTGCTATGGCTTTATTCCCAACAACGGCAACACGCAAAGTGCCATCGATTTCTTGTCTGGAGATGAGGTGGTGACCGCGTTTGAGTCTGACCCTTTCGCCGCGTTCTCGCAGGGAACGTACACGGCCATTAGTCCCCATATGTCTTATTGGGACGAGTTGATGGGTGGCATGCGTTATTGTTACACATTGATTAATAATGTTGATGGCGTGCCAGGTATGAGCAAAAAGATGGCAAGTGACTATAAGGCGCAAGCCAAGTTTCTTGTAGGCTATTTTTACTATTTGCTCATACAGAGCTATGGACCGGTCATAATAGTTAAGGACGTGGAGGATGTCAATGTGCCTATAGACAAATTTAAGGCGCGAGCGCCCATGTCGGAATGTGTGGATTTCGCCGCCAATATGTTGGACGAGGCTGCCAAAGATTTGCCTCCCACACGAGATGGAGACGAATATGGACTGGCTACAAGCGTGGCTGCCAAAACTTTAAAAGCCAAATTGCTGGTGATGGCCGCCTCGCCTTTGTTTAACGGCTACGCTCCCCATAAAAACATAAAAAACGCTGACGGTGCTTTTCTGTTCGAGCAAAAGTTCGACCAGTCCAAATGGGACAGGGCGTACGAGGCTTGCCAAGAGGCGGTGAGGATAGCGGAGAAATCTGGCTTCGCGCTTTATAAGGCTGTTCCGGGCACTAATGTGAACGCTCCTGAGCCTGCCGACATGACACAGCGGAGCCTGAGATTTGCTATCATTGACAAGGGAAACTTGAGCGAGACAATATGGGGTAATACCAAGGGACAATCAAATAATGACATACAAGCCAAGTCGGCGCCATACGCCCAAGGTGACAAGGGACGATTTGCGCTTAACGCCATCGCCCCCACGCTTGCCATGATGGAGCGCTTTTACACCGACAAGGGGCTGCCTTTGGACGAGGATCCATCGTTCCCGGGCAGAAACGATTGGTGGAAAGTGGTCGACGCACCAGCCGGTTGCGAGTACGCCGAAGGCAAAGTGCCCGCTTTTGTCTGTCGCCGCGACCCACGAATGTACGCTTGGACAACCTTTGAGAATGGATATTACGAGATAGCTGGCGATAAGCCCGAGGGAAGTAATTATGACAAAAAATACCGTAGGGGCAAGGCTGAGGGCAAAATCGTGATGAAAATGATGATAGGTGAGCCGAGCGGAAGAGGCGCCAACCTGAACACGTTGCGCAATAACAACTACTCGCCAAGTGGATTTTTGAACAAGCGTTTGGTGGATCCGCTGAAGCCAGCGTCATCCCCCAAAATCAATTATATACATCCATATCTCACCATGGCCGACTTGTACCTTCTGGCAGCTGAGGCTGCGGTAGAAGTGAACAAACTTGGTGAGGCCAAGACTAACCTTGACAAAATAAGGTCTAGGGCAGGGCTTCCCTCAGTGGATGCCGCTTGGGCACATGCCGCACATCCTGATAAGGCCAACGGCAAAGAAGGTATGCGCGAAATAGTTAGGCAGGAGAGACTGATAGAGATGTACATGCTCAATCAAAATTTTTGGGATTTACGTCGTTGGCTCATGGCCGAGAGGTGCATGGACAAAGCCCCTGATGGAGTTAATATTCTTGCCGATAATATCGACGCATGGTGGAAACCAACTCAGGTACAAGTAAGTAGGGCTTTCACTGCGCCGACCAATTATCTCATGCCAATACCTCAAGAAGAAATAAAGAAAAATCCAAAAATAGTTCAAAATCCTGGATATTGACAATCAAAAAAGATGAAAGGTATACTTTAAAGATAGAGAAACGTTCATCAACTATGCTCTAAGGCGTATTTGATAGCTGTTTTGGAGATAGCGTGGAAAAGTCTGCGTAAACAAGAAAAAGCCAGAAAAATTCTTGCATGAACGTTTTTTTTTTAGTAACTTTGCATCGTTCAGTGGAATGAGGGGCTCCGAGAGAGCTCCTCATTTTTTATAATAACAGGTTTATGATAGACAAAAACGTCGTAAGAAACTTAGTGGATGAATGGCTGACGGACAAGGAGTATTTCTTGGTGGATGTGATGGTCAGCCCTGATAACAAGATCGCGGTGGAGATAGATCATGTTGATGGCGTGTACATCAACGACTGCGTGGAACTCAGTAAATATATCGAGAATCATCTCGATCGCGAGAAGGAAGATTTTGAGTTGGAAGTAGGCTCCGCAGGTTGGGGACAGCCTTTCAAGGTGGAGCAACAATACCATAACTATGTGGGGCAGCCAGTGGAAGTGCTGGACGACAGTGGAAAGAAAGTCAGAGGCACGCTCAAAAGTGTGGACGGCCGCGACTTCGTAGTGTCGGTAAAGGAGAAAGTTAAGGTGGAAGGAAAGAAACGCCCTGTGATGATGGATGTGGACCACCAATATAGCATGGACAATATAAAATATACTAAATACTTAATAAGTTTTAAATAAGCTATGGCAGCAAGAAAAAAAGACGACGAGCAGATGAGTATGATCGACTCCTTTCGTGAATTTAAGGAGATGAAGAACATCGACCGCACTACGTTGGTAAGCGTGCTCGAGGAGACATTTCGCAGCGTGCTCGCAAAGATATATGGCAGTGACGAGAACTTTGACGTTATCGTTAACCCAGACAAAGGCGACTTTGAGATTTATCGCAACCGTGTGGTGGTGGCCAATGGCGAGGTGGAAGACGATAACAAGCAGATAAGTTTGGCTGATGCCCAAAAAATAGAAGACGACTATGAGGTGGGTGAGGATGTGTCTGAGCCAGTGAATTTTGCAAAATTTGGTCGTCGTGCCATACTTACATTGCGCCAAACTTTGGCCAGTAAGATATTGGAGTTGGAACACGACTCGCTCTATAACAAATACAAGGATCGTGTGGGGCAGCTCATAGCGGCCGAGGTTTATCAAGTGTGGAAACGAGAGGTGTTGTTGGTCGATGATGACAATAATGAGTTGATCTTACCCAAATCGGAGCAGATCCCGGCGGATCAATATCGCAAGGGCGAAACTATACGCGCCGTCATTGAGCGTGTGGACAACGAAAACAACAATCCCAAGATAATACTCTCGCGCACCAGTCCAACGTTTTTGGAGCGCCTCTTGGAGCAGGAAGTTCCCGAGATAGCCGATGGTCTTATTGCCATTAAGAAGGTGGCGCGCATGCCCGGAGAGCGTGCTAAGATAGCGGTAGAGAGTTTTGACGAGCGCATAGACCCTGTGGGGGCTTGTGTGGGCGTTAGGGGCAGCAGGGTGCACGGCATCGTGCGTGAGCTGTGCAACGAGAACATAGATGTGGTAAACTGGACAGCCAATACCAAACTGTTTATTCAGCGTGCTTTAAGTCCTGCCCAAATATCAAGCATAGCCCTTGATGAGGAAAACAGAAAGGCCGACGTGTATTTGCTGCCTGAAGAGGTAAGCTTGGCTATTGGGCGTGGCGGACTGAATATAAAATTGGCCTCGATGCTCACCGAATATACCATTGACGTGTATCGTGTAGTGAGCGATGGTGAAACGAACCATGAGGAAGACGACGTGTACTTGGAGCAATTCAATGACGAGATAGACCAGTGGATTATAGACGCTATTAAGTCAATAGGGCTCGATACGGCTAAGGCGGTACTTAATGCACCACGTGAAATGTTGGTGGAAAAGGCCGATTTGGAAGAGGAGACCGTAGACCACGTGATAGAAGTGCTTCGCAAAGAGTTTGAGAATTAGGCCATGTCGAATTGACAAAATGAGCAATCCTTTAATCCCAAGATAACCATGTAAAAGCGAGTAGTGAAAAAAGGTGGGAAAAAGACGATTAATAACAGAGACAAAAAACAGATAAGGTGAGGAAGTGAGGGTTTTACCTTTTTGCCCTTTGGCTTGCTCCCTTTCAAAGTAGAATATATGAGCATCAGATTAAACAAAGCGTTACGAGAATTAAACATAGGACTCCAGACGGCAGTTGAGTTCCTTGAGAAGAAGAGTGAGCTTGGTGAAGTGAAGGCGGAACCTACCTTCAAGCTGAGCGACGAGCAGTATCACGCCTTGATAGAGGCGTTCAAACAGGATGCCGCCGTTCGCAACGAAGCCGAGAAACTCTTTAAAAAACCAAAAGAAAAGAAGCGTGCCCCACAACCCAAGAAAGAAGACCATCGGGCGGAAAGCTTGTTGGAGAGCAATCGGCGTCAGCAGTATCGGCCATTAGGCAAGATAGATCTTGACCACGTGGGAGATAAACCTGCGCCCCAATCATCTGATGCCACCCAGCCCGCCAATATGCCTCAGGACAAGGTTGCTGCCGTCAGCCCTGACCCTGAAAAACAAGAAGTGGAAGAGACCACCAAACATACTACATTGGAGAATACAGAAAAACCTGTAAAAGAAATAAATACTCAAGAAGAAAAACTACCGGAAGAGGTTCAGCAAAAAGCTGAAATAACGACTCCTCCTACGCCTAAGCAAACAGAAGAAACGAAACAAGAAGAAAACGTGAAAGTAGTAGAACGTCCTCAGGAGGCGAGTCAGGACGAAAACACCGAAAGCGTGCCGGCCACACCAGAGACAACTAATAAAAAGACGGAGAGCTCCGAAGAGGAAGGCGATGGTCCGAAGCTGTTCCAGTTGAGAAGTGAAAAGAAAATTCTTAACGCACCCAAAGTAAACGTTGTGGGAAAGATAGACCTTGACGCCCTCAACCAAAACATGCGCCCTCGGAAGAAGACAAAAGAGGAGCGTAGAAAGGAACGCGAAGACAAGAACAAGCAACAAGGAGGCGGCACGCGTCGCAAACGCCAGCGCATTAACAAAGACAGGGTGGATATCAATGCGGCTGCCAACCAGCAAAATGCTAAGACTGGAGGTGGCAGCAAGGCTAAAAACAATAATAACAAGAACAGAAAACGCTCGCAGAAACCCCTCGAAGTGAACGACGAGGATGTAGCACGTCAGGTAAAAGAGACTTTGGCCCGCTTGACAAGCAAGCAGAGTCAGACGAAAAAGGGCGCCAAATACCGTAAAGAAAAACGAGAAGCTGCTCAAGAAAAACTATCTGCTGAGGCCAAAGCAGAGCGCAAAGAGAGCAAGGTGCTGAAGATAACCGAGTTTGTGACGGTATCAGAATTGGCTACGATGATGAACGTGGGCGTTACCCAAGTGATATCAACCTTGATGAGTATAGGCGTGATGGCATCCATCAACCAGCGTCTTGACGCGGAGACTATCAACTTGGTGGCTGATGAGTTCGGCTTCAAAACTGAATATGTGAGTGCCGAGGTGCAAGAGGCTGTGAACGTGGAAGAGGACGACGAGAGCGACCTTGTGCCTCGTTCGCCTATCGTGACGGTAATGGGACACGTGGACCACGGTAAGACTTCGTTGCTCGACCATATACGTAACACCAATGTTATCGCTGGCGAGGCGGGCGGTATCACACAGCACGTGGGTGCCTACAGCGTTACCCTTAACAACGGCCGGCACATTACATTGCTCGATACGCCGGGTCACGAGGCCTTTACGGCCATGCGTGCACGTGGCGCACAGGTCACAGACATCGCTATTATCATTATTGCCGCAGACGATTCTGTCATGCCTACTACCAAGGAGGCAATAGCCCATGCGCAAGCGGCAGGGGTGCCAATGGTGTTTGCCATTAACAAAATAGACAAGCCGGGAGCCAACCCGGACAAGATACGCGAGGATCTTTCGCAGATGAACTTGCTGGTAGAAGATTGGGGAGGTAAGTACCAATGCCAAGAAATCAGCGCGAAGAAAGGCATTGGCGTGGAGGAATTACTTGAGAAAGTGCTTCTTGAAGCTGATATGCTCGACCTTAAAGCTAATCCTAATCGTTTGGCCACGGGTACTGTGATAGAGAGTGCCTTGGACAAGGGGCGCGGCTATGTCAGCACAGTATTGGTTAGCAATGGTACGTTGAAAGTGGGCGACTTTATCATCGCTGGCACAAGCTGGGGACGTATCAAGGCCATGTTCAACGAGCGCAACCAGCGCATAGAAGAGGCCAAACCCGCCGAGCCATGTGTTATTCTTGGCTTGAATGGTGCTCCGACGGCCGGCGACCAGTTCCATGTGCTGGAAACGGAACAAGAGGTTCGCGACATCGCCAACAAGCGAGAGCAGTTGCAACGTGAGCAAAGTTTGCGCACGCAAACACGTCTCACGCTGAGCGATATATCTCATCGTATAGCCCGTGGCGAGTTCCACGAGATGAATATCATTGTCAAGGGTGATACCGATGGTTCAATTGAGGCGTTGAGCGACTCGTTTATTAAACTCTCCACGGAGAAAGTTCAAATCAACGTTATATTCAAGGCCGTGGGACAAATCTCTGAGAATGATGTGACGTTAGCCGATGCGTCAGACGCAATTATAGTGGGTTTCCAAGTTCGCCCGTCAGCTGCGGCTCGTCGTTTGGCAGACTCTAATGGGGTTGAAATTAATACATACTCTGTGATTTACGACGCCATAGACGATGTGAAAGATGCCATGGTGGGCATGCTTGACAAAGTGAAGAAAGAGATTGTGACAGCCCAAATTGAAGTGAAGCAGGTTTACAACATCTCGAAAGTGGGTGTTGTGGCTGGAGGATTGGTGATCGAAGGCAAGGTACACAACAAGGACAAGGCTCGCGTTGTGCGTGAAGGTATCGTAGTCAAGACGGCACCCATCGCGGCGTTGAAACGTTATAAGGACGACGTGAAAGAGGTGGCGACAGGCTTGGAGTGCGGTGTCTCTTTGGCAAATTGCAATGATATCCAGGCGGGTGACATTCTCGAGACATTCACGGAGATAGAGGTTGATCAGAAACTTTAAAAGGGATGTGACATAAAGAATGACATGCTGACACGCTTCTTGAAAGTCACAGCTAATGGCTTGATGGCGTAAGGGCGGTCTTGGCAGCATTTCTTCCTTATAATATATAGTGACATCCCTGTTCCGGGGTGTCACTATTTTCATAATAAATGTAAATATTGTAAAGTGTGGCATAATCCTTGCGCGATTATGAATAGATATGAAAGCAGAGCAAAACAAACAAGAAAAAAACAAGTTTGTCAAGCAAGTTGCGGAGCAGAAATATGAGTTTGGTTTCACCACCGATGTGGAGACAGAGATTATTCCCGTGGGTTTGAATGAGGATGTGGTGCGGCTTATCTCAAAAAAGAAGCATGAGCCTGACTGGCTTTTGGATTTTCGTTTAAAATCTTTCCGCTATTGGCAAACTCTCTCGATACCCACGTGGGGGCATCTCCACTTGCCCAAAATAGATTTTCAAGGTATATCTTATTACGCTGACCCGATGGCTAAGAAGCCTGCCAACAAAGAGATTGACCCCGAATTGGAAAAAACTTTTGACAAGTTGGGCATACCTTTGGAGGAGCGTTTGGCTTTGAGTGGAACGGCCGTGGACGCCATCATGGATTCGGTATCTGTGAAAACCACGTTCAAAAAGCAGTTGGCCGAGAAAGGAGTCATTTTTTGTTCCATCGGCGAAGCTGTACGCGAATATCCCGATTTGGTACGACAGTACCTTGGAAGCGTCGTCCCTTACCGTGATAATTTTACCGCCGCACTCAACTCTGCGGTGTTTAGCGATGGCAGTTTCGTTTATATTCCCAAAGGTGTGAGATGCCCCATGGAGTTGAGCAGCTATTTTCGCATCAACTCAAGAAACACCGGGCAGTTTGAGCGCACGCTCATTATCGCTGACGATGATGCATATGTGTCATATCTTGAAGGCTGCACGGCGCCCATGCGCGACGAAAATCAGTTGCACGCCGCCATTGTCGAGATTGTCGTGATGAACAATGCCGAGGTGAAATATTCCACCGTGCAGAATTGGTATCCGGGCGACGAACGGGGGCGTGGCGGCGTGCTCAATTTGGTGACCAAGCGTGGCGACTGTCGTGGCGTAAACTCTAAACTCTCGTGGACGCAGGTTGAGACGGGTTCGGCCATCACGTGGAAATACCCCAGTTGCATACTTCGCGGGGATAATTCGCAGGCCGAATTTTACAGCGTTGCGGTCACCAACAACTTTCAAGAGGCCGACACGGGAACCAAGATGATACACATAGGCAAGAACACCACTTCCACCATCATCTCAAAAGGCATATCCGCCGGGCATAGCCAAAACTCTTATCGCGGACTCGTCAGGGTTGCCGCCAATGCCGAGAACGCGCGAAACTACAGCAGTTGCGACTCGTTGTTGTTGGGGTCGGAATGTGGCGCCCACACATTCCCTTACATGGACATACACAATCACACCGCCATCGTGGAGCATGAGGCTACCACTTCCAAGATATCCGAAGAACAACTCTTCTACTGCAATCAGCGAGGCATACCCATGGAAGATGCCGTAGGGCTCATCGTCAACGGTTATGCCAAGGACGTACTCAATAAGTTGCCTATGGAATTTGCTGTTGAGGCTCAAAAACTTCTTAATGTCTCGCTTGAGGGAACGGTAGGGTGATTTGGTGCGTAATTATTCGTCAAGACATACAAAACCATTTGAATTATAAAGTTTAAGATAGTTAACCTCTGGTTAATCCAAACAAAATACAATATGCTACAAGTCAAGAATCTTCATGCCACCATAGCGGGCAAACAAATATTAAAAGGTATCAATCTAACCGTCAATGATGGAGAGATACACGCCATCATGGGTCCCAACGGCTCAGGAAAATCTACGCTTAGCGCCGTGCTTACCGGAAATCCACTTTATACCGTAACCGAGGGGTCGGCTGTGTTCAACGGCAAGAATTTGTTGAGCATGCCACCCGAGGACCGTGCGTGCGAGGGGCTTTTCCTTTCATTTCAATATCCTGTTGAAATACCGGGTGTCTCAATGACCAATTTTATGAAAGCGGCTGTCAATTCACGTCGTAAATATCATGGCTTAGAGCCTCTGAAGGCTGCCGAGTTCATGCAGCTCATGCGCGAAAAACGCGCTATTGTAGAACTTGACTCCAAACTGTCGCGTCGCTCTGTCAACGAGGGTTTCTCTGGCGGAGAGAAGAAACGCAACGAGATTTTCCAAATGGCCATGCTCGATCCGCAGCTTAGCATTCTTGACGAAACCGACTCCGGGCTCGATGTCGACGCCATGCGCATTGTTGCAAACGGCGTGAACAAGCTCTTCACTCCACAAAAATCTATCATCGTCATCACTCACTACGAACGTCTGTTGGAGATGATACAACCACAGGTTATCCATGTCTTGTATAATGGTCGTATTGTAAAAACTGCTGGACCAGAGCTTGCGCAAGAAATAGAGAAACGCGGATACGACTGGATTAAGGAAGAGGCTGATATCCTAAACAATAAATAATAGCATAGAGGCGAATGGTTGACGTGAACGAAAAGCCAACTCCACCACCACACGTCGTTACACGGCAGGGTGCCGTCTTAATTCTACGGTGCGACAATACTTCACTTCTAAATACAAAAAAGCCAGTTTCATGAACAGTGAAAAACAATATATAGATTTGTACTCTCAAGCCAGACAGCTCATCTTCGACCATTCCGCAGTGGTGATGAATGCCGTGCGCGACAAGGCTTTCGAAGACTTTAAGGCACAGGGTCTGCCCAACAGAAAAGTTGAAAACTACAGATACACTGACATGCAAAAGATTTTTGAGCCAGACTATGGCCTGAATCTTAACCGTCTCGACATACCCATCAATCCCCACAAGACCTTCAGTTGCGATATTCCCAACATGAGTACGTCGCTCTATTTTGTGGTCAACGACTCGTTTTACAACAAAACTCGTCCCAAGGTAGACCTGCCAGAAGGTGTCGTTTTGGGCAGTCTGAAAGAGGCGGCCGAGCTTCATCCTGAGTTCATTGCGCAATATTATGCCAAGATTGCGCGCACGGAAAAGGATCCGTTGACCGCCCTCAACACCATGTTGGCACAAGATGGTCTGTTTGTCTACGTGCCCAGTGGCGTCAAAATAGAACGTGCCATTCAAGTTGTCAACATCCTTCGGTCAGACGTGGACCTTATGGTCAACCGTCGCGTGCTCATTGTTTTGGGCGAGGGAGCCGAGGCGAAGTTCCTTTTTTGCGACGATTCCGCCGACGACCGCAATTTTCTTGGCACGCAGGTTATAGAGGCTTACGTGGGCGAGGGAGCGTCGTTGGATCTCTATTGCCTCGAGGCAACCCACCGTAAGAACGTAAGGTTGTCCAATGTCTACATAGAGCAGCAGGCGCATAGCCGTGTCAATCATAACGTCATCACGCTGCAAAACGGCATCACCCGCAATATGCTTCAGCTTGTGTTCAAGGGTGAGGGGGCTGCCTGCAACTGCAATGGGGGCGTCATTGCCGACCAAGACCAGCATGTGGACAACAACACGTTGATAGACCATCAAGTGGGACATTGCACGTCAAACGAACTTTATAAATATGTGCTGAATGGCAAGGCCGTTGGTGCTTTCGCTGGATTGGTCCATGTTCGCCACGACAGTCAAAAGACCGAGTCGCAGATGACCAACCAAAATCTGTGCACCACCAAGACGGCCCGCATGTTCACCCAGCCCATGTTGGAGATTTACGCCGATGACGTGAAGTGTGCCCACGGTTCCACGGTGGGCCAGCTCAACGCAGCCGCCATGTTCTATATGCGCCAGCGAGGCATTTCGGAGAGCGAGGCCAAGCTCCTCCTTGAGTTTGCTTTCATCGGCGAGGTTATAGATCAAATCAACCTCGAGCCTCTGCGAGACCGTCTCCACCACTTGGTCGAAAAGCGCTTCCGTGGAGAGCTTAACACTTGTGAGGGGTGCAAACTGTGCAAAGATTGATTTACGAATGTGGATCTTTTAATGTCAAATGACGGTTTGCGAGTGTTAAATCCCGATATGAACAAATGGCAAATGGGTGGATATTCCAATTTTGAATCTTGAGTTATGAATTTTGGGTTGCACACGCTTTCATTTTTATTGTTTATCTAATTGTGGATTGAAAATTGTGCAATGTGAGTTACAACCCTTTCATCTTGCCTCGCTATAACTTCAATTATGAATTTTGAATTATGAATATTGAATTGTTAAGGTCTGATTTTCCCATTCTTTCTCGCAAGGTTTACGACAAGCCTTTGGTTTATCTTGACAATGCAGCCACCACGCAGAAACCCTTGGTGGTGCTTGACTCCATGCGCCAAGAATACCTTAATGTCAACTCCAATGTGCATCGCGGCGTTCACTGGATGAGCCAGCAGGCCACTGAGCTTTATGAGCAAGCCCGCCAAACTGTATGCCAATATATCAACGCGCCGAGTGTTTCAGATATTGTTTTCACACGTGGGACCACCGAGGGTATCAATCTTGTGGCACACGGTTTTTGCCAATCGTGCATGCGTGAGGGCGACGAGATTATTCTCTCCACCCTCGAGCACCACTCCAATATCGTGCCTTGGCAGTTGCAAGCCGAACGTTTGGGGCTTGTCATCAAGGTCATACCCATCACCGACGATGGCCAATTGGACATGCAAGCCTTTGTTAATCTCATCACTGAGCGCACGCGTATCGTCGCTGTGACGCATGTGAGCAATGTGCTCGGCACGGTCAATCCTGTGGCTCGCATCGTACGCGTGGCTCACGAGCGTGGCGTGCCCGTGCTTGTCGACGGTGCGCAGAGTGCGCCCCATTTCAAGGTGGACGTGCAGGCCATGGATTGCGATTTCTTCGTCTTCAGTGGCCACAAGGTCTATGGCCCCACCGGTATAGGCGTGCTCTATGGCAAGGAAGAGTGGCTGGACCGGTTGCCACCCTATCAGGGAGGTGGCGAGATGATAGCGCGCGTCACGTTCGAAAAAACCACCTTCGAGCGTCCGCCGCTCAAGTTTGAGGCTGGCACACCCGACTATATTGCCGCGCATGGGTTGGCCACGGCGCTCAATTATGTGTCCCAAATAGGTCTTGACAATATCGCCAAGCACGAGCAGGAGCTAGCTCGCTACGCCATCGACCGTCTTCGCACCATCGATGGTGTCAAGATTTATGGCCATGCCGATGGCGAGACAGCCCATGTCCACGAGCCTGTTGTCAGTTTCAACGTGGCCGATATACATCACATGGATATAGGGACGCTGCTTGACCGTCTTGGCATTGCCGTGCGCACGGGGCACCATTGTGCCCAACCGCTGATGGACAGGTTAGGTGTCCTTGGCACCGTCAGGGCGTCGTTTGCGCTGTACAACACCATGGAGGAGGTGGATTGTTTGGTCGATGGCATAGAGCGCGTGGCCAAAATGTTTTGAATGTCAAAGCCTTGAACACTGCATTCATGCTTAAAAACCATTTTTTTACAGATCTTGTCGAGGCTGGATGTGACGAGGCTGGTCGTGGCTGTTTAGCCGGCAGCGTCTATGCCGCGGCCGTCATCTTGCCTTACGATTATGACAATCCCGCTCTTAACGACTCCAAACAGTTGTCGGCCAAATGTCGAGAGGCATTGCGCACGCAAATCATGCGCGATGCCGTGGCTTGGGCTGTTGGCGTGGCTACGCCCGAGGAGATAGACCGTTTGAACATCCTTCACGCCAGTTTCTTGGCCATGCACCGCGCCATAGACCAGCTCACCACGCGCCCGCAAGCCCTCATCATAGATGGTAACAGGTTCGATCCATACAAACCTGTGTCCGAATCGCCTTTCGGGGGCAGGATAGAACGTGTCGCAGCGCACGCTGACGACCGAGATACATTACCTTTCGAGTGCGTTGTCAAGGGCGATGGCAAGTACCAATCTATAGCCGCGGCCAGCATTTTGGCCAAGACTTTTCGCGACGACTATATGATGGGGCTGCACGCTCAATACCCTGCTTACCATTGGGATAGCAACAAGGGCTATCCCACCCGTGACCATCGCGCAGCCATCGCGACGCATGGGATAAGTCCCTATCATCGTCGCAGTTTCCATCTCCGCCAGGCCACCCAACTCAAAATAGATTTCGATGGCAAGTAGCTCGGCAAGATTTGAGCGTTGGTTTCAGCTTATTCTCACCATGCTCGACGGCCATGACCACACGGCTATTGAGCTCGCGGACGCGTTGGGTACCACCCGACGCAACCTATATTATGTGTTGCGGCTGTTTCGTGGCATGGGATTTCGAGTGGTGCACGATCGCACCTTTTATTATATAGACCCACGCTCCCCTTTCCTTCAGCGTGTCGCTTCGGCTGTCGAGTTTGCCGACGACGAGGTGGTTTATCTTCACGCTCTGATGTCGAAGCTGGCTGGGCAAGACGTGATGGCCAGTGTCGTCAAGCACAAATTGGAGCGATATTATGACATAGACCATCAAGATGGCATGCGCGACATGCGCCATTTGTCAGACAACATCGAGGCCCTCGAACGGGCCATGGAGCAGCGACGAGTGGTCATTCTGCGCGACTATTCGTCTCCTCACAGCCATAGCGTCAGCGACCGCGTGGTGGAACCATTCTTGTTTCAAGGTGCGAAGACTGACGTAAGGGCTTTCGAAATCAAGTCTAAGCAAAACAAGACGTTCAAAATAGCGCGGATAGGGCGGGTGGAAGTGGTGGACACGCCATGGTTTAACACCGATCGCCATCGAGAGGTTTTCACGGATATGTTCATGTTTAGCGGCGAGGAGCAGTTGCACGTCAAGTTACGTCTTAGCTTGTTGGCGCACAATCTCATGCTTGAGGAGTACCCACGCTCAGCGCCAATGCTCTCGCGCGAGGACGACAATCATTGGATTTTCGAGGCCACTTTGGTCAACTACGTGGGTATCTCGCGTTTCATACTCGGCTTGTTCGACGAGATAACCATTCTTGGTGACGAGGGACTGCGAGCCTACGTGAGACGAAAAATTGCGTACATGTCAAGATATTGACACCATGTACACCATCCATCCGCCCAAGTGCCTTGCCGCAACCCTTGCGGCCCTCGGCGTTCCGATGCGCCTCTTGTGGCAGTGCTACGCCATCGGATATTAGCCCTTGACAAACAATACCGAGCTGTAGGCAAGCCAAAACGTGAAGGTGCGCCGTCAAGGAGCGAGATGATACAAGGGGTGAAAACTATCCATTGCGTTATCCCAAATAGGCTGAATATATTTTATACTCTTTGTAGTCTATACCAATTCTGTGTTTTCTTTAAGTCTTTGATTTACAATTATGTAAGAGAGTAAATGGCTGCTCGCTTTCCAAAGTCAGTATAGAGTGTTTGCCATTAGTGCCTATTCACGCTGCGATTAGTACTTAATCAGCGTGCGATTAGTACTTAATCACGTCGCGATTAGTGCTTAATCACGTCGTGATTAGTACCTAATGCCACTTCCGGTATTCACTTGTTTGCCTTTCCCTGAAATCACTTGCCATTTTTTTTGTTATTTTCTGCTTTGCTTGTCATCATTTTGCGTGCATTGCGAAACGCTTGATACTGCCATCCATCCCTTACCCAAATACTTGATTTGAACGATCATTGGCCCATACACAGAGGAGCGACAGCCTGTTTGTTACGCAAAAAGCGCGCGTAACACATCCAGCGATTTCAGCTCTGGAAAATACGGCACGTGCAACCTGTAAAAATGGAGTATAATTTCGACGCATCGTGCGCGTTGTGCTTGTGTCATGCGAAAAAGGCGCATATTGTCAAAATTCATGCGCATTAGCAAACCAATCATCGATGCCTCGGATGGCCTTACAAAGTCGGGGTGGGGTGGCTTGACGAGAGAAAAGGCCCCGTTGCGTAGGTCAAACCACATGCCCGGCGCGTCGTTGGATAGGTTAGGAAAAAAACCAACAAAACGCGTTAGGTGCATCATAAAAACCAAGTGGAAGTTTGAGAAAGGAGATGTCACGTTGTCAAGCCATGCTAAACTGCTCTCCACATAGTCGAATAGCAACTCATTGCGTTGTTCGTTGCGCGTGGCATGCGTCAAAAATTCTGCGACGAAAAGCGCGATAGCCAGTTTGTATGCGTCAAAGGGTATGGATGTGTAAGGGCGTGTCAATCGTATGTCAGAAAAACGTTGTAAATTGCGATTGGGTCGTTCGGTATAAACTATGTATAGCAATGTCAATGGTTGAAAAAATTGTTTCCTAAGTTTTCCTTTGCCAGTTTTGGGTATATGACAAATAAATGACATCCTGCCTCGCTCTCGCGTGAGTAGGTCTACAATCATTTGTGAGTCACCATATTTTAGTGCATGAAGCACTATCGCCCTTGTCTTAACTTCCATACATGGGCAAATTTACGAAAAGTCAGGCGTTTAGCGAAAAAATATTCACAAAAGTTTGGCAGAGCAAATAAAAAGCGTTAACTTTGCACCCGCAAAAAATAACCAATGGTCGGTTCATCTAGCGGTTAGGATTCAAGATTTTCATTCTTGCCACACGGGTTCGATTCCCGTACCGACTACCATAAGAATAAAAAAGCATAATTAAAGATGGCAAACCACAAATCATCAGAAAAGAGAATTCGTCAGACGAAAGTCAAAACTTTGCACAACAAGTATTATGCAAAGACTATGCGTAACGCTGTTCGCAAGCTGCGCTCAATCACGGATAAAGAGGAGGCTGCAAAGTTGTTCCCTACGGTACAAAAAATGCTGGACAAATTGGCAAAGACCAATGTTATCCATGCCAATAAAGCCGCTAATCTAAAATCAAGTTTAGCTTCGCACGTTAACAAGCTCGGCTAATAAGCCTTTGCTTTTAACATTCCTATACAAAGGTCGTATGCTGTTAAGCATGCGACCTTTGGTCGGTTTGTGGCAAGCGATTATCGTTAGCCATTTTCATTGTTTTCGAAAATCATCATTTCAAGTTCAGGCGCGTGGTGTGTTCGCTTTTGTATGACTGGTTTTGAGTGACGGTCCTGTATGGAGTTCGTGTGTCGTTTTTATTATGATTTTTAGGCTATAAACGTTTCAAGATGTCATGTTTTTTTAGTATCTTTGCAACACAACTATTGAATTTGAACAAATGGTAGAAAATCTCAAACAAGGAGATCAATATTCAGCATCCAACATACAAGTGTTGGAGGGGCTTGAAGCCGTGCGTAAACGCCCGGCTATGTATATAGGCGACATTAGTGAAAAAGGACTGCATCATCTCATCAATGAAACCGTGGACAACTCTATTGACGAGGCCATGGCGGGCTATTGCAGTAACATAGAGGTGACCATCAACGAAGATAACTCTATCACCGTGGAAGACGATGGTAGAGGTATACCTGTTGACAAGCACGAGAAGCTGCACAAGAGCGCATTGGAAGTGGTAATGACAGTCTTGCATGCCGGCGGCAAATTTGACAAGGGCTCGTACAAGGTCAGCGGTGGTTTGCACGGCGTGGGTGTGAGTTGCGTCAACGCTCTCTCTTCACATATGACCTCACAGGTATTTCGCGACGGCAAAATCTATCAGCAAGAATACGAGCAGGGACGCCCCCTCTACCCCGTGAAGGTGGTAGGTTCTACTGACAAGCGCGGTACCAGACAGCAGTTTTGGCCAGACAGCTCCATATTCACCACCACCACGTATCAATGGGATATCGTGGCTCGCAGAATGAGAGAGCTGGCCTATTTGAACGCAGGCATCAGAATTACACTGACCGATCTTCGCCCAAATGAGGATGGAAAGACTCGCCAAGAGGTATTTCATGCTAAAGACGGGCTGAAGGAATTTGTGCGCTATGTGGACCGGCATCGCACGCATCTCTTTGACGACGTGATCTATTTGAAGACCGAGAAGCAAGGCTTTCCCATTGAGGTAGCCATCATGTATAATACCGACTACTCTGAGAATTTGCACTCTTATGTCAACAATATCAATACCATAGAGGGTGGCACACACGTTACCGGATTTAGGCAGGCTCTCACCCGCGTGTTGAAAAACTATGCTGATGGGGACGCTCAAATAGCCAAGCAAATAGAAAAAGCCAAGATTGAAATCGCAGGCGAGGACTTCCGCGAGGGCCTCACGGCCGTTTTATCCATCAAAGTGGCCGAGCCACAGTTTGAGGGACAGACTAAAACCAAGCTCGGCAACAGTGAGGTGACTGGAGCGGTGAACCAAGCCGTGGGCGAGGCGCTTACCAATTACTTGGAAGAGCACCCCATGGAGGCCAAGCAAATATGCGAGAAAGTGATATTGGCGGCTACCGCACGAGTGGCAGCCCGCAAAGCCCGCGAGAGCGTTCAGCGCAAGAGCGTGATGAGCGGTGGCGGTTTGCCGGGTAAACTGGCCGACTGCTCAAACAAAGATCCAAAGGATTGTGAGATATTCCTTGTGGAGGGTGACTCGGCCGGTGGCTCAGCCAAACAAGGGCGTGACCGGTACACGCAAGCTATCTTGCCACTGCGAGGCAAGATTCTCAACGTGGAAAAGGTGCAATGGCACCGTGTCTTTGAGGCCGAGTCGGTGATGAATATCATTCAAAGTATAGGCGTGCGTTTCGGCGTGGAAGGCGAGGATGACCGTGAGGCTAATATAGATAAGCTGCGCTATGACAAGATTATTATCATGACGGATGCCGACGTGGACGGCTCGCATATAGACACGTTGATCATGACATTGTTCTATAGGTTCATGCCGAAGATTATAGAGGAGGGACACCTTTACATAGCGACCCCGCCACTTTACAAGTGTACTTATAAGGGCAAGACAAGCGAATATTGCTATAACGAGGCACAGCGCCAGGCGTTTTTCGACAAATATGCCGACGGAAACGAAGACGCGAAAAGCATTCACACACAGCGATACAAAGGTTTGGGAGAGATGAATCCTGAGCAACTTTGGGAAACGACGATGGATCCAGCCAATCGGTTGCTCAAACAAGTAACAATAGAAAACGCCGCCGAGGCAGATGAGATATTCTCCATGCTCATGGGCGACGACGTTGAGCCACGGCGCGATTTCATAGAGAACAACGCCGCATACGCCAATATTGACGCATAAGCAAGAAAATAAGCAAAGTCTTCCAATAGGTGAGATAGTTAGGCTATCCATGAAAAACCTATTAGGAAGACTTTCTTTTTTTTGCTATATGTTCTTTCTTCCTTTTCTCCATATCACTTAACTACTTAACTATCATGAAAAAAATCTTTCTTCTAATTTCTGTCTGTGCTGTCGCTTTGCAAACGCAAGCGGAGCAATTGCCCATGCGATTGTGGTACAATACCCCAGCCACTAAGTTTGAAGAGTCTCTGCCTTTAGGCAATGGTAAGTTGGGAGCGTTAGTTTATGGAGGTGTAGATAACAATATCATTCAGCTTAACGACATTACGTTTTGGAGCGGAAAACCTGTCAATCTTGACATGGACAGCAAAGCGTATCGCTGGATTTCGGAAATAAGAAAGGCTCTTTTCAATGAAGATTACCGTACGGCCGATTCTTTGCAGCATTATGTGCAGGGTGTAAACTCACAATATTATCTACCCCTTTCCACGCTCCGCATCAAGGATTTGAACACTGGCCAATACACCAATTATCACCGGCAACTTAGTTTGGACAGCGCGCTGTGTTCCGACAGTTATACGCGTGCAGGTGTAGTATACACGCGAGAGTACTTTGTCTCTCATCCCGATAATATTATTGCCATACGGCTGAAGGCATCGAAGCCCACCAAACTCAATTGTGTCATTTCAATGAGTTCGTTGGTAAATTCGGGCGTTAAAGTTTCTGATCGACAGATTACAATGACTGGAAACGCTATTGGAGATCCTAAAGAGACCATTCATTTCTGCTCAGTCTTAAGGGTGAAAAACGCAGGAGGGTCAGTGAGTAGAACCGATAGCACTCTTGTTGTCAAAGATGCCACAGAGGCTATTCTATACATTGTCAATGAGACGAGCTTTAATGGGTACGACAAACACCCTGTAAAGGAGGGTGCACCTTATATCGAAAATGCTATGGACGAGGCGTGGCACATTGTGAATTTCAACTATCCAACTCTGTTGAAAAGGCATGTCAATGACTATGGCAAAATATTTAACCGAGTGAAATTCAATCTCATTGGAGCCGAACTTAATACCAAAGAGACCACTGAGGATATGCTCAAAAACTATGGCAAAGACCGTGCGAAAGATAAATATTTAGAAACTTTGTACTTTCAATATGGGCGCTACATGCTCATATCCTGTTCTCGTACAGCTGGCGTCCCAGCCAATTTGCAGGGACTATGGAATGAAAAACTAATGGCTCCATGGCGCGGTAACTATACCATTAATATCAACTTGGAAGAAAACTACTGGCCATGTGACGTGGCCAACATGCCTGAAATGTTCATGCCCTTGGCCACGTTCACACAAAATTTGGCTGCAACGGGTGTGCGAAGCGCCAAAAACTATTACGGTATTAGCCGCGGATGGTGCTGCGGCCACAATTCGGATATATGGGCCATGACCAATCCTGTGGGTGAGAAAAAGGAGAGTCCAACGTGGAGTAATTGGAATATGGGAGGAGCTTGGCTCATGCAAAACATCTACGACCACTATCTCTACACTCAGGACATCGATTATCTGCGCTACACCGCATACCCGCTGATGAAGGGCGCAAGCGATTTTATGCTTGATTGGCTTGTGCCCAATCCACACAACACCAAGCAGCTAATCACCGCTCCCAGCACCTCACCTGAGGCATATTACATCACCGACAAGGGCTACAAAGGGGCTACCATGTACGGTGGAACGGCTGATTTGGCCATAGCCAGAGAATTGCTTACCAACACTTTGGAGGCTGCCAAGAAACTTAAGAAAGATAGAGCTTACCAAAAAATACTCAAGAAAACCATCGCCCGCTTACGCCCATACACCATTGGAAAACAAGGAGACATCAACGAATGGTACCATGACTGGGCTGACGAAGACCCACAACACCGTCACCAAAGTCACCTAATAGGGCTTTATCCTGGTCATCAAATCACACCCTCTAAAACACCGTTGTTAGCTCATGCGGCAGCACGTAGCTTGGAAATCAAGGGGGATATGAGCACCGGCTGGAGCACCGGCTGGCGCATTAACCTATGGGCGAGACTGCACAATGGTGAAAAAGCTTACAACATATACCGCAACTTGTTAAGCTATGTGTCGCCCATCCAAGCGCAAGGAAAACAGGGAGGCACTTATCCTAACCTCTTTGATGCCCATCCACCATTCCAAATAGATGGCAATTTTGGTGGTACGGCAGGCGTGTGTGAAATGCTCATGCAGAGCTATGGCAACACCATCGAGTTGCTTCCTGCATTGCCCCAAGCGTGGGCTACGGGCAGCATGCGAGGCCTTAAGGCGCGTGGGGGATATGAATTGAACTTCAGTTGGATGGATGGCAAAATCTCCACGGTTGAGATTGAAAGTCCATCAAGGCGGAAAATCGCACTTAAATGCAACGGCATCACCAAGGTGTACAAACTCAAAAAAGGTAAGAACAATATCCAACCATGAAACTAATTGTCCTCTTGTGCTGGTTGTCAGCATGGGGTACCGCCCTTTTTGCCCAAGCGTTTAACACCCATTGGATAGGCGTGCCCGAACCTGACAGCGTTTCACACCTTAGGTTTCGACAAACCTACATGTTTCAGGGCCGACCACAACAGGGACATATCACTATCGCCTCAACAGGCCTTTATAAAATCTACGTCAATGAATGCAACGTGGGGACGGCCGTGTTCTATGGTACAAACCAACCAAGCAAGACCAACATTGCATCTAAGAACTTTGACGTAACGCCCTATCTTAAGGCTGACACCAATGTCATTGCCGTGCTCTATGCGCCGAGGTATCCACATGTGGAGATCCGGCAACTGTCTGTAAACTTCTATGGGCGCGATGTCAACGGGCGGCGTTTCTCATACCACACGGATGAAAACTGGTTGTGCCAACAAGCCAATTCCACAATAAACACAAACGGCGGAGAGACCATCGACGGCCGAAAAAACAACCTAATATGGAAAGCCGCCACCTTCGATTTGGCTCTTTGGCGCAATGCGGAGCGTTTCAAGGACAGCCCGCCACTGGCAATTGCTTGTGTCTCTGTCGACCCAAATGTGCTAAAAATTGTATCAAGGAGAAACTACAAATTCTTTGATTTGACACCTAATGGCGTGGAATACGAGTTTGGAACTGGCTTTCACGGCTATGTCAGGCTCACCCTCAGAAACGCCAAAAAAGGCCAGCGCATACGTTTCGGCAACCATGTTTATATATGCAACGGTGAACTTGATGAGCAGGCGGCACCTCAATTCACCATTGGTGATTACCGGCGCGTACTGGTAAGCGGCGACAAAGACTTCGCTCGTGAGCTAATCACGGATATAGAAGCTATAGGAGTGGCGCCAAAAATCGACGACGCTGTATCGCCATTCTAAACATGCGCGTGCATCTCTTAACAGTCGTGCATAACGAAAAAAACAAAAACGGATAAGCGATACAATATCTTTTTCTAAAATATCCAAGCACGTATGCCATGGAAAAAACTATGCGTGACTGACAAAACACCCTGTTATGCGTTGGTAGGATCGTACTCTATTCCAGTCCTTCTTTTTCTAATTCTTCCGCCACTTGGCATAATTCATCATACCACGCTTGCCCGAACCGCCTGACAAGAGGGTTTTTCAGAAAGACGTAGAGCGGCAAGTCAAGTTCCTTTCCCTTCTTGATGGCAGCTTTACAGATGTCCCAACGGTGGTAATTGATGCCCACCAAACCATCTGCAAACTGTTTCTCCCTGATAGGATAGAGCGCGCATGATATGGGTTTGGGCCACGTAGTTTTGCCAGCTCTAAAAGCCCTCTCGAATGCGCATAGGCAACAATGGCTGATGGAATGGCCGTCAGAAAAGTCGGGCAAGTCGTGGTAACACGTGAACACGCAGTCCTTGCCCCTCACTATGCTCGTCACCAATTCGCCGTCAGCATCGTTGTAAGCCACGCCTTGTGCGTCTATGACATGCTGCGCCGAGGCTGAGAGTCCTTGCCAAACGGTGTCCAAGTTTTCTTCAATGGCCGCTATCTCATCAAGCGTTACAGGCGCTCCGGCGTCGCCCTCTATACAGCATTGCCCTTTGCAGGCAGCGAGGTCGCAACAAAATCGTTCGGTGAAAATATCAGGAGAAACCAATACGTTTCCCACTTGTATAATATGTAGCATGACAAAAAAACGGCAGTGCGCACGGCGTGCGTAGTTTTCTACCAGTCTATTTCTTTTATATTATTAGCCCGGAGGTAATCGTTACATCTCGAAAACTGTCTTTGGCCAAACCATCCGCCACGGTTGGCCGATAGTGGCGAGGGATGTACCGACTCAAGCACCAAGTTGCGTCGTTGGTCAATGAGATACCGTTTGCCGCGAGCATAGCCACCCCATAGCATGTAAACGATGTGTTGCCGCTCCTCGCTCAACGCCTTGATAGCTGCGTCGGTGAATACGCTCCATCCGAAACGCTGATGGCTGTTGGCCGCATGTGCCCTTACGGTGAGAGTGGCATTGAGTAGCAACACGCCCTGCTCCGCCCATCGAGTCAGGTCTCCATTGGATGGCATGGGCTTGCCCAAATCGCTTTCTATCTCCTTGAATATATTTAGTAGGGAAGGCGGCATGGCCGTCCCTACGGGCACGGAGAAACTCAGCCCCATGGCCTGTCCGGGCTCATGGTAGGGGTCTTGCCCGATAATCACCACCTTGACTTTGTCAAAAGGACATAGATTGAAGGCGTTGAACACGAGTCTGCCCGGTGGGAAGCACGTCTCTCGCCGATATTCTTCCCTCACCTGCTCGGTGAGTTGTCCGAAATATGGCTTGTCAAACTCTGTGGCCAAATGCTTGCCCCACGAAGGTTCTATCTTTACCATAGGATGTTTTTGGCAAGCCATCCCGCCGTCATAGCGACAGGATGGCTTGTTTTGTCAATCCGTGATGAGACACTCGCCAGTCATGTCTGCAGGCTGCTCCAATCCCATGATGTGCAGGATGGAGGGAGCCACGTCGGCCAGACGGCCATCCCTGACGGTGGCACTATTGTTGTTGGTCACGTATATAAAGGGTACGGGATTTAGCGAGTGGGCGGTGTTGGGCGTTCCGTCTTCGTTGATGGCGTTGTCCGCGTTGCCGTGGTCGGCGATGATGATAGCCTCATAATCGTTGGCCTTGGCGGCCTCTATCACGGCCTCAACACATTTGTCTATGGCCCACACGGCCTTGGCGATGGCGTTGTACACGCCTGTGTGCCCCACCATGTCGCCGTTGGCAAAGTTCACCACGATAAAATCGTAGGTACCAGTGCCTATCGCGTCCACCAGCTTCTCTTTTACCTCGTAGGCGCTCATCTCTGGTTTCAGGTCGTAAGTGGCCACTTTGGGCGATGGAACCAAGATGCGGTCCTCGTTCTCAAAAGGAGCCTCGCGACCGCCGTTGAAGAAGAATGTTACATGTGCGTACTTCTCTGTCTCGGCCGTGTGCAACTGTTTCAGGCCCTTGGCAGAAAGGTATTCGCCAAGCGTGTTTTCCACGTTCTCTTTCGGAAAGAGCACGGTCACGTTTTTGAAGTTAGCGTCATAGGGTGTCATTGTGAAATAACGCAACCCTTTCACGATGTGCATACCCTCGCCGGGCATGTCCTCTTGGGTGAGTACTCGAGTCAACTCCTTGGCGCGATCGTTTCGGAAGTTGAAGAAAATTACTGCGTCTCCTTCTTCGATGGTGCCATTTGCCTTGGCGTTGTGAATGGGCTTGATAAACTCGTCGGTCACCTCTTCAGCGTAACTACGCTCCACAGCCCCGACCATGTCGTCAGCTTGGTAGCCCTTTCCCTCCACAAGCAGGTCGTAAGCCTCTTTCACACGGTTCCAACGCTGGTCGCGATCCATGGCGTAGAAGCGACCCACGATGCTTGCGATGGTGGCCCCATTGGCGTCGCAATGTTCTTGCAACTGCTTGATAAAGCCTGCGCCACTCTTGGGGTCGGTGTCGCGTCCGTCCATGAAGCAGTGCACAAAAACGTTGCTCAAGCCATATTCCTTGCCTATCTCAACTAACTTGAACAGGTGGTCAAGGCTGGAGTGCACGCCGCCATTGGAGGTCAAGCCCATGAGATGGAGCTTCTTGCCGCTCTCCTTGGCGTATGTGTAAGCCTCGACGATACCCTTGTTTTTCAGTATGTCGCCGCTCTGACATGCCTTGTTTATCTTGACCAAGTCTTGGTACACCACCCTGCCTGCGCCAATATTGAGGTGTCCAACCTCAGAGTTGCCCATCTGTCCGTCGGGCAGTCCCACGTCTTCGCCGCTGGCTTTAAGCTGGGCGTGCGCGCTCGTGGCGTTGAGATAGTCCAAGTAAGGTGTTGGAGTGTTGTAAATAACATCACCTTTACCATGTTTGCCGATTCCCCATCCATCGAGAATCATCAAAAGAGCCTTCTTACCCATAATTATATTTCTTAACGTTATTATAAATTTTTTATTAACACATTACTACATGCAAAGTTACCATCTTTTCGGCTATTGGCAAAGATAAGTGTTGAAAAACAACTGCTATATTGACAAAATAGCGTTTAGCCCAGCGTTGCGCGCTGTTCGGGAAATATAGAAGCCGCCCGTTGCCATCGAATTAAAAGGTGTCGTTCGGCATGTATCCAAATTGAAACGTATGCTTTATGCTCCTGATACTTTTGTGTGGCACCACCATCGTGCCCTCTCTTTTGTGCTGCCACGCCTCCGTTTCTTATCTGTTGCGCAGCTCTACATCCTTGGCTTTCAAAATAATGACGTGAAAGAAAAAACTGGTAAAGGCATGTCACCTGTTGGTTTTAAGGGGGGCGCTTGAGCTATCAAAAAACATTCGTCCTTAGCTTATAATGCCTTGAAAAGAAACAAAATCTTCTCACTTGTTACAATATCATGACGAACTGTCCGTTTGGTTTAAAAAGTCATCATCTAACACAGCCTATGGCACCAATCCCCACTGCGCTGAAGAGGCTCGCCGAACACGCTTTGGTCATCATCCTTATTTTAGTCGTATTGCGCGCGACCTTTGTCTTGTTTTTCGTGCAGTGGCAAATCTTTGATGGGCAACAGTCCGTTCTTTTGCGCATGGTATTCAACGCCTTGCGATTTGACTTGCAAGTGACCGCCTATGCTGTCGCATTGCCTTCGCTGCTATCCTTGGCCGTTTCGGCGCGCCCCATGCGTCAATGGGAGGTTGCGGTGGCAAGGTTTCGCAAGTGGTATTTTGCGGTGGTGGAGACGTTGGTGGTCGCGCTTGGATGCGTGGATTTGGGATTTTATGCCAATTTCCAGTCGCATATCAACATTGTTTTTTTCGACTTTTTCAACGAAGGCCCGATAGGATTGTTGCAAACTGTATGGGAAGAGTACCACTGTCTGTGGTATGGCTTTGCGCTTGTCGTGACGGCATGGCTGCTCTTTGTCGTTGCCCAACGGATAGAGCGTTGCCCAATGCCGGTGTCACGACGGTGGCAACAGGCATGGTGGATTCCGTTCCTGTTAACCTTGGCCGTCTGTATGCGTGGCTCGGTGTGGCGCTTCCCGTTGCAGATAGAGGACACTTTCGTTTCTGACAACAAGACGATTAACGACATTGTGCCTAATGCTTCCTATATGCTGAAAAAGGCTCTCAAGGAGAAAAGAGACGCGTTCAAGCTCAGAAGAGCTAACGATGTCTTGGCCCAATATGGTTTTACCTCGCTCGGCCAGGCCCTCGAAATTTACACAAAGGGAGCGGTGAATGTGGAGCGCGGGGACACGATGGCGGCGTTGAGGCGTGTGCTGTTCGTCCGAGCGCCAAGGACAGCGATGCCTCTCAAGCCAAATGTCGTGATAATTTATGGTGAGAGTTGGAGCAACTACCTGTTCGAATTGGATGGGCCAGGCTGCGACATGTACATGGGCTTGCGCAAGCATTTCGATGCGGATCTGTTGTTCAGGCGTTTCCAATCTGTGCAAAATGGCACGATAGCCTCTATCGAGAACCTGACCGTGGCAACGCCTTTCCCGCGCTTCTTCGCCTCCAAATACCGTTTGGCGCAGTTGCCTACCTCGTTGGCGTTGCCTTTCAAGAATTGTGGTTACGACACGGAGTTCATGTCGGGCATGGACATGGCTTGGGAAAACAGCGCCGAAGCGCTGGCGTGCCAAGGCTTCGATCGAATTTACGACAAGTTCCATATTCTCAGAGACGATCCACGGGCGCGGTACAACAGCGTTGGCGTGTACGACGAGCATCTATTCGATGCGCTGCTAAGGCAGTTGGGCGAGAAACGCGCGAAGCCCATGATGACTGTGGTGATGACCACCACCAACCACCCGCCTTTCGAGTTTCCGGAACATTTGTGCTTGCCGCCCATAGCCGCCGATACCTACAAAAAATCGTGCTTCGCCGAGAGAGAACATAAGGTCTTGGGTAAGTATCTCACGGGTTTCAGGTATTACAACAGGGTGCTGGCGCGATTTCTGGACCGTTTCAAGGCTTCCAAGGCAGCCGGCAATACTATCCTCGTCATCACGGGCGACCATAATGTAAGGTCTATCCTCAACTACGAGGTGGTGGATAGACGCTGGCAATACTCCGTGCCACTCTACATATACTTGCCGCCATCGTTGCGCCGCGCCGCTTACGGCCGCCTGACCGACCGTTGGGGCTCGCACGACGACATTCTGCCAACGCTGGCCCCCTTCGCCCTCGGCGGAGCCGAATACATGCGAATGGGCAACAACTTGCTTGACACCACCGCCGTGGACCATTCCTATTATAGCTATAACGTGGAGAGACTGCTCGCCGAGAACGCGTGCGTGGAGCAACTTCGACGACACGTGAACGCGCGAAACGCTTTGCGCGAGGTATACTTTCAATTGTTGTTGCGACAATGGGACAGGCGAGCCGCGAAATAAACCTGTCTAAACCTGAAATTGAGAGCACGCTCTGATACTAATTGTAAATTGAAAAATGTGAGTTGTGAAGTAGCAATTTTTTTTCTTACTATTTCTCCTTAACCATTTTTTTCCCATTCACAATATATACCCCTCGTGGCAAAATCAAGTAGTCTGACCCTACATAGCGGCCATCAATGCTATATATTCTCTTTGATTTGGGCAAATGCCCCCCTATGCACTTGATACCTGTGAGTGGCTGTTCACCAGACCGTGTTATCTTGACCTCGTCAAGAAAGAAGCGTCGATCGGGCGAGAATTTGAGCGTGGCACTGCCCTTACCCACCATTTTCAGCGTGTAGGTGGTCCATGCGCCCTTGGCCATAGTGAGTTGGGAGCTGCTTGCGTCAGTATCGACAAACTTGGCTTTGGCACCTCTCAGTGTTAAGAACAAATTGTTTCCGTCACCTTTGGTATCCCAACAGGCAGCCTTGAACGTGAGCGTGACGGTATCACCCGCAAGAACGAACGTAGGTGTGACAGCCACGCCTGTGCCGTTTTTCGATTTGCCAAAACGCGCACTATGGTCGCCACCATATCCATAATCGGCCGCCCAACCTACATGATCGGGTTGTAGCTTACCTATGGCCACGGAGCCTTTAAACTTGCCATCGTTGCCACCCGAGCCGACGCATTTGTCAAAAGACTCATAGAACAATACCGACTTGTTGTGGTTGGAATCGTCTGGCGGCGTTTCGGGAGAAGTGTTATCCTCTCTAAAATGGAATGATATGGTGCCATCGGCATGCTCCGTAATATCAAAAAAGCCAAACGGTGGAATCTCGCCATATTGCGGATCAGCGTTGTAAAACTTGGACGCTGGACTGGAATCTTTGCACAAGCGGTTGTTGTCATGGTAGGGATAGGCGTCGTCCCCCTCGTCATAAATGCTGGGAATGTTGTCGGCAGGGAATATGGTGAGCCGTTGATGAGGGTTGTCTTTGTTGGGGTCGTCGCTCCAACAGATGGTGTTGACAATGTTATTGTCCCATGCGTTTTTGTCATAATCCACGTGAGTGATGAGCAGCCCGTGCCCAGGCAGGGCGATGTCGTAACCACGTTGTTGCCGATTGTCCAATATATAGTATTCGTTTCGATTGGATGAATTATAGTATATATAGCTCTGTCCTTGATCTGCCAACGACTGCATGCCACTTACTTTGGTTTCGGTGGCAAGTTCCACGGGCGACGCCCAGCCACATATCATCTTCTCGTAGCCAGAGTATCCGCATGGCGTGAAGCCGTTATCGTTGTAAGAACCATAATCCATCAGGTCCCAAGAGCCCATGCCAAAGTTGCCACCTCCAGACGTGTCGTACATGTCAGGAAACCCCATGCAATGCGAAAACTCATGGCAAAACGTGCCGATTCCGTTGAGCTTGTTGTTGTTCGCCAACTCGTTGGCGCAGGCGTAAATGTCTATAACGGTGTTGTCAAGCTTGAGATTTCTGACGGAATGATTAGGACTGCCAGACAAAGCGAACATGTGCGGCCAAATGTAATCGTCAATTTCGGAATGGTCAGACTGCCCATAGCCTGCGTAGAGCACAAACACTTCTTCGGCCTCGCCGTCGCCATCCCAGTCGTATTGGGAGAAATCTACCTTAGCGTCAACGGCTACACATGCGTCGCGAATCATCTCACCCACATTGGCATCGTTGTTGCGTCCATAGTAAGAATAGGGATGAGGCATTGACACGGGGCCGACAACGTCGAACGACAAATTGAACATGCCGTGACTTTGCGCCAAGAAATAGTCGCGCACGCTGCCCTTGAAGCCGTTCTCACGGTAACCCTCGGCGTTGGCAATTTGGTCGTAGACGCGCTGTGGGTTGGGCATGCTGAATGTTTTTCCTCTGAAATCCACAAGGATGATAAGCCCGCGCTTCATGCCCTTGAAGAGGTTACCACTGCCTGCTTGACAGCGACGATCGGGTATGCGGTGGGCACGCGGGCGAACGATAGCACCACGCTTGGCAAGGGCCTTGGCACCCAAGGTGGCGGCGTCTGTCTCACGATAGAGGCCCGTAAGGCCATCGGGCACGTAGCAAGTGCCATCGGCCGACTGCCAATAGTGCGTGTACTCGTCGCCCCGAGCCTCTACTCTCACCGTGCTTCCATCAATGAGGCGTATGGTCTTGAATTGACCTCGACGCACTGGTATGGCCGTAACGGTCAATGAAAAAAATAGGAACAACAGTTTAAGAAAAAAAAATCTGTTGGGTGAGTGGTTATTCATTGCGATGATATTTATTAACCTTATTTTACAAAAATACGCTGTTTGGGCCATTTATCCAAAGAAAAAACATTTTATTTCAATTATTGTCGAAAAAAATGACATCACGCATTTTACGTTTTTTATACGTTACAGAACAGTCCGTGTTGCAAAAGAATGCGCTGGACGCGTACCGAGGTGTATAGGCACAGTGCCAGAATATTTTATGATAGATGCTTGGCGGAATAAAAAATAAGTTGTAAATTGCACTTCATAAAATATGTAGCATAAAATATGAAACCGCTTAACAACCCATTCGTGGAATATGGATACAAGGGTCCTGAATACTTTTGTGACCGCGAAGAAGAGACTGGACAATTGGTCAACGCACTGTATAACGAGAGTAACATAGCGTTGATATCACCGCGCAGGATAGGCAAATCTGGATTGATAAAGCATGTGTTCAACAGGATGGAAGCCTCAAGCATGGACGTGGCGTGCATCTACATAGACATATTGAACACGCGAAACCAGCGCGACTTCATAGACGTGATGGCTACGAGCGTGGTGCAAAAACTCGACAACAACTGGCAATCGGCCATGCGAAAAGTGGCGGAGATGTTCAAGGGCTTGCGCGTCACAATAAGCATGGATGAGTTCACGGGTTTGCCCACGTTGTCACTCGATGTGGAAGAACGCAAGCAAGACAGTACCGTGGAACGGATATTCGAGTATGTCAGGCGGTCGGGCAAGAGGTGCTATATAGCTTTTGACGAGTTCCAGCAAGTCACGGAGTACCCCGAGCGAGGGCTGGAGGCTTTGCTAAGGTCGCAAATACAGTTTATCGACAACGCTTATTTCATTTTTTCCGGCAGTCAACAACACTTGATGTCGGAGATGTTCCTATCGGCCAACCGACCGTTCTACATGGCTTCACAACTGATGAGTTTGGACGTGATTAAGGAGGACAAGTACTTGGATTTTGCCAATCGTCACTTTGCCAAACAAGGCAGAACAATGCACGCTGATGACTTTGCCTATCTCTATGATATGGTGGATGGGCAGACGTGGTACGTGCAGACCATGTTGCACCAGCTTTACACCATGACAGACACAGAGCTTGACAAAGATGCCGTGAGCCGTGCTTTTGACACGATATTGAACAAGATGTCCACGGCGTTGTCCTCCATCTACCTTGCCCTGACCGACAACCAAGCCTTGCTGCTCAGGGCCATTGCCAAGGAGCGAGTGGTGAAAGAACCGTTGTCGCAAACCTTTATGACCCGCCATCGGCTGCCAGCGGTGAGCAGCGTGCGTCTCGCGCTTGGCGCGTTGGAGAACAAACAGCTGGTATACCGCCAGCCTGACGGCTACATAGTGTATGACCGTTTCTTGGGATTGTGGTTGAGAAACAAGGTGTGAAATCGCTGGCACGACTTATGCCACCATGCCCATATCTATCGTTCTTCATTTTGCAATCCATCTCCTTTCAACTGTATTGTCGCAAGCAGAGACTCTATTTCAAGATAAAAGGCTAACTGGACATATTTTGGAAAAAAAGTTACAATAAATTCTTAACATATCCTTATCCCAGCATTAGCAATCGATTTGGTATTGGTAGTGACAAGAAAGAAAATTACGTTATCAAATTTTACCGCAATTTTTAAACTTCGTATTATGCACAAGACAAGGTGGAAATGAAAAAGGAGCTTTGCGTTCGTTAGAATACAAAGCTCCTACATTTTTATCAGGGAGTGTTGCAATGGTAGAAACCAAGCACACTTTTATTATTTATACTCAGTCAATCAAATGAGATTAAAAATGTTTTGATAATATATCCCTATAATGATTGCGTAGCATAAAAATCCCATTTTACCAAGTAAACTCTGGAGAGTTGCCCTCTGGAGATTGTGGTGTTTCGTTCTGCGTCATCTCATAGTTGTAATTCATCTCCTGCAAGCCAAAGACATTTGTCATGACAACTGGCACCTTCTCAGAGTTCCAACGATACAAATCAATATGGTTGCTCTTGGGATAGCTGCGAATCACACCCTTATTCAGACGTTTGATATCGAATGTGGCGAAACCCTCGCCCCAAAGTTCAACTCGACGCTGCCACCATACCTCATTTCTGAACTGAGAAGTGGATTTGTTGTAGTAAGCGTCATTATGTGTTCCATATACAAACTTAGGATCACGCGACTTGGCAAACTCGGTGAGCATAGCAATGCCACGAGCTTCATTTTGCATGCCGACAGCTTCTATCTCGATGAGTTTCATTTCCTCAACGCGCATGAAAGGAACCGATACTGCAAATCCGATGTGTTGGTTTTCGTGACCAGCTTGGCCACCAATAACACGGAACTTCATGCCCAAGCCACCTACATTGTTCACACCCTTAATATCAGACGGCGTGTCGTAAGCGGAGCCATGTACCCAATCTGGATAGTTGGAATAAGCTTTCAGAGCTTCCACTTTCTCTTTGGCGGTTTTGCAATTTTCGTCTATCTTGAAGTCGACGAAGCATTTTTTCCTGAAGTCTGAATAAGGTATGGTTTCATAAAGATGGCGGTCTATAAACATCTGCTGACCATAGTTGGCAGCGTATCCGCAACCTGATTTATCAGGGTCAATTTCGAGGCACATCATAGAAGCCCATGAACAGTCGCCGTCGTTGTCACGAATGTTCGGGTCTTCTTCCTTGTATTTAAATCCAAACATCCATGCATCGTTGGGAGTATTGAAGCCAGTCTCACGGCTTGTGTACTGAGCCTCATCCATTATTTGGTAGCCTTGCTGAGCCAGTTTGGCGTACTTCTCGGCGTTAGCCCAATCTTCCATGGTGAGGTATGTACGGGCTTTAAGGCCATAAACGACAGAGAGGTCAGGCGTATAAATATCAGTGCGCTTGTAATCAGCCAACTGTTTCTCCGCGATGTCTAAGTCTGACAGAATAAATTCAAATGCCTCTTTGTTCGTCATGCGCTTGTTGTGCGCCCATTCTTCCTTGGTCATGCCATTGATAACTTTGGGTACCGTTAGCGCCTCTTTGTTAAGCGCGTAGGTAGTGGGGCAATACATTCTGGCCAAATCCAAATAGAACATCGCACGCATGGCATGTGCAATGCCAGCTCCATGTACCTTGGCGGGTTCTGGTTTCTCACCTGCGATATCAAGAACAGTGTTACAATTTCTTACCCACTGGAAATAATAGGTCCAAGGCATCTGTGTATATGCGTATGACGGACCAAGGTATCCACTCCACGTATACCATGCGTCAAACCAGTTTAGATGCCCCTGAAAAATATCCTGCCCTTCAACATCACGCATAATAAAGAATGCTGGATAACCGAAATCATTGGCGTTCCAATTAGTTCCACTGTAAGTGAACTGTCCCGCAAGAGAAGATGTGATTGCACTTACAAAGTTGTCATATGCCCCCGGGGCATTATATGCTTGATCTTTCGTGACCGTTGTACTCTTCGGATCGAGTTCCTCTATACAACCTGTCAAACCCGAAAGCGTGAAGCTCGCTATAGCTAATGCTATTATATGTTTGTTCAGTTTCATTGTCGTAACTTTCTATTAATGTTTTTTTTTAGAATGACACCTGGATACCTCCGGAGATATTTCTCGTTGGAGAATAAGGCGACACGGTTGTATTGCCATCGTATGAATAACGAGGATCCAAGCCCTTGCGTTTTGAGATGAACCCAAGGTTCTCACCGGCGGCATAGATTCTGAGCTTAGAGATAAACGGAATCATACCCTTCTTGAAAGTATAGCCAATCGTGAACGACTGGAAGTTCAGGTAAGAGGCATCAGTAAGGAAGCGGTCTGACACAGCTGTAGTGTATTTATCACCGTATTGCCAGCGTGGGATATCAGAGCCAGTGTTGGTTGAAGACCATGATTTGACGTAATCTTTATGGATATTATGACCAGCATCTCGCGGACTTGCACTCGGCCTCATCAAGTTGGCGTATCGTATATCATACACCTTGCCACCAATCTGATAATCGAATGATAAACTGAGGTCAAAACCTTTATAACGGAAAGAGGTGCCGAATCCACCAAAACAATCTGGCAATACCGAACCATGTACATAGCGCGAAGCCTGGTTGGGGTCTGTGGTCTTGCTCGAATAGTTCTTTCCAGGCTTAGACAGAGAGCCTTTCAGTTCATCGTCCACCCAGTATGTGGCTTCGCCCTTTTCGTTTACGCCTGCATAAGATGGCATGAAAGCGTTGTAAAGCGAACCGCCCTCCTCGAACCAGTTTTGATATGTGCGAGGACCGTTGCTTTCGGAAAATCCTCCATTAATTTCAGTCTTAGACTTAGGCAGGCTTAGAATCTTGGTGGCATTGTGTGATATATTCACATTCAGATCCCACTCCATATCATGAGTTTTGATGATAGCACCAGCTAAATTCAGCTCGACGCCAGTGTTTCTAATGTCACCCAAGTTGCCGTAGTAACCGCGAGTTCCTGCCGACTCAGGTACTGAAAGCCAGAAAAGCAAATTGGAAGTCTTCTTTGAATATACATCGAGACTACCTGTCAAGCGGCTCTTCCAAAGGCTAAATTCCAATCCAACGTTAAAGTTGGTTGTTGTCTCCCACGTGATATCCTCGTTGCCGAGCCTATTGAACTTAGGAGCCATCTGCGTGTCATTAGCTTTGATAATTCTGTAAGTATCAATGTAGGCGTAGTTAGGAATGTTGTCATTACCCTGCTGACCGACAGATATTTTGAGTTTCAATTGATCAAGCCAATTAGCTGTGTTCTGCATAAAGCTCTCTTTAGAGATGAGCCATGCACCTCCAACAGACCAGAAATTACCCCATCTGTGATCCTTGGGCTTTGATGCGAATCGGGATGTGGCGTCGCGTCTGAAAGAAGCGGAACCATAGTATTTCTCATCAAAATTGTATAGTAAATTAGCGAAATATCCCTCTACATTATATCCTGTTTCATAAGAACTGGCATCGACAACTTTCGCAAAAGCGTTCAACTCGCGAATATCAGGATTGAAACATCCCGTTCTGTTACCACTCAAATCATTGAGCGAACTCTTATAATACTCATGTCCTAACATGGCTGTCAAAGAGTGTTTGTCAAACGTATTGTTGTAAGTCAATGTCTGAATATGGTTTTGGCGCATGCTATGCTCAAATTCCTTTTGTAGTCCACCATTGGTACTCACGCCAGGGCCATAGAATGGATTGGTAAACCACGAATAGCGAGTCTGTCCCCAAGTGATACTACTTGTGGCATTAAACTTTAGTTGCTCGGTAAAATAGATATCAGCAGCGAACGTACCATTGAGCTGGTTGAAATCCGCAAGGGTCTCATTGTATCTGTTGGCACCAAGCGGGTTACCCGTGGCCAAGAATGGGCGTGTTATGCCACCATATCCATTAGAAGGCACACCATAGTCGTAAGCATCATTCCCATACTGGTCCTTCTTTATCATGACATTGCCGTTTGCATCTTTTACGCGCACGTAAATGGGGTAAATAGGTGCCATCATCGTAGCGTAATACATCAGGTTTGTTGAGTTATAGTCGGTACCCATATTTGGGTTAGATTTGGTCTTGCTTGACACATAACCCACGTTGGCACTTGTTCTCAACCATTTTTTAGCTTGGTAATCAGCTTTGAAACGAGCCGTGAAGCGGTCGTAGCCAGAGTATTCTACCACACCATCGTCTTTCAAATAGCCTATGCTTGTATAGTATGAAATCTTGTTGTTACTACCCTTTACATTGACATTGTATTCTTGTCTGAAAGAGTTTTTGTAGGCAGTATCAAGCCAATTGTCGGGCAAGAGGTAATAGTTCACACCATTATATTCGTAACCATGCCCTAAAGTAGCATTAGGATTGAGCTTGCCGTTGGCACCAATGAGCGTCTCACCATTGGGGACGGTGTAAAGATTATACTTCAGCTGTTTTAAAAGTTGCGTGTTGCTCCATGCCAGAGGGTCTTTAACTCCCTTTTCCATAGCATAATTGTGTAGTTGGGTATAATAGGCCTCATAATAAGCTCCGGGGTCAGTTATATAATCATAATCCTGAACAGCACGTGAGTTTGAACCCATTTTGATATCTACACTCACTTCGGCCTCTGTGTTTTTGCCGGTCTTGGTAGTGACAATAATCACACCAGAAGCGCCACGTGCACCGTACAATGCTGCAGAAGCGGCATCCTTCAAAACGGTGACAGACTCAATGTCGTTAGGTGAAATGTTGGACAGGCTTGCTGGATATGGAGCTCCATCCACAATAATCAACGGTTCTGTTCCGGCGTACATGGAGGATATACCACGAATATTCATTGCACCAGTACCAGACCCAGGCTGTCCTGTTCCACCACGCATCTGCAAGCCAGAGACTGTACCGACCAAAGCATCAGTCACATTTGTTGTGATGTGTTTAGCCAAATCTTCTGATTTTACGACAGCCGCGGAACCCGTAAAAGCTGATTTCTTCTGGGTGCCATAGGCCACAACCATCACCTCGTCCAGCTGGGTGTTGTTTGTGCTGAGGACGACTTTAACATTCTGACCCGCTTTCACCTTTTTCGGAAGCATTCCGATGTAGGTAATTTCCAATTGGGAATTGGCAGGGGCAGAAAGTACAAAACGCCCATTTCCGTCAGTTACTGTTCCCGTTTTGGTACCTGCCACGCGAATGGCCGCGCCCACTATGGGTTCGCCATTCTCGTCGGTAACGGTACCCGAGACTTGAGACTGTGCCAGCGCTACACCAATTGTGATGAATAAGCCGGCTAATAACATAGTAAGTCTTTTAACCATAACTTCTCTCTTTTAATAAAAATAATATAAATAATGATTAAGATCTGATGACAAAGTTAAAAAACATTTCGATACGTTCCAAATAATAAGTGCAAAAATTTACACATTTGATTAAAAAAGTTATACAATTCCTTGTTTTACACATATTGCTGTTATGTTTACAAGAAAAATCTTAGGTTTGTGTGTTTATTACAAACATACATTAACCCGGTGTTATTAGATATTAACATAACAAACATTAATCGTTTTTGAATGTGTTAATGATGCTCAAAAACCTAATCAAAATGCCATGAACATGATAAGGCTGATGCCAATAATAAAGTGGTTTGATATTTGTGTATGTTCATGCGTACAGCGTGTTGTCTCAAAAAAAGAGCATAGCGTATGTCTGAATATTGGAAGATATGGGCAATAAAAAAAAGATACTATTTTAGCAATCGTTTCAACATTAGAACTCAATTACGACGCCATTGGTATCTAATTCAATAGGGTGTGGTTGAGAGCCGTTTCCATCATGCTAACCAAATAGCTTAGGGCTCTCTATGCTTGCCGCTACTATATGTATAAATTATGGTGGAATGTTGGTAAAATAAACGGCTCAGTGGAAAAAGTGTGGCGTTTCATTTTGCTATTGAGATTAACCCATTGGTACAATAAATGGCCGTGTGTGTTTTGAGGAGACGCTCGCCATGTTACAAACATAGGGGGGCGAATGGGGCGTGTGTACGCTTCGAGATGGCGACAGAATATTTACGCATTTTCGGTTTTTCTCTTTAAAAACTTGCTTGTCCCGAACACAGTTTTTGAAAAAATAGAAATAGTCAATTATTTGAACAAACAACCCTCTCAAATTCGCTTATTTAAAAATAAGTTTGCCTTCGTCCGAAATACGCGACATATGCGATAGTTTGTAAATAACTGACATTCAGCGTCTTTTAAAAAATAGCCTTTATTCTCCTATTTTGTGGTCTGCGGTTAAGTATCAAATGGCATGATGATAAGGTTGTAATCACAGTGTGATTGAGGCTCTTTCGCACTGCCAATAAGGCCTAATCATGCTATGAGCAAGCACCAATCGCGGCACTCTTATGATTTTTGGTAACGCTCTACTTGGTTTTGACAAAAAAAGATAGCCCTTTTTGCTCTGGATGACTCAAAAAT
>ERZ1673752.308-NODE-308-length-87621-cov-8.713599_pt1 | contig 87621 bp, 72 predicted proteins | sample MGYA00580195_ERZ1673752 | MGnify/ENA primary metagenome ERZ1673752 (study PRJEB41218, sample SAMN15661744) | gut metagenome | host: Homo sapiens | place: Canada: London | collected 2015-08-20/2019-03-30 | study: EMG produced TPA metagenomics assembly of...
CTCCCTTCCCAAAACCTTTGCTCCGGTCCCTGGACAATGCCGGGAGCGTCCAGGGCAGCCGTTGGCGTTGGTCCCCCGAAAGGTTGGGCGGGTGGAGGCGGGGCGGGATATTTCTAAAATACGCTGCAGATAGCGTCGAAGGCAGACATCGTCCCGATAAAAGCGGCCGGCATCCTTTGCAGGATGCCGGCCGCTTCTCTGTGTTGCGTTGCTGTGGACCCGGGCGCCATCAGGATGGCGGGGGCATGTCCCTCCCGGCGAAAGTGCGCTGGAGAGAGGGAGTTTGAGGGGGCTCCCCTTAAACCATGCCTGCCGCCGCAGGGCCCTTGCCTAGAATTCCAGGCTGCCGGGAGTGCGGGGGAAGGGGATGACGTCGCGGATGTTGGTGATGCCGGTGAGCATCATCAGCAGGCGTTCGAAGCCCATGCCGAAACCGGCGTGGGGCACGCTGCCGAAGCGGCGCAGATCCAGATACCACCAGTAGTCCTCGGGCTTCTGGCCCATCTCGGCGATGCGGGCCAGCAGCTTGTCCAGGCGCTCTTCACGCTGGGAACCGCCGATGAGCTCGCCGATGCGGGGCACCAGCACGTCCATGGCCGCCACGGTCTCGCCGTCGTCATTGCCGCGCATGTAGAAGGCTTTGATCTCCTTGGGATAGTCATAGACGATGACGGGACGGCGGAAGTGTTCTTCGGCCAGGAAGCGCTCGTGCTCGGTCTGCAGGTCCACGCCGAAGGCCACGGGGAAGGTGAACTCCTTGCCGCTGTCTTCCAGGATGTGGATGGCTTCCCGGTAGGACACGCGGGCAAAGGGCTGGGCCAGCATGCCCTTCAGGCGGTCGATGAGGCCCTTGTCCACGAAGTTGTCGAAGAGCTTGAGGTCGCTCTCGCAGCGGGTCAGGGCATGGTCCACCACATGGCGGGTCAGGCCTTCGCCCAGCTCCATGATGTCTTCCAGTTCGGCAAAAGCCATCTCGGGCTCGATCATCCAGAACTCGGCGGCGTGGCGCGGGGTGTTGGAGTTCTCGGCGCGGAAGGTGGGGCCGAAGGTGTAGACGCGGCCCAGGCCCAGGGCCAGGGCTTCGGCTTCCAGCTGGCCGGACACGGTCAGGTTGGCCTGACGGCCGAAGAAGTCCTTGGAAAGATCCTTTTCACCGGCGGGCAGGGCGGTCACGCGGAACATCTCGCCCGCGCCCTCGCAGTCGGAACCGGTGAGGATGGGCGTATGCACCCAGGAAAAGTGCTGGCTGTGGAAGTAGTCATGCACGGCGCGCGCCGCTTCGGAGCGGATGCGGAAGGCCGCGCCGTACTTGTTGGTGCGCATGCGCAGGTGGGCGATGCCGCGCAGGAACTCGTCGGAGTGGCGCTTCTTCTGCAGGGGGAAGGATTCGGGATCGGCCAGGCCGAACACGCGGATGCTCTCGGCACGCACTTCCCACTTCTGTCCCTTGCCGGGGGAGGCCACCAGCTCGCCGGTGACGGCCACGGAAGCGCCGGTGTTGGCATCGCCCAGGCCTTCGTGGGCGGCGGTGCCCGCATCCACGATGCACTGCATGTTGGTCAGGCAGGAACCGTCGTTGATCTCCACGAAGCTGAAGTCCTTGGCATCGCGGCGGGTGCGGATCCAGCCGCAGACGGTGATCTGGCGCTGCGGGGCCTCGGAGGCCAGGGCATTGACGATAAGGGTGCGTTGCATGACGACTCCTTGTGTCGCAAAAAGGTAGAATGTGTATGGATAAGGCTCTTGCCGTATGTTCGGGACAGGGGACGCGGTCCTGTGAGCGGAACGCACCCCAACACGTTACTATAACGGCAAAGACGGCGCCCTTCAAGGCCGGGAGCCGGGGCGGCGCCGGGGGATGGAGCTTGGTTTTTGGGCGGGAACGTGCTTAGATGGAGGGATGGGACTGCCCTCCATCCCCGGCAGTCATGAAACAAGGAGACTCGGACATGAAAAAGATCGCCACGCTGGCCCTGTGCGTCCTGATGCTGGCCCTGACGGCCCCCGTGATCCAGGCGGCCACCCCCCAGGCCGGAGCGCCCAAGGCCGACAAGCCCGCCAAAGTCGATGCCCGCAGCACGCCCGTCTGGGTGGAGCTGGAAGGGACGGACAGCATCGGTGCCCGCCTGGGCATGCGCCTCAAGGAAGCCTTCAACGGCAGCAACCTCTTCAGCCTCACGGACAAGGACATGCCCAAGATGCGCCTGCTGGTGAGCACGCAGTCCGAATTCCCCGGCCGCCCGGGCGTGGGCTCCGTGTACTCCATCTGCTGGACCTTCACCCAGGGCGAAGGCTACCTGGGCTATCTGCTGGCCCGCGAAGTGGGCACCCTGACCTATGAGGAGATCGACGCCCTGGTCAACCGGCTGGTGGAGCGCACCGACGGTCTCTCGGTCAAGTACAGCAACCTCTGGAAGTAGTTTTTTCTGGGAAAAGCTCGCTCTGCGCTGTTGAAAAAGCCGCTGTCCCCTTGGGGACGGCGGCTTTTTGCATGGCAGGACATGCACGCGGGAAGATGTGTTGACGAGGGGAAAGGAGTCCCTTTTGGCTGGCGCGACAAAAGGGACTCCTTCCCCCTCGTGCTCCCCCTTCCTTTCCAAAAAGCGCTCATGGCGTCCCGTGCTCCGCACAGGACGCGAATATTCGTCATGACGGGCGGTCGGGGGAGCTGCAAGCAGCCGTGCCGTCATGGGGCAGACCGGGACAGACGCAGGAAGCGGAGGGGAAAAAGTTCAGTTCCCCATGCGGGTGACGTGCAGGCGGGCGGCCAGGGCCTCCAGCACGCGGGCGGGCGTGACGTTGAAGCCCAGGGCCTCCTGCGCCTCGTTGAACCAGAAGCAGCACTGGACGCGCTTCTCGCGGGGCAGCAGGGCCAGGGCCGTGTCCAGGGGGCAGAGGGCGTCGTCATTGCCGGACATGACCCGGCTCATGGATTTCTGGCAGGCCAGCAGGATCTGCCCGGCCAGGCGGGCGTCCAGGGCGTTGCGGGCGCCGGTGCGTTCGAACAGGCCGCGACCGCTGGTGATGAACAGGGCCAGGGCCTCTTCCCAGGGCTGGAGGGCCGGATCACGGGAGAGGCTGTCGGGCCAGGGCAGGGTCAGGCAGAGGGAGCGTGAGACCAGCGTGGGCAGGAGCTGTTCGCGCTGGGCGGCCAGCAGGACGAAGCAGGAGGAGGGCGAGGGTTCTTCCAGCGCCTTGAGCAGGGCATTGGCCGCATTGCTGCGGTTCTGTTCCACGCCCATGAGCAGCACCACGCGGCGGCCTTGGCCGTGGGGAGCGTCGCGCAGCTTTTGCTTGAGCTCGCGGATGTTGTCCATGTTCAGGGCGCGGATGGGGCCGGGATGGGCCTCGTCGTCGGCGTTGCTGATGCGGCCGTCGTAGGCCAGCACGTCCAGATGCTCACCGGCATCGATCTGCATGCAGGTGGGACAGATGAGGCAGGGCCCGCCCTCGCCGCCCGGCTGCTGGCAGTTGACGCAGGCGGCCCAGTAACGGGCCGCGGCCAGGCGCTGGGGCTCGGTGCCGCCTTCCAGCAGCAGGACCTGCGGCGGGTTGGCGGCCAGGCGGTGGAGCACCTCGCGGATTCGGTCGAAGTCCGGCGTGCTGATGTCCTGGAAAAGCGGCATGGCGTCCCTCGCGGTGCGGGAGCGTGACGGTCACGCACATGGCAGGCTGCCCTGATGCGCCTCAGGCTCCACCAAAGATGGTTGGAAGGAAAAGGACCGGCCGGACAGGGCGGCATACGCCGCCGGCCGTCATGGTCCAAGCTCCCCCTGATAAAAGTTTTTGGAAAAGAGAGGGGGGAGCGCGAGGGGGGAGAGGGAGAACCTTTTTTCAAAAAGGTTTCCCTCTCCCCCCTCGCAGGATCTATCTCAAGCGCGAACGCTTAACGGACGATGGTCTGGGCGCGGTCGGCACCCACGGAGATGAAGGAGACGCGCACGCCGGTGAGCTCTTCGATGCGGGCGATGTAGGCGCGCACGTTGTCGGGCAGCTGCTCGACGCTGGTGCACTGGCTGATGTCGTCCTCGAAGCCGGGCATTTCTTCATAGATGGGCTTCACGCGGCCCAGGGCGCCTTCTTCCTGCGGGGGGTATTCCAGACGCTGGCCGTCCAGTTCATAAGCCACGCAGATCTGCAGGGCGGGCAGGTTCTGGAGCACGTCCAGCTTGGTCAGGGCGATGTCGGTAAGGCCGCACAGGCGCACGGTCTCGCGCAGGATGACCACGTCCAGCCAGCCGCAGCGGCGCGGACGGCCGGTGGTGGCGCCGAACTCATGACCGTTGGTCTGGATGTAGCGGCCGGTGTCGTCTTCCAGCTCGGTGGGGAAGGGGCCGGAGCCCACGCGGGTGGTGTAGGCCTTGACGATGCCCACCACGCGCTCCAGGGCGGAGGGGCCCACACCGCTGCCGGCGGCGGCGGAGCTGGCCACGGTGCTGGAGGAGGTCACGAAGGGATAGGTGCCGTGGTCGATGTCCAGGTGGATGCCCTGGGCGCCTTCGAACAGGATGTCCTGACCGGCGGCCTGGGCCTTCTGGATCTCGGAGGAGGCGTCCTTCAGATAGGGCGTGATGCGCGGGGCGATGGCCAGCAGCTCTTCGCAGACCTGGTTCTCGTCCAGGGTGTCGTACTTGTAGAGCTCGCGCAGCAGGACGTTCTTTTCCAGCAGGGCGTGATGCACTTTTTCGCGCACCAGCTGCGGGTTGGTGAGGTCACCGGCACGCAGGCCCACGCGGGAAGCCTTGTCCTCATAGCAGGGGCCGATGCCGCGGCCGGTGGTGCCGATCTTCTTGCCGGCACGCTTGGCTTCGCGGGCATTGTCCAGGCTCTTGTGGTAGGGCATGATCAGGTGGGTCTTTTTGCTGATGCCCAGACGGCTGGGGGACACGTCGATGCCCTTGGCCGCCAGTTCGTCCACTTCCTTGAGGAAGACGAAGGGGTCCAGCACCACACCGTTGCCGATCAGGCAGTTTTTGCCCTCGTGCAGGATGCCCGAGGGGATCAGGTGCAGGATGGTCTCCTTGCCCTGGACCTTGATGGTGTGGCCGGCGTTGTTGCCGCCCTGGAAACGCACGATCAGCCCGCTCTGCGCGCTGAGCATGTCCACAATCTTTCCCTTGCCCTCGTCGCCCCACTGGGCGCCGATAATGACCGTATTTGCCATATATCCACCTGCACTGCCCGCATGGCGCGGGCCAAGGCTGAAGTTTTGTCGTCCACACGCGAAAACCCCGTAGCCTGACGACTAAGGGGAACAACGTTGGCCGCAATGCCTTAGTTTTTTCTAGCCGCTAACAGCGGACAAGTCAAATGCCGGGGCCGTCGGGGGAGAAAAATGGGTAAAATTTTATGAGATCCGCGTCCCGGCAGGGCCGGGGCCGCGAAAAAAGGGGGAAGGGACATCCCTGCCGGGATGCTCCTTCCCCCCTTTCATGACGCTGCCGGAGCAGCGGGACCGTTATTGGTAGGCGCCTTCACGCGTGCACTTGGAGGCATCGAACAGGGTGCCTTCCATGCGGTACTGTTCGAAGATGTAGGCGTTCTCCTTGTGTTCGCTCCAGCGCGCGCCGCCGCGGGCATGGGTGAGGATGCGCGGCTTGGGCAGGGCGGCCGGGTCACGCATCTCGAACTCGTCGGAGGTGCCGACGCCCTGCAGGGCCAGGGTGGGCACGTCGGCGCTGGACATGAAGGCATCGCTGATGCGCAGCTCGCCGCGCTGATGGGGTTCCTTGACCATCAGGAGGGCGTGGGGACGGCCGGGAGCGTAGGGCGCGGTCTGGAAGACGGTGCCGTCGGGGAATTCCTTGCCGTCGTTGTAGGTACGCTCCACCATGGGGCTGTCGCTTTCGCCGTGGTCGGAGACCAGGATGATGCGCGTGTTGTCGTAGATGCCGGCTTCCTTGAGCTGGTCGAAGAAGATCATCAGGTAGCGCAGCAGGTGGCGCTCGGCGTAGTAGTGTTCGGGCAGCAGGCCGTCGACGAAGAAGAGCTGGCCCTCGGTGGCCGGATAGGGGTCGGCCACGATCTCGGGCTGGCCGTCCTTGAGGTCGGGGGCGTAGTGCCACATGTAGTGGGACAGCATGGTGTAGAAGACCTTGGCCGTGCTGCGCGGGGCATCGGTGGTGATGCCCGAGGTGAAGGCGAAGCGGAAGAAGGCGTCGCCCGCGCGGCAGGCGTCCATGCTGGCCACCAGGATGCCGTCGCCGGCGTCATGCCAGTTGCCGTCGTCGTAGATCTTCTGCTTGATGATGTTGGGCGAGGCCTGGAACAGGCCCAGCATGGCGAAGAAGCTGCTGAAGTCCCGCAGGCTGGTGCCCTGGTGGTACTTGAGCTGGAAGTCGTCCTTGACCTGGGGCACGGTGGTGACGTTCTCCACCTTGCCGAGGTGACGTTCGTAGAAGTCCTGGTTGAAGAACTCCAGGCCGTTGAGCATGCAGACGTCGTAGCCGTGGGCCGCGAAATTGCGGGGCATCACGGCAAAGGCGCTGTTGATGTTCTCTTCCAGGGTCACGTCGCGGCGGGCGTTGACGGCCGCCGGGCTGTAGGCGTGGCCGCCGTAGATGCTGGGCAGGCTCATGACCGTGGCGTCGGCCATGGAGATGGTGTCGGGGTACCAGACGAAGCCGTCCATGCCCTTGCGGAAGCCGTTGGTGAACCAGGGGTCGTCCAGCATCCGTTCGATATGGCCGCCGGTGAACATGTCCATGACGATGACGATGACGTTTTCGCCGTCCTTGGAATAGGACTGCATGTCAGCCACATAGGCGGGCGGGGTGAAGCTGGTCTTGGCCTGTTCGGGCTCTTCGGCGGTCAGGGCGTTCCAGGCCGTGAGGGCCACCAGGGAGAACACGGCGATGGAGAGTACGCGCGGCAGCTGCAGGCGCACCTTGGGGAAGGCGAACAGCAGGGCCGTCAGGCCCAGGGCCACCAGCACGGGCAGCAGGCCGTCCTTGAAGGTGCTCATGGGGCCGGTGAGGGCGGCCTCACGCAGGAAGCGGATGCCGTCCAGGGCGCCGAAGTGGCCGGGCAGCACGAAAAGGTTCACGAAGGCGAGGCTCAGGGCCCAGAAGGCCACGAAGGCCGGGATGGTCTTGGCCTTGGCCGGGAACCAGAGCCAGAGCACGAAGACCACGAAGAAGGTCAGCGAAAGGTAGCGCACCATGCCCAGCAGCACGTCCAGGGGACCGGCGGCGAAGAAGTTGGGGTCGCTGGCGTAGGACTGGAAGGGCACGTACAGGAAGATCAGGATGGCCAGACCGGCGCAGGACAGGCTGTAGACCGAGCGCATGGTGGCGGCCATGACGGTGTTCATGCCGCCCTGGGCAAAGCCGGGCTTGCGGAAACGGGGCAGGCGGATGGGCAGGCGCAGGTTCTGGAGCAGGAAGAAGACGTTGTTCATGGTCCAGAAGATGAGCAGGGCCGAGGCCGCGTTGTACAGCAGCGCCAGGAAGAAGAAGGCGATGATGATGGCCTGCAGGGTGTCCTTGCGCGTCAGGCCCGGGGTGGTCAGCGTGGCGATGATGTTGACCACGGTCATGACGATGGGCAGGGCGTTGACGCCCCAGAGCAGGCCGTCGGGCTGCGAAAGGTCGGGGATCATCAGGCAGGGCTGGCCCTGCAGCTGGGTGAGCCCCAGGATCATGTAGTACGCGCCGGTCAGGAAGGGGATCTGCAGGGCCACGCCGAAGGCCGAACGGACGGCCAGCAGCGGATGGTAGGCGTAGCGCTTGTAGAGGTTGTTGATGCGGCGCTGGCGCTCGGCCCCCTTGGATTCCTTGCGGATGCGGGCCAGCTGCGGGGCCATGATCATCTGGAGTTTCTTTTCCCGGGCCTGGGTGCCCACGGCCAGACGTCCCAGGGGGATGAAGGCCACGGCGCTGATGCAGGACAGGACGAGAATGCTCAGGCCGTAGTTGTGGGTGAACTGGAGGCTGCCGAGATAGATGGCCCGGTAGATGATCTCGATGGGCAGGATGAATATTTCATACAGAAGCGACATGGCGTTTCCTTGAAAGCATATCCGGCAAGGGCCGTGCTATTTCGTTTTGGTGGCGGCAGCTTCGGCCGCGTGTTCGGCGTCCATGCGGGCCAGGGTGTCCACGGTCCACTGGGCGATGGCTTCACCGCTCCGGCCCCAGCAGGCCACGGATTCCTCGCGGAAGGCGGCGATGGCGGAGGAAGGCGTCTTGAGGGCGCGTTCCACCACGGGCACGATGTTGTTGAAGTCCTCGGGCGAGACCACTTCGCCCAGACGGGCGGCCACGGTGTCTTCCCAGATGACGCCCAGGTCCGCCACCTCGTAGAGTTCGGGGTTGCGCACGGGGATGTCCAGGGTGATGACGGGCTTCTCGTAAAGGAAGGCGAAGTCGAAGCGCACGCACGACTTGTCCGAGATCATGACGTCGGCCCGGCTCATGGAGGCGGTGGCGTCCATCTCGGTATCGAAGCTGACGTTGGGGTAGTCGCGCAGCATCTCGTGGATGGTGTCCAGCATCTCGGTCTCCACCTTGAGGGACTGGGGATGAGGGCGCAGGATCACGTCATAGCCGGCCTTGGCCAGATCCAGCAGGAAGTTGGGGCCGCAGATGTTGAGGCAGCCCTTGTTGCCCCACGAAGGCGCCACCAGCACCACGGGCGGGGTGCCCCGGCCTTCCTTCTTGCGGGCCTTGGCGGCCAGTTCGTCTAGATAGGGCAGGCCCAGGGAGACGCATTCCTTGGGCGGCAGGCCGCGCAGCTCTTCCACCTTGCGGATGCTGGGCAGCATGAAGTCGCCCACCATCAGGACGGCGTCGTAATGGTCCAGAGAGCCTTTCTGGTACATGGCGATGTCGCCCACGCCGTGGCAGATATGGGCCAGGTTGGTCACGCGGCGCGGACGCGGCATGGGGAAGCCGGGCGTGCCGATGTTGGGCGTGGTGGAGAGCATGATGTCGGCGCGACGACCGGCGGCGCGGGCAAAGGCCGCGGAACCCGTGCCGATGTAGCGCGAGTTCATGAGGTCGTTCTCGATGGTCAGGGCCGGGTCTTCCACATCCATGGTGATGTAGGAGAAGGGCACGCCGCGGCGCAGGAAGGCGTCGATGACGGGCTTGAAGGTGTAATAGTAGCTGCGGCCTTCGGAGAACATGAGGATGCGCTCGTGGTGCAGCTGCTTTTCGGGACGGCGCTCACCCTTGGCCCTGCCCATGATGGCGTAGACGATGTTCTTGACGAAATAGAGCACCGTACCCACCAGGCTGATGGCCAGGTAGACCAGCACGTTGCCCGTGCCGGGGTCGAGGTAGGCGTAGGAGGGCGCGGGGAACAGGGCTTCCAGCACCAGCCAGAGCCCCAGATAGGCGCCCACGGAAATCAGAAAACCGCGCTTCATGCCAGTTGTTCTCCGCGTTGCAGCAGTTTCAGGTTGCGGTCCATTTCCGCGATGCGGCCACGACCGTAGTCGATGCACTCGCGGTAGAAGCCCCACAGGCCCCAGATGTAATCCACGATGATCATGGCCTTGAGCAGGCGGGTGCGGTCCGCGCCGCTGGCTTCGATAAAGGCGTCCAGCAGGGGGCCGGAAAGACGGGTCTCGGTGACGAAGCTGGCGTAGTCCCAGTAGGGCGAGCAGAAGCAGGCGTACTCGAAGTCGATGAGCTTGATGTCGTCGCCCTTGCGCAGGATGTTCTCCAGCACGAAATCGCGATGGCAGAAGCGCTTCTCGTCGCTGTCCATCTCGCGGGCGAAATCGTAGAACAGGCTGCGCTCATGGTCGGCCAGCAGGTTGACGCCGCTCTGGCGTTCGTAGAGCTTGACCTCGGAAAGCACGGAGAGCACGGCGCTGGGGCCGTACTTTTCGCGGAAGCCTTCGGGCATGCGGATGTCATGCAGGCGGCGCATGATGTCCACCACCCCGCGCACCTCGAACCGGTCCAGGGTGTCGTGGTTCAGGATGCGGTAGCCTTCCAGAAAGTCCGTGGTCTTGATGCCGCCCGCGTAGAAGTGGCACTCGGGCGTGATGTCCAGATCCTTCACCATCTCCAGCATGGCCGCTTCCACGCTGCGGTCGATGATCTGGTCGGTGCCCTGGCCGGGGATGCGCAGCACAAGGCCCTTGCCGTCCAGCTGGATGTGATAGGTGTCGTTGGTCAGGCCCTTGAGCTTTTCGGCCATCTGGGTCTCGGAGCACTGGTCGGCCAGTTCGTCGGGCGTCAGCAGGCCCAGGGAAAGGGCGTCGCTCAGGCTGTCGATCTCGCAGAGCAGCATCTTCACCCGCGTGGCGTAGACGGGCACGCGGTCCAGGATGCGGATGACGGAGTCTTCCCAGTAGTCGTCCGGGCCGCTTCTGTCCAGTTCCTCGCGGATGAGGGCCGCGGCCTCCTCGGTCCAGTAGGAGACGCCGGACATGCAGTAGCCCGAGGGCGAATCCTTGCGCACGGAGACCACGCGGTCGTCGGCATCGGTGATCAGCTCCCATTCATGGCCCTGCTGGGTCTGCTGGCAGATGAACTGCGAGACCCCGGGACGCACCAGGGGCACCACCGGACGGCGGATGTAGGTGTCACCGTCGATGACCAGGCTGTCGCCCAGGCGGTGGGCCACCAGCTGGAGGGAGGAATAGTTGTTGGCCGTGGCATACTGCGCCGAGATGATGAGCTGGACGCCGTATTTGTCCACAAGATAGTTGAAGCATTCGTGCTTGTAACCGACCACCAGGGCGATGTCGGTGACGCCGTCGGCATGGAGCTGGCGGATGGTACGTTCCACCAGCGGATATCCGCCGATGTTGAGCAGGGGCTTGGGCTTCAGATAGGTGAAGGGGCGCAGACGCGTCCCGAAGCCGGCACAAAGAATGTTGGCACGCATGGGAACCACTCCTGTGCGTTGTGCAGGGATGTGACGGACATCCCCGATGCTGGTGAGGGGGACTGCGCTTGCGCAGGAAAACCTTATCCCCCGGGGTTCGCGATCCCGGATGCCGTATCCGGGGTGCGGAGGTTTCTCACGACACGCAAAAAAAGGCAAGGGCTGTCTGGCGGTTGTCGCCGGACGGGGCAGGCCGGGAGGTGCGGAAGACGGCCCGGCCCATGCTGTACAAGGCGAAGCGTTAGTTTTTTGTGAGCGGGATGCAGCGCGGGAAGGGCCCGGCTCAGTCGTCCTTGCGGGAGGGGGCCGTATCTCCCGGCGCGGGGCGGAACGAAAGGACACGGCAGCGGTGCGGCGCGGGAGCTTCCGCCTGGCCCTGCATCAGGTCGAAGTCGGGGGCCAGGGGCTGGGCCGCGGGGGCGGGGCCGTCTTCATGCGGCTGGGCCTGCTGTGCCCAATAATAGTTGAACAGCTGGTTCTTGTAGCGTTTGGCCTGGATCATGGAAAAGACCAGGACGGCCTCTTCCCAGCGCTGGGTCGGTTCGAAACGGCTGGCGATGGTGGCGTACTTGCTCCACAGCGACATGAGCGACGCCTCGTCGAGGGCGTCCAGCTGGCGGGCAAGGCGGGTGAGCAGTTTTTCCATGGTTTCCTCCGGCAGAAGCGCGTATATCGCGCCGTCGTTATGGCCCATTTGCGGGCCTGCGTCAAATCCGGCGCCCCTCCGGGCCGGGAAGGTGCCTGCCGACGGGCCTTCCTCCCCCCCGGGGGACGCACTGGTGGAGAGGGGCGTTTTGTGCTACACCATTGCCGCGCCGCGAAGCGCTTTCACCTTTTTTGCTAGGCATACCTGGAGGCATCATGACGACCGACCTGAAGGCCATGTACAAGAAAGTCCACAAGGACGCTTTTCCCGAGACCATGACCATTTTGCTGGGTGACGAAAAGCTTGTGTACCACAAGCGCGTCTGGACCCTGGACAACGAGGAAAAAGGTCTGCGCTACGGCGAAAACCCCGACCAGCCCGCTGCCCTGTATGAACTGCGTGAAGGTGGCATCACCTGCGGCGGCCTGCGCTGGCGTGGCCCCGGTCAGGGCATCGTGTCGGCCATGACCGAAGCCCAGATGATCCAGGCCGGCAAGCATCCCGGCAAGACCAACCTCACCGACGTGGACAACGGCGCCAACATCCTGCAGTACCTCAGCGAGCGTCCCGCGGCCATCATCCTCAAGCACAACAACCCCTGCGGCGCTGCCTGGGACGACGGCGGCGTGGCCGCTGCCCTGGACAAGGCCTTCTGGTGCGACCGTATCGCCGCTTTCGGCGGCGCGGTGGTGGTCAACCGTCCCTTCACCCGCGAGGCCGCCGAGATGGTGGCCGCCAGCTACTTCGAAGTGGTGGCCGCTCCTGCCTATGAAGAAGGCGCCGTGGAGATCCTCAAGGGCCGCAAGAACCTGCGCATCATGGAACTGCCCGGCCTGGGCCGCCTGGATGAACTGACGCAGTCCGCCTTCCTGGACATCAAGAGCCTGGCCGACGGCGGCATCGTGGTGCAGAAATCTTTCGTGAACCGCATCCTCACCGATGCCGACTTCCTGCCCGCCGAAGCCACGGACAAGAACGGCGTCACCGTCACCGCCCGCAAGCCCAACGCCCAGGAAATGGCCGACCTGCGCTTTGCCTGGGCCGTGGAAGCCGGCGTGACCTCCAACTCGGTCATCTTTGCCCGCAACGGCGCCACCGTGGCCATCGGCACCGGTGAACAGGACCGCGTGGGCTGCGTGGAACTGGCCATCCACAAGGCCTACACCAAGTACGCCGATACCCTGGCCTTCCGCGAGCACAACCTCTCCTTCTACGAACTCAAGCAGAAGGCCGCCACCGACGCCGCCCTCAAGGCCGCTCTGGACGACATCCAGGCCCGTACCCAGGAAGCCCGCGGCGGTCTGCCCGGCACGGTGCTGATCTCCGACGGCTTCTTCCCCTTCCGTGACGGCGTGGACGCCGCCATGGCCCAGGGCGTCACGGCCATCGGCCAGCCCGGCGGCTCCATGCGTGACACCGAAGTCATCGCGGCCTGCAACGAAGCCAGCCCGCAGGTGGCCATGGTCTTCACCGGTCAGCGTTCCTTCAAGCACTAGTCTCCCGCAGGGCACGACACCGGCCGGTGTCGTGCCCTTTTTTCATACCCGCGGCCCTGCCGCCTTCCCGTCAGCCAAGGATGCCCGCCGTGTCTTCCCATCCCCGCACGCCCCGCACCGGGGCCTCGTCCGCCCGTATCTGCATCTCCGCCCTGTCCGGGGGCGGCGGCAAGACCCTGCTCTCGCTGGGCCTGGCGCGGGCCTTTTCCCGGCAGGGGCTGGCCGTCCAGCCTTTCAAGAAAGGCCCGGACTATATCGACGCGGCCTGGCTCTCGCTGGCGGCCGGACGGCAGGCCAGCAATCTGGACCCCTATTTCCTGTCCCCCGCGCGTCTGCGGGCCCTGTTCCGCCATGTGATGGGACGCAGCGGGGCCCGGCTGGCCCTGCTGGAAGGCAACCGCGGCCTCTTCGACGGCATGGACGTGCGCGGCTCCTGCGCCACGGCCGAACTGGCCCGCACGCTGGACTGCCCGGTGCTGCTCAGTCTGGATTGTACCAAGATGACCCGTACGGCCGCTGCTCTGGTGGCCGGGGTACGGAATTTCGAGCCCGGCCTGCGTCTGGCGGGCGTGGTGCTCAATCAGGTGGCCTCGGCCCGGCATGAAGGCATTTTGCGTGAGGCCATCACCACCTACACGGACGTGCCCGTGCTGGGGGCCATTCCCCGCCTGCGGGAGAATCCCCTGCCGGAACGGCACATGGGGCTCGCCTCGCTGTGCGGTGACGATCTGAGCCCGCAGGCCCAGGAGATATTGGAAAAACTGGCCGATGTGGTGCGCGACCATGTGGATATGGACCGCGTGTTATCCATCGCCGACGACCTGCCCGCTCTGCCCGAAGAGCCGGATTTCTGGGACGAGACCGCCTGGGCCGGGGAGGGCGCTGTGGCTTCTTCCGGCGAAGGGCAGCCTGTGGTCTGCTCCGAGGCTCCGGCCCCCGCTGCCGGGGCTGGGACGTCCCCCCGGGCGGATGCCCCGCGCATCGGCTATGTGCGCGACCGGGCCCTGTGGTTCTATTATGAGGAGAACCTCGAAGCCCTGCGCCGGGCCGGCGCGGAGCTGGTACGCCTTTCCCTGCTGGATGACGCGGCGTGGCCGGAGCTGGACGGCCTGTATCTGGGCGGCGGTTTCCCCGAAGACTGGGCCCGGGAGCTGTCCGCTTCGCCGCATCTGGCCCGGCTGGGTACACTGGCCGCCAAGGGCTTGCCCATCTACGCCGAATGCGGCGGCTTCATGGTCCTGGCTTCGGCTCTGGAGCGTGACGGGCAGCGCTGGCCCATGAGCGGCATCTTTCCCGTGGAGACTCGCTTCTGCCCCAAGCCGCAGGGCCTGGGCTATGTGCGGGCCGACGTGGTGTTGCCCAATCCCTATTTTCCCCAGGGCTCTGTCCTGCGCGGACATGAGTTCCACTACTCCCTCTGCCACGAGCCTGCCGCCGTCAGCGGCCGTCTGGATCATGCCCTGCGCCTGCGCAAGGGCACGGGCATGGGCCGCGATGCCGAGGGCCACGGCCGGGATGGTCTGGTGAGCGGCCGGGTCTGGGCCGCCTATTGCCATATCTTCGCCCCGGCAGTGCCCGGATGGGCCCCCCGTTTCGTGGAGCTGGCCCGTTGCTACCGCCAGGAACGGATGGGAGGATAGCATTTTTATGAGGGGGGAGAGGGACACCTTTTTGGAAAAAGGTTCTCCCTCTCCCCCCTCATGCTCCCCCCTTTCCCTTCCAAAAACTTTTATCAGGAGGCGTCGCAGGATATGGCGGGCCTGCTGACAGGGCTGCGGCGGGTACGATCAACGGATAGGGATTCGCCCTGTCTGGTTTTGATGAGAGAAAAGGCAGCGTTCCCGGAATATTGGCTCCGGGAACGCGGCCTTTTTTGCTGTGGGGGAACGGAGGATGCGGGAAGGGAGCGGTGACCGGAGGCAGCCCGAAAAGCCTGCCCATGGTTGATGCAGGCCTCTTGCGGGGCCCGGCAGCAGAGATATGGGGCTCCCCCTGTCCTGTGCGTTCCTAAAAACGGTTCAGGATGAGCTTGTCCAGGGCCAGCTTGGGCACATAGTGCACCTGCTCGGCGTCACGCCAGTAGCCCAGGGCGCCGCTTTCGGGCACGTCGGCCACGCGGCGCACTTCCTTGGCCACGCCAAGGCCCAGGACCAGCGTGGGGCGCAGCTCGTCGGGAAGCTGGACCAGCTCGCTCACGCCGCTATGGTCGAACGAGGCGATCATGCAGCAGCCCCAGTCACGGCTGGAGGCCGCCAGCTGGATGGTCTGGGCCGCGATACCGGTATCCAGCCAGACCAGGTCGCCCGCGTTCTTGGGCATGCTCATGACGATGAAGCCCGTGGGGCGCTCACCGGGGAAGGGCCCACCCCAGTCCTTGAGGGCCGCCGCCCATTTGGTCATGCCGAACAGACGCCGGCAGGTCTCGCCGGGACCCACGAGGCTGTAACGCAGTTGCTGGGCGTTACGGGCGCAGGGGGTCAGGCGGGCGCAGTCTACCAGCCATTCCAGATCCGCCATCTGCAGCGGACGCTCTTCTTCGAAACGGCGGCAGGTACGGGCCGCCAGTGCCAGTTGCTTGAAATCCATATGGGCTCCGCAGGTGAGAAGGGATCGCCGGGATCGCCCGGCGGGGAGGAGAAAAAAATAGCACCTGCCGGAGCACGCGTCTACCATGGGCAGAGCGGCTGCGGCGAAGCGGAAGGCATGGTCGGGATGCGATGTGGCGGCACGGCCGGGAAATGCTGGCGGGCAGGACGAACAGACCGGCAGTCACGCAAACGGGGCCGCGGAAGTTGCCTGCGCAGGGCCGTAGGGGAGCCATCGTGCCGTCCGTAGCTCTCGGGCACGGGGCCATGCAGAGAACCTGGGCGTATGGGCTGTGGGCGGTCAAAGACAAGAAAGGGGAGACGCCTGTGGGCGTCCCCCCTGAAAAATCATGGCGGCCTGGCCTAGCGGTGCTGACTCGTGTGATCGAAGGCCAGGGCGTAGAGATGGTGGAAAAAGTCCACATACTCCACATGCACATGGTCCGGGGTCTTGATGCGCGCCGGGGCGAAATTGAGGATGGAGGTGATGCCCGCATCCATCAGGTGCTGGGCCGCACGCTGGGCGCGTTCGGGCGGCGTGGTGATGATGCCGATCTCGATGTTCTGCTCGGCCACCATGGCCTTGAGGTCCTTGGTGCAATGGACTTCCAGACCGTGGACGATCTCACCGATCTTGAAGGGGTCGCAGTCGAAGATGCCCACGATGTTGAAGCCGCGGGCGCGGAATTCACCGTGGTTCAGGATGGCTTTGCCCAGGTTGCCGACACCCACGAGCGCCATGCGCCATTCACGGTCGACCCCCAGGGAGGAGGTGATGGCCGCAATAAGGGAGGTTATGTGATAGCCCACGCCGCGGATGCCGAATTCGCCGAAGTAAGCCAGGTCCTTGCGGACCTGGGAGCCGTTGACCCCGCAGGCTTCGGCCAGGGGGGTGGAGGAGATGACTTCAACGCCGTCGCGCGCAAAATTTTCCAGCACCTGCACATAGGTGGCCAGGCGCTGGATCGTGGCGCGGGGGATGTGTTTGCTTTTGGGTTCCGTGGGCATAATCAATACCTGCTCAAGCTTGTGATGCTTTTGTGAAATTTAGTCTTTTCAATTTACTGGAAAAAAAAAGAATCCGCAAGCACCGGAAATACAACCTTTATTCCTTGCATGCCCGGGCTGGCGAAATGATATGCCAATATAATCAGTCTGCTGGCGGTGTGAATGGGGGAAAAGGAAAAAAGTTGGATTTTAGAAAATATTTTTAAAAGTTTAGGGATGTCCTTTCAGCACCCGGGGTTGAGGCCGGTCCGCAGGAAAAAAGACATTTTGTTACATTATGAAATAATTCCGTGAAGGGGCGAACAACCACGGCCTGCGCAGGACCAAAAAAAAGGGGGGACCGAAGTCCCCCCGTTGCAGCATTACTGCCTGGACGGCCTACGCATAGGGGTTGGCGTACAGCAGGATGAAGCTGATAACCAGGGCGTAAATGGCCAGGGATTCGATGAAGGCGAAGGCCAGGATCATGGTACCGGTCACTTTGCCGCTCACGTCAGGGTTGCGGGCGATACCTTCGCAGGCGCCCTTCAGGCCCAGACCCATACCGATACCGCAACCGAAAGCGGCGATGCCGATGCCGAGAGCGGCGGCCAGGCAGGTGTAACCCAGGGAAGCGGAATCAAGCTGGTTGGCGGCGAAAGCCATGGAAGCCATACCCAGCAGGGCCACGGTGTTCAGGGCGATCATCAGAAGTTTGCGCATGTGACACTCCTTCAACAGTTTGTATAAGTTGGGTCGTTTCCGACCATTCCCCACATATTCGGGGCTGCCGCAAGGGCAGCGGGCTGATTAATGTTCCGGGGCCTCGATGGCGCCCTTGATGTAGAACATGGTCAGCATGAAGAACACAAAGGCCTGCATGGTCTTGCCCAGCAGGAACAGGGCGTAGATCGGGATGGTGCCCAGGATGGGAGCCATGATGAAGAAGAGCACCATAACGATTTCTTCACCGCGGATGTTACCGAAAAGACGGAGAGACAGAGAGACGGGACGCGACAGGTGCGACACGATCTCCAGGGGGAACATCAGCGGGATGAGGAACTTGGAGGGCCCGGTGAAGTGGTGCACGTAGTGCGCCTTCCAGCGGATGATGCCCAGGGCGTTGTAGAACACGAGCACGAACAGGGCCATGCTCACGGTGGTGTTCAGGTTGGCCGTGGGGGCGTCGAAGCCGGGGATCAGGCCCAGCAGGTTCATGCCGAAAATGTAGATGAACATACCGGCCAGCAGCGGCACGAAACGGCGGCCGGCCTCGCCCATCGTGTTGCAGATGAAGTTCTCGATGGTGTCGATGAGAGCTTCAAAGAAGTTCTGCATGCCTCCGGGCACCAGGGTCAGGCGACGGCGCACGAGATAGGCCACCACGAAGAGCACGGCCATACAGACCCAGGAGTAGAAGACATGTTTGAATTCCACCACCTGTCCGCCGATCGTGATCTGGTCCATGTTGCAGAACGTGGAGAGTAATACCGGATGCGGCAAACCACCAGCCATGAGACATGCCTCCTGCTCGGTTAAGGTGAAAAATCCGGCGCTAGCGCTTTCCGGCCGCGCGGCTTGCCCACGCGTAGGTAATGAGCGCCAATGCCGTGGCGGCGGCCAACCCTCCCAGCAGGGCCGTCAGCGGCGCCCCGCACACTGCAAGGGCCACATAGGTCACCACGGCCAGTACGGCCAGTCTGCCTCCCCAGCGCAAGAGCACCACGCGCAGGAACGCCGTACTGTATTCACCAAGGGGCTGCCGCAAGAAAAAGCGGGCCAATCCCCAAAAAGTCCAAGTAATCATTGCCGCGCCCACGCCAAACCAGAACAGGCCGGGCATGTGCGCATAACCGACGCCGCCCATCCCAAGGCAAATGCCGGTAAACAAAATCAAATTCCGCACCAGCGGCAGAATGACCGGATGACTTATACCCCGACGCCAGAGCCAGTTGTCAATATCTTTCAGCAAGGGTCCCAACATTATCCGTCATTGCGGTCGTGACCGCCGGTCTTCGTGCCTTCGCCCTCGGGGGCTTCCGGGCTGGTCGTGCCGGTGCGCAGCTGCGCCGTGGGGGCCCTGCCGCCGGTTTCCCGGCTGACGGCGGCGGTTTCCGCCGCGCAGGCCCGGGCGATGCTGTCCGGGACGACCGTTTTTTTCTTCACCGTGACGCGCTCCGGCCTGTCGGCCAGGGCTTCGGCACGTTTTTGTTCTTCTTCGCGGGACATCTTGCGCAGCAGACGCTGGGTATCCTCATAGACGTTCATGAAACCGGCGATGATCCCGATGACCAGGAAGACCAGCTTCAGCCAGGGACCCGTCTCCAGCCAGGCGTCGAGTCCGTAGCCTATGGCGAAACCCACCAGCGGGCCGCTCACCATATGCATGCCGATGGTGCCCGTGGTGGCAAGGGATTCCATGCCCTTGCTCTGCTGTTTGAAAATGTCCTTCAGTGACACGTTTTCTCCTGCCTTCGGCTGTGATGACGGGCGGGTGAGGATCGCAAAATCCTTTGGACCCCCTGAAGCCGTGTCAATGTACAAATTATCACAATGGCATCGCTGCGTCAATGCAATTTGTGGATTTGCACCGGCTCCCCGTCCGGAAGACCTTGTGAAGTGTTGCTCTATCTTATTGAAAAATAAATTGTTTTTTAACTATCTGACATATTTTATAAAAAGGATCGAAAACCCCGGAAGCGTCAAAAATCCGTACCGTGCGACACCGGCAAAAGCGGGCCGTCTCAGGCGCGACGCTGCCAGCAGCTCACGCTTTCCACGTGCGGGCTGTGGGGGAAGAGGTCCAGGGGCGTCACCTGCACCAGCTCATAATCGGCGGACAGCATCCGGGCATCGCGGGCCAGGGTGGCCGGGTTGCACGAGATGTAGACCAGACGCTCCGGAGCCAGATGGAGCAGGGCCTCCAGGGCTTCCGGGGCCACACCGCCGCGCGGCGGGTCCAGCAGGGCATGATCCCAGTGCCCGGGGCCGTGCTTGCGGGCCAGGGCCGTCAGCAGGCGGGCGGCGTCCCCGGCCTCGTAGCGGCAATGGCCGAAGCCGAAACGGCGGGCATTGCGCTCCGCCAGGAGCACGGCGCGGCGATCGTATTCCATGCCCAGCACCTCGTCGAAATGTCCTGCGGCCAGCAGGCCAGGAGCCCCCGCACCGCAGTAGACATCCAGCAGACGGCGGGGCGTCACGCCCGCCTGGGGGGAGAGGAGCAGATCCACGGCCGTGGCGGCCAGCAATTCGGCGGCCCGGCTGTTGACCTGGAAAAAGGACGCGGGATCGATACCGAACCAGCGGCCGCCCAGGGGCAGATACAGCGGCGCTCCGTCGTCCGGCAGGGCCTCGCCCCGGCGGTCGAGGCAGAGCACGCGCGTCTCTCCGGCCACCAGAGCGTCAGGGGTGGCACGTTCCTCATGGACGAAGGCCTGGACGCACGGGAAGGCGTCCAGCAGTTCCCGGCCCATACGGGCCACGGTACGGCGCTGTTCCGCCGTGCCCGGGCTGGTGACGCAGGTGAGCCACCAGCGGCGTCCCGGAGCATCGTCCGCGGCGGCCTGTGCCGGAGCGGGATCGGGCCAGCCGTAGCGCACCACCAGGAAGCGCCAGAAACCGCAGTCTTCCGTAGCCGGGCGTTCCCGCCGGGGGCGGCGCCCGCGATTCTTTTCCGCCCGGGGCCGCAGGCGGCCTTCCTCGGCGGCGCTGCGCGGCGGCACATAGGCGGGCAGGCCGCTGCGGGCGGCCAGATCGGCGCAGGCCCTGACCAGCTCCAGCCCCTCGCCGGGCGGCAGGGCGCAGCCGGGCACCGGCAGCACCTGCAGGCCGCCGCGCCGGCGCAGGCCCAGGCACAGGCCGCTGCCGTCGGCAGGGCCGAAGGCGAATTCCATCTTGTTGCGGAAGGCCCGCTGTTCCGGGGAGCCCAGAGCGGGCCGCAGGGGCAGGGCCGCATCACGGCCCAGACCGCCGATGCGCTCCAGGGCATCGCGTACCAGCTGGCCTTTCCAGCGCAGCTGGGCCGCATAGGGCAGGCGCTGCCAGGGGCAGCCGCCGCAATCCTCGCCGTGGGGACAGATGTCCGCCGCCAGGGCCACGTCCTCCAGCACCGCCGTACGCTGGGCCTCCCAGAAGCGTTTCTGGCGGCGGATGATGCGGGCCCGTACCGTCTGGCCGGGCAGGGAGCCCGCGACGAAAATGACAGGCCCGCCGTCCTCGGGGCGGTGCAGGCCGCGGCCGTCGTGGCTCAGGGCGTCGATGCGGCAAACGATCTCATCGGTCATGGCGGAACAGGGGGTTGGAGTGGCGGGGAACAGGCCGGAGAGGCCTGCGGCACGATGATCTTTCTTGTAGCGGCTTTGCCCCGGGCTGGCAATGCGCGGCAGGGCGGAGCAAAGGGGGACAGCCGTCCCCCTGCGGCGGGAAAAGCGCGTCCGGCGCGGAAAAAAAGCGGCGGAAGGCAAAAAAGCATTGCCTCCCGGCGCTTCCTGTGCTATGCAACGCAACTGGCCTACGCCTCTGTCTGGCCCCGACTACCGCGCGTCCCACCACAGGATGCGTGGCCTGTGGCGCGGCCAAGAACAAAAATCACTTGACTTTTCTTGTAGCATGAGGCAAACAGGCCTCTCTCTTTTCGGAGGTTTAAGAGCATGTACGCTATTATTGAAACGGGCGGCAAACAGTACCGCGTCGAAGAAGGTTCCAAGATCGTTGTGGAAAAGCTCGCTGGCGAAGCCGGCAGCGAAATCAAGCTGGACAAGGTGCTGATGCTTGGCGGCGCCGACGTGAAAGTGGGCGCTCCCTATGTGGAAAACGCTGCCGTGACCGCCGAAGTGGTGGAACAGGGCCGCGGCGCCAAGGTCATGGTGTTCAAGCGCTGGCGTCGTAACGACTCGCGCAAGCTGCGCGGTCATCGTCAGGACTGCACCACCATCCGCGTCAAAAGCATTAACGGCTAGCTTGACGGCGTGTCCCTGCGGGGACGCACGGCAATCTGCCTTGTAAGGAGTATACCATGGCTCATAAGAAAGCAGGCGGCTCTTCGCGTAACGGCCGCGACAGTGCGGGCCAAAGACGCGGCGTGAAGCGCTTTGGCGGCCAGAACGTGCTGGCTGGCAACATCATCGTGCGTCAGCTCGGCACCAAGATCTATCCCGGCACCAACGTGGGCATGGGCAGGGACTACACCCTGTTCGCCAAGGTTGACGGCGTGGTGCGTTTTGAAAAGTACATCCGCAAGCGTCGCGTGCTCACCCGCGTGCATGTGGAAGCCCCCGTTGCCGAATAACGGCGCGGCAAGGCGTGATTTTTGAAGGGAAGAGGCCGCAGGGCTTCTTCCCTTTTTTGCTTTTTTCAGGCCCCTGCGGCCTGCGGTACGCCCGCAAGGCGTCCCGAAGATCAGGGTGGTGACACCCGGGAGATTTTTCATGCGTTTTGTGGACGAAGCTACTATCCAGGTCCGGGCCGGCAAGGGCGGCCACGGCTGCGTGTCTTTCCGGCGTGAAAAGTTCGTGCCCCGCGGCGGGCCGGACGGCGGTGACGGCGGCAAGGGCGGTTCCGTCATCCTCAAGGCGGACAGCCGCCTGCTTTCCCTTTATGACTTCCGCCTCAAGCGCCAGTACGAGGCCCGCAACGGCCAGCCCGGCATGGGCAGCCAGTGCAACGGCCGCAAGGGCGATGACCTCATCCTGGGCCTGCCCGTGGGCACCCTGGTCTATGCCCGTGACGAGATGGGCGAGGAGTACCTGCTGGCCGACCTGCGCGAGGCCGACATGGAAGTGGTGGCCGCCCAGGGCGGTCGCGGCGGCATGGGCAACGAGCATTTCAAGACGTCCACCATGCGCGCCCCGCGTTTCGCCCAGCCCGGCGAGCCCGGCGAGGAACGCGAACTGCGCCTGGAACTGAAGATCCTGGCCGACGCCGGCCTGCTGGGCCTGCCCAATGCGGGCAAGTCCACCTTCATCTCGCAGGTCTCGGCGGCGCGGCCCAAGATCGCGGCTTATCCCTTCACCACGCTGACCCCCAATCTGGGCGTCATGATCGACGAATACGATCCTGACCGCCGCATGGTCATCGCCGACATCCCCGGCCTCATCGAGGGCGCCCACGAAGGCCAGGGCCTGGGCCACCGCTTCCTCAAGCATGTGGAGCGCACCCGCTTCCTGGTGCACATCCTCAGCATCGAGGACGTGAGCGACGACAATCCCTGGGCCGGTTTCGAGCTCATCAACGAGGAGCTGCGCCGCTTCGACCCCGAACTGGCCGAACGTCGCCAGATCGAGGTGGTCAACAAGATCGATCTGGTGGACGAGGAGCGTCTGGAAGAGCTGCGGGCCCGCGCCCGCGCCGACGGCCGCGAGGTCTTCTTCATCTCGGCCCGTGACGGCATCGGCATCGAGGATCTGGTGGCCGCGCTCTGGAAGCTGCGCGACGAAGTGCAGGTGCACGAGCCCCTGCACCACTTCGTGGAAGCCGAGAACGTGGACGAAGAGGAATTCGAGGACATCGAAGTCATCTACACCCGCGAGTGATGCGTGCGGGGCAGGGATGCGGGACCGCCGCTTGGCAGGCCGCGTTCCTGCCCCGTTTTTCGTCACTCAGGAGGAGAAGCATGAAACATATCCTTCTGTCCTGCCTCCTGCTGCTGGCCCTGTGCGCCACCGCTCTGGCCGCCCCTGTGGAGAAGCAGACCTTCCGCGTGGTCGCCCCCGAGGGCTGGACCGTGACCGCCGTGCCGGACGTGAGCGAAGGCGTGGTGCTGGTGGCCCCGGACAAATCCGTGAGCGTCACCATCGTTACCGCCGCCAGCGGGACCATGACGCCGGAACAGCTGGCGGCCGATTACGAGCAGAAGCTGCGCGCCGCCCGTGTGGCGCAGAACGGCAACTATTACGGTCTCAAGGGCATGGCGGGCGATCTGCCGCTGGAGGTCTGCCTCTGGACCTTCGACGGCATGCACGGCGTGGCCAGTATCGTGGGCCGTACCGGCCATCCCGCCCTGCAGGGCATCGTGGATTCGCTGGAGTTCTACAAGTAGTCCCGTACCCCCAGTGTTTTTATGAGGGCGGGGCCGCCATGTTGGCCTGCTTTCCGATAGCGCGGGCAAGCCCCGGACATCTTTGGCAAAGGCCGAAAGGCCCGCCGATCCGTCATGAGGTGACGGGCACCGTCTGATGCTCTCTTGCCCCGGACCGCAGAAATAAAAAAGGACGCCGGATATATCCGGCGTCCTTTTTTTGTGACCTTTCCTTGGCGGGAAGACCATACCGCCATAGGTATGGATAAATCTCCTGCATGTGCTCCTCATGCAGCCGTGTCCGGCATCACTGTGGATGCGGGGAACGGCAGGGACCCGGCGTGCCGGTACCATGCGGGTTCACAGAGCCGGGGCTTTTATCCCGCTGCTTTTGGCAGACAGATTTTTGGGGGAAGGGCTGCTTTTCCTGTCTTCCGGGGGCAGGGCGCTGCAAGGCTGCCGGCGTACTGCCACAATGCTTTGGCCGGCGAAGACCTTCTGTCCCACCACGACACGGGGCGCGTAGTTCGGAGGAAGGTAGAGATCGACACGGGAGCCGAGCTTGATCATGCCGATACGTTCCCCTTTTTTCCCCATATCGCCTGGCTCCGCATAGCTGACGATGCGCCGGGCTATGAGGCCCGCGATCTGCACCATGACGAAGTCCCCGTCATCGGCCTTCAGGGCATAGGCGCAGCGTTCGTTATCCCGGGAGGCTTTGTCCAGGGACGCGTTGAAGAATTTGCCGGGGTAATAGCGGATGTCTTCGATGCGGGCATCGACCGGCATCCGGTTCACGTGCACGTCAAAAAGATTCATGAAGATGCTGATGCAGGTGAGGCGCTCCCCTGTGAACGGTTCGTCGGCTTGCTCGATTCGCACGATTCTGCCGTCGGCCGGACTAAGGGCGCAGTGTTCCTCTTGCGGGCAGACACGTTCCGGATCACGGAAAAAATGGCTGGACAGCCAGAGCACGAGCAGGAAGGCCAGGGCCGGGAGCCAGAGCCCCAGGAGGGCGAACAGGAGCGCGCTGAACGCGACGAGGGCGAGGAAGGGGCACCCTTCCCTGCATATGCCGGTTTGGGGATGTTTCATGAGCATGTCTCCAGGGGGAGACCTCCGTGCGCGGGCAGGGAGGCCTCCCGCAGTCAGGCTACACGAGTGACGGACACAAAATGTCCATCCCGTGCTGTCTCAGGATGTCGGCGCCGTCATAGTGGGCCCGTTTTTCAAGGAATTTTCCGTCCTTGAGCGTGATCATGAACATCAGGGAAAAGCGAACTTTTTTGTTCGTGGGCGGGAGGCCGAGAAAAGGTCTGGTGTGGACCCCCTCATAGACCAGATAGCAGGCCACCTTGTCGCCTTCCGCGAACATGTCGTGGATGCGCATGGTAAAGCCCGGGCAGGCGTCCATATGGTTCTTTTCCTGCCGGATGAACTCATCGGCCGAAAGAGGATGGTCTATCTGGGAGTAGAAACGGAAATCAGGGTGGCACAGCTCCTTCAGCGCATCATAGTTGTTCTCTTCGATGAGCTGGTAGAACTTTTTAACGACAGCTTTGTTTTCTTCAGGGGACATGGATGTGCTCCTTGCTGGATGTTGGCAGTGCGGATCCGCGTATCCTTCCGGGATGTCTGAATTGACGCTAATCCTTATAGCAGCTATAAGGTCAAGCACTTTTCGTACGATGTCGTCCCCTGCACGTCGGGGAGGTGAACATGAGGATAGGAGAGGTCGCAAAAATTTCCCGCTGCCCGGCAGTCACCATCCGCTACTATGAAAAGATCGGTTTGCTGCCCAACGCAAAACGCACGGCGGCAAACTACAGGATCTACGATCAGAACGATCTGGAGCGCCTGCGCTTCATCCGCCATTGTCGCAACCACGGCATGTCGCTTGCCGACATCGAAAAGCTGCTGTCGATCAAGGATGATGGCAGCGCCCTTCATGATGGGGATATCGTCGCCATCATCGAATCCCACAGGAAGAACATAAAAGCGCAGATAGCCTCGCTGGATGCCCTGCTCCGCAAGCTGGACGAGCTGGTCGCCGACCCGACCGGCAGCCGGGAAAAAGCGGACAGGATCATCGAGACCTTGGGGGCGCCGTGCCCTGACTGTTCCGATTATGCGAAGTTCTCGCATGATCCTTCCTGAAAGGGCATAAGAAGCGGGGAGAAGACAGGCTCTTCTGCCGGGAAGACACGAACTGTCTGCACGCTGGCTGTTTGTCGTGCTTTGGGCTATGGTCAGGCGGCGTCCGCCGGAGGCGGACAGGAATTTTTTAGAGCCCTTGTTAGGAGCGATCATGGAAAGACAGGCCGATTGGCGACAGGAAAAAGCACAGGCGCTGGCCCGTGCCCGTGTGGTGGTCATCAAGGTGGGCAGTGCGGTATTGACCGATGCCCAGGGGCTGAGCACGCCCGTGCTGGAAAGCCTGGCCCGTCAGATGGCCGCCCTGCGCACCGCGCCGGACGGACATGAGCGCCGTCTGGTGCTGGTCTCTTCCGGGGCCGTGGCGGCCGGTCGCGCCATCCTGCGCGCCCACGGCCACAGCGGCGAGACCTCCGGCCTGTCCGCCCGTCAGGCGGCTGCCGCCGTGGGACAGGGCCAGCTCATGCGCGCCTGGGACGAGGTCTTCCGGGCCTATGATTTCCCCACCTCGCAGGTGCTGCTCACCCGTGACGACCTGCGCGCCCGCCAGCGTTTCCTCAATGCCCGCAACACCTTCGCCGAGCTCATGGACTGGGGCGTGCTGCCCATCGTCAACGAGAACGACACGGTCTCGGTCAGCGAGCTGAAATTCGGCGACAACGACTGTCTGGCCAGCCTGCTGGTCAACCTCATCGGTGCCGACCTCTACATCAACCTGACCTCGGCCCCGGGCGTCTACGCGGCCAATCCGCAGGAAGTGCCCGACGCGGGCATCCTGGAATGCGTGGAGGACGTGGCGGGCCTCGATCTGGGCCGCATGTGCGGCGGCAAGACCAGCGTGGGCACCGGCGGCATGTACTCCAAGCTGCAGGCCGCGCGCCGCGCCGCCCAGCTGGGCGTGCCCACCCTCATCCTGCCCGGTCGCGAAGCGGACGTGCTGGCGCGCGCCTTTGCCGGTGAGGCCGTGGGCACCTGGGTCCGTCCCGAGGAACACGCCATCCCGCGGCGCAAGTTCTGGCTGGCCTACCAGTCCGATCCGGCGGGCACGGTGCTGGTGGATGCCGGTGCGGCCGAGGCCCTGCTCAGCAAGGGCAGCAGCCTGCTGCCCGGCGGTGTGCGTCAGGTGCTGGGCAATTTTCAAAAGGGCGCGCTGGTGCGCGTGGCCCGTCTGGGCGAGAGCGACAGCCACGCCAGCCTGGGCGTGGGCCTGTCCAATTACAGCGCGGCGGACCTGCGCAAGATCATGGGCCTGCGGCGCCATGAGGTGGCCGCCATCCTGGGCGATGCCCACTATCCCGAGGTCATCCATCGCGACAACCTGCTCATGGATGCCGCCATCTAGGCAGCGGCGTTTGCCGGGCGGCAAGGCGTATCCGTAGGGCATGCAGCGCTGAAGAGCGGGGCTTGGCCCGACGGCGGGAGCCGGAGCGGCTTCCCTCCTTGGGCGGAGGAGCCCGGAAGACGGGCAGATCCTTAGGAGTTGGTGAGCAATGGTCATATTGATCGCAGGGGAGAGCCATACGGGAAAGACCCTGCTGGCGCAGAAGCTGCTGGAGGCATACCGCTATCCCTGCCTGTCGCTGGATCACCTGAAGATGGGGCTCATCAGGAGCGGCCAGTGCGCGCTGTCTCCTGAAAGCGATGATGCCGAGCTCACACGCTACCTGTGGCCCATCGTCAGGGAGATGATCAAGACATGCATAGAGAACCGCCAGAACATGATCATCGAGGGATGCTATATCCCCTTTGGCTGGGAAGATGATTTCCCGGACGAGTACAGAAAAGAAATCGCCTATGTCTGCCTCGTGTTCAGCGAGGGCTACATCAAAGAACGATATGCGGACATAGCCGGGTATGAAAGCGTGATCGAAAACAGGAAGGAAGCATGTCCTGCGCCTGAGAGCCTGCTTGAGGGAAATCGGCGCAATTTGCGGCAGTGCATCCTGCATTCCTATAAGTACATTCTGATGGACAAAGACTATGCCCTGGATATCGAAATGATACGGCGGCTCCTGCATACGGCAGCGCCCAAGGCCGATGCCGTTGCGGGATAATGAAGTCTTTTTTCCCGTGCGCTGCCCCAGCAGGCAGGGCATGGAGGCATCCTGCAATCCACTGCTCTCTGTCATCAAGGAGGGACCATGTCCGGCAAAACAACTGTCATGAAACCCGGTGCGGCCATCGCCGCCTGCTTCGGCAAATTCGCCCGCTGCTACGGTCGCAGCTGCCGGGCCGAGTTCATCTGGTTCCTGCTGTTCTTCCTGGTGCTGGGGGCGCTGGCCGTGTGGTTCACCTCGCCCATGATCGTGGGCATGCTCTGGGCCCTGCTGATGATCCCGCTCAGCTCCGTGGGCATCCGCCGTCTGCACGACCTGAACCTGCCCGGCGGCATCTGGACGGTCTGGCTGACCATCACCGTCATCCTGCCCATGTTCGGCCTTTCCAACTACATGAACAATGAAGGGCATTTGTCGGACTACATGCTCTATCTGCACTATGCCTGGCTGTTCGTCACCGGTACGCTGCTGCTCTTCCTCTGCTTCGCCAGCGGTCAGGAAGGCCCCAACAAGTACGGCCCGGCGCCGTGCGTGAAGGCCGCCGTCGCTGCGGACGAGGAAGAAACGGCCAAGGAAGACTAACCATCTTTTCCTCTTCGATTTACATGATGAAGCGGAGCCCTCGGGCTCCGCTTTTTTCATGGCGCACGGGGCGGCCCTAAAGAGGCCCCGCATCTTTGTGCGAGCTCTTCATATCCGCAATGGCCGGGCTGCCCCATGAGCGGCCATCCGTCATCTTGCGCATCGACTTTTTTGCCTGTCATCAAAAAAGGCCCGCGGCCCGCCATCTGGCGGGACGTGGGCCCTGATAAAGCGCGCTGGGGAGGGATGGGGGTACGGGGGAAGGGGACACCTCTCGCGCCAGCAGAGGGGGCCCCTTCCCCCGTCCAGTTCGTTACGCGAAGTCGTAGCCGGCCTGCAGGGCCTTGGCGTTGACCGGGATCAGCTTGGCATAGTGGGCGCTGACCACGCGGTTGAGGGCTTCCTGCACAGCTTCCAGGGGCAGGGCGCCGGTGGCCTTGATCCAGGCGCCCAGGGCCACCATGTTGGCCAGTTTCACATTGCCCAGTTCGTGGGCGATGTCGTTGACCGGGATGTAGACCGTGCGATGCTTGCCGTCCAGCAGGCCTTCGGAGATGAGCGAGGCGTTGACGATCTGCACGCCGTCGGGATGCAGCCGGGGCTGGAACTTGGCCAGCGAGGGCTCGTTGAGCACGATGATGGAGCGGGGCGTGTTGACCAGGGGCGAACCCACGGGATGCTCGTCCAGCACCACGGTGCAGTTGGCGGTACCGCCGCGCATCTCGGCGCCGTAGACCGGGATGAAGCTCACTTCGAGGCCGTGTTCCATACCGGCCTGGGCCAGCAGGTTGCCGATGAGCATGACGCCCTGGCCGCCGAAACCGGCGATGATGACGTCCTGATACTTAGCCATGCTGCACCTCGCTTTCGGCCGGGGCGGTCACGTCTTTGTACACGCCCAGAGGGAATACAGGGATCATGGCCTCGCTGATGCGCTTGTTGGCGCTGACGGGGTCCATATGCCAGTTGGTGGGGCAGCCGGAGAGCAGCTCCACGAAGCCGAAGCCCAGGCCCTGCAGCTGTACTTCGAAGGCCTTGCGCAGGGCCTTCTTGGCCGCGCGCACATGCTTGACGCTGTCCAGGGCGCAGCGTTCGGAATAGGCCACGCCGGAGAGCTGGGCCATGAGCTCGGCCATGCGGATGGGGCCGCCTTCGTGGCGGGCCATGTCGCGGCCGCGGGGGCTGGTGGTGGTCTTCTGGCCCAGCAGGGTGGTGGGGGCCATCTGGCCGCCGGTCATGCCGTAGACGGTGTTGTTGATGAAGATGCCGGTGATGAGTTCGCCGCGGTTGGCCGCGTGGATGGACTCGGCCAGACCGATGGCGCCCATGTCGCCGTCGCCCTGATAGGTGAAGACAACGCTTTCGGGGCGGGCACGGCGCACGCCGGTGGCCACGGCGCAGGCACGGCCGTGGGGGGCTTCGAGGCCGTCCACGTTGAAGTAGTCGTAAGTGAAGGTGGCGCAGCCCACGGAGGCCACCAGGATGGTCCTGTCGGCCACGCCCAGCTCGTGCAGCACCTCGCTCACCAGGCGGTGGGCGATGCCGTGGTGGCAGCCGGGGCAGTAGTGGGTCACGCGCTCGTTGAGCACGGGATTGGTGTCGAAGACCAGGGTCTCGCCATCCTGGGGCACAAGGGCCTGTTCAAGTTCGTGCGCGTGCATCTTAGTTCTCCTTGCAGGCCTGACGGATGGGATCTTCCAGGGCATCGGCGCCGATGAACAGGCCGGGCATGACGCCGTGCCAGTCCACCTTGGCGTTCTCGCCCATCAGGGACAGGCGCACGTCTTCCACCATCTGGCCGGTGTTCTGTTCGATGACCAGGAAGCGGCGGCCCGGAGCCAGGGCGCGCAGGGCGTCGGCCGGGAAGGGATAGAGCGTCTTGGGACGGAACAGGCCCGCCTTGAGGCCTTCTTCGCGCAGCTTGCGGATGGCGCTGCGGGCGATGCGGGCCATGGAGCCGAAGGCCACCACCACGAGTTCGGCGTCGTCGGTGTTCCAGCATTCGGCGCAGGCTTCGGCCTGCATGGCGGCGTACTTTTCCATGAGCAGGCGGTTGCGGGCGGCCAGGGCGCCTTCGGCCAGATACACGGACTTGAGCAGACGGGGCTTGGCGCCGGGGCCGCGCTTGCCGTAGCCTTCCATGCGCCAGGGCGCGGCCAGTTCGGCCAGGGCCTCGGGGCTCAGGGCGTCGGCCGGGGGCTGACGGCGCACGGGCTCCTTGATCTGGGCCACGATGGCGTCACCCAGCAGCATGACCGGGTTGGCGTACTTGAAGGCCAGGGCGAAGGCGCGGAACATCATGTCGTAGCATTCCTGCGCGGTGGAGGGGGCCAGCACCAGGTTGCGGTGGTCGCCGTGACCGCCGCCCTTGACGGCCTGGAAGTAGTCGCCCTGCGAGGGGCCGATATCGCCCAGGCCCGGGCCGCCGCGTTCCATATTGACGATGACGGCCGGGATATGGCTGCCCGCCATGTAGGAGATGCCTTCCTGCATCAGCGAGATGCCGCAGCTGGACGAAGAGGTCATGGCCGGGATGCCGCAGGCGCCGGCGCCCAGCAGCATGTTGATGGCGGCCACTTCGCTTTCGGCCTGCACGAACTGGCCGCCGCATTCGGGCAGCCGGAGGGACATGGTCTCGGGGATCTCGTTCTGCGGCGTGATGGGATAGCCGAAATAGCAGCGGCAGCCGGCGTCCAGGGCGCCAAAGGCCACAGCTTCATTGCCCTTGATGAGAATGCGGTCGTGACTCATGCGGTCTTCTCCGTTTTTTTGGATTTGAAGACACGGATGGCCACGTCCGGGCACATGAGCGCACAGGAGGCGCAGCCCGTACAGCGGCCTTCGGTTTCCATCACCTCATAGCCCTGGCGGTTGAACCGTCCCGAGGGGCGAATGATGTGCGCCGGGCAGACCGCTACACACAGGCCGCAGCCTTTGCAGCGTTCTTCCAGAAAAACAATTCGCGACATGCTGTTCCCCTGATCGATACAGATTGCACATGGCGCGGCATCCTGCCACAGGGTGCCGCACCATGCGGTGTTGACACTTATCATGCCCCGAAGGGCCGGTTGCGGATGCGTCCGGCTCCGTCCGTACCGGAAAGCCGGGCAGCCGCAAAAAACGCCTACCGGATGAGCATGGCATCCCCGTAGGAGAAGAAGCGGTAGCCTTCCTTCACGGCCTCCTGATAGGCTTCCAGGATGCGTTTGCGGCCCGCGAAGGCCGAGACCAGCATCAGCAGGGAGGACTCGGGCAGGTGGAAATTGGTGATGATCCCGTCCACCACGCGGAAGGGACGGCCGGGGTAGAGGAAGATGTCCGTCCAGCCGGCAAAGGGCTGGGCACGGCCGCAGACCTGGGCCACGCCTTCCAGCGTGCGCACCGAGGTGGTGCCCACGGCGATGACGGGCCGGTGCTGGGCCTTGGCCTCGGCGATGGCGTTGGCCGTCTCTTCGGGCAGTTCCACGTATTCCCGGTGCATCTGGTGGTTGCGGATGTCTTCGCAGCGCACGGGGCTGAAGGTGCCGTAGCCCACATAGAGCGTCACTTCGGCCCACTGGAAGCCGCGCTGGCGCAGGGTCTCGCGCAGCTCGTCGGTAAAGTGCAGGCCCGCCGTGGGCGCGGCCACGGAACCGGTCTTCTCCTCGCGGGAGTAGATGGTCTGGTAACGGCTGAAATCTTCTTCGGCGTCGGAACGCTTGATGTAGGGCGGCAGGGGGATGTGCCCGGTGGCGGCAAAGGCGTCGGCCACGTCGCCCTTCCAGCACATGCGCACACGCCGGTGGCCGAAGGTGCCGCATTCAAGGATGGTCACGCTGATGCCCGCGCCGAAGTGCAGGGTCTCGCCTTCGCGCACGCTGCCCCCGGAACGGACCAGGCCGTTGACCTCGGCGCTCCAGGTGTCCTCACGGCCCTTGACGGGCGTGGCGGCGGCCCGCACCAGCGGCAGGGGCGTCAGCAGCAGGAATTCCACCTTGCCGCCGGTACTGCGGCTGCCCAGCAGGCGGGCCTGCAGCACGCGGGAGTTGTTGGCCACCAGCAGGGCGCCTTCGGGCAGGCAGTCCGGCAGGTCGCTGAACATGTGGTGCTCCAGGTCCAGGGCGCCGTTGCGGCGCATGGTCAGCAGGCGCGACGTGCCCCGCTGCTCCGGCGGATACTGGGCGATCTGCTCCTGGGGCAGCTCGTAGGTATAGTTTTGCAGCAGAAAATCATCTTCGGAAACGAAAACAGGCGGCATGGGTCTTTTCCTTCACTTCTCTTCGGGCCGCGTGGCGGCCGCAACATCTGCCGTCGGACAGGGCCGGGCGATGCCGTTTTCCATGCCCGCCCCGCAGGGGGAGGGGCAGCCGGGCAGCCGGAGAGACGCTTGTCAGTCCGTGCCGGAGAGGCTATCCTTTTCGGGCTGTCCGGCCTTCCGGACGACAGTTGAAGGAGTATAGCCAATGCGACGCCTACTTGTCACCTTGATTCTTGGGGTCTTCCTGGCCAGCGCCGCCGGTTGCGCGGACCTGGGCATCAGCAACCCCTTTGAATCCACGCCGACCGCCGCGAGCAGCCAGCTTTTGGGCATCAGTCTGCCTGCGGGCATGGAACTTTCCACGCAGCACTGCGCCCGCACCACCGGCAGCGACGGCCAGCCCCAGGGCATGGAGACCGCGTACGGTCAGGCCGACCGGATGCAGGTGGCGCAGAGCCTGTTCAACAACATGCAGGGGGCGGGCTGGAACGTGCGCATGAGCCTGCGCAAGGCCGACCGCATCATGCTGGCCTTTGAGAACGGCAACCGTCTTGCCGTGATCAATATCTATCCGCAGACGGTCTACAGCTGCGTGGCCGAGATCTGGGTCTCGGAAAAGATGGCCGACGGTTCCTCCCTGAACCTCCTGCCCCTGCGCGGTGAGGGCAGCCAGAACAGCGGCGGTTTCGGCGGCTTTGGCGGCAGCTCCGACGGTGCTTCCGGCGGCGGCTTCGAAAGCAACGGCCCCGCCACGGGCGGCGGTTTCGAGACGCCCGACGGCGGCAGCACGCCGCCTCCGGTGGGCAACAGCGGGGGCTGGGGCTCCTCTTCGGGCGGCGGCAGCAGCGGCAGCGGTCTGCAGGAGCGTCTGCTGTGAGCGCGTCGCCCTTCCACAACAGCCGCCGTTTCGCGGGCAAGCGTCTGCATCTGGGCGTGTGCGGCTCCATCGCCTGCTACAAGGCGCTGGATCTGCTGCGCGCCCTGCACGCCCTGGACATCCACGTTTCCGTCACCCTCACCGACGGCGCGCGCCGTTTCGTGACGCCCCTGCTTTTCGAGGCCCTGGGCGCCATGCCGGTCTATGGCCGCATGTTCGAGGGCGACGAGGTCTTCGATCATCTGGAGCCGGGCCAGCGGGCCCAGGCCATGCTGGTGGCCCCGGCCTCGGCCGACGCCCTGTCGCGTCTGGCGGCCGGAGCGGCGTCGGACATGCTCTCGGCGCAGGCACTGGCCTTTGACGGGCCGCTGGTGGTGGCCCCGGCCATGAACCCGCGCATGTGGCGGCACCCCGCCACTCAGGACAATGTGGCCACCCTGCGGCGGCGCGGGGCCCGGGTCGTCGTGCCCGGCTGCGGCGGCACGGCCTGCGGCGATACCGGCCAGGGCCGTCTGGCCCCGGTGGAGGATCTTTTTCTGGCCGCCCTGCGTGCCCTTTCGCCGCAGGACATGGCGGGACAGCGCGTCATGCTGACCATGGGCCCCACCCGCGAAAAGTGGGACGGCGTGCGCTACTGGACCAATCCCAGCAGCGGCACCATGGGTGCGGCGCTGGCCACCTCCGCCTGGCTGCGCGGCGCCGAGGTCACGGCCGTGTGCGGGCCCGGCTGCCCCGACCTGCCCGCCGGGGTGGAGCGCATCGGCGTGGGCAGTGCCCGCGAGATGTTCGAAGCCGCGTCCGACTGCTGGCCCCGCATGGACATGGGCCTGTTCTGCGCCGCTGTGGCGGACTTTTCGCCCGAACCGCTGGGCCCGCAGAAGTTCAAGAAAGAAGGGCGGCAGGACGGCTTTAGCATCCGCTTCACGGCCAATCCCGACATCTTGCGGACCCTGTCGCACCAGCGGCGGGAAGGGCAGAAAGTGCTGGGCTTCGCGGCCGAGACCACGCCCGACATGGACAGCCTGCTGGAGCTGGCCCGCGGCAAGCGTGCCCGCAAGGACGCCGATCTGCTGGCGGGCAACCGCGTCAACAGCGGCGACAGCGGCTTCGGCGCGGCCACCAACAGCATGGCCGTGGTGGACCGTACCGGCCATGAAGAGATCTGGCCCAACCAGAGCAAGGCCGACGTGGCCTGGGATCTTTGTTCGTGGCTTTTGCGCCTGTAAACCCGCTGGCGGCCCCCTGGCAGGCACGCGGCCTCGACTGGCTGCTCATGCCCGAGGATCTGCCCCCGGAGCTCTCCCTGTGCGCCATGCCGGACGCCGTCCCGGCCGCGCCCGTGCGCCGTCCGCAGCCTGCGGCCCCGCGGGCGCCCCGTCCCGTGCGTCCTTTGCCTTCCCAGCTGCAGCAGGAAGGCCAGGGCAGTGCGTCCGCCGCACCGGCACAGGCCGTGAGGCAGGGCGGTGCCCCCGTGGCTTCTCCCGCTCCCGCAGCGCCCGCCCCGGAACAGCGGCGTCCGGCCCGTCCGCAAGCCGCGGAACAGGCACCGGAGACCGCCGCACCGGTCAGGAGCTGGCGGCCCCTGCCGCCCCACGTCTGGCCCGCCGTCTGGCAGGAGCGCCTTTCGCGCACCCGGCAGGGACGGGTGGTCTGGACCTACTGGAACCTCGGCCCGGACCTTTGCGAAGCACAGGCCCCGGGCAAGGCGCAGCGCAGCGCCTTTTTCCGCCGTCTCATGCAGGATCTGGCCTATCCGGCGGGCACCAGCACCTTCTGGCCCGCCTGTCTGCCCGATCCTGACGCCATGCCCGCCTCCCCGGCCCCGGCCGAGGGGGAGGACAGGCCCCGCTACCAGCCCAATGCCGACGTGTTCTGGTCCGGCGTGCAGGCCCTGCATGCCCGTGCCGTGGTGGTCATGGGCTCCGTGGCGGCCCGTGCCCTGGGGCTGCCCGCCGGGGTGCGCCCCCTCCAGCAGTTGCGGCATCGCGGCACGCTGGTCTGGGTGCTCTGGGACGTGGAATTCCTTCTTGATGAACCGCAGCGCTACGCGGCCATGCTGGCCTTTGTGCGCCGGGCGCTGCAACAGATCTCCAGACGCTGAAAACAACGCCATGTTCACTGCTATCGGACTGATGCTCACGGGCATCGCTCTGGGCTTTGCCCTGCGCTCTTTCCAGTGGCCCGAACTGCTGGGCCGCGCCATCTCTCCCACCATCATGCTCATGCTCTTCGCCCTCGGCGTGGCCGTGGGCGGCAACGAGACCCTGATGACCAACCTGCCCGTACTGGGCGGCAAGGCCCTGATCCTCACCGTGGCCTGTGTGGCGGGCAGCCTCATCTGCATCGTGGCCGTGCGCCGTTTCTTTCCCGATGCCGGGCCCCGGCGCCATGCGGCCGCTGGGGCCGACAGCGAGGACGCGGGCGCGGCCATGAGCGTGCGCCGTGACCGGGAAGACGGGGAGGGCCGGGCATGAGCGGGAGCCTGATGATCCTGGGCTGTTTCGTGCTGGGCGTGCTGCTGGCCTGGCTGGGCTGGATACCGGACTATTTTCTGGAGCACGACGGCACGCTCTACGTGCTCTATGTGCTGATGTTCCTGGTGGGCATCTCCATCGGGCACGACCGCCGTCTGGGAGAGATATTGCGCACCCTGCGGCCCCGGGTGCTGCTGCTGCCCCTGGCCACCACCGTGGGCACCTTTGCCGGGGCGGCCCTGGCCAGCATCACGCTGGCCTATTCCCTCAGCGAATGCCTGGCCGTGGGTTCCGGCTTTGCCTATTATTCCCTTTCGTCCATCTTCATCACCCAGTACAAGGGCGCGGAGCTGGGCACCGTGGCCCTGCTGGCCAACATCATGCGCGAGCTGGCCACATTGCTTTTCACGCCGCTCATGGTACGCTGGATCAGCCCGCTGGCCGCCATCTCGTGCGGCGGCGCCTCCACCATGGATTCCACCCTGCCGGTCATCACCCGCTTCGCGGGCAAACAGTGGGTGTTCGTTTCCATCGTGCACGCCATGATCCTGGATTTCAGCGTGCCTTTCTGGGTGACTTTCTTCTGTACCCTGTAACGCAAGGAGCTGCGCCATGGCCCGTATGCGTGCCGTCAAACAGCAACTGAAAGATCTGCTTTCCGCGCCCGACTGGCGTGACCATCTGCCCGAACTGCGCTCCATGGGCCAGCCCGCCGTGGGGCCGCTCTTCTCCTTCCTGCTGCTGGAACCGCTCATGCGCCACAAGGCCGCCCTGGCCCTGGGGCAGGTGGTGGCCGGTCTGGAAGAGGGCAGCGCCGAAGACATGCACAACATCATGCGCCGCCTCATGTGGCACATGAACGAGGAGTCCGGCAACATCGGCTGGGGCATCCCCGAAGCCTTCGGCGAAGTGCTGGCCGCCTGTCCCCGCGCGGCCAAGGAGTTCCACCGGGTGCTCATCTCCTATGTCATCGACCTGGGCCGGGACGACAACTTCTGCGATCACGGCCCGCTGCGCCGCTCCTGCTTCTGGGCCATCGGCCGTCTGGCGCAGGCCCGGCGGGACCTGGCCGTCATCGCCCGTCCCTGGCTGCTCAAGGGGCTGGAGGACGAGGACATTCCCTGCCGCGGCATGGCCGCCTGGGCCCTTGCCCAGCTGCCCCGCGACTTCATGGATGCCCCGGCCCTGCGCCGTCTGGCCGAAGCCGGACATGAGGAGATCTGCGAGGTCTTCGACGGCGAGAAGGTAGTGGAAAAGACCGTTTCCGAGCTGGCCCGCGAGGCCCTGGGGTAGAGTGATGCCGTGTTGAGGGGGAGAGGGGAACTTTTTTTCTTGGAAAAAGTTCCCCTCTCCCCCCTCAAGCTCCCCCTTTCCCTTCAAAAAACGCTGTTCCGGTCATTGGGCGGGGAGCGTGGCGCCCCTGTCCGTACCGTGTTTGATGGTCCCCCGGTAGTGCGGGGGACTTTTTTTGTGCCCGGTGGACGGAGCGGGGGGGAAGGATGGGCCGGGGACAGATACCACAGGATGGGGCAGGCAGGACGGGAGCGGGGCGGGGAGGATGGCGCGGACGTCTTGGGATGGAAAGAAAGGCAGGGGAGCGGGCAGTGCGGACAGCGTCCGCTTTTTGAGGCTGACGGGCTTGAAATATATGCAAAAGGCCACCCGGAGCGGGTGGCCTTTTGTGTTCATGGGGATGCCGGAGCAGGGCAGGCCCGCTCCGGGGGATTTTTTACAGGCCCTTTTCCTGCATCAGGCAGACCAGGTCGCAGACGCGGTTGGAGTAGCCCCATTCGTTGTCGTACCAGGCCACGACCTTCACCAGATTGCCGTTCTGCACGGTGGTGTAGGGCGCTTCCAGGATGGAGGAATGCGGGTCGCCCTTGAAGTCCATGGAGACCAGGGGCAGGGTGTTATAGCCCAGGATGCCCTTGAGGTAGGTCTCGCTGGCGTCCTTGAGGGCGGCCAGCAGGGTCTCGGTATCGGTCTCCTTTTCCAGGATGCCGTTGAAGTCCACCACGGAGACCGTGGGGGTGGGCACGCGCAGGGAGTAGCCGGTGAATTTGCCGGCCAGTTCGGGGATGACCTTGGCCACGGCCTGGGCCGCACCGGTGGAGGTGGGGATGATGTTGCAAGCGGCGGCGCGGGCACGACGCGGGTCCTTGTGGGCCATGTCGAGGATGCGCTGGTCGTTGGTGTAGGAGTGGATGGTGGTCATGTTGCCCAGCTTGATGCCGAAGTTGCGCTGCAGCACCAGGGCCACGGGCGCCAGGCAGTTGGTGGTGCACGAGGCGTTGGACACGATGTGGTGCTTTTCGGGATCGTACTGGTCGTGGTTCACGCCCATGACGATGGTGATGTCTTCTTCCTTGGCCGGAGCGGTGATGATGACCTTTTTGGCGCCGTTGTCCATGTGCACGGACGCCTGGGAGGCCTTGCGGAAGATACCGGTGCTTTCCACCACCACGTCCACGTCATACTGGCCCCAGGCCAGCTGATGGGGATCGCGCTCGGCGAAGCAGTGGATGTTCCAGTCACCGACCTTCACTTCCTGACCGTCCACCTGGGCGTCCAGGAAGGCGCGGCCGTAGACGGAGTCGTATTCCAGCAGCTGGAAGTTGGTGGTGGCGTCGAAGAGGTCGTTGATGGCCACCACTTCCACGCGATCAGCGTAGCTCTGGCGCAGGGCGCGGAACACCTGGCGGCCGATGCGGCCGAAACCATTGATACCGACACGAACTTTTTTCATTGTATTCACCTTTGCCCTTGCGGGCATACTGTCTTGATGGGGGCGGAGCGGCACGGCGGCGGGCAGGGCCCCTGATGCCGTCATGCCGGGGCGCATGCCGCCTGGCCCGGCGGATCGGGACGTGCGGCAGGGCCGGCTAGTCTTCGTAGACCGAGTAGGCGTGTTTGGCCATCAGCTCGTAGTTGTTGCGCAGGGCGTCATGCAGACGGGCATTTTCGATGGCCACGGCGGAGATGGCGGCCACGGCCATCATGAAGCTGTCTTCGTCGTCGGTGAACTCGCGTTCTTCGGAGGAGTAGACGCGGATCAGGCCGATGACCTTGCCGCCCACGCTCAGGGGAGCGGAAAGCACGGAGACCAGGCCCTCAGCCTTGGCGGATTCGGGATACTGGAAGCGGCCGTCAGAGGTGGCGTCCTTCAGGTGGATGGCCTTGCCGGACAGCACTTCGCTGTCCAGGCCGCTGCGTTTCACTTCCACGGGGCCTTTGCGCATGTAGGTGGCGGAGAGGCCGTAAGCGGCGCTGGGCAGCAGGAAGTGCCCGGTGCTGTCCAGCAGGCGGATGGTGCAAGCCTTGCAGTTCATGGTCTGTGCCGTGTGCTCGCTGATCTTGTGCAGCACGTCCTTGGGATCAAGGCTGGCATTGATGGCCAGGGCCACATCACGCAGGGCGCGGAAATAATCCTGGGGCATGGAAGACCTCCTTTGGATGGGGTGACGCCTTCCCCGGCAGGCGTCGGTGATTGCCGTTGGCCGCCCCGGGCGCAGGCGCGTTACCGGGGATGACGGACGCGCGCGGGACGGCGGGGATGGGATAGTCGTCGGCCGGTCGCCCGGCAACGGGATATCCGGATGGGACATGCGGCGGGTTCCCGGCTGTGTCCCGGGAAAGGAGGTGGGAGGTCTCCTGTCCGGCATGCCTGTCCAGGCAGGCATGCCTCAGGCTCAGCTCTTGAACATGAAGCGCCGCATAGAAACATTAAGCACGATGCCCAGTAATGTGAAGTTCACTACCGTGGCACTGCCGCCGTAGCTGATGAAGGGCAGGGGGATGCCCACCACGGGCATGAGCCCGATGACCATGCCCATATTGATACATATCTGCCAGAAAAAGTAAAAGAAGACCCCCACGGCCAGCATGCTGCCGAAACGGTCCTTGGCCTGGACCACCGTGGAGAAGATGGACAGCAGGAACAGGCAGAACAGCGTCACCAGGGCCACGCAGCCCACAAAGCCCCATTCCTCGCCGAATACGGCCAGGGCAAAGTCCGAGTGGCGCTCGGGCAGGAAGTTGAGCTTGTTCATCATGCCTTCCATGTAGCCCTTGCCCCACAGCTCGCCGGAACCGATGGCGATGCGCGACTGCAGGATGTGGTAGCCCGCGCCCAGGGGGTCGTCGCCGGGATTGAGGAAGGTGAGCACGCGTTGCTTTTGGTAATCGTGCATGAGCACGCACCACATGAGGGCGGCCACGCCGGGCACGGCCAGCAGGCAGGTGCCCAGCACATAGCGGCGCAGGCCGTGGAACAGGATCATGCCGCCCATGATGAGCAGCACCATCATGGCCGTGCCGAGGTCGGGCTGCTTGAGGATGAAGACCACGGGCACCAGCCCCACGGCCAGGACGGAAAAGAAGTTCTTCCAGCCCAGGGGCTGGCTGTCGCGGGCCAGCAGGCGCGCCACCAGGATGAGCACGGCGATCTTGATAGGTTCCGAAGGCTGGATGGTGAACAGGCCGAAGGAGATCCAGCGCTTGGCGCCGTAGAAGGTGGAGCCGACCAGGGGCACCAGCATCAGCAGCACCAGGAAGATCAGATAGGCGGGCCAGGCCAGATTGCGCAGCTGCCGGTAGTCGAACAGCGTGGCCAGCAGCATGCAGCCCAGGCCGCACAGGCCCCAGACCAGCTGGCGCTGGTAGAAGCTCTCGAAGGCGAAACCGGTCTCCACGCGGGTGCCGCTGGCGGAATAGAGGTTGGCCACGCCCGTGAAGTAGAGCAGCAGCATGCAGGCCAGCAGTGCCCAGTTGATATAGCCGAGAAGGCGCTTGTCCATGGGGCGTTCCTGTTGTCGTCAGCGGCGACGGCGCTTGGGGGGATCGTTGCTGTCGTTGGTCATGCCCGGCAGGGGGCCTGATACGGTGCCCAGCATCCTGCCGGCGGGCTGGGGCGCTTCCGGCGCCCTGTAGCCGGGCGCGGCGGTATCCGGCCCGAAAAGATATTCGTAGACTTTTTTGGCCACGGGGCCGGCCACGCTGGAACCGCCGCCACCGTGTTCCACCATGACGATGACCACATAGGTCTTGCCGTTCTTGCTGCCCCAGGTGGCGATCCAGGCATGGTCGCGGTGCAGGTAGGCCAGCTCCGCGGTGCGCAGGCGGCGGTCGTTGGCGGTCATCTTCAGTTTGGTCACCTGGGCCGTACCGGTCTTGCCGCCCATGTCGGCATCGTGGCGGCCCACCACCTTGGCGGTGCCGCCCCCGGCCGTGCGGCGCATGGCCTGGACCACGAAGCGCAGATGGCCCAGCTCGGCGGGGATGCGGCCGCGCACCTCGCGGGGGGCATCTTCCAGCAGCTGGGGCTTGAGCAGGTCGCCGCCGTTGAGCATGGCCGACACATAGACGGCCATCTGGATGGGCGTGACCAGGGTGAAGCCCTGACCGATGGAGGTATTGAACGTATCGCCGCGCACCCAGACCTGCTTGCGGTAGCGCTGCTTCCAGTCACGCGAAGGCACCAGGCCCGAACGTTCGTGGGGCAGGTCCACCCCGGTGGGGCGGCCGAAGCCGCATTGCTTGGCAAAGGCCGAGATCTTGTCGATGCCCAGGCGTTCGGCCATGATGTAATAATACACGTCGCAGGAGTTGATGAGCGACTGCTCCAGCGTCTGGCTGCCGTGCCCGCCGCGCCGCCAGCAGCGGAAGATCTGGTTGCCCAGCTTGGTCTGGCCGCCGCAGAAGACGGTCTCGCGGGGATCCACGCCGTTCTCGAGGAAGAACACGGCCATGAGCAGCTTCCAGACCGATCCCGGCGGGTAGACGCTCTGGATGACGCGGTTCTGCAGGGGATAGCGCTTGCTGGTGCGCAGGGCTTCCCAGTCGCGGCGGGAGATGCCCGCGGCGAACAAATTGTTGTCGTAGGCCGGGGAGGTCACCAGCGCGCGCAGCTTGCCGGTGTCCGGCTCCATGACCACCACGCAGCCCGCCTCGCCGGCAAGGGCGTCCCAGGCGGCCTGCTGCAGGTCGCGGTCCAGCGAGAGGGCCAGCTCCTGTCCGGCGCTGGGGGCCTCGCTCAGGCTCTTGGCCAGCATGCGCCCGTGGGCGTCCACTTCCATCTGGTACAGGCCCTTGTGGCCGCGCAGGCGCTTTTCCAGCTCCAGTTCCAGACCGGCCTTGCCCACCAGGTCGCCCATGGCCAGATCGGGATCTTTCTCCATCTCGGCGCTGTTGGCTTCGGCCACATAGCCGAGCACGTGGGCGAAAAGGTCTTTTTCGGGATAGTAGCGGTTGGTGCGGACCATGATCTCCAGGCCGGGCCAGTTGACCAGCTCGGCCTCGATGCGGGCCACCTGGCCGAAATCCAGGCCGGAGACCAGCGGCAGGGCCTCGAAGGGCTTGGTCTTGAAGCGGTCCTGGTTGTAGCGGTTCTGGAGCTGCTCCAGCGGCGTGTCCGTCCACTGGCTGATCTGGGCCAGGGTGGCGGGGATGTCCGGGCAGTCCTCGCGGATGATGGCCAGGCCGTAGGCCGTGCGGTTGTCGGCCAGGATATTGCCGTGATCGTCGAAGATGCGGCCGCGCGGGGCGAAGATGCGCTCCGTGCGCAGGCGGTTCTTTTGGGCCTGGGTGGTCATCTCCGGCCCCAGATGGAGCTGGAGGTACCAGAAGCGGGTGACGAAGACGAAAAAGAAGATGCCCACCAGCACCTGCAGGAGCAGGATGCCGCTGCGCGGCGGCTGGTAGCGTTCGCTTTCCACCTGTATGGTCAGCCAGGAACGCCAGTTCTTGCGCTTGCGGCGGGGGGCCTCCGTCAGGGGAGAGGCCGGTTCCGGAGCGGCAGAGGGGAAGATACGCCTATTCTTCGTCATGCGAACATGCCAGGGGCCGCGTGGCCGTCAGAAGCAACCAGGCCACGGGCAGGTAAAGGGCCTGGATCAGGCTCCTGTCCAAAAATTCCTGCGGATCGAAATGCACGGCATAGAGCGGGGAGAACAGCCAGCCCAGGCCGAAGCAGGCCCCGCCCAGGCAGATGGAGAGCAGCAGCACGAGGAAGAAGTTCCCCAGGCCCAGCAGCCAGCGCAGCAGGCGGTAGATCAGGCAGACCAGCGCGTACCAGACGATGGTGGCCCCGAAGGGGCTGGTGCCGATGCCTTCCTGCAGCAGGACGAAGAGCGGCAGCAGCCAGCAAAGGTTCTTGTAGTCCCTTTCCTGCAACAGGATGACCAGCCCCACCACCAGGGCATCGAGGCAGGGGACGAGGCTTTGCACGCAGATGCCCAGGGCCACGAAGCACAGCCACCAGAAGATGTTGCGCACGGCCTGCATGGGCTAGCGCTCCCTTTTGGGGGGCCGGGGCGGGCCCACGAAGTCCGGGGCGGGCTCGCTGGGGCGCAGGGGCCGGTTGATGCCGCTGGGCTCCAGCAGCAGCACCTCTTCCAGACGGCGCACGTCCACCAGGGGCCGGGCCGTGACGGCCAGAAACTGGGTGGAGTCCGAGGGGGCCACGCTGTCCACGGTGGCCACGGGGATGCCCTTGGGATATTTGCCGTCCAGACCGGAGGTGATGAGGATCTCCCCGGCGGTCACCGGGGCGTCGCGTTCCACAAAGCCCACTTCCAGCGGCTGTTCCAGGCCCTGTCCGCTCAGGATGCCGGCCGAGCGGCTCTGCTGGGCGAACACGGCGATGCGGCTGCCCGGGTCGGTGATGAGCAGGACCGTGGCGGCATGGGGGCTGGCCCGCAGCACGCGGCCCACAAGGCCCATGTTGGTGACGATGGGGGTGCCGGGGCGGGCGCCCGAGGTGTAGCCCCGGTTGATGGTGATGCTGTCCTGGATGGCGTTGGGGCCCATGCGTCCGGCCAGGATGCGGGCGCCCACGGGCTTCCAGGCGCTGTCCACGGGCAGCTGCACCAGCTCGCGCAGCCGGGCCAGTTCCGCCAGATCCTCGCCGTGGGAGACGATGCGGGCCTGCAGTTCGGCCACCTGGGCGCGCAGGCGCTCGTTCTCTTCGCGAACGCCCACCAGATCCACATAGCGCCGCCAGGCGTCCATGACGCTGCCCTTGACGGAATCGAAGGTGCCCAGCACCGTGCCGCTCATCTCCAGGCCGACGTTGGCGGCGATGTCATCGAGCGTGTGCGTGCGCTGGTTCCAGGAATACATGCCCAGAAACAGCACCAGAAGGCCGCCCGCCATGAGGAGAAAGCGTCGGAATGTCACAGTGGCACCCGTGAGAGCAGCAGGAAAAAAAAGGACGGCCGTGCCGGAAAAAGGCGACGGGCCGTCCTGCACTTGCAAAGATTAGTCGATGCAGACGTCTTTGAGCACGTGGATGTTGTCCAGGGCCCGGCCCGTACCCATGACGACGGTGGACAGGGGATCGTCCACCACGGTGATGGGCAGGGAGGTCTGCTCGCGCAGCAGCTGGTCGAGGCCCTTGAGCAGCGCGCCGCCGCCGGTCAGCACGATACCGCGGTCCACGATGTCGGCGGCCAGTTCCGGGGGCGTCTGTTCCAGGGCGATGCGCACGGCCTGCACGATGCTTTCCACCTGTTCGGAGATGGCTTTGCGCACTTCCTCGGAGGTGATGATGATGTTCTGCGGGATGCCCGTCACCAGGTCGCGGCCCTTGACCTCGATCTGCTGTTCGGGATCCATGGGATAGGCCGAGGCGATCTTGATCTTGATCTCTTCCGCCGAGGCTTCGCCGATGAGCATGTTATACTTGCGTTTGACATGCGTCATGATGGCTTCGTCCATCTTGTCGCCGCCCACGCGCACGGAGCGGGCATAGACGATGCCGGCCAGGGAGATGACGGCCACTTCCGTGGTACCGCCGCCGATGTCCACCACCATGTTGGAGGTAGGCTCCTGGATGGGCAGGTCGGCGCCGATGGCGGCGGCCATGGGCTCCTCGATGAGGTAGACCTCACGGGCACCGGCGGACTGGGCCGATTCCTTGACCGCACGCTTTTCCACCTGCGTGATGCCGGTGGGCACACAGACCATGATGCGGGGGCGAACCAGATGACGGGAATTGTGCACCTTGGTGATGAAGTGGCGCAGCATGGCCTCGGTCACCTCGAAGTCGGCGATGACGCCGTCCTTCATGGGACGGATGGCCTTGATGTTGCCGGGGGTCTTGCCCAGCATGCGCTTGGCGTCGGCGCCCACGGCCAGGACCACGGTGTTGCCGCGCGAATCTTTCTTGACCGCCACCACGGACGGTTCACGCAGGACGATGCCCTGACCCTTGACATAGACACAGGTGTTGGCCGTGCCCAGGTCGATGGCCAGGTCATTGGAGAACATTCCCAAAAAGAAATCCACAATTTTGGACATTACGCTAGCTTGCCTCGTTCTACTGGTATGCGTATGTTGCTGCCGGTCGTGCGGAGAAGGGAGGGCGGAACCTGTGGGGGATGCCGTAAGGCTCCGGGCCGGTTCCCGCGGGAACCATGGCCTTGAAGGCGAAAAGCGCACGGCAGCAGACAAAACTTGTTCGGCTAAAATGGGCTTGAAGTCAAGCTGTTGCGGACACAGTACAAATTTTTTCTCCTGTCCGCGGCCCTGAAAAATCCGCTAAAAAGGCGTGAATCATGCTGCTTTGGCATACCCTGGCCACCTATTTCCGGCGCAAATACGGCGTCCGGGTGCAAAAAATTCCACTGGATGCGGGCGCCACCTGCCCCAACCGGGACGGCACGCTCTCCGCGCGGGGCTGCATCTTCTGCAACGACAGCGGCTCCGGTTCCGGCATGGGCCTGCGCGGTCTCGATCTGCGCGCCCAGTGGGACGCCTGGTACACCAAGTACACCACCACGGACAGCGACCGCCTGTTCATGGCCTATCTGCAATCCTTTTCCAATACCTACGGCCCGGCCTCCCGGCTGGCGCATCTGCTGGAACAGGTGGCGGCCCTGCCCGGCTGCCGGGGCATCGCCGTAGGCACGCGGCCGGACTGCCTGGATGGGGAAAAGCTGGCCCTGCTGGCCAGCTGCGGGCTGGACGAGGTCTGGCTGGAGCTGGGCCTCCAGACCTGCCGGGACGACACCCTGCGCCGCATCAACCGCGGCCACACGGCGCGTCAGGCCGAAGAGGCCGTACGCGCCGCGCTGGATGCCGGGCTGCTGGTCTGCGGGCACCTCATGGCCGGGCTGCCCGGCGAGGACGAGAACGATTTCCTCGACGGTGTGGACTGGGCCGTCTCGCTGGGCATGCAGGGCCTCAAGCTGCACAACGTCTATGTGCCGCAGGGCACGGAACTGGCCCGGCAGTGGCGGGCGGGCGGCTACCGTCCCCTTGCCCGGGACGAATATGTGGACATGCTGTGCGCCGCCCTGCCGCGCATCCCCTCCACCGTGGTCATGCAGCGCATCCAGGCCGACCCCGCGCCGGGCGAGCTGCTGGCCCCTGCCTGGGCCCTGGAAAAGCGCGGCATCATCACCGACCTGCGCCGTGCCCTGGCCGCCCGCGGCCTCTGGCAGGGCTGCCGCGCCGATGCCGCGGAGGCCCGGCCGGAGTGGTTCGGCGGGTAGGGGACTAGAAGGATTAAAGAGTGTTTTTGAGGGGGGCGGGGAAACTTTTCCTGGCGGAAAAAAGTTTCCCCGCCCCCCTCAAACTCCCCCCACCCCTTCAAAAAACGCTCATAGGGTCGATGGGAAGGGAAAGGAAAAGGCCGAAGCAGTTCCCTGGCTGATGGTCCCCGGAGAAGAGGGGCTTGGGCTAATCGTTCGTCTGGTTTGATGAAAAAATTTGTTCAAGCATTTCTCTGAAATAAATAGTATATTTCCCGCTGTTCATAGTTTTGTATCTTGATAGGCTTGTAAATGATGCGATACGAATAATCTTGTCATCCCTTTTTGCCGTATAGATGTATATTTTTCTTCCTTGCCACTTGATATCTATCGGTGTTCCTTCGATTATGGTGAAATTTAGTGATTTCAATATTTTTTTTACTTCTTTTCCTACGCTGGTCCCCGAGATGAGGATGCAGCTTGGGGTCCATTTTTGGAATATTTTTTGCCAAAGCTGATGTGCTGAAGCAAGGCATGCTTTTTCCTTGCTCTTCTTCTTTTCCTCGTCTGTCTCATTCTTATTTTTGTGAGATGCATAGTCCCTGAAAGGAATGAAATATCCAGAAAGTATATGCTGTTCCGCAAAATTGCGGACAGTTCCGGGGATCTTTAGTTGAGCCTGCAGCATGGCGAACATCTGCCGTGTCTGCTGTTGCAATACCGATGTTCCCGCTTCTTTACCGTCCCAGCGCTCTACGAAAAAGGGACTGCCATATTCACAGCTGGTTTTCGGATGCTCCTTGATGTCTGTGCCCCCTGCGGGACTTTGGCTCAGATAAAGGAGCTTCATGTCCGGGTTCAGCAGATTTTGGGGGCACGTTAAAAAGCGATAGCCCAGAGTATGGCCAAGGCGTTTATATTCCGCATCAATAAAATCACAGCATTCTTTGAAAAGCTGTTCCATGTCTATCCTCCGGTGTGAGAGGGTTTATGTAATCCCCCTGAGGTCGGGAGAGATACAGGGATATTATAATCTCCAGATTGTTTTTTCCAGAAAAAGACGAATCCTGGAAAATCCTCCGGGCAGATGGGCTGCCGGATGAGAGAGGAATAGGAGGGGCGATACCCATGGTGACTGCTCTTCAGGAAGAGAGAAAATGGCGCGTGACTGATGATTGCGGGCGCAGAGGAAAGGGACGTGCCGGGCAATGCGGCAGGCAGGGAGATACGCTGCCCTTCCTTGCGAACGGGCGGGCTTTCTGGCATACTTTCTGCCTGCGGATTCCTGTGCGCGGGGCATCTGTTCCCCAAGGAGTATGACATGCAGCCAGAGCTTCTTCTTTTCGACATCGGCAATACCTGCATCAAGGTCGGTCTGGCCGACTCCCGGGGGGTGATGACCTCCTACAATCTGCGCACGGACCCCGCCCAGACCTCGGACAGTCTGGGCCTGACCCTGCTGGAGCTGCTGCGCCACGCCGGTGCCGAGCCCCGTTTCACGGCCTGTGTGGCCTCGTCGGTGGTGCCGGGTTTCGATCCCCTGTTGCGTGAAGCCGTCCAGCGCTATCTGGGCTGCCCCCTGTGGATGGTGCCGCAGGACATGCCCATCCCCCTGCAGAACCATTACGAGCGCCCGCAGGAAGTGGGCGCCGACCGCCTGGTGGGCGCCTATGAGGCGCGCCGTCTGCATCCCGGCCCGGAATCCCTCATCGTGGTGGACTTCGGCACGGCCGTCACCTTTGACTGCATCAGCGGCAATGCCTACCTCGGCGGCCTGATCTTTCCCGGCCCGCGCACGGCCATCTCGGCCCTGGCGCGCGAAACGGCCCAGCTGCCCCGCGTCAACCTGGACGTGGACGCCCTGGAGCCCGCGCCCGGCCGCAGCACGTCGGTGAGTATCCAGCATGGTCTGGTCTTCGGTTTCGCCTGCATGGTGGAAGGCCTGACGCAGCGCTTGAAAAAGGGCCTGCCCGGTGACTGCCTGGTGCTGGCCACGGGCGGCTTTGCCCCGTCCATCGCGCGCATCAGCCCCGACGTCTTCGATGCCGTGCTGCCCTCGCTCTTGCTGGAGGGCCTGCGCCGCCTGTATTACGAACGTCACCCCTATTGAGGGCCGTACCGGCCGTGCCGCCCCGTGCGGCAGTGGGCCCGGGCCTGCCGTCGCGCGCAGGGCCCGGATGCCCCCTTGTGGGGAAGAAAGATTTTTGCGGCAGGGCTTCCCTGCCGCCGGACAATGGCCCCGCCACCGCCCGTGGGGGCGCAGCGGAGAAAACGACTCTTTCGCGCGGCGGAAGAATCAACCTTCAAAGGAGCGATTATGAGCAGCAGCATTGCGTCTGTGTATGCCCGCGAGATCCTGGATTCGCGCGGCAATCCGACCGTGGAAGTGGAAGTTTCTCTGGAGTCCGGCCACAGCGGCCGCGCGGCCGTGCCTTCCGGCGCCTCCACCGGCAGCCGTGAGGCCCTGGAACTGCGTGACGGCGGCAAGCGTTACGGCGGCAAGGGCGTGACCAAGGCCGTGGAGAACGTCAACAGCGAGATCGCTGACGCCCTGCTGGGCCTGGACGCCCTGCAGCAGGTGCAGCTGGACAATACCCTCATCGACCTGGACGGCACCGACAACAAGAGCCGTCTGGGCGCCAACGCCATGCTGGGCGTGTCCATGGCCTGCGCCCGTGCCGCCAGCGAATACCTGGGCCTGCCCCTGTACAAGTACCTGGGCGGCGTCAACGCCAAGGTGCTGCCCGCGCCCATGATGAACATCATCAACGGCGGCGCCCACGCCCCCAACAACCTGGACATCCAGGAATTCATGATCATGCCCCTGCGCGCCCAGAGCTTCCGTGATGCCCTGCGCATGGGTTCCGAGATCTTCCACGTGCTGAAAAAGCTGCTGGAAAAGGACGGCCACGTGACCAGCGTGGGCGACGAAGGCGGCTTTGCCCCCAACCTGAAGAACCACGACGAAGCTTTCAGCTACATCGTCAAGGCCATCGAAGAAGCCGGTTACATCCCCGGCAGCGAAGTGGCCCTGGCCATCGACGCCGCCGCTTCCGAATTCTATCAGGACGGCAAGTACGTGCTGAAGGGTGAGAACAAGACCTTCAACAATGCCGAAATGGCCCAGTGGCTGGCCGAGTTCACCAGCAAGTACCCCCTGATCTCCATCGAAGACGGCATGGCCGAAAGCGACTGGGACGGTTGGGGCATGCTGACCGCCAGCCTGGGCGAACGCACCCAGCTGGTGGGCGACGACGTGTTCGTGACCAACCCCTCCATCCTGGCTGAAGGCATCGCCGAAGGCGTGGCCAACTCCATCCTCATCAAGCTGAACCAGATCGGCACCGTGACCGAGACCCTGGACACCATCGAGATGGCCAAGGAAGCCGCCTACACCACGGTGGTCTCCCACCGTTCCGGCGAGACCGAAGACAGCTTCATCGCCGACCTGGCCGTGGGCGTCAACGCCGGCCAGATCAAGACCGGTTCCCTGTGCCGCTCCGAGCGCATGGCCAAGTACAACCAGCTGCTGCGCATCGAAGAAGAACTGGGCGACGGCGCCGAATTCTTCGGTCCCATGCTGGCGGAATACTACGCCCTGGACGAGAGCGAAGACTAATCCGGCGGACGCAGGCACGGCCTGCCGTCATCCGTATTCCCGAGGGGGCCGCAAGGCCCCCTTTTTTATGCGGCAGAGAGAGCTTGCCGAACAAAAGCGCCGCCTTCATCAAGAGAAGGCGGCGCATTGCATTTGGGGGAGGGGCGTCAGACGGAGCCCTTCTCCGTCGAAGGAGAGGCCTCCGGAGCATGTGGCTATTTCCGCTCCAGCTCGTGGGCATCCACGTAGGCGTCGAAGGTCTCCAGATCCATGGGCGGGGAGAAGAGATAGCCCTGTCCGTACTTGCAGTGCGAGGCAAGGAGCTTTTGCAGCTGGTCTTCGGTCTCCACTCCCTCGCAGAGGATCTCGATGCCGAGGCGGCGGGCCATGTCCACGAGCGAGGAAATGATGATCCAGACCGAGCGTTGCTTTTCCTGCCCGGGGGCCAGGAAGGCCCGGTCCAGCTTGATGGTGTCGAAGCCGAAGGAATGCAGCATGGCCATGGAGGAATAGCCCTTGCCGAAGTCGTCGAGGCTCAGGCCGATGCCCGCACGGCGCAGGGCATCAAGGGTGCGGATGAAGGCTTCTTCATCCAGCCAGGCCATGCTTTCCGTGACCTCCACATGCAGCAGGTGGGCGGGAACATCGTGGCGGGCCGCGATGCCGAGGACGGTCTCGACATAGTTGTCGTGGAAGAACAGGGCCTTGGACTGGTTGATGCTGATGGGGGGCACCTTTTTGCCTTCGTCCAGGCGGCGGCGTATCCAGGCGCAGACCGTATCCAGGACAAAGAGGTCCAGTTCGCGGATGAAGCCGTTCTGCTCGAACAGGGGGATGAATTCGTCGGGATAGACCATCTTCCCGTCCGGGCCCTGCCAGCGGATGAGGGCCTCGGCCCCGAGCAGCCTCCTGTCCGCAAGGCAGACCTGGGGCTGCATGAAGACGGTGAACTCCCCGTGTTCCAGGGCGTTGACCATACGGTTCTCGATGTCGTTGGCCTTGAGCTGCCGGGCCCCGATGAGCTCGTTGTAGATCAGGAACTGCGAGCGGTAGCCGCCGGAAGCGATACTGGCTTCCGCCGTTTCGGCATAGAGCAGATAACGGGAGACGAAGCGCTCGGATTCGTTGATGTTTTTTCCCGTCCCCGACGTGGGCTGCGGTTCGTGTTCTTCCATGTCGGCGTCGTTGCGGATGACGTACACGCCGCAGGAGAAGCTCACCGGGCGCTGGTACAGCTTGCGGGCCATGTCCGCGACGCTGAACAGCTCTTCCATGCGCTGGGTGAAGGTGGTCTCGTCAGGGCATCTCCAGAGCAGGAGATATTGTCCCGAGCCGCTGTAGGCGGCCAGTTCCCCCTGGCGGCTGCGCAGGGCGAACTCGCGGTTGCAGAAGCGGATCAGGCTGTCCCCGGTGCGCAGGCCGCAGGCCCGGTTGATGAGCTTGAGCTTGCGGATGTTGATGGTGGACAGATAGTAACGCCGCGGGTCCTTTTGCAGGATCTTGGCCGCATCTATAAGGAACCTGGCCCGGTTGGGGCCCTGCGTCACGGGATCGGTGAGCGCCGCCGCGCGGAGATCGGCCAGACGCCGCCTGTTGTGGCGCATGACGAGGAGCATGATCAGGCCCAGCAGCAGGCCCAGGCCGCAGAGCGTCTCCACCAGGTTCCGGCGCAGGAAACGGCGGATGACGTCCAGCAGGGAATCCGGCGCGGCGGAAAGGAGCAGGGCGTCGATGGTGGCCGTGGTGGTGGTGATGACCTTGTCCAGCACGGAAGTCACGAAGGGCGAGGCATGGGGCGAGATGCCCAGCGCCATGGGATACATGGCCCGGGTGGGGAGCAGCAGCCCGTCCTTGGGCGGATCGTCCTGGAGGGAGGCCGCAGGGTAGGGCCAGAGGTAAACGTCCACTTCTCCCTTCTCAAAAGCTTTGCGGCAGGCGTCGATATTGGGGAAGATCTTGGGGATGTCCTCGGGGTAGGCGCTCTGGTAGGCCAGCATCACGCTGCGCATCTCGCGGGTGAAGCCCACCGTGCAGGACTGGCCGGGGATATTTTTGTCATGGAGCCGGCCCACCACCGTGATGGGCGCGTTATAGAAGGTCCTGCCCGAAAAGATGTTCTGGCTGCGCAGGAAGGAAAGCTGGGGATAGACGTCGGGCATGATGTCCGCCGTACCGTCGGCCAGCGCCTTGAGACAGGCGTCATAGGAGGGCAGGGGAAGGAATTCGAAACGGATGCCGCTCTGGCGTTCCAGCATCTTCAGGAAGGCATAGAGGAAATTGCCCCCGTGTTCGGGGTCCATCATGTCCTGTTCGCGGCTGTAGGCCACGCGGATGGCGGGCTTGGTGGCCAGCCACCGGCATTCGGACCGGGTGAAGACCACGGGCACGTCCGAGGAGATGTTGAGATAACTGTCGTACAGGCGGGCCAGATAGGTGGGGTGGTTCAGCAGGATCTGGCGCATGGCCTCGTTGAGCGGGTCCATGATCGCACTGTCATCCTTGCGGGTGACGAAGAAGAAGGGGTCCGTGGAGATGGTGGCCACCACCTTGGTGCCCTTGCCCTGGAGGACGCCGTCCACATAGCCGTCGATGCGGCCTTCGGCCAGGGCCTGGGACATCTCGTTGCTTTCCTCGAAGAAGAACGACTCGAAGGAAAAACCGTTCTGGGCGGCAAAGCGCTTCATCACGTCATACTGGAGGGAGTCGGTGAAAAAGCCGATGCGCATGCCGTTGAAGGCTTCCAGATCCATGTAATGCATGTCGCTCATGCTGGAGACATGCAGACAGGTGTTCTCGTATCCGGCACGCAGTTTGGAAAAGCTGTAGAGCCGGGAACGCTCGGGCGTGAAGCTGATGTCGCAGGAAAGGTCGATGGTGCCGTCGTCCAGGCGCTGGGCCAGCTCGTCGAAGCGGATCTTGACCCACTTGTATTCCCATCCCGTATAGCGCGAGATGGCCGTGAGCAGGGCCACGGCATAGCCGGAAAGGTGTTCCCCTTCACCTTCGAAAACGCCGTGCTGGTCGAAATAGCCCACACGGATGATCTTGGATGCTTTATAATTGGCGGCGATGTCTTCGGGAGAGAAAAAATGGAAAGTCGTCCTGTTCAGGGGCAGGCTCGTTTCCGCCTGGACCGGGGTTTTCCCGGAGGAGGCGGCGGCGAGAGCTCCCTGGGGAACGGGCAGGAGCAGGCAAAGCAGGAAAAGCAGCAAAGTTCGGAGCATGGTACGTTCTCACATCATGCCGCCGCATCGGAGACATGGCATCACGGCAGGGACTCCCCGGGGACGGGAAGGGCCGTTCAAAGTATGAATGTACAACGCATCATGCTCGGAGCGCAAGACGCTGCGGGGCCTATGGGTCAGGGATATCGCGGACTTGAGCTTGCCGCGCTCCCGGAGTATACTCCGCCCCTTCCACGCGCCGGCCCCGGCGCCAACGTCAGCCACGAGGTCGCCATGATCCTTATTGATGGAAAGCAGACTGCCCGCGACATCCGCGCGGAACTCAAGGCCCAGGTGGAGGCCGCTGTGTCGGCCGGCCGCCGCGCTCCCGGCCTGGCCGTGATCCTGGTGGGAGAAGATCCCGCATCGCAGGTCTATGTGCGCAACAAGGAACGTGCCTGCGCCGAGGCGGGCATCCTTTCCTTCCCCTACCGTCTGCCTGCCGATACCACGCAGGAGGCCCTGCTGGCCCTCATCACCGAGCTCAACGGCCGTGACGACGTGGACGGCATCCTTCTGCAGCTGCCCCTGCCCAAACATCTTTCCGCCTCCGCCTGCCTGCTGGCCATCGACCCGGCCAAGGACGTGGACGGCTTCCATCCCGAGAACGTGGGGCGTCTTTCCCTCAACCTGCCCGGCATGGTCTCGTGCACGCCGGCGGGCGTCATCGAGCTGCTGCGCCGCTACAACCTGCCCACCCGCGGCAAGAAGGCCGTGGTGCTGGGCCGTTCGGACATCGTGGGCAAGCCCCTGGCCCTGCTGCTGGCCCGTCCCGGCGAATTCGGCGATGCCACGGTGACCCTGTGCCACTCCCGCACGCCCGATCTGGCGGCGGAATGCCGCAGCGCGGATTTCCTCTTCCTGGCCATCGGCCGCCCGCGCATGATTACGGGCGACATGGTCCGCGAAGGCGCGGTGATCATCGATGTGGGCATCAACCGCACGGACGACGGCCTGTGCGGCGACGCGGACTTCGAATCCGTGAGCAAGAAGGCCGCGGCCATCACGCCCGTGCCCGGCGGCGTGGGCCCCATGACCATCGCCATGCTGTTGAAGAACACCGTCCAGGCCTGGGAAGGCCGTGCGTAACGGCCCGCTCGCGGCATAAGCCTGACTTGTATTGGGGGAAGGAAGCATCCTGCGTCCTTCCCCTTTTTTCGTCCTGCCGGTCATCCCTGGCGGATGGGGTGCTGTGCTGCTGTTGCTTCGATACCCGTGATGTCCGGCCGTCTGCGGAGGGCCCGTCTTCCCTGCTGCCGGTTTGTCCGCAAGGCCGAAGAGGGCGCTGCGGCGGGCAGGCGGAGGAAGCTCTGTGTTGCAGGGCGGGACATGCCGGATGGCCTGCGTACAGTGCGGCACAAGACAAGGAACGTACTCTGGCCGTGGTAGACACGGCCGCGTCCCCGAAAGGCGGGACGCCGGCAAATAAGAAGGAAGGAGACGCATCATGCGCGTGATGATGGCCCTGCTGCTGGGTCTGTATCTGGTCGTGCCCGCGCGGGCGGCCGACGGCGGGCCGGTCCTGCTCCTGCCGGGGCTGTCCGGCCCGACGGCGGAAGCGGCGCCGGGCTACCGCTGTGCCGATTTTCTGGAAGAGGCGGGCCTCAGGCCGGAAGGGCTGGAATATCTTTTTTGCCGTCCTGCTACGGAACCGCGTACAGGACGCCGGACCCTCACGGCCCGCTATCGTGTGCCGGGGCCGCAGGCCGCCGCCGTGGAGACGGCCTTGCGGGAGCGCACCGGCATGGCCGCTCTGGAACGCCAGATGGGCATCTGGCAGCTGCCGGAAGGCGGGGAAGGTCGGTTCGTCCTGCGGCAAAGCGCAGGGGAAGGCAGGTCCGGCGGACAAATGGCGGGCACGTTTTTTTCGGTCCAGGGGCTGCGGGACGGTCTTTCCGGGGATGGCACCACCGGCAGCGAGGCCGGCACGCTCCCGTCTGTCGGGCGCTCTGTCCCTGCGGCACAGGATGACGGGATGGCCGGAGATGCCGGAAGCGTCGCGGAGGGGAGCCCGGCCGCTGTACCGGGTGCCGCAGCTAAGGAGGGGACGGCGGCCCTTGCGGACAGCGCTCCAAAGAAGGGGCCGTCCTGCACGGTAAGCATGGGAGAGGTCCCGCAGCAGGGGACGTTCGCACCACAGCGGGAAGACTGGGGAAAAGTGTCCTGGTTCGCGGTGACGGTGCGTTTGGAGCTGCCCCGGTAGCTGGTGGTTCTGGGAGGCCTGTTGCAGGCGCGGGCCTGGGTGGTCTTTGGCATGCCCTGCGGGAAGGATGGAGGGCACGCACCTAGTACGGAACGCGAGCAGGGAGATGTTTGCGCGGTCACGCGGGACTGGTTCGCTTTGGGGGCTTCTCCGCGCCACAGGCACGTCCCTGTCTCTCTATCTATACGTGGCCAGTCCGTACAGGCCCAGAGACGGCACGTGATGCCGGAAAGGTATCGCAGAAAAGGTGGCCGTGCCTGTCGTGGTCGTGGCTGCTGGAAGGCCTGTCCCGTGCTGCCGGCGTCGGCAGACAGGGGCGGCAGACTTTCGGCAAGAGGCTTACTTTTGCCGGGGCGGCATCTCGGCCTTGATTTGGCGCAGGAGCCGGCGCTGTTCCGGGGACCAGAGCAGGGGCTTCAGCTTGCGTGTCCAGGGCGAGGTCAGGCGGGCGAACATGCCCACCAGGACGGCCGAGAGCACGGTGCCTTCGCGCAGGCCCACGATGCTGCCCAGCACGGCAAGCCCGAGAAGGCACGAGGCCAGGACCAGCGAGCAGTCGAACAGGACCTTGATGTTGCCGAAGTTCTTGCGGGAACGTGCCGCGATGACGATGACCAGGCCTTCGCCGGGGATGACCGTGGCATTGCTCATGATCTCAAGACTGATGCCCGCGCCCAGCACGGCACTGCCCACGATGCACATGACGATCTGCCAGACATAGACGTCCGTGACCAGAGCGCCGGTGAGGTGCATCCAGAAGTCGATGAACACGCTGAAGATGAGCACGGCCGGGATCTGCAAGAGCTCCGCGATGCCCAGCCTGCGCCGGAGCAGGATGCGCTGGAGCAGCAGGAAGAGCAGGTTGCAGGCAAAGGTCGTGGTGCCTAGGGTCAGGCCAAAGATGGCGGCCAGGGTATAAGGCAGGGTCGTGATGGGGGTGGTGCCCAGGTGGGCCTGGGTGATCAGGGCAATACCCAGGGCGTTGAAGAACAGCGAGACGGAAAGACAACCATACCGTTTGACGACATCCGAAGTTTTCACGATGGCCCCCTTGCACGCGGCATGTCCGGGAAACAGCAACCGCCCCTTCCCTGGACGGCTGCCGGGAGCTGCCTGCTGGTCTGCAGCATATCCACAGAGTAATCATCATGCCCGCATTCGCAAGGGCATCACGAATATCCATGAAATCATGGCTGTTATGGAAAACACACCCCTGCTCCCACCGTTGGCGCGGTGGGGCAGGGGATGTATCCGGGGCATGCCTCGTGCTTCTGGAAAGGCTGCCTGAAGAGGGGGACGACCTGTAGGGGTGGGAGATCAGGCCGCCCCCCCACCGGAAGGAGGACGCCAGGCCGGATGACGGATCAGGGACGAAAGGATGCCTCCGGCCTGGAGATGGATGCTACAGCAGGGCTGTATAGATGCCGCTCATGTCGGCTACCGTCATTTCCTTGGGGCTGTGGGCCAGCAGACGTTGCTGGGTCCGCAGGACGGCCTCTGCGAAAGGCTGGGCCTGGGAAGGCTCCATGCCGTAGGCGGACAGTCTCTTGAGCGGGAGGATCTTTTGCAGCAGGGCATCGAGGCTGTCCATGGCGTCGGAGGCGGGGCAGCCCAGTTCCCGGCCCAGGAGCTCCTGCAGGTCTGCCAGGCCCGGGACCTGCTGCTGTTCGTAATGCCGCAGCACACCGGCGAAGACGGCGTAGTTGGACTCCCCGTGCGGGATATGGAACGTGGAGCCCAGCGGATAGCTCATGGCATGCACGGTGGCGCATCCTGCCGTACCAAAGGCAAGCCCGGCATAGGTGCTCGCCAGCAGGAAGTCGCCAAGGCGGGGACGCAGGCTGTCCCTGCCGTGCAGGGCCACGTCCGTGTAGCCGGCCAGGATGAGCCGGATGGCTTCCGCGGAGAACATGCGGGTAAAGGGGCTTGCCGCGGTGGACAGGTAGGACTCCACGGCATGGACCAGGGCATCGAGCGAACTGGTGGCAAAGACGGGATAGGGCAATTTCTCCAGCAGCTCGGGCACCAGGACGGCATGACGTGCGTACAGGCTGTCGTGGACGAGACCCACCTTGATCCCGAGGCAGGTGCGGTTGATGATAGAGATATTGGTGACCTCGCTGCCCGTGCCGCAGGTGGTGGGCAGGATGATGAGTTCCTTTTCCTGCTTCAGTTCCTTGCAGTCAAAAACGGCACTGGTATCACTGCCGGCCGGAGCCACCGCCAGGACTTTGGCCACGTCGATGACGGAACCGCCGCCGATGGCGATGATGCGGCGGAAATCATAGCGGGAGGCCGCTGCCAGCAACGCGTCCACCATGGTGTCGCTGGGCTCTCCCTGGCCGTAATCTTCCAGAAAAAGCGCCTTGGCACGGCAGTCGAGACCGTCAAAAAAGGGTTTGAAGATATACGCGTTGCTGAGGACGAGGTCTTCCTCGCCGATGTCGAAGCCTGCCAGGAAGTCCTTGCAGGTGGGGAACATGTGGATGGTCGGTTTGCAGACGAACTGTTTCATTGCCGTTTCCGGCCCGGTGTTTCCCGGGCGATGGGTTAGATGTTTTCGGCTGTGGCCGTGGCCTGCCAGACCGCATCACAGATGCGCGTCCCGCCGTGACAGTCGCCGATGCTGTGGACAGGTACGGCCATGCCGCGTAGGGCTTCGGCAAGCGCCGTACGGGGGCGGTAGCCCGTAGCCAGCACGATGCGGGAGCAGGGCAGGTGCTCTTCGGCATGTCCCGTCCTGCACAGGACGGCTTCCCCTTCCCCGATGCGGTCGACCCGGCAGGAGGTCAGCGTCCTGATGCCGTATTCCTTCAGATGCAGGAGCATGACGGCCCGGGAACGGGGCTCGATGTCCATGCAGAGATCCTCGCGCATCTCTGCCACCAGAGGATGGCAGCCGTTTCGGGCAAGGAAGAGCGCCGTCTCGCAGCCGACCAGTCCGCCGCCGATGATGAGGACGTCCTGTCCGGGGGCGGGCCCCTGCTGCTGCAGGACCTGTTCCGCAAGAAGGAAACGCTCCGGTGCAAGCCCGGGGATGGGCGGGATGACGGGCTCGGAGCCGACAGCCAGCAGCACGACGTCCGGTGCCAGTTCGGACACCAGTGAGGGCGTGGCCTTGGTGGAGCAGCGGATGTCGGCGCCCAGATCCCGGGCCTGCCGTTCCAGCCAGACGGCGTAGCCTGCCAGTTCTTCCTTGAACGGAGGCCGGGCCGCAAGAGGGATCTTGCCGCCGCAGGCGGCCTCTTTTTCCAGGACCGTGACCCGGTGGCCCCGCCGGAGTGCCGTACAGGCAGCCACGAGCCCGGCCGGACCGGCACCGACGATGAGGACATGCCGCGGGCTGGCGACCCGGCGCGGCAGGGGGCGGTATTCATTGCCCACACGGGGATTGACGGCACAGCAGATGTCGAGCCCGCGGGACAGGCGGCCGATGCAGCCTTCGTTGCAGCCTATGCAGGGACGGATGTCTTCCTCCCTGCCCTGCAATGTCTTGAGCGGCAGTTCGGGATCGGCCAGCAGGGCGCGCCCCATGACCACGAAATCGACCTTTCCGGCCGCGATGAAGCTGTCGGCCAGGGAAGCGGACGTGATCCTGCCGATGCCGATGACGGGCCTGGAGGCCTGGATGGCCTGCCGTACGGCTGCCGCCTTTTCGATATGCGTGCCCCGGGGCAGGGCCAGGGGCGGCGTCACCCACATGCCGCCTTCCCGCATGCCGGCCGTCACGTCGAAGGCGTCGATGTCCTCCCGGGCCAGGATGCGTGCTGCGGCCACGCCGTCTTCCAGCGTCAGGCCTCCGCTGACGGGTTCCGCCACACCGAGGCGCAGGATGATGGGGAAGTCCGGTCCGACAGCCGCCCTGACGGCCCGGATGGCCTCCACGGTGAAGCGGACGCGATTCTCCAGGCTGCCTCCGTAACCGTCCTGCCGGGCATTGGTGAAGGGCGAAAGGAACTGCTGGGGCAAATAGCCGTTGCCCGCATGCAGCTCCACGGCGTCGAAGCCCGCTTTCTGGGCCCGCAGGGCCGCGCCGGCATAGTCACGCAGGACCCTGTCGATATCTTCCTGCCGCATGGCGCTGGTCTCGTCATTGCCGAAACGGGTCACCGAGGGCGAAAGGAGCGGCAGGCCGGTCACGGCCCGGGAGGTCTGTCTGCCGGCATGGCACAGCTGGACGGCGATGCGGGCCCCCGCCGCGTGGACGGATTCCACCAGACGCCTAAGGCCGGGCAGCAGGCCGTCGTCATCGATACCGAGCTGATGCGGGAAGCTCTTGCCGTCGGGGCTGATGTAGGTGGCTTCCGTGATCAGGAGACCGGCACCGCCTTTGGCCCTTTCCTGGTGGTAGGCCACCAGCCTGTCGGTCACTTCGCCCCGGGTGGAACAGTAGTTCGTCACCATGGCGGGGAAGACGATGCGGTTGCGCAGTTCCAGCCGTCCCATGCGGGCCGGGAGCAATGTCGTATATGTCATGTTCGTTCCTTGACTGTATGGCCGGTCATGCCCCGGATGTCAGATGATGCGGTAGACGCCGGGGGCCACCTGGGGATGGCGTTCCGTGATGGCCGGGTCGTGTCCGGGCAGGATGTCGTCCGCGGATCGGGTCATCCGGCTGACGGTCTCGAGGGCCTGGAGGGCTTCGGTGACATCATAGTGGATGCCGCAGGGGGTCATCTCGCTGATGTTCCGGTAACGCGGGACGACATCGCTGCAGATGATCTTCGTCCCGCCTTCGGTCTCCACCGCCACGGACATCAGGCCGGGCGTATGGCCGCCCGTCCTCAGGCAGGTGATGCCTTCGCAGAGCTCCTCGCGTTCATCCTGGACCAGATGGACCCGTCCGGAAAAATGCAGGTGGAGCAGATGCTCGATGGCCTTGAAGTTGTAGTGCTGCGCATAGGTCGTAAAGCGCATCAGGGGGCCGGTCACATATTCCAGTTCCTTCTGGTGCACATGATAGCGGGCATTGGGATAGAACTCGTCGCCTGCGTAGTGGTCCCAGTGCAGGTGCGACAGGATGACATGGCGCACGTCCTCGGGACGGACATTGATACGGTCGAGCAGTTCAAGGGGGCCTTCCTTGACCTGATAGGGGATCTTCATCTCGTCAAGGCATCGCTGGGTGAACGACTGGTCGACCAGGATGGGGCCTTCCTTTTCGTCCAGGATGCACCAGAAGAAGAACTGGGTGCACAGGGATTCCTTGATGTCGGGACGCATGTAGAAATGGTTGGTGATGACGACAGGCTTCTGGCCGGCGGTGAGGGCATAGATGGTACGGGATGACATGGCAAGGCTCCTTAGGCGTTGTGCAGGGAATGGCCGATGAGGTGCAGGGCGTTCTTGTGGAGCATGCTGTCCCGGGCTTCGTCCGAGAGCCCGAGGCGGCCGATCTGCTCCAGGGCCTTGTCCACATCCACGAAAGGATTGGCGCTGGAAAAGACGAAGCGGTCGGCAAGGCAGTCATTGGCGGCTTTTACATAAAGCTCGCCACCCGGTTTGTTGATGGACGAGGAAAAGTCCAGGTAGATGTTGCGGTGCCGCAGGCAGACGGCGATGGTCTCGCCGGCCCAGGGATAGCCGCCGTGGCTGACCAGGATGCGCAGGTCCGGGAAATCGGTGGCGACCTTGTCCAGGGCCGCAGGCGATGTGGGGCTCAGCAGGACGCCGGGCATGTGGGGCGACAGGCCCGCGGTGACGAGGAGCGGCAGGTCATGGTCGCAGCACAGGGCGTACAGCGGATAGTAGCGGGCATCGTCCAGAGCGCAATGGGCCATGGCCGGTTCGATGGATGCCCCCAGGCTGCGCCCTTCGGCAAAAGCTTGCCGCATGGCCTTGTAGGCCCGCATCCCCTTGTGCGGATCATAGCCGTAGATGCCGATGAAAAGGTCGGGGAAGGCCGCTACGCAGGCATCCACAAGCCCATTGGAGGAAGGGCTGGCATAGGTGCTTTCGATATCCCTGCCCGAGACAAGGGCCTTGCTGATGCCAAGCGAGGCCAGCTGGGCCGCACAGGCCGCAAGGGACTGGGTGGGCTTCCGGTCGAAGTGCGTGAGTTCGACATACTCCGCGTAGACCGGGTTGCGGGTAAAGGTCGCCATCCATTCGGGCGTATTGGGTCTGTATCTGCAATCGATGATGTTCATGGCCATTTCTCTTTACTTGAGGAAACCGATCATCTTCCAGTAGGGCACGAGTATCAGGGGGATGAAGAACGCGAAGGCCACCATTCGGATGGCGAAAGCGCCCATGATGTGGCGCAGGGTGACGGCGCCGCTCATGAAGGTGTACAGCAGGTAGCCGATCTCATAGGGGAAGAGCAGCTGGTCCAGACCGTACAGCAGGGCGTAGACGAGGGTATAGGGGTCCATGCCCAGGCTGACGGCCAGCTGGGCCAGCGGGCTGCCCAGGGCTCCGACGGCCGCCATGGGGGTCATCAGGAAGTTCACGATCACGCCCAGCACATAGGAGAAGCTGATGGCCATGACCGCGCCGCGTCCTTCGAACAGGGAAGACATGTGGGCCGAGATCCACTTGGGGATGTTCAGGTCCTGCGCCACGGCACCGATGGACATGCAGGCCGCCAGGAAGATGAGGAACGAAAGGTTGACCTTGCGCAGATCCTGCTCGGTAGCCAGGTTCATGCCGGGCATGAAGCAGGCCATGCCCACCAGGGCAAAGACGAACGCGCCGGGGAGATGGTGCCACTGTTCGGTCACGAAGGCGATGAAGCCGATGGACAGCACCAGGAAGATCTTGATTTCATCAGCGGAGACGGGCCCCATCTCCTTCAGGCGTTCCTCAAGGACGGTCTTGAGGGATTCTTCGTTCTGGAGCCGCTCCTTGCCGCGGATGATGAAGACCATCATGATGGAACAGGCCATGTAGAAGATGGAGAAGGGCGCCATCTGGATGATGAAGTCGACATACTCCACGGGAACACCGGTGGTGTTGGTGACGACCTGAAGGGCAAGAAGGTTCATCTCCGTACCGGTGATGCAGAACAGGCCGGGGGCGATGGCCGCCAGATAACCGCCCATGATCAGGGCCGAGGACATGCGGGAGCGGGTGTCCACGTTGAGGGCCTGGATCAGGCCCTGGGCGATGGCGACGAAGATGACCGTGCGGGCCAGGCCGGAGGGGACGAGCAGGGTCAGGATGATGCCGGCCCCCATGAGACCTATCATGGTCTTGGTGAAGGAGGAGCCCATCAGGATCATGCTGTGCAGGGCGATGCGCTTGCCGAGGCCCGTACGGTTGAGCACCTGGGCGATGATGAGGGCGGAGAAGCACATCCACGGCAGGAAGGTGCACCAGCTGGAGAAGGCGACGGCAGGCTTGGTGACAAAAAGCGCATACAGGAACGTGAGGATGGCCGCGACGATCGCGGAGGGCAGGATCTCCACGGCCCAGGCGATGACGGCCCACAGGGTGATCGCCAGGAAAAGCGGCGTCTTCGGGCTGGCGATCTCCATTTCCGGGACGGTAAAGAATACGATCAGGGGCAAGCCCAGGCTGAGAGCCCACTTCCACCAGTTACCTTGGACCATGATGACCTCCATTATAATATACCGACAAGATTGTTTTTATTTTTTCTTTCGGTAGAACGCTCTTTTTTTCACTAACATCAATAAGCGTGCCATTTTAAAAAGATTATTAAAATCAACATGTTACCAAAACAGAAATAACAAAATAAACATAATGTTGCAGATAATCTTAGACAATCTATTGAAATTATTTTATATTATTTTTGAAACATTTTGAAACGCAATGTCCATCCTACCGGATGGGCAGGCGGGATCCGCCGTCCTTTCACAAAAGGAGTCTCCATGCACCCCGGATTTTGTGAGTCCATCATCCATGTAGGTGAGCAGCCTGCGGATTTTTGTGTCGTCACTCCGTTCAAGACGCTGGCCAAGTATGCCGAGGAGACGGCCCATCAGCTCAACATGCGGACCTGCATCGCGGTATCGAAGTTCGACAATGACGTAGAGGTCGCCCTGCACATCCTCAATACGGAAAAGATCAAGCTGCTGGCCACACGCGGGCATGCGCTCCACATCCTCAGGAATTCCACCTCCATCCCCATCCTTTCCATCGAATACTCGGCCGAGAATTTTTTCGAGACCCTCCTGCCTTTTCAGAACAGCAACATGCGTGTGGGCCATCTCTGCTTTCCCGGCCAGGGGCTCAAATTCATGCGGATAGCACAGCTGCTCGGTCTGCGGGGCTACAGGCTGGAGGTCGAGGACAGGAACAATATCGAAGCGGCCCTGAAGAAGGTCCGGGAGGAAAACATATCTCTGCTTGTGGGGGGATTTGGCCTGATAAGCAAGGCAAGGGAGGAAGGCTTCCACGCCATTCCCCTGCTTTCTGAAAATCAGGAAGCTGTCTACAAGGTGTTTTTGGAGGCAAAACACATCATAGAAATGGATGCTCTGAATATACAGAGACGAGATTTCATAAATACTGTTTTGAATATCAATCCGAATATCATCATAGTCGTAGATAAAAACTATACTATACGCTACGCAAATGACAAAGCCCAGGGGGTCTTTGGCGTCATATCGGAGCAGATCATCGGCATGGATCTGGGCAGGATATTCCCCAGGACGGATTTCTCGCGCATCATGGGAGAAAGGAAAGGTGCATCGGACTCCTTTATCCTGAAAGACATGATAAAGCGTGAGTTCCTCTTCACCATCGTCGATATCAAGCTCAAGGGGAATTTTGACGGCTATGTCCTAAGCCTGAACAATACCGTCGATATCCAGAAGAATGAACGGCAGGTGCGGCAAAACATCTACCAGAAAGGGAAGCGCCGTTACTTCATGTTCAACGACATTATTGGCGACAGTGCCGCCATCAGTCAGGCGAAGTTCATAGGGCAGCGTTTCGCGGACAGTGACGGGCCCGTGCTGCTGATCGGAGACACGGGCACAGGCAAGGAGATGTTCGCCCAGGCCATCCATGCGCACAGCCGGCGGCAGGAGGCGGCCTTTGTTTCCGTCAACTGTGCGGCCGTGCCCGAAAGCCTGCTGGAAAGCGAACTTTTTGGCTATGAAGAAGGCGCTTTTACCGGGGCCAGACGCGGGGGCAAGACGGGGCTGGTGGAGCTGGCGCATGGGGGGACCCTGTTCCTTGACGAGATAGGGGAGATGCCCTTGCGCTTGCAGGCCCGCCTGTTGCGGGTCCTGCAGGACAAGGTCGTGACCCGTCTGGGGAGCACCCGTTTCGTGCAGGTGAACGTGCGCATCATCTGTGCGACGAACAGGAACCTTTTTGCCATGGCCAGGCAGGGGCAGTTCCGGCAGGACCTGTTCTACAGGATCAATACCCTGCTGCTCAAGATCCCGTCGCTCGAAGCCCGCAGGGAAGATATCGGTCCCATCGTCCTTGCCTATCTGCGCAGGCTGCGCGGGGAAGGCTACAAAAAGCTCTCGATCTCGGACGAGGCCATCGAAAAGCTGGAACAGCATGACTGGCCCGGCAATGTCCGGGAGCTGCTCCATGTGGTGGACAGGGCCATCGCCCTGGCACGGCAGCCTGTGATCCAGGCCTCGGACATCCTCTTCGATGCGGATATCCTGGATGAGGAAGAACCGGAAACGCCTTCCGCCGGCAGGGGAGAGACGGCGTCGTGCGCCCGCCTGGAAGCCGTGCTGCAAAAATACAGATACAACAAGACCCAGGCTGCCGAGGCTCTGGGCATCTCACGAACGACCTTGTGGCGCCGGATGAAGGAGTGCGGGCTGTAACGCCGCGGTCGGGATTTCGTATCCGCCTGTTTGGCAGGCCATGTACTGCGGGCAATTGCCGGGGGCATCCGCAGACCGGTTGCCCATGGACTGCAGTCGCGGGGCAGGAAGATCGCCTTTTGCGTCCTTCCTTCTTTTCAAAGGTGGCACCAGGGGATACTTGGAAAATGTGCTGATAGTGTCCGCAAAGACGCATGAATGGCCAAAGGCCGGGGAGACGATCTCCGGCCTTTTTTGTCGGCTTCGCACACCGTGTACCGACCGAAGCATTTCCCGCATTCAAAAAGGCCGTCACAGGCAAGGCTGGGCAACCTATTTGCGTGTCCCCTTGGAAACGGCTGTTTCGGCACGCCGGTATACTCCTTGGTATACATCTTCGCCGGGGAGGCTATTTTTCAGGCACGAAAAAAAGCCGGTACGTCATTACTGACATACCGGCTTTGCTGCCTTAGTGGCGGAGAGGGAGGGATTTGAACCCTCGATACAGGTTTAAGCCCGTATACTCGCTTAGCAGGCGAGCTCCTTCGGCCGACTCGGACACCTCTCCGCTCAGGGAAGACATCGTCATTCCCGCGTGAGGCTGTACATTAGGCGGGAAGGGCCTACTTGTCAAGGGAAAATCCGGCAAAGGCACAAAAAAATCTTCGTCTTTGCCGGGAAGGCCCGGCGGGCGGCGTTGACCCCCGTACCGGCTTGGCGTATCCTGCTGCGTTCAATATCTTACGGAGGAACAACGCCATGAGCGAAAACAAGGCCGAGACCGTGGCCGCTGCCGCGGAAAGCAACGACAATCCCAAAGCCGGTGTGGACTTCATCCGCGCCCGCATCATGGACGACAACGCGTCGGGTCGTTTCGGGGGTCAGGTGCACACGCGCTTTCCTCCGGAACCCAACGGCTACCTGCATCTGGGCCATGCCAAGTCCATCTGCCTGAACTTCGGCGTGGCGCGCGAGTTCGGCGGCATGTGCAACCTGCGCTTCGACGACACCAACCCCGTCAAGGAAGACACCGAATACGTGGATTCCATCCGCGAGGACGTGAAGTGGCTGGGCGGTGAATGGGACGACCGCGAATTCTACGCGTCCAACTATTTCGACAAGCTCTACGAATACGCCGAGCAGCTCATCCTCAAGGGCAAGGCCTATGTGGACGACCTGAGCGCCGACGAGATCCGCGAGTACCGCGGCACCCTGACCCGTCCCGGCAAGGAGAGCCCCTGCCGCAACCGCAGCGTGGAAGAGAACCTGGACCTGTTCCGCCGCATGCGCGCCGGGGAATTCGCCGACGGCGAGCATGTGCTGCGCGCCAAGATCGACATGGCCTCGCCCAATCTGGTCATGCGCGACCCCACCCTGTACCGCATCCGCCATGCCGAACATCACCGCACGGGCAACAAGTGGTGCATCTATCCCATGTACGACTTCACCCACTGCCTGTCGGACTCGCTGGAAGGCATCACCCACTCCATCTGCACGCTGGAGTTCGAGAACAACCGCGAGCTCTATGACTGGGTGCTGGACGCCCTGGAAGTGTACCATCCCCAGCAGATCGAGTTCGCGCGCCTCAACCTCACCCACACGGTGCTGTCCAAGCGCAAGCTCATCCAGCTGGTGAAGGAAGGCTACGTCAAGGGCTGGGACGACCCGCGCATGCCCACCCTGAGCGGCCTGCGCCGCCGCGGCGTGCCGCCGGAGGCCCTGCGCGAGTTCTGCAGCCGCATCGGCATCGCCCGCTCCGACTCCATGGTGGATTACGCCGTGCTGGAATTCTGCATCCGCGAATACCTCAACGCCCACACCCCGCGCGCCATGGCCGTGCTGGATCCCGTGAAGGTGGTCATCGAGAACTACCCCGAAGACCAGGTGGAAGAGTTCGAGATGCCCTGGCATCCCGAAGATGCCGCCTACGGCAGCCGCACCGTGCCCTTCTCGCGTGAACTGTGGATCGAGCGCGACGACTTCCGTCAGGATCCGCCCAAGAAGTATCACCGCCTGGCGCCCGGCGCGGAAGTGCGTCTGCGTTACGCCTATTTCATCACCTGCCGCGAAGCCGTGTACGACGATGCCGGCAATCTGGTGGAACTGCGCTGCACCTACGATCCCGAGAGCCGCGGCGGCCAGAGCCCCGACGGCCGCAAGGTCAAGGGCACCATCCACTGGGTCTCCGCGCGCCATGCCGTGCCCGCCACCGTACGCCTGTACGAGCATCTGTTCTCGGCCGAGAACCCCAATGCCATGCCCGAAGGCCAGACCTTCCTGGATGCCATCAATCCCGACTCCCTGCGCGAAGTGACCGCCATGCTGGAACCGGCCCTGGCTGCCAAGGAAGTGGGCGCCAAGGTGCAGTTCGAGCGCGTGGGCTACTTCTGCAAGGACAAGGACAGCACCGACGAGCGCCCGGTCTTCAACCGCACCGTGGGCCTGCGCGATTCCTGGGCCAAGCAGGAAAAGAAGAACGCCTAGCCCCGGCGAAAGACGTTAGGGTATCCGGCCGTGGCGGTGTCCCGTACGATGAGGGGGGACAAAGCCATGCCGTTGTGGCATGGAACGGCCGGAAAAACGGATTTATGGAAAATAATCCTTGACTTCATGTGGGGATTTGTATATCTGAAACGTCTCAACGGGTCGTTAACTCAGTAGGTAGAGTATCTGCCTTTTAAGCAGAGAGTCGCAGGTTCGAACCCCGCACGACCCACCATTGCATGCAAGCCCCTGATGCGAGAGCGTCAGGGGCTTTTTGCGTCTGTGGGGCCGCTGTGCCTCGCGGATAACGAAACGGGCCGTCCCGAAAGGGGCGGCCCGTTGGTGTTTCGGAGCCAGGCGGCCGGTACGGAGGCCGGTAAAAAACAAGGGCCCGGGAGGACACGGAGAACATCCTTCCCGGACCCTTGGGAGCTGTCGTCTGCAGCCGACAGTCTCCGGGATCTTGTCTGCCTATCAGTGCTGGGGGGCACCTTCCCCGCTCAGGGGCCGGGAGGAGGCATGTTCCTCCGTCGGGGGCGTGTTCTCCGTTTTCTTGCCCAGGGCCAGCAGGGCCACACCGCCGAAAAGCAGGCCCATACCGGCCAGCTCCTGCCCGCCGACAGGCTCATGCAGCAAAAAGATGCCCCAGCAGGCGGCGCCCAGCGGCTCCACCAGGGCCAGCGTGGCGGCCATGGCCGTGGGGGTGCGGCGCAGCCCGGCCAGGGTAAGGCTGAAGGCCAGGGCGGCGGTCACGACGCCCAGATACAGGGCCATCCCCATCCCCTGGGGGTGCAGCAGCCAGAGCGGCGGCGTGCAGAAATGGACGGGCAGCAGCAGGAGCCCGCTGCCCGCGCAGAGCAGGAGCATGATGTGCTCCGGCGCGTGGGTCCGGCCCAGAGGCTTGCTGAAGACGAAGTAGGCGCCGTAGCAGGCCCCCGCCAGCAGGGGCAGGAGCAGGGCGGCCGTGCTGGTGTCCTGGCTGCTGCCCAGATTGAGCAGCACGAGCCCGGCCAGGGCCAGGCCCGTGGCCGGGTACCAGATGCGGGCAGGGCGTTCGCCCAGGATGATGCGGGCCAGGATGGCGGCCATGACGGGAGAGAAGCCGATGGCCGTCACCGTGCCCACGGCGACGCCCGCCTGCTGGACGCCCCAGAAGAAAAAGACCTGGAAGCCCAGCAGGCCCAGCGTGGCGGGGATGAGCCAGCGCAACTGCCAGTGCCGCAGCCCCGCGGGCAGGGAATGCCGGCAGGCGCACCAGGCCCAGAGGGCCAGCGCCCCGATCTGCATGCGCAGGGCCCCGATGCCCAGAGGATGGCTGCCATCCGGGGCCAGGGCCTGCACGGTGCCGGTGGTGCTGAAGCACAGGGCGCCGAGGATGATGCACAAAGGGCCGCCGGCCAGCAGGGAAGAGCCGCAGGAGAGCCGCCCGGGGCTCGCTGAGATGCTCATGGTACGTCAACTCCATCTGTAAGGACGTTCGCCAGTCCGCATGAGCAGGCCGGTGATGTGGGTCACGAGGCTGTGCCGTCAGGCACAAGCTAGCCTGACGGCAGCAATTTCCATGCCGCATCAGGGGGATTTGGACGATCTCCAATTATATTGGCTGCGTAAGGTTGTTTTGCCTTTATCTGCGGGCCGGGAGCCCTTGGCTCAGGGCATTCATGGCCGGTGACCGATGCCGCTGTCGCGGGTCTGTCTGCAGAGATGGGCTGCATAAGGCAGATAAATCAAGGTGCTGGAGGGGGTGCCCGGCTGAAGGGGCCTCAGGAGGGTGTGGTTAGCCAAATAATCACAAGCGGGTCTTTTTTTACAGAATGTAATATAAATTTTGATATAAAAATCAAAATTTTTTTATTTTACTTATCATTTTTTAAATTTAAATAATGGTTATTATTCCTTTTTTCGTGAAAAAACGGGATATTGTCCGACATAGGGAAGTTTTTCACATATGGCACGCTTATTGCTGTGCAGGGAGGGACTATAGTTTTCGCCCGGGAGTTCGCCAAAGGGTGCAACGACCAGGCTTCATGTGCATGTATGGCAGCCATAACAAGCGATCCGCAGCGGTATCAAATTCATAACGGAGAAAATGGTATGTCGGAACAGGTCAAGTTGGAAAAGTCCCTCTCGCCGTTGCAGGTGTGCGCACTGGCTTTGGGCTCCATTGTCGGTTGGGGTTGCTTTGTGCTGCCCGGTGATATGTTCCTGCCCCAGGCCGGTCCTGTGGGTACCCTGCTTGGTTTCTTTGTAGGTGCCTGCCTGATCAGCTTCGTTGCTGTATGCCTCAGCTACATGGTCAAATATGCCCCTGTTGCTGGCGGTGCTTTTGCTTATGCGTATATCGGTTTTGGCCCCCGCGCCGCTTTTGTTTGCGGCTGGGCGCTGGTGATCGGCTATCTTGCCATTGTTGCTATCGACATCGCAGCCCTTTCGGTCATTTTCCGCTTCCTCTTCCCCGGTGTGTTTGAGTTCGGAGAGCTCTATTCCATCGCCGGCTGGACCGTGTATTCCGGTGAAGTCATATTGATGACGGCCGGTACCCTCTTCTTCGGTTACATCAACTACCGCGGTATCGGCTTTGCCGGCGCCCTGCAGCTGATCCTGGCCTTCATGCTGACCTTCGGCATCCTGGCCCTGTTCGGCGGCGTGCTGACCCTGGATACCGCCAGCGTGGCCAACCTGAGCCCCGCCTTCTCCGACAAGCGCAGCATGATCGCCTGCGTGCTGCTGGTCTTCGCCATCTCTCCCTTCCTGTTCGTGGGCTTCGATACCGTGCCCCAGGCTGCTGAAGAATTCGCCTTCGATCCTTCCCGTGCCCGCAACATCATGGTCGTCGCCATCTTCTGCGGCGTGCTCCTGTACGCCATGGTGATGCTCTCCGTGGGCATGGCCGTGCCGTATCCTGAACTGCTGGCCAAGCTCGACGCCCAGCGCGCCACCGGCGGCGCCGCCTGGGGCACCGGTGAAGTGGCCACCATGGCCTTCGGCAAGTTCGGCTCCATCGTGCTGGCCGTGGCCGTGTTCGGCGCCGTGTGCACCGGTACCAACGGCTTCTTCATCGCCACCAGCCGCCTGCTGCTCAGCATGTCCCGCAGCGGCATCCTGCCCGCCTGGTTCGGTGAGATCCATCCCAAGTACCGCACCCCCTACAAGGCCATCCTGTTCACCATCATCGTCGTGCTGCTGACTCCCTTCGCCGGCCGCTCCGCCGTGGCCTGGACCGTGGACATGAGCTCCGTGGGTACCGGTATCGGCTACCTGTTCACCTGCCTGGCCGCCCGCCGCGTGATCATGGGCAGCGAAGGCGTGGACAAGAAGGGCCTCAAGCTGTTCTGCTGCGCCGTGGGTACCATCACCGCCGTCATGTGCATCCTGCTCCTGCTGGTGCCCGGTTCCCCCGCCCGCATCGGTACCGCCCCCTTCATTTGCCTGGCCGTGTGGGTCGTGCTGGGCTTCATCTTCTACTTCTCCAACAAGAAGCACTGGATCTCCCTGCCTGAAGAAAAGGTCCGTGAGAACGTGCTGGGCCGCAAGGACATCGCGGTCTTCTTCAAGAAGTAACCTCCGGCGGCTCCCCGCAAGGGGAGCCGGACACTGGCTGTCCGTTCGCCGGACCGCCTTTCATGGAAGCCGCCCTGCCCCCCGGGGCGGCTTTTTTATCGGGCTCCCGGCGCCCCTTGCCAAAACGGCATGGGGCCCCTATGCAGGAGCAGCAATCCAGATCATGCGGGACGCCGCGGCCCCGGGAAGACCGGCGGCGGGGCAGCGTCCACAGGAGGGAAGGTTATGCCCGAAGCTACGGACCTTTTTGTTTTCTTCGCCTGGATCCTGGGCGGTTTCGTCTCCGGCGTGAGCGGCATCGGCGGGGCCATGGTGGCCTTTCCCCTGCTGGCGCTGGTCATCCCCGTCCACCAGCTCATCGCGCTGACGTGCATCATCAACGTGGTCATGGACGGCTGTCTGGCCGGCATGCATTTTCGCCATTGCCGGCTTTCTTCCCTCTGGCCCATGCTGGCGGGGTCCGTGCCCGGGTCCTTCGCCGGGCTCTATATCCTGCAGATCTGTTCCGGCGCCGTCCTGCAGGGGGCCGTGGGCCTGCTGCTGCTTTACTATGTGTACTGGCAGATGACCTACCGCGCCGCACAGGGGCCTGTGTCCCACCCGCAGATGCTGGGTGCCGCGGCGGGCTTTGGGGCCGGGCTGCTGGGCACGGCCATCTCCTTCGACGGCCCGCCCATCGGCGCCTATGGCCTGTGCATGGGCTGGGAGCCGCGCGTCTTCCTGGGCACGCTGGGCGTCTTTTTCGTGATCCGCGGTTCCCTCACCGTGATCCTGCAGGCCACGGCCGGCTTCTATACCCCGGAAGTCCTGGGCTATGCCCTGTACGGGGCGCCCGGTGTCATCCTGGGCACGCTGCTGGCCTTCCCCGTGGCCAAGCGCATCCCGCAGGAGACCTTCCGCAAGGTCCTGCTGGTCATCATCGGCGTGGCCGGGGCGGTCTGCCTGGTGCGCGCCTTCCTGTAGGCCCCTTTCCAGGGCATGTATGCGGAACGGCCGGCGGACATGTGTCCGCCGGCCGTTTCCATCGTTTGCCGGTATACCGGAGAGCAGGCTCAGTCTTCGTTCTCGATGTGCAGCACCTTCATGCGGTAGTGCAGGCCCGCCGGGGTCAGTTCCATGATCCGGGCAGCCTTGGCCACGTTGCCGCCGGTCACGCGCAGTACGTTGCGGATGCAGCTGGATTCGTATTCGTGCAGGCAGGTCTTGATGGAGACGCTGTCGCCGCGCCGGATGCCGCGGTAGTCGAAGTAATCCGGCGTCGTGGCCGCGGAGACCGGCATCTGGGGCTCCGCGCGCATCATGTTCGGCAGGGGCGGGCGCAGGTCGTCATCGGCGGGCTGGAGGTTGCAGGCCTCGCGGAAGTGGCGCGGCAGGTTGTGGACGGTGATGATGTCGCTGCCGTCCAGCAGGGCCAGGCTGCCTTCGATGACGTGGGCCAGTTCGCGGATGTTGCCGGGCCAGGGGTAACGGCGGAAGATGCCCATGACCTCGTCGTCCAGAGTGACGCCGGCGGTCTTCATGGCCAGTTCCGAGCGGTTGATGATATGTCGGACCAGCAGGGGGATGTCGTTCTGGCGCTTGCGCAGGGGCGGCACGGCGATGCCCACCACGGCCAGACGATAGAAGAGGTCGCGGCGCAGCAGGCCCTGGTCCACGGCCCGCAGGGGATGCTCGTTGAGGATGCTGATGATGCGCACGTTGATGGGGATCTCCGTATGGGAGCCCAGACGGCGCACGCGCTTTTCCTGGATGACGCGCAGCAGTTTGGCCTGCAGGCCCAGGGGCATGGAGTTGAGCTCGTCGAAGAGCAGGGTGCCGCAGTTGGCCTTTTCGAACAGGCCGGGCTTGTCCGGGGCGTCGGTGTAGGCGCCCTTGACCGTACCGAACAGGATGCCTTCCAGCAGGTTTTCCGGGATGGCGGCGCAGTTGACCGGGATGAACGGATGCCCGGCGCGGCTGCTGGCCGAGTGGATGGCCTGGGCGAACAGTTCCTTGCCGGTGCCGCTCTCGCCCCAGATCATGACCGGCGAGGAGCTGGTGGCCGCGGAGCGGGCTTCATGGATGCATTCCTGCAGGGCTTCGTCCCGGCCCACGATGCTGGAGAAGGTGTAGTAGCTGTAGGGCGTGTCCGCGTTGCAGGGCTTGAGGGGGCGGCGCGACTCCGAAACGTGGGCGGTGTTGCCCGTCCAGATGGTGAAGGCGATGACGCCGTCCTTGCGCCCGTGGTCGAACAGGGGGAAGAAGTCCGTCACCGTGCTGGCCAGGAAGTTGGTGGAGGTGGCGTACCAGTAGGCTTTTTTGAGCAGGGGCTTGCCGGTCTGGAGGCATTCCATGGTGGGGATGACCTCCAGCTCGTGGGGGACGTAGAGGCTGGTGATGTGCTGCCCCTCCACGGGGATGCGGGTGAAACCGTCGGCACGGCGCTGGATGGGGTTCATGTATTCGCAGATGCCGTCGGCATCGACCACGGCCACACCGATGCACATATTGTCCCAGATGGCCCGGACCTGCGGCGTCAGTACCGAGGCCCGGTTGACGTTGTAGAACTGGCGGCTGTTGAACATGCTTTTCCCCCTGGATAAGGGACTTTTATAAAGAGAAAGTTTTTTTGATTTTCATTAAAATTTCTTTATTTTTTCTTTCCGGTCAAGATGTTTATTTATTTCAATAAAAACAAATAGTTAAATATAAAAAACGGCAATTTGTCCATTTTGGCACAGCCTATGCTTTAAACTGGATAGCGGCACGGAGCGCGCCCGGCGCGTCCCTGCCCCGACATGCAAACAACATCGCCTTTCAGGAGATCGTCATGACCGTACATCAGTTCGAAGACAACGCCGCCAAGGGCGCCCAGGGTTACGCCATCAACTGGGACACCGCCGAAGCCCGCGTGAAAGACCTCAAGGCCTATCTCATGAACGCCCCTCAGGTTATGGACCCCGAGCGGCTGCAGTTCCTGAACGAGGTGTATGAGGAGTTCCAGGGCGAACCCGTTTTCTACATCCGCGCCAAGCTGCTGGAACGCGTGCTGACCAAGAAAAAGATCTTCCTGGACGGCAACCCCATCGTGGGCACCCTGACCGGTACCCGCGCCGGCGTGTACGCCTATCCTGAATGGAACGTGGCCTGGATCAAGGAAGAGATGCAGATGGCCAAGATGGCCTCTCTGGGCGAGATGAAGATCCCCCAGGAGACCACCGAGCTGCTGGAAAAGACCTACAAGAAGTGGAAGGGCCGCACCTGCATCGACCTGAACAACAAGATGTTCAAGGACAAGTACGGCTTCAACCCCGCTCCGTACTCCAAGGCCGGCGTGTACTATGACAACGTCAGCGTGGCCAGCGGCTCCGGTATCGCCGACTACCCCCTGGCTCTGAACAAGGGCCTGCGCTGGGTCATCGACGACATCAAGAAGCGTCTGCTGGAATGCCCCACCACCCTGGCCAACAAGGAAAAGCATGACCTGTACCGCGCCATGATCGTGGCCACGGAAGCCGTCATCGCCCACTCCCACCGTTACGCCGATCTGGCCGAGAAGACCGCCGAGACCGAGACCGATCCCAAGGCCAAGGCCGAACTGCTGGAGATCGCCGAGATCTGCCGCCGCGTGCCCGAATTCCCGGCCCGCAACTTCCGTGAAGCCATCCAGTCCTTCTGGTTCATCCACCTGGCCATCGAAGTGGAACAGATGGCCTGCGCCTGCTCCCCGGGCCGCTACGGTCAGTACATGTACCCCTTCTACAAGAAGGACATCGAAGAGGGCAATCTGACCCGCGAACAGGTGCTGACCCTGCTGAAGTTCCAGTGGATCAAGCATCTTGAGCTGGCCGAATACCAGGGCGGCTCCTACGCCATGACCCTGTCCGGCCACACCGGCCAGAGCATCACCATCGGCGGCGTGGACGCCAACGGCAACGACGCCAGCACCGAGCTGGAAGAACTGCTGCTGGAGACCCAGATCCAGATGAAGAACATCCAGCCCACGCTGACCCTGCTCTACCATCCCAAGCTGAAGGAATCCTACATGCAGAAGGTGGTGGAATGCATCCGCGGCGGTTCCGGCCAGCCCCAGATCCTGAACAACAACGTGGTCATCCAGCGCAACCTGGCCCGCTTCTCCCAGTACGAAGGCGGCATCACCCTGGAAGACGCCCGCAACTGCGGCAACTACGGCTGCGTGTCCACCGGCATCTGCGGCAAGGGCAGCTTCATCACCCAGGAAGACCAGCCCTGCCTGGCCAAGATCGTGGAACTGATGCTCTACAACGGCAAGGATCCGCTGACCAAGAAGCAGCTGGGCATCGAGACCGGTGACCCGACCGAGTTCCAGAGCTTCGACGAAGTGTACGACGCCTACAAGAAGCAGCTGCGTCACATCTTCGGCATCTCCCGCAAGCACTCCGACCTGAGCCAGATGGCCCGCCTGCAGGTGGTGCCCAGCATCTTCCGCTCGGTCATGTACGACGGCTGCATCGAAAAGGGCATGTGCGAAGAAGCCGGCGGCACCCGTTATCCCCAGGTCAACCCCATCATGACCGCCGGTATCGACGCCGCCAACTCCCTGCTGGCCATCAAGCACCTGGTGTTCGACACCAAGAAGATCACCATGGCCCAGCTGATGGAAGCCATCAAGGCCAACTTCGAAGGCTACGAAGACATCCGCAAGATGTGCTTCGAAGCTCCCAAGCACGGCAACGACTACCCCGAAGTGGAAGGCTTCGTGCAGCAGTACTACCGTGACGTGGACGAGATCCACCACTCCGTGGGTCCGGACTGCTTCGGCCACCGTACGCCTCTGGACGCCTACTCGCTGTCCTACCACAACTACTTCGGCTCCCTCATGGGCGCCCTGCCCACGGGCCGCAAGGCCGGTGTGGCCCTGACCGACGGCAGCGTGTCCGCCATGCCCGGCACCGACCATGAAGGCATCACCGCCCTCATCAAGTCCGGCGCCGAAGCCATCGACACCGTGCGCTACGGCGCCAACCACTTCAACGTCAAGTTCGTGCCCTCCGCTCTGGAAGGTCCCAACGGTGCCCGCACGCTGATCTCGCTCATCAAGACCTACTGCGACTTCGGCGGCTCTCACATCCAGTTCAACTGCGTGAGCTCCGACACCCTGCGTGACGCCCAGAAGAACCCGCAGGACTACACCGACCTGGTGGTCCGCGTGGCCGGCTTCAGCGCCTACTTCACCCGTCTGGACAAGGGCGTGCAGAACGAGATCGTCAAGCGTACCGAGTACGCTTCCTAACCAACACCAATCCTTATATAACCTCCGGCCTGGGGACCGCGTCCGCAAGGGCGCGGTCCCTCCGGTTGTAAGAACGGGGGAGGACGCCATGAGCCAGGGAATGATCTACAATATCCAGAGGATGTCCGTTCAGGACGGTCCCGGCCTGCGGACCACGGTCTTTCTGAAAGGCTGTCCTCTGCGCTGCCTGTGGTGCAGCAATCCCGAATCGCAGCAGTTCATGCCGCAGATGCTGCTGTTCGACAATCTGTGTGTGAGCTGCGGCGCCTGTGCGCAGGTCTGTCCCAACGGCGCCGTGGTGCCGCTGGAAAGCGGCAAGATGGGCCGCGATACGGAAAAGTGCACCCACTGCGGCGCCTGTACCGAAGTCTGTCCCAACAAGGCGCGCGTCATGTCCGGCCGTATCATGACCGTGGAAGAAGTCATGGAAGTGGTCCGCAAGGACTGGCTCTTCTACGAGAACTCCGGCGGCGGCGTGACCTTTGGCGGCGGCGAGCCCACGGCGGGCGGGCAGTTCTTCCTCGATCTGGTGCAGACCGCCCATGACGAGGGCCTGCACGTCACGGTGGATACCTGTGGCTTCTGCCCCGAGGACAGGTTTGACAAAACCATCGGCCTGGCCGATCTTTTCCTGTTCGACTGCAAGCACATGGACCCGGAACAGCACAAAAAGCTCACCGGGCAGGACAATGCCCTCATCCTGCGCAACCTGGAGGCCGCGCTCTCTTCCTCCACCGAAGTGCGCGTGCGCATGCCCCTGATGCCGGGCTTCAACGATTCCGACGAGAATCTGGCGGCCATGGCGGCCTTTTTGGGGCGCTTCGGCCGCAAGCAGGTGGAGATCATGCCCTGTCATGCCTTCGGCAAGAGCAAGTACGCCGCTCTGGGCAAGCCTTACCCCGATGTGCAGCAATACACCCCTGAAGGTCTCAAGGCCGCGGAAGAGCGCTTTGCCCGCCACGGTCTTGTCCCTGTCATCGTATAACCCTTGATGGAGAAAACAATGTTCACTGTTACTGTTGACGAGAGCATGCTGGAAAAGCTCCGCGGCATGCTGGAAGACGAGGATGAAGGTACTTGTGTGCGCCTGCGCGAATACAAGGTCGGCGGTGGCTGACATGCCAAGATCGTGCTCGGTCTGGGCATGGACGAATTTGATGAGGACGAAGACGAGCAGATCGACATCGACGGCGTTCCTTTCGCCGCGGAGAAGGATTTTCTGGAAAAGTACGGGACGGCCTTCACGCTGAGCTACGGCGAGAACAAGGAAGTGGTCCTGACCGCCAACCAGGCCTAATCTCCCGGGGATGTCCCGGGCGAGTACGGCAAAGCCTCCTGCCCTGGCAATGCCATCGCGAAGGGCTGCCGTAAGCGCCGGTTTCCCCGTCCGACGACGCCGTCCTGACGCTGGCGACTGCCGCCATCAGGGCGAATACGCGGGAGCCTGTCCATTTTGGACAGGCTCCCTTTTTTTATGCCTTTTTTCCTTCTTCCTGTTGCCAAAAGGCCGTTACCTCCCTAAGCATGGACTGCGCGGCGACCTGTTCCGCATACGTGCGGGACGGCAGGGGAGAGGCCGCGGCCCGGAAGGCGCCCGCAGGCAAGACCGGCTTTGCGGGGAGCGATGCCGTGTGGTGCGGAAGGCTGCCGCACGGCTCGTGCCGCTCCCTGTGGAGCGGGAAGCCGCATGCGACGCAGGGAGCGGCGGTACAGGCCGTCTCCTGCGGATGGACGGGGAAACGCCGTCCGGCCCATGCCTGGTGGAACGGCTATTGCCGCATGGGGCGATCGTCTCGCCGTGCGCCGTCGTCCCGCCGTCGTCTGCCGCTGGCGGAGCGACTGGGAAGATATTTCGATTTTTCATGCACTGATGGGGGCGGCCCGTGGCCGCAGGAGGGGCGTATGCCCGGGATGACAGAGATCTGTGTGTTCCTCGCCTGGATAGCGGGCGGTTTCGTTTCCGGCGTCAGCGGCATCGGCGGCGCCATGGTGGCCTTTCCCTTCCTGGCCATGCTCCTGCCGGTGCACGAGGCCATCGCCCTGACCTGCATCGTCAACATGGTCATGGACATCTGTCTGGCCAGCCTGCATTTCCGCTTCTGCCGCGTCAGCGCCCTGTGGCCCATGCTGCTGGCCTCGGTGCCCGGGTCCTTTGCCGGGCTCTACATCCTCCAGATCTGTTCCGGCCCCGTGCTGCAAGGCGCCGTGGGCCTGCTCCTGCTCTATTACGTCTACTGGCAGAAGACCTTCCGCGCCCGCGGTACCATCGCCCATCCCCGGGCGCTGGGCGCCGTGGCCGGTTTCGGCTCCGGCCTGCTGGGCACGGCCATCGCCTTCGACGGCCCGCCCGTGGGGGCCTACGGCCTGTGCATGGGCTGGGAACCGCGTGTGCTGCTGGGCACGCTGGGCGTCTTCTTTGTGCTGCGTGCCACTGTGACCCTGGTGTTGCAGGGCATGGCCGGTTTCTACACGCCCACGGTGCTTACCTGCGCCATGTACGGCGCGCCCGGCGTCATCCTGGGCACCTGCATCGCCTTCCCCGTGGTCAAGCATATCTCCCAGCAGGCCTTCCGCAAGGTGCTGCTCTGCGTCATCGCCGTGGCGGGCCTGGTCTGCCTGGTGCGGGCGCTGGGCTAGGCGCGCCTGCGTGGACACGGCAGGGTGCGTACTTTTGGGGCCGCCCGGATGGCGGCTGCTGCCCGGCATCACGGGCTGGGCAAGCGCGGCGATGCGGCAAAGGGCCGGGGCTTGCACAGCCCTAGGCCCCCTGCGCCCCGCATTGCGGCCCGCCGTCAAAGCGGCTATCCTGCGAAAAGATGCGAAGAGCATCCTTTCCGCACTCCAGCAGTGAGGCCGCGTCATGAATCCCGTCACCGACATCCTTGCCCGCGCCGTGGTCCCCGAGCATTCCGCGCCCTTCATGCAGGCCGTTTCCGGGGGCCGGGTGCTGATGGTGGATAACTTCGTCTTTTACGCCGCCGAAGACTGGCTCATGGCCATCGCCTACCCCTTGCGGGACGGCGGTGAGTACAGTCACCAGCGTTTTGAGGCCGCCCTGTCTGGGGCCCTGCGCGAGACCGGGGCCACGGCCTGCTTTGCCGTTGGGCCCGACCTGCCGCCGCGTCTGGCGGACAACGTGCTGGAGCGGGACGAATTCTACACGCTTCCGGCTGATGCGCCCGTGCCGCCGCGTTTGCGTTCGCCCGTGCGCAAGGCTCGGGAACGTCTGCGCATCGACGAGACGCGGGAGTTCGGTCCGCAGCACCGCCGTCTGTGGGCCGAGTTCATGGGCCGGGCCGTGCTGCGGGCCAACGTGCGCGAGCTCTTTGCCCGCACGCCGCAGATGCTGGCCGCCGAAGGCGCCGATGTGCGCCTGCTCAACGCCTGGGACGGCGACCGGCTGGTGGCCTGTCTGGTGCTGGATTACAGCACGCCCGCCTTCGTCAGCTATATCGTGGGCGCCCGCTCGCGCAGCCATCCCGTGCCCCATGCCGGGGACGCGCTCTTTGCCGTAATGCTGGAAAAGGCCCGTGCGGCGGGCTGTGATTTCGTCCAGCTGGGCTTGGGCGTCAACGAGGGCATCACCCGCTTCAAGCGCAAGTGGGGCGGAGCGCCGCAGCTTTCCTACGTCATGGCCCAGTGGCAGGAGCGGCCGCGTGCGGACGTGCATAAAGTGGTGCTGGACGAGCTCATGCAGGCCCTGGTGGAGCGCAGCGACGAGGGCCTTTCCAAGCGCCAGATACTGGACAGGCTGCCCGACCAGCGCCCCTTTGCCATGCTCTGGGAGCTGGAGAAGCAGGGCCGCCGCTCCTGGATCTGCGGCACGGCGCATTTCTTCTGCTATTCCTTTGCCGACTCGTTCCGCCGCCTGTTCCGCAAGGTGGATACCGTCATTTTTGAAGGCCCGCTGGATGCCGAGAGTCTGGCGCAGGTGGAGGCCTGCGGCAAATCCCCCTATCCCGGGGCCGTGCCGCTGGACGGCCTGATGACCGAGGCCGAGATCCGACGGCTGGAGCGCGTGGTCTGCGGCGTGCGCGGGCCGGTGGCGCGTTTTCTGAACATGGAGTGGGAGGACGCGCCGGACGTGCGGGAGCGCCTGCATGCCACCCGGCACTGGTACGCCTTCTTCTCCCTCTGGACGGCCTTTCTGGAGCGGCAGGGCTGGCGCGATTCCGTGGATCTGGAGGCCTGGCATCTGGCCCGCGACATGGGCAAGACCGTGCTGGGCATGGAGACCATGGAAGAGCAGCTCCATTCCCTGGAAGTGGTGCCCGTGCCGCGCGTGCTGGATTTCTTCCGCCACTGCGGCCAGTGGCGCTCCTACATGAAGCGCAATATCTACCACTACTTGCGTGGCGAGCTGGAACCCATGATGGGCACCAGCACGGAATTCCCCACGCGCACGCAGCAGGTCATCGACTTCCGTGACCAGCGCTTCCGCGAGCGCATGCGGCCTTTCATCGAAAAGGGCGGGGTCGCGGTCTTCGTGGGCGCGGCCCATATGCTGCGCCTGCGCCGCATGCTCACCGAGGACGGCTTCACCGTGCGGCAGGTGCGGCCCACCTGGATCCACAGGATGCGCGCCCGCCTGCGTGGCGAGGACGATCTTTACCGCATCCCCGCTGACGGGGATCGCTGACAGCCGGGGGCGTCCCGCCGGTCCGTATCCCGTTGGGGACAGGCGTGGCCCGGGCGCTCCGCCACAAGGAGACCATCATGTTTTCACAGGGATTGCAGCATTTCACGGCCGAGGCCGTGGTCCCGGAACAGCTGCTGCACTATGTGACGGCCGTGGCCGGTTCCCGGCCGCTGGCCTGCGCCGGTTTTCCCGCCTATCTTCTGGAAGGGCATCTGGTGCTGGTGGCCTACGACGCGGCCATGCTGGAGACCTTTTCCGGAGGGCCGGATCTGGAAGCGGCCGCCGCCAGAGTGAAGGAGGCCACGGATGCCGCCGCCCGTCTGGATGCCGTGAGCGTGCGCCAGAGCGCCGAGGCCGCCACGGCGGAGGGCGTGCAGCTGCGTGTGGATGCCGCTGTGGATGCGGCCCTTGCCCTGCCGGAGGTGCGCCAGATCACCGTCCTGGCCCCGGTGCGCCCCACGCGTGCCCCGCAGGATGCCGGCACGGGCACGCCGGATGCCTACTGGGATCTTGAGCTGCCCCTGCTGCGCGAGGACGGCTCCCTGCCGTGGCAGAAGCTGCGCAACATGGAGCGCAGCGCCCTGCGCGAGGTGGAGGTGGTGCGCGAGGCCTGGCAGCCGGATCACGCCGCGCTGGTGCAGGACTTTTTGCGCCGCAAGCCCTTCGAGCCCGGCACGGTGCACATCTTCAGCCATCTGGAAAGCTATGTGGGCTCCCATCCCGACGTGCAGCTCTGGGCCGCCCGCCACCGGGAGGACAACAGCCTTCAGGCCTTCGCCGTGGGCGATTACGCCTCCCTGACCACGGCTTTCTACATGTTCGCCTTCCGGCGGCAGGGGGCCGTGCCCGGCTGCGCCGACGCCCTGCTGGCCGGGCTGGTCAGCGAGGCCGAGGCCCGCGGGCATATGCGTTTCTGTCTGGGGCTGGGCATCGATCCCGGCATCCGCTTCTTCAAGCGCAAGTGGCATGCCCGTCCGGCGCTGCCTTGTCTGGAGACCGGCTGGAGCACCCGCGCCACCACCTCGGGCGGCGGCTGGTTTGCCCGCCTGCGCCGCCTGCTGGGCGGAGAGGAGGCCGCATGAGCACGCCCGATCCCCTGAGCCCCAAGGCCCTGCCCGGGCCGGGACTGCGCCAGTGGCTGCGCGAGGCCTTCACCGGGCGGCCCACGCCCTTGCTCTGCATGCAGGTGGAGGTCTCGTCCGTTTGCGCCTGCCGCTGCACCTACTGCCCGCACACCACCAAAAAAGACGTTTGGCAGTCGCGCCTCATGAGCGCCGAGACCTTCGCCGCCCTCTGGCCGCTCATGCGCCAGTGCGGCCGCGTCCATCTGCAGGGCTGGGGCGAGCCCTTCCTGCATCCCCGCTTCATGGATTTCGTCAGCGTGGCCCGGCGGGCGGGCTGTGCCGTGTCCACCACCACCTGCGGCCAGCACATGGACGAGTCCCTGGCCGCCGCCATCGTGGACAGCGGCATGGACGTGGTGGCCTTTTCCCTGGCCGGTACCGACGAGGCCAGCAACGCCAGCCGCCAGGGCATCCCTTTCAGCCGGGTCTGCGAGGCCATCCGCTGCCTGCAGGAGGTGCGCCGCAAAAAGCAGGGCGTCCATCTGGAAGTGCATCTGGCCTATCTGCTCCTGCCTTCGCAGCTGGAAGCCGTGAAGCGTCTGCCCGAACTCATGGAAGAGCTGGACGTGCATTGCGCGGTGGTCAGCACCATGGATTACATCGCTTCGCCGGAGCTGGCCGTGGAGGCCTACAGCCCCGAAGAGGCGGACAAGGTGGCCGCAGCGGCCGCCGTGCTGGCGCCTGTGGCGGCCCGGGTGCGCCAGAGCGGCCGGGAGCTGTGGTACGCCCTGCCTGACCCCGAGGCCGTGGGCCGCGTGCGCAACGGCTGCCGGGAAAACGTGGACCGCACCATCTATGTGGACACGCAGGGCAATCTTTCGCCCTGTGTGTACGTCAACCTGCCCACCAGCGAGGATGACCCCAAGCGGCGCATCTTCGCCCGCGCCGAATACGGCCGCCCCGCCGGGGAGCTGGCCGAGCTGTGGCGCACCAGGGGCTTCAGGGATTTCCGCGCCGCTCTGGCAGGCCCCTGGCCCGACCTGCCCTGTGCGGGCTGCTCCAAGCGTTTCGAGAAGATCTGGTAGGGCTGGTGGAAGTTTGGGGATGAGGGGGAAGGGAGAACCTTTTTGGAAAAAGGTTTCCCTTCCCCCCTCAAGCTCCCCCCATCCTTTCCAAAAATTTTTATTGGGGAGGATGGCAGGGCAGGGGACATTGATGGCTTTTCGCTGGCTGACGGTCCCCGCCGTTGTTCGTGCGGGAGAGGTCGCGGCACGGGAGACGGATGCAAGACCGGGAACAGGAGGATTTCCTGCTCCCGGTCTTTTTTTGCTGCGGGCTTCAGGCTGTTGTGCGCCACGGTGCGACATGAAAGGCCATCTGCTTTTGTGGACGTTTGCGATTTTTTGTCGATATCCGGGGCCCCTATCCGCAAGTCTTTGGTGGGAAACGGATTCCCCTGATGCCGGACGGACGCTGGCTGCGCACCATATGCCTTGTGCTCCATTTGCCTGGGGCAGCGATACGTCATCGTCTCCGTCCGGTCAGCGACGGGGACCGTCCATACCGGTCAGAGCAAAAGTTTTTTCGGGCTGGGGAGAGCACGCGAGCGGAGGGGCGGTTTTACTCCGAAAGGCCCCTCTCCCTCGCGTTTTTGCTGTCTGGAAGGCAGAAAAGATATGCCTGTCGGTAGATTTTGCCCATTTATCCTTGTCCATCAAGATTATTGCGTTCGCAACTATTTGTAATATTATGAAATATTAGAAAATAAAGTTGACAAAAATATATAATTTTATCTAAACAAAAACGAAATTCATTTTCTATAATACCATGGTGATAGGGAGCAGTGGGGCGGCTCAAAAAAGGAGGAAACATGAAAGAGACCCAAGGTGCACTGAGCATGCTGCTGCGCCGCTACCGTCTGATCCTGGGCAAATGCCGGTTGCGAAACGCACTGGCAGGGCTGCTGTTGGGGGCTGTCCTGCTGGCTCCCGCCGTTTCGCCGGCCGACAGCGGCGGCAAGGTCGGCCGCCCCGGATATCCTGAGGGCAGCCATTACACGGGCACCACGGATGGCGCTTCCGGTCCGTACACGGCGGACAAGGGGCACGTCATCATCTCCAACCAGGCAGGGGATCTGGACGCCAAGTCGTTTTACGGTGGCCATGCTGACGGCAAGGGCGATGTGACGGACAACAAGATCGAGATGCGGGGCGAGAGATCCCGGGCCGCCAATATCTACGGCGGCCTTACGGAAAACGGGCAGGCATCCGGCAACAGGGTGAGCGTGGAAAATGGCCGTATCGGCGGTGTCTGGGCCGGTGGCCGCATCTACGCAGGCTTCAGTGAGGCCGGTAACGCGCGTGACAATACGCTGGAGATCCGCAACGGCTACATCGAGGGCTCCCACACCGAGGTGTCTGCCGGGTATGCGGTAAAAGGCGACAGCACGGGCAACGGGCTCACCATCAGCGGCGGCAGCATCAGCCGCACGAGCGCTGACCATTTCGTCAGTGCCGGTTTCAGCCATGAAGGCAACGCGCGGGGCAATACCCTGACCGTCACCGGCGGCGAGCTGGGAACAGAAGCCTACGGCGGCTACGTCCGGACCGGGACCGGCGAGGCCTCGGACAACCGGGTGGAATTCTCCGGCAGTACCAGTGCCGTGACCAAGTTGACCGCAGGCTGGAGCGGCGGAGCCGACGCCCGCGGGAACAGTCTCGTCATGAGCAGCGGTACCGTCAGGGAGTCCCTGACCGGCGGAGAGTCCCTGACTGGCCTCGCTTCCGGCAACAAGATAGAGATACACGGCGGCGAAGTGGGCAAACACGTCTATGCCGGTCACACCGATCGCGGCGGCGCTTCTGCCAACGAGCTGCTCATCGATGGCGGCACCATAGCCGGTAGTGCCTATGGCAGCTTTATCGCAGACAACAGCTCCCGGACGGCGGAGGGCAGCAAGATCAGCTTCGGCGGGACAGCCACTGCAGAGTTCCTGGTCGGTGGCTACAGTGCCCGGGGAGATGCCGTCGGCAATGAGGTGACGGTCAGCGGCGGTACGGTCCGCATGAATGTCATGGGCGGCGAGAGCCGCAGCGCGGCGGCCCGCAATAATACTGTCCGGGTCACGGGCGGCACCATCGGTACCGAGAGTGACGAGGGCTTCGTCCACGGCGGTTACAGCAACACGGGCAGTGCCGACAACAATACCGTCATCATCGAGGGCGGGAACCTGCGCAGCGTCATGGGCGGTTACGTGGAAAGCGGCGCCGGTTCGGTCAACGGCAATACCGTACTGTTCGGCGGCGGCAGCATCAGCGGCGCCGATGAAGGCCTGTACGGCGGTTACACGGACCAGGGCGATGCCAACGGCAACACGGTCCTCATCAGCGGCGGTACGCCCGGCAACGAGGTCTGCGGCGGTTTCGTCTGGACGGGCACGGGCAGTGCCACCGGCAATACCGTCATCCTCGAAGGGGCTCCCGACCTGGGCGGAACCCGCCTGTACGGCGGCGCCACGGGGAACGGCCACGGGGACATGCGCACCGGCAATACTCTGGAGATCCGGACTTCGGGCCTGAAGGCCGTCAACGTGGGCAACTTTGCCAATTACCGCTTCATCCTGCCGGAAAAGACCACTGCCGGCACGACCGTCCTGACCCTCACGGATGCCAAGGGCACGGACATCAGCAACAGTTCTGTGGGTGTTGCCGTGGCCGGGGGCAAGCCTCTGCTCCGCAAAGGGGACAGCGTCACCCTGCTGGCCAATGAGCATGGCCTGAAGGCCGAAGGCATGACCCAGCAGCGCCTTAGCGGACAGCAGGGGGTCTTCGTGGTCTATGACTTCGATCTGAAGACCACGGATACCTCGCTGATGGCCACCGTGACCGATAGCGTGCAGCCCCGCGGCCGGGAGGGCGGGCCGTCCGGCGATACGGGGGCCCGTCTGGCGCCGCAGGCCAAGGCACCGCTGGAAGGCGTGCTGGCCAACGTGGCCCTGGGCAACATCGGCGCCGACCTCGTGGCCGGGCAGGGCATCGACCAGGCCCGCTCTGCCGCCGTCGCCAGGGGAGAAGGCCCGGCCTGGGGCATCGCCCCCTTTGCCGCCGTCACCGGCACGCGTTCGCGCTATCAGACAGGCTCGCATGTCGATCTGAGTGGTGTTGCCTTCATGACCGGCTTTGCCAAGCGGGTGGAGACGTCCATGATGGACATTCTGGCGGGCGTCTTCTTCGAAGCGGGCTTTGCCCGTATGGACACGCACAACAGTTTCTCCAGCGGTCCTTCCGTGGACGGCGATGGCCGGAGCAGCTACTACGGCGGCGGTCTGCTGGCCCGTCTGGACCTGAAGGAAGACCTGCTCAAGGGCCTGTATCTGGAAGGTTCCTTCCGTTACGGCCGCCTCAACAGCCAGTGGCAGAGCGATGACCTGCATGATGCCGTCAGTGGTCGTAAGGCCGAGTATGACCTTTCTACGCCGTACTACGGCCTGCACGCCGGACTGGGCTATGTGTGGGAGCTGACCGAAAGTCTGACTCTGGATGTCTACGGCAAATACTTCTGGACCCATACCGAAGGCCAGTCCACCCATATCGTGGACGACCCCTGGTCGTTCGACGGCGTGGATTCGCAGCGCCTGCGTCTGGGAGCGCGGCTGGGCCATGAATTCTGCCGGCAGGTGACCGGCTATGCCGGGGCGGCCTGGGAACACGAGTTCAACGGCAAGGCCCGCGCCACCACCTACGGCCTTGAGGCCCCCGCACCCAGCCTGAAGGGCGACAGCGGTCTGCTGGAAGCCGGTCTGACCCTCACGCCCGTGGAAGGTTCCGGCCTGAGCCTGGACTTCGGCGTCCAGGGGCACACCGGCGTGCGGCAGGGCGTCAGCGGCACGGCCCTGGTACGTTATGAGTTCTAGGCCCGCGGACAAGATGTGAATGAGGGGGGAAGGGAAACCTTTTGGGAAAAAAGGTTCCCCCCTCAACCTCCCCCATCCTTTCCAAAAACTTTTATTGGAAAGGATGACGGGGCAGGGGACATTGTCGGCCTGCCGCAGGCTGCCGGTCTCCGCCGTTGTTCGTGCGGGAGAGGTTTGCGGCACGGGAAAGCGATGAAAGGCCGGGAACAGGAGCATTTCCTGCTCCCGGCCTTTTTGTTGCGGGCCTTGGGCTGTTGAGCGCCACGGCGCGACATAGGGAATCATCGGCCTTATGGATGGCTTTGATTTTTGGGCAGTAGCCGGGACCGCATCCGCAAGCCTTTGCGGGGAGCGCTTTGGGGGATGCCGGTGGCCAATGGTCTGCCTATCACATGACCCGTGCCCCATTTGCCCGGAGCAGCAAGATGTCAGCGGCCGTCCGGTCAGCGACGGGGACCGGCCATACCGGCCAGAGCAAAAGTTTTTTCGGGGTGGGGGAGAGCACGAGAGGGGGA
>ERZ1673752.312-NODE-312-length-87038-cov-15.554729_pt1 | contig 87038 bp, 89 predicted proteins | sample MGYA00580195_ERZ1673752 | MGnify/ENA primary metagenome ERZ1673752 (study PRJEB41218, sample SAMN15661744) | gut metagenome | host: Homo sapiens | place: Canada: London | collected 2015-08-20/2019-03-30 | study: EMG produced TPA metagenomics assembly of...
AAAATAGAATATCGGAGCCTCTCGTAGACGATTTCTCGTTTGTAGCAGAGGGAATTGCCAAAGCAGCGTCCGCATATTTTGAAGATCGGCCTTTTGCCTATTTCGGACACAGCATGGGAGCCTCCCTTGCCCACGAAGCAGCTCGAATCGCAGCGCTGGATAAATTGCATGGCCCTTCGCATCTGATAGTATCAAGCCGAGAAGCTCCTTCGAGCATCAGAGAGGCTCACGTCCACCTCTATGACGATGCTGAATTTAGGGAAGAATTGCTTCGCGTAGGCGGAGTATCTCCCGAGGTGCTCGAGATAGATGAACTCTGCGATATATTTTTGCCGATCATCCGGAATGACTACAAGCTGATAGAAGAGTACGTTCCTGCGGAAAACTATGAGATGGGCATCGACTGCCCTGTTACGGCTTTCTTAGGGAAGGACGATCCGGAAGCTCTGGAGAACGAAATGAAGGATTGGGCGAACGTTACGACAGGCCTCTTCAAGATAAGGCATTTCCAAGGAGGGCATTTTTACTTCATGGACGATGCTTCCCAAGTCGCCACTGCTCTAATCGAAACGCTGTATGACAGCAGACAATCCAACGTTTAAATCGCCGCACTAACCCTCGAAAGGCACGGCGATTTCCTCCTCGCAGGTGTAGCGCGCCACTCTTTCCGCATGGGTGACAACGACAAGCGCCAAGCCCTCGTCTCGTTTCAGCTGGTTCAACGTATCGAGGATGTCCTTTTGGGTGGTGGGGTCGAGAGCGGAAGTCGATTCGTCGCAAACAAGCACCTTGGGCTCATGGGCGAGAGCCCGGGCGATGGCAACGCGCTGGGCCTGTCCACCCGAAAGCGAGCGGGGGTACTGGCGTTTGATCTCGTCGGGCAAACGCACCAAGGCCAAAAGCTCCGAGACCCGCTTCCTCACCTCTTTCCTCGACCAGCGAGAATGCACCCGCCTGACAGCGCGAGAAAGCTGGGTGTCCACGCAAAGCGCAGGATTGAGGCTTGTCGCGGGATCCTGCGGCACCATCTGCACGGCGGCAAGCTCGGTTTGCGACCGATCCTTGAACGAGCGCGCGAGAACATGCATATCCCCATCGCCCAAATCGAGCGCCACAGAACCTCTTTCCGCAGGGCGCTCTCCCGTGATGGCCCTGACAATCGTACTCTTGCCCGACCCCGAAGGCCCGAAAAGGGAAAGCCCCCGGCCATGATTGATCGAAAACGCGGCATTCCTCGTTGCAACCTTGCCGTCGGGCGTCACGACATCGAAGCTTGATGCCGAAAACACAGGGACACCGGCGGATGGATCCATTTCATCACTGGGTCGCCGTTCAAGCCGCTGGGCGTCAACGAGCTTGCGGGCGTAATCGGTTTCAGGGTTGTTCATCAGCTCGGAATGTGAAACCGTTTCGAGAACGCGGCCCTCTTTGAGGACGGTGACAGATTCGGCGAACTTGCCGGCCACATCAAGGTCGTGGGTAATGGCGACGACGCTCATTCCCGATTCGGAGCAGATTCCCTTGATGGTGGCCACGACCTCATCGGCGGCGGCTCCGTCGAGGCCAGCGGTGGGCTCGTCGAGTATAAGCACGCGAGGTTTCGACGCGATGGCCTTGGCGATGGCCACACGTCGACGCTGCCCTCCGGAAAGCGAGCGCGGCCTCCGGTCGAGCAGCCCTTTGACACCCGAGAGGCCCACCCTGCCAAGCAAGCCGAGCGCGTCCTCGTCGTCCATCGGGACGGATTCTGACAGCAGCGCGCGCACCGTCATGTGGGGCGTGAGCGAGAGAGCGGGATCCTGCGACAGCCACGATACCGTTTCCGCCCGGTAGCGCCTCAGCGATAAGCCTTTGAGAGAAAGCACGTCCGCCCCGCCGACGAAGATAGTTCCGGCCTCGTGGACGAGGCCGCTGCGGATGCGTCCCATGAGCGCAAGGGCGAGCGTGGTTTTGCCCGACCCCGATTCCCCGACGAGGGCGCGGTTTTCTCCAGCCAAAATCTCTATCGACAGATCGTCGATAACGCGTTTGCCCTCGAGAGTTGCAATCGAAAGGCCCGCTATCTCGACAATCGCATCCGCTCCGTTCGTCACAGGTTGCTCCTTTTCCCTATTCGATCAAGCAGAAGATTGCCCGATATGGTGATGCAAGCAATCGCGATAGTGGGAGCAAGCGCAGCCCACGGATTCAAGCCGATGCCCGTGACACCTGTCTGTATCATGGTTCCCCAGTCGGAACCCGTTCCGAGGGGATCGAATCCGAGAAAAGCAGCCGTTGCAACGAGATAGACGGAGTTGATGAACCTCATGCCCACCGTGGTCGCCAAGGGAACCGCCAAGTTCGGAAGCACTTCGCGCACAGCCGTCTTCGCCGCCGAATCGCCGGAAAGACGCGCCGCCGCCACATAAGGCGATGCGGCCACGGGACGAACGAGCGAGCGCGTGTACCGGGCTATATAGGGTGCCGACACCGCCGTGGTCACCACGATCATCGTCCCCACTCCCGAACCAAGCCCGAACACAAGAACCATGACCACGAGTATCGAAGGAATGACCAACAGCAGATCAAGCAGGTACGACAACACGTGAGCAAACCTGCCCTTCGCACTCACGGCGAACCCGAGAGCCACGCCCACGGCAGCGGCGACGGCGGTGGAAACAGCGGCGACGACGATAAGGTGCGCGCCGCCATGCATGAGGCGCGCCAAAACATCGCGACCAAGCCCGTCGGTGCCCAAAGGATGCTCGACGCTCGAAGGCATGAACGCGGCCCCCACGGTACTTGTCCCGTCTGCCGGGGAAAGCGATCCGGCGAGCGCAAGAGCGAGAAAAGCGACGAAGAAGACGAGAAGCACAAGATCGGGCCAAGAGAGCAGCTTCTCGCTAACGCTATGCTTCGATCTCACGGGACCGCCTCCTTCCCAACCCGTCGGCAATCCAGAAAGCCGCAAGCGACACCGCTATGACAACCGCCGAGCAAGCCATGAGCAAATCGGGCTCGCGGTTGAGCACGGCGTTGACAAGAAGCGTGCCCAAGCCGGGAAAGCTGAAAAGGGATTCAATGATGACCGTGCCGCCAATAAGATAAGGTACGACCGAAGCCGCCGACTGCGCAACGGGGGCGACGATTCCGGGCAAGAGGTTTTTGACGATCACCCTTCTTTCCGGCAGACCAGAAAGTCGAGCCGATTCGACATGAAGCGTTTGGTTCTCCCGCTCGACCACGGCGCGCACCGGACGCACAAGAGTGCAAGCCCCGATGAGGGATATGGCGACGATGGGGAGCACCATGATGATGGGCTTGTCGAACATCGAGCCACTCCCAACGGGAAGAAGCGATACGGCGGGAAACCACCCGAGCTGCGTCGCGAACACCAAGATGAGAAAGAATCCGACAACGAACTCGGGTGTTCCCACAACAGCAAGCGCAAGCGTACTCACAATCTTGTCTGCCGCCTTGCCGCCATGAAGACCCGCGAAAATGCCACCAGCCGTGCCGACCACAATCACCAAAACAAGCGAGATCGCAAAAATCACTCCAGTTCGCGCAAGAGGGCCGACCATAGCGTCGGCTACGGGTAATCCCGACGCAAGAACGGTTCCAAAGTCGCCCTGCAGCGCATGAGTGCACCAGAGAACGAAACGATAGAGTACCGGCTTGTTGAGGCCGTATTGCTGCGTAAGTTCGGCCACGCGCTCGGGAGTCGCCTGTAATCCGAGACGCTGCGTGGCGGCATCGCCGGGCAGCGTCTCAAGGGCGAGGAACACGAGCAGGCATGTGAAGATCAGCGAAATCGCGAAGAGGAAAATACGGGAGAGTATCCGCAGTGCGCGGTGCTCTCCCGTGCGGTTGGCGTTCGGTGACATGCCCTTCGTCCGATTCGCTAAGCGGAGAGGGTTGCCTTGGCGAACAGGGGCACCGAGAGCGTGATGTCTATGCCGTCAAGGCCGTCCACCTGCCCACTCAGATCGGCGCAGTATCCCCAAACGATATCGCCGCCCTCGGCCCAGAGACGCTCCTGTGCTTGGTTGAGGAGTTCCGCCCGGTCGGCCTCATCCACTGCCGAGGTTGCTTGGGCCAAGAGGGAATCGTACTCGTCATCCTTCCACTGGCTGAAGTTGTACGGCGAGCTGCCACCGGTGTACATGACGGCCGAAGCGATATACGGGCGATTGATGAGATAGGTTGCGAAAATCTGCGCTCCGTAGATGTTGTTCATGTCGGAGAACAGCGTTGTCGGATCGATCTTCTTCACCGATACCGTGATGCCCGCCTTCTCCAGCTGGGCTTTGAGCATCTCCGCAGAATCGTTGACGCCGGTGGTGGTTTCGGCGGTCGTGATCTCGAGCTCGGTCACGCCCTTTTCTTCGAGCACCTTCTTGGCGGTGTCGAAGTCGTAAGCACGCTGTTCGAGGGAATCATTGTAGCCCGGCATACCCTGGCCAAGCACATCATTGCCAACCACACCCGCAGAGCGGAAGACGGTGTCGTTCATGGTCTGGCGGTCGACGATAAGCTTGAGGGCCTCGCGTACCTCGGGATCATCGAAAGGCGCGGCGGACGCGTTGAGGCAGAAGCGGAAAGAACTCGAATTCTCGATGCCGCCGTTCAAAACGTTGAAGCCGGACTGGCCTTCGAGCGTGGCCGCGTTCGTCGTCGAGATTTGGTGGGCGAAGTCGACCTCGCCGCTGGTGAGCGCCGTGTACCTCGTCTCGGGATCGGTGATGGGGACGATCTCAACCGTGTCGATGGCCGGAGCGCCTCCCCAGTAATCGGCGTTCTTCTCAAGCACGGCTCCAGTGTCGGGAGAGAAGGAAACGAGCTTGAAGGGCCCGCTGCCGATGTCGCCAGAGAAATCGTCGCCGGCGCTGCCCGCCGGGAACACGAAGGTGACGGCGGAAACGACCTCGTCCCAGAAGGTGGCTTGCGGCGAGAGAAGCTGGAGCGTGAACGTGCGCTCGTCCACAACCGAGCTGCCCTCCCAATCGACGTTCGCGTAGAACGACGAGTACATGGGCGAGGTGCCGGCGTACTGGAGGCTGTAGAGCGCATCTTCAGCCGTGACGGTCTCGCCGTCATGATACTTCACACCGTCCTTAAGGGTGACGGTCCAAGCGCTCGCATCCTCGTTGGGTTCGATGCTTTCGGCAAGCGAGTTCTCCACCACGCCGTTGTGCAGGAGGATGAGCGAGTCGTACACGTTGAGCGCAATCGCCAACGGAAGAAGCGTGCTGAAGGTGGCTGGATCCAACGTGTCCGTCGAGCTGCCCATCATGGCAACCCGCAACGTCTTGGGCGTCTCATCCGACTGAGAAGCGCCCTCGCCGGAATCACTGGTGCCCGACGAGCAGCCAGCAAGCAGCGACCCCGTGCCCATGGCGATGGCGAAGCCTCCCATCAGCTTCACGCAGTCACGGCGAGAAAGAACCCCTTTCCCCAGCATTGTTTCATCTTGTGACATATCCGCTCCAATCATTTTTCATTTCATTCTGCACGTCAGCATCTATTCCCTTACATTTAGATAGACACTGTCCAATTAAGGCAAAGACATTATAAGGATAAAAGGTTCCTATGTCTAACTTTTTTGTTGGTGGCTTTCGATTGAAACCTGCACAACCGTTCTTTTAAAGCCGTGTTTTACAAACCAGTTTTAGTTTGATTAACAGAAAAACTGGTTTGATACCTGGCTCGGCAATATGTCGTAAGCGGGTAGTAGAGGAGTGTATTTGAAGCGACGAAGGGGGTCTCCTGATATCCTCAGAATCAAATCGGTCTCTCCAGCCCACTAGCTTCCTGCACGCGCTTTTTTGCTTGCAGGTGGCAAAGATTTTTTAGCCATGTGGTTAGAAAGGCACGCTTTGCAAATAGCTTGCGATTGCGCCCCCTTCTTTTTCTGATGGAGACAGTGAAAAGCATGTATCCCGGGAGCAATTCGGTTTGAGAGCAAAACAACGCAGGTGCCAAAAGGAGGTTGGCTTGAGGGAGTTCGACCTTGAAGATTAAATCCCCCAGGGCTTATTGCGCTGGCAGCGCCAACCGAGGTAGGTGCCCAGCCGTGAAGGAGGATGCCATTACTCAAAAAGTAACGGAGTGTTGCTATCGACTAAGAGACCGCCTCTTCAAGAAGACGATGGGGAAAGCTTATGGCACTCCAGCGTCAATCGAACACGATAGCAGCGGGTCAGAAAGAGAGACAGCACCATTTTCTCTGCTTTCTGCGAAGTACGTCTTGAAGCTCGGCATTTCAAAAAGCGAGTTCTGCAGACGTACTTTGCTGTCGGAGAAAACTTACGAGCGAATCAAATATGGTCAACTTGCAGATCGTCCTAAACCAGAAACAGTGATGCAATTTTGCGTAGGCCTCGGACTCTCTTTGGAAGAATCCGAGAATCTTTTCAATGCGGCGGGTTATTACCTTGGAGGGTGTAAGCTTCATGAGGCATACAGAGAGTTGCTGTCCATGAACGACAGCCTAACCATCTACGAGTGCAACGATGTTTTGCGTCATTTGGAGTTGCCTTTATTGGCAAGATGGATAGAGATTTCTTAGAAAGAGCACGCCCCATACCCCATAATGAAAAGAATTACAACGCAGAAGGCGTGCATGCGCAATTTGACTTTGTGCTTGGGTCGGGCTACGACGGTGAGGTAAAGGGCGCTTCTCCTGAGTATGGTATCGAGGTGACCCGAGATAGCGTGCGTGTGAGTGATCACATGCGCAAAGCGGATATGGCATTTTCGTCTCAGGGACGAACGACCTTTGAGCTTGCGAGCATGGGAGTGCCCACCATAGTGATGGCTCAGAATGAGCGGGAGCAGCTGCACCGATTCGCGCAGATGGACAACGGTTTTATCAACCTGGGTCTGGGATCCGAGGTTTCCGACGAAGATATTCTTTCAACGTTTGAGTGGCTTGCCGGAGCCGTATCTATCCGCAAGGAGATGCGCAAGCTCATGTTGGACAACGATCTCAAGTCTGGGATCAACAAGGTAAAGAGGATAATCCTAGGAGAGACGCTATGAGCAAGCTTGTGGACAGGATCAAAAGTGGCGAATTCACGCTCATCGCCGAGATAGGCGTGAACTACTATGATACTGCGGTGCAGCGTGGTATCTCGAACATGGATGCGACCAAGCTTATGTGTCGCGAGGCGGCCGATGCTGGCATCCACGCTGTGAAGTTCCAGACATATAAGGCCGAGACCTTGGCTGCTGCTGAGTCCCCCTCGTATTGGGACACGAGGGAGGAGCCCATCACCAGCCAACGCGAGTTATTCAAGAAGTTCGATTCCTTTGGGGAGACCGAGTATCGCGAGATTGCGGAGTACTGCGAAAAGATTGGCATTGACTTTTGCTCCACCGCCTTTGACTTTTGCTCCACCGCCTTTGACTTTGCGAGTGCCGACTATCTCGAGTTCATGATGGACGTTTACAAGGTATCTTCGAGCGATCTGACTAATCACCCCTTTATCGAGTACCAGGCGAAGAAGGGAAAGCAGATGATTGTGTCTGTGGGGGCTGCCGAGCTCGATGAGATGCGGGCGGCAGTAGAGGTCATCAGGCGCGTGAATGACCAGCCACTTGTGCTATGCCATTGTGTGTTGGAATATCCCACGCCCTACCCGGATGCAAAGCTTGCGGCGCATCACCTCGCTTAGTAAGGAATTCCCTGATCTCATAATTGGATACTCCGACCATTGCGGGCCGGACATATGTGCAGACGTGATCAAAAGCGCTTATGCGTTGGGAGCACATGTGGTCGAAAAGCACTTCACGCTGGATAAGACATTGCCCGGTAAACAATCATTATCATGCCATGGATCCAGATGATGCGAGGAAGACAATCGAGGGCGTGGCATTTGTTGAGACACTGCTAGGAAGTCCCGAGCTGGGATTCTCCGAAACTGAAGCAGCGGCGAGATTGAATGCAAGACGCTCGATCGTGTCGGCGGTGAATATTCCAGCCGGAGCCGTGATCACACGCGAGATGCTGACCTTCAAGCGGCCTGGCACTGGCATATCTCCGCAGGATATCGATAAAGCAATCGGTCGGATGGCGGGTGTAAATATCCCCGAGGATACGACGATTGATGAGAGCATGCTGAAATGAGTGCACTGTCTACTTCTTGCGTAGCTAACATTGTCAGGGCTTTTCCTGAATCGAAATCACTTACGAATTCTGCTGAAGAGCATGATGCGAGCACGGTTAAAACGACCATAATCGCAATGGTGACGCTGCCGATGCAGGCTCCACGCACTCTCTCGCTCTTTGTTTAGCCTGATATGAACTCCTACATGAACCTGAACGCAGCGCGAATAAGGAATCTCGTGAAGGCTCCCGTTGCCTTAATCAGTATCTTCATAGTCGAATCCTTCCATCCAGCTTTCTTCTTCGCTGATCTGGCTATTCCCAATGACCGCCTACGACCTTTGTCTCGTAATGCCCCTCTGCAGGATGATTGGTGGTGTTGTACCCGGAAACGGTTTGCCGCACTTCGCTGTGGTGACCGGAACCCTCGCCAGCCATCATGTGTGCCTTTGCGTGCGTTGACGTGTTGCCGGTGATGTCATGTCCGCAGACATTGCAGATCGAGACTTCCCTGGCGGAGTAGATCGGCACTTGTTCCGTCCAAGCCGCTCGATCCTCAACCCAAACCTGTTGCGTATCCTCCACCCAGTGCTTAGAGGGTGCAGAGTCAGAGGGGCTTCCGCTGCTTGCCGAGGCAGGGGCGTTAGAGTCGCTGTCTGTCAGCCGTTGAATGTCCTGTCGAGGGACTTGGCTTTGGCCGGCCGCAGTTGACGCAGTCTCGGGGTTGGCGGAGGCTGCCTCGGAGCTTTCGACGTTCTTCTGCTCCAGCACATCTGCTTCGACTTCGCCATCGAGATTGACATCTGCAACAATTTCCTCCGCTATCTGTTCGCTGAGAACTGCATCCGTAAGCTCGATCCCGTCATCGCTTTCCGTCGAGCAGCTCACTGCAGCTAGCATGACTGCGATGAGCGCTGTCAGCACTATCGCGGCGAGAATGGCCGTCCTTTTCTTCTGGGTCGTGGTCATGGTCTTCATGTATGTACTCCTAAATCTCCTCGTGGTCGGTTGCTTCGTAGAATTCGGATAACCAGCCCTCTTCGTCTTCTTCCGTGTTTGGCATGTTTGGCGCTATGCGCTCACGAAGCTCGTCAATGGCTCGTGTGCTGAAGCCGCACATCCGGGCGATGGTGTTCGCATCGGCGGCATGCTCGGGGAAGGCCGCACAGAGGGCATCGAAGAGCAGGACGACTCTTGTCGCTATGCTCTTTCCTGCAGACATGGGCAGCCAGAGCTCGCACATCTGCTCGAAGCGAACCATGTCGGCAAGCTCTCCCGCAATGCGCATGAGCGTGGTCTGTCCGTCGATTACGACCGACTCGACCCCTGGAAGCTCTCTCGCCTCGGCGAGCAGGAACTTCCATCCGCGTTTTCGCCTGGCTATCGGCGTCTCTCCTTCATCTGCCGCCTTAGCGTAAGCCTCGGCCACTTCGTATTGGTGGGCCACGAGCCAAAGCCCGGTGTTTCCAAGCTCGTCCACGCGCACCTCGAAGTTGGTGAGCATGTTCGCTCCATCGAATGGCTCTGGCTTGGTGAAGGAGGCGGTATCGAACACATCGAGCCGGTTGCTCTCGTATCTCACCTGTATTCTCATCGTTCGTTCCTCTCCGTTGCCGTCCTCTGATGGCGTTCGATCCGTCGTGCTTGCTCTGTCTGCTCTTCGATGGAGTTGCGCTCGTGCTGCGCAGGGCGCGTATCGATGCGACTCTGGGCGGACTCAGCCCTTCGCGTCTCGATGCGTTCGGGTAGGAGGTTGCGCGTGGCCATGTAATCCCTTGCGAACTCAAGCTCGGCGATTCGCGCCTCTAATGCGTTGCGCTGCCTGCCCGCGCTCGTCTCAGTGCGTCTTTGAAGCGCGGCTAGCCGTGCGTCGCAATCACGTAGTGTTGAGACGTTGTGGTAGGCGCATGCGCGAAGCGCCCGTGATAGATCGCTCAAGTCTTCGAGGTCGTTCACGAGGATGGCGTTGCGGGCATTGCGAAGCAGCTCGCGTGATGACTTTGCATCGGGGTGGTACGACCCTGCCCGTGCGAGTTGGCGCTGTATGGTCTCCTTTGAGAACAGAAGTCCTAGCCTTTCGCCCGACACGCGCCTTGCGGGGGCATCCGACAAAGAGAAGACCCAGTCGTCGCGTCGGGCGTTGCGTGAGTTGCCCGCGATGTCCACGCCGAGCATCCTGAGCAACTGCGCGAACTCATCCACGTTTCGGGCGAGCGACTTGGCGACCGACACGCGGTTGCGGATGTCTGCCACCCAGGAGTAGGAACCTGCCTCGGCAAGCCCCCGCTCGACCCTCCCGATGTGGACCTGCTGCATGGTCTTAGGGCGCGCTTCTCTCCCGCGCTCTTTGACGGCAAGCCGTTCCAATCCCTCGGCTGGCTCAGGCACTTCGGAGAAGAAGAGCAGCTCACGTTCTTTCGCCATCTTCTGAAGGCTGCGGTTGAGCTCTTTGGGGTCGTCGTGGTGCATGCGCTTACCGGTTTCAAGGTTCGTGTTGTTCACGACGATGTGCGCATGGGGGATGCGCGATGCGTTGTCATCGTGGTAGACGATCGCGACCTGGAAGTCGGCGAAGTGCTCTAGCGCCCATGCCTTCGCGAGCTCGCGCAGCGCTTCGAGGTCGATGCCATCCTCCGGGTCGGGCGATATGATGAAGTGCTTGTAGGTACGCGCCCGCATGGCGCCGAAGGGCGTGTCGTTGCCGAATGCCCTTCTGGTCGCATCCATCTCGTCCGCCCAGCGGATGTCCTTGTCCTCGTCGCCGTAGCCGTCGCGCTCGTCAACGGACAGGTTGAAGAAGTCCTTCGCCAGGGCGCGGTCCCTCTTCTCGAGGTACCTTTGTATGGCCTGGCAGTTCGTGTGGGCTGCTATCTGCTTCAGGTAGGGCATTCGGTCACCCGCCTATGAGAGTCAGCGTCTCAAGGCGCTCGAGCTCCTTGAGGACGGCTGCGCGCCCGCTCTCCGTGGCATCGAGCTTATCGTTCGCCCGCTTGATCTGCTCGGCGAAAAGCTCCTCGTCTATCTTGCCTCGCCTCAAGTGAAGCGCGATCGTGTTCATGGCTCGCACTGCCTGGTTGTAGTGGCGACCCCACCTCACGAGCTCGCTGTAGATTCGCCCGAAGGTCTTGGTGTCGAGCGATATGAGTTTCTCTCCTGTCGCGAGTCCGTCTCCGTCAACGGGAATCCGGATGAGGTGCCGGATGTAGTCCGATTGGTTGAGCTCGAAGCTCTCCGCGTGGCTGCGAAGCGCCTCGAAGTCGCTCTCGGTCAGGCGGCAGCTTATGAGCTTGGTCGTGTTCGGCATGGGTGTTGCTCCTGGGTATGGCCGGGTGCTTTGCAGGGGCGCGGGGCATCCCCCGCAAGGCTTGAAGCTGGAGCCGTCGGGTTCGCCGAGAGCCAGCTTCGAGCCGTTGCTGCCCGAGGATGCCTTCGTCGCGAAGCGAGTCCGCGTCGGCAGACGGGTTCTCGGGCACAAGTACCGTTTCTAATACGGCGTAAAACGCCGTATTACGAAATGGGATACTTGCTACTAAGCGTGTCTAAGGCGACTCGCGGTTTTCTTCGGGGCTTTGGATGCGGGTTTCGGAAGGTGGTCGCTTAGACAGCGTAGGATCGCAGACGCTCTCAGGTCCGGCTCTTGCGTCCCTTCAGGCGGGTTTTCCAGATAGCTCTTGAGCGATCCCAGCGCCATCCGAAGGCGGGTGTCGGTGTGCGGATGGATCGTCTCTCGGAGAAGAATTGCGAGCTCACGCTCCCGCTCAAGCTCTTCGGCCTTCGCGCTGTCGGTTGCAAGGGCGTCTTCGACGTACTTCGAGACAGATGCCTTGCTCGTGGCGTCTTCGGGAAGCCCATCGTAGAGCTCAACTTGCCACTCTTCGGAAAGTGCGGCGATCGTCTCGATGCTTGATGCTGAAAGGAGGCTTGCGTCCGCTTTCGCGCGCCAGGCGGGAATCAGTCTCGTTTCTACGAGTTCCGCCAGGGCCTCTTGGCGCTTGATGGTCTTTCCGCTCACCTTGCGACCCGTCTGCTCCTGGAGTATGGCGGCCTTCACGTCCTCGGTGCGCACGCCCGTGAGCGTGTCGTCCTCGGCGCGCCTGCGCTCAACCTCGACTCCAAGCGCTCGCGTTGCTGCGGCGCGCTCGGTCAGCGTGAGGCTGCGCGTGAAGTAGTTGGCGGCATGGAGCAGCGTGACCGACTCTTCGTCGGTGACGCCCTCGATCACGCGGCATGGCAGCTTCTCGAATGCGGGGTCGGTCGCGGCAAGGAGGGTGTATGCCGCTTTTCGCCTGTGGCCCGATACCATCTGGTAGGCTCCGCTTTCCAACTTGCGCACGAGCGGCAAGTCCGTGAGCCCCTGCTTTCGGATGGATTCCGTCAGCCTTGCGATGGCGGTTTCGTCCATCGAGTAGACGGAGTTTCCCGGGTGGTCTTCGATAGCGGCCAGGTCTATCTCGAATACGGGGTAGCTCTTGCGCGTGCGCGATGCATCGTCCAAAAGCCCCGATATGGTGAATCCCTTCGCTATGTCTTTAGCCGAGGACATGGCGCACCTCCTCGGCAAGAGCGGCGTAATCACGCGCAGGGCGGCTCTTAGGCTTGAAGCTGACGACTGGCTTCCAGACCCACGTGCCCTCGCAGACCTTGGACGACGAATGGACCACGGTCTGGAACTGGTTCTCGGGGAAGTACCCGTCGAGCACCTCGGTTCCTATCTGGTCGTTGATGGTCTTCTGCCCCGGGACGCACGTGCGAAGGATCCTCCACTTCGGCATGGGGAGACGCATGGCGGACGTGATGGAGCTCATGGCGTTCACGGAAAGGGCGGTGCCGCGCATCACGGACGAGTCCAGCTTCACGGGGATGATGACGAGCCCGTTATCTGCCGCTGCGATGTAGGCGTTGAAGGCGAGCCGCTTCATGACCGGAGAGCAGTCGATGATGGCGACGTCGAAGTCGCCCGCCGCATCCTCGAGCGCGAACTTCAAGGTCTGCTCGTGGAGCAAAAGCTCGTTCTGGTCTATGAGGTCGATGATGGAGGGGATGACGTGTATGCCGCTCTCTTCGTCCGTGAACACGGAGTCCGCGACTGTCGCCTTCCCGTAGAGAAGCCCGATCGTCCCCCTGCCCGTCTCCTGCGCCTTGTCGTAGAGCCCGAAGAAGTCGGTGGCGGATGCCTGCGGGTCGAGGTCAACGAGCAGCACCCGCGAACCCTGAGACGCATACACGTGCGCTAGGTTCACTGCGGTCGTGGTCTTGCCCACGCCGCCCTTGTAGTTGCTGATGGCTATGGTTCTCATTGCGCATCCTTTGCTTGGGGCATGCTTGCCTGAAAGTGTGGAAGCGACTCGCATGCCGTATTTGTAATACATCTCCATTATACACCATAAGTTCACAATAATGTGAACTTTTCGGATTGAAATGAGCCTCCCCAGTTAGCCCAGGGAGGCTCCGCGCCGTATGCGACCGGAAGGTCGCTATGCGGTCGCACAGGCCAATTCGGGTTCCAACGCGGGCTCGGGCTCGCACTCGGCCGGAGCGCATGAAGCGCAGCCCATTGCGTTTATGGTGTGCTTTATGAGGGCGCGGTCGGCACCCAGCACCAGAAGCGATATGTTGTCGAAGCGAATCGGGCGGTCGCGATAGCCCGTCCCCTCGCTTCTGAACCATTGTATGGCGGCCTTCTCGCGCCTCTCGCGCGTGCGCTCGGTTATGCTATCGCTCGGGAAGCCCTCGTTGGTATCGCGGCGTGCGTTCACGTCGATGAACACGAGCGCGTCTCCATCCTCGGCCACGATGTCAATCTGCCCGCCGTCCTGGAGCTTGTAGGCTGTGCTTACGATATCGTATCCGCGATGTCCCACGAAGCGCTCTGCTGCTCGCAGTGCCCTGTCCTTCAGATTGCTCATTTTACGACCTCCTCTTATCTTGCGTCCTCCTTTGGACGCGCCTTGCGATGCGCGAGGCGCACGGGTTCCCACATCCGCGCAAGGGAGGAAGGCGAAGCCCGACTGCCTTGGAGGTCGGCGCTCTTTTCGTCAAAGTTTCTTGAGGGCTTGTATGAGGCTTCGCTCCCAAGAAAGTTTTAGGAAAAGATCGCGGCCCTTGCGCAGATGCGGGGTCCTGTGCGGCACTGTGCTTCCAAGGAGCGGAAAGAGAGGGGGTAGCCGATTCAGGGGTGTGAACGGGCAGATCGAGGGCATTACGGCTCGAGCAGACACCGTCTGTGAATGTGGATTTACGAAACTGTGAACAATGCGCGATAATAGGAACAGACAGAAAAAACGAGGCGAAAGGATGCGGTCGTGGGCACGGGCGAGCGGATACGCAAGGCAAGGAACACGGCGGGGATGACCCAGCAACAGCTCGCCGATGCCATAGGCAAGACGAAGAGCGCCATCGCGAACTACGAGAAGGGTGACCGCACGCCTGACAAGGCAACGATCGCAGACATCGCAGCCGCGCTTGGAATCTTGCCGGAATCGCTCAAGAATCGCGAGCTCGAAACGGTCGCCGATGCGCTGGATGCGCTCCTCATGATGGAGGAGGCGGGCTTCGGTATAGAGCCTGTGGAGACGAAGAACGGCATCGTCATCGCCATGGACCCGAACGCGCCGCATGCGCCGAAGATGGTCATGGCGTTGGAGAAGTGGAACGAGCAGCGCAAGGCCCTCAGGGGCGGCGACATATCGCAGGTCGAGTACGCCCTCTGGCGCGGTGATTTCGGCGGCATGGACGAGGATGAGGCAGGTGAGAGACAGTGAACTTGGGACATGAGGACGAATACACTGAGTTCAAGAAGTCCACTTCCGAGCTGAAGGAAGGCATGGAGTCGATCGCCTCGATCCTGAACAAGCACGGCGAGGGCACGCTGTATTTCGGCGTAGGCCCCGATGGCGAAGTTCGCGGGCAGGACGTGTCGGAAACCACCCTGCGCAAGATCAGCCAGGCGATCGGCAATTCGATAGATCCGGCCATCTACCCGATAGTCGCCCACGAGAAGACGCCTGATGGCAAGGATTACGTGAAGGTGGCCTTTTCCGGCAACGACGGCCCCTACGCCTGCAACGGCAAGTTTCGCATGCGAGTTGCCGACGAGGATGTGCTCATGTCTCCCCGCGAACTGCGGCTGAGCTTCAGAGATTCCGAGAGCAGGCTGAATCCCTGGGACAGCCGCGTCTCAGCGAAGACGACTAAAGACGTTGACAAACCCACGCTCCAGCGTTTCGTCGAGCGCGGTCGCGAGAAGGGGCGCATCAGGTTCGAGTATGCAGGCGTGAAAGACGCGCTGAGCAGGCTCGGACTGATGGAGGGCGATCATCTTCTCAATGCCGGGGCGGCGCTTTTCTGCCCGTCTCCGATTGACGACCTCAAGATGGGGGTCTTCGCCTCGCATGCCAGGACCGAGATAATCGGCCTCCAGCATGAGAGCGGAACGCTATTTGAACTGGTTAGAAGCGCCGAGATGTTCGTCATCTCCAATACCCGCAGCCGCGTGGACACTTCTGGACCAGGGGCGAGCGACGTCTATCCTGAGATACCGACGAAGGCGCTGCATGAGGCTTTGATGAACGCCTACGCCCATCGCGATTGGGAGTATGGCGGCGCTGTCATGGTTGAGCTATTCAACGATGCGGTAGAGATCATAAGCCCCGGCTGGTTCATAGAGGGGCAAGACCCCGAAGCGCACCTGTCCGGAAAGGACGCCTCGTCCGTCTCTCGGAACAAGCTTCTCACCCAGACGCTTTACAAATCTGGTGACATCGAGTCGCAGGGAACTGGAATCAAGCGCATCAAGGACGAGTGCGATGAGGCGGGCATCAAGGTGGAATACGTCGAGGTTCCCAGCGGGACAAAGCTCATCTTTCACCGGAATGACGCCTTCGGGCAAAGTCTGGTGATAGATACCCCGACAGGCGACAAAGGCGATGTCGTAGTAAATGACGGGGTAAATGTCGTAGTAAATGACGAGGTAAAGAAGCCCCTATCGCTTACTGTTCGTCAGAAGCAGGTGCTCGACATCATCATGCGAGACCCCTCGGTTACTGCATCCGGCATCGCCGAAGAATGCGGCATCACGGAGCGCTCTGCTCAGAGGAACATTCGGAAGCTGAGAGAGTCTGGGATGATTTCGAGAGAGGGGTCTGATAAGACGGGCGTCTGGCGAGTTCATATTTAGCCGAACGATCCACTGGGACAAATTGCCCCAGTGGACATGAGGCTGTCTCATGCATAGCTCGCCACCATCTCCGAAGCCTGCGTCTCGTCGGTGCAGATGGGCAGGTACTCCGCGCATTCGAGCAGCATCGGGCAATCCTTGCAGGGCTCGAACATCGAGTAGCGGGACATGTCGCCGTCAAACCCGCCGAACGCCATCCAGGCATCGAAGGCGGTCTCTCCGAAAAGCGTGGGCTCGTAGGCGTAGTGCGGAAGGTAGTTCTCGTTGGAGTAGAGGATGCCGTCATCTTCGACCCAGCGCCCGAACGTGCGCACGCGCCCGTCCTTCGCCATGAGCAGGAAGCGCGACCCCTGCGTCGAGCTCTCGATCACGCGCATCGCATGCTTGTCGGAGAGGAAATCTGCGCACATCCTCTTCAGAGGAACGAGCACCGATCTCGCGAAAGCCATGCTGTCGGAGGTGCTGTCGTCTGTTTCGAGGCCGGAGAGCGTGCCGTTGTGCATGAACCCGACATCTGCGCTGATGTGCGTCTGGCGCATGCGCTCGTAGCTGTCCTTCACGGCGAAGGGGTGGCAGCACCCGGGCTTGACCGCGCCGTGCGTGGCGATGCGGAAGTGAAGCGCCATCGGAGTTGCGGCAACGTCGAGCTTCGACGTGACCTCATCGAGCGCTCGGTCGAAGGCGTCCCACGACATGAATCCCTTCTGGATGCGTACGTTGCTGCCGTCCGCCCACATGATGCCTGCGCCATGCGGGTTGTTCTCCCAGCAGGTTCGAAGCGTATCCTTGCTGGGGAGGCTTGCGCCTTTCGGCTTGTAGACTATGATGCACATTTCTATTCTCCTTCCATGCAGATGAGCTCGCGCTCGATCAGGTAGTCGTGAAGTTCGGCGGTATCGGTCGGGCACATCCCCATGACCGCATCGCAGAGCTCGTACCAGCCAAGGCGATCCATCTGGCTTGGATTGGACGCCTTGACCAGGTGGCAAAGCCCGCTTACGAACTGGAGCGTCGCGAGTATCGTGTCGGCCTTGAGCGTGCCGCGGAACATCCGGAACTCGATGGTGTGCTCGTTGGCGATGTTCACCGCGTGGTAGCGGTCGCCCTTCGCGTACCGGCTCACCGACTTCGCCTTCATCATCCAGCCGCCGTCGGACTTGGGCGCGTTGCAGCGCGGGGCCCAGCGGTTGATCTGCTCGCGCTTCCTGCGGGAGAAGTAGATGATGGGCTCGAAGAGCCGATCGACCGTCTCGATGAGCTTGAGCTCGGTGAGCTCTTGCGCCATCCCGGTCTTGCCGAAGAAGTCGCGACTCACATGGACGTGCAGCCCGCAGGTCGAGGTGTCGTGGCTTTGCATCCCCTCTGCGAGCGCTGCCTCGCAGATGTCGCGCCACATCTTCTTTCCCGCATCCGACATCATGTACTCGGGGCTCATGGGATGCGTCACGAGCTCACAGCCCTCGTCGAGGCTTCCGTCGTGCTTGAAGTAGAGGAAGTCGCGCCCGTACATCGACCCTATGCGCGTCGCCGCTGCCTCCGCATCGCCCAGATCCATCTCGAGCTCCACGCCCAGGTAGAGGCCGGTCGGCTCCGAATCGGGCGCGTCGCGGAATATCGGTGCGGGCTTGAAGTAGTAGGACTGGATGGACTGCCCGTTGTCGTAGGAGGAGCAGGACCAGCAGTAGCGCCCGCTCTCGGTCTGGCGCGTGTCGCTCGTGCGGAACAGCTGCCCGCAGCAGTCGCATCGCGAGAAGCTAGGGAGGCACTCGTCGCAGACGGCGCGTCCGTTGTGCGCGGTCGCTGGCGGATGGAGCTCGGTCTCGTGGAGCTGGCCGCAGAAGCCGCATGTGTAGGTGAGTTCGTCGGCGCAGCTTCGGCAGAGGACGTGCGGCTCGGAGGTGGTGAGCATCTCCTCGGTGAGGTGGTAGCTGTCGCAATGATCGCATTGGGCGTATCTCGTTTCGGCGCAGCTCGGGCAGACGTCTTGGATCGGAGAGCTCGCGGGCTCGAAGATGGTCTCGCAATGCCTGCAGAAGCTCAGCAGAGCCTCGCTCTGGGGAGGGTTGGCTCGCCTCGCTCTGGTTCTCGTGGCAGTTCTTGGCATTTGGATCGCCCCTTTCTTTTGCGTGCCTTGCACGCCCGGGAGCGCAGGTGACGTGCGGACGCGGCAAGGGAGGAAGCGAAACCCGGCAGGGCTGGAGTTTTTCTCCGGTCTCGCGAAAGAGGTATCACCGAGAAAAAGTTTTCGCGGCCCTTGCGCGGATGCGCGTGCGCCTGCGAGCATGCGGGTTGCTAGGTGCGCTGAAAGGGCGGTCAGGCAAGACAGAGCCTGCGAATGAAGAGCAGGAACGAATCCGCCCTAGAGCGCTCGTGCACTGATTCTGCCCATGCATTGCGCGTCATCCGAAGTCTGGGAATTTCCACCCGGCCCGAAAAAAACCACAGTCTGTTCGATTGACGGATTCTCCCAATGGGTCCATTATTAGAAACCTTACAATAGAACAGATGTTCCCATACTGAGGAGGTGCCCCGTTGCGCGAGCGTGTCATAATGCATATCGACATGAACGCCTTCTACGCGTCTGTGGCCCAGCACCTCGACCCAAAGATAAGGAACAAGCCGGTGGCCGTGGCCGGGGACCCGGAGCGCCGCAACGGCATCATCCTCGCGAAGTCGCGGGAGGCCAAGGCATGCGGGGTGAAGACCGCAGAGGCGATATGGCAGGCCAGGCAGAAGTGCCCGGATCTCATCATGGTCCCTCCCGATTACTCCGCATACAAGCGCTATTCAACGCTGGCGCGCATGATTTACTACGAGTACACGAACCAGGTGGAGCCGTTCGGGCTCGACGAGTCCTGGATAGATGTGACGGGGTCGCTCTCGCTGTTCGGGGGCAGCCCCATGCTCATAGCCCGCGAGATCTCGGAGCGCGTGAAGGGCGAGCTGGGCCTCGCGGTGTCGGTCGGCGTCTCCTGGAACAAGGTGTTCGCGAAGCTCGGGAGCGACACCGACCCCGGTGACGGCATTATCGCGATCACGAGGGACAACTTCAAGGAAGTCGCATGGCCGATGCCCGCGTCCGAGATGGTGTACGTGGGGCCTGCGACTGCCCGCAAGCTTAGATCGGCAGGATACGAGACGATTGGGGACCTGGCGCATGCCGGGGACTACTTCCTCGACAAGAGGTTCGGCAAGATAGGCAGGATGCTGCGCTCGTTCGCGCGCGGAGAGGACCCGAGTCCCGTGAGGGTCATGGATCCGGCCAAGGCTGACGTTGACTACGTGGTGAAGGGCATCGGAAACGGGCTCACGGCACCGCATGACCTCGTTTGCGAGGCCGACGTGGAGGCGCTCGTGTGGCTCCTGGCGGAGTCGGTCTCCCAGCGCCTGAGGGAGTCGCATCTCAGGTGCAGGGCCATATCCATAGGAGTAAGACGCGCATCGGATCTGACCGGCTACACCAGGCAGACGACCCTGCGCGTGCCCACGTGCCTGACCTCGGACGTGGCGAACGTCGCCATGGGCCTCATCTGCGCCAACCAGCCGCTCGACGAGGAGCATGCCATCCGCGCGATCCACGTGAGGACCACGAACCTCTCCTCGATGCTGGAGCCTACGCAGCACGACATATTCGGCGACGTCGAGAAGGCGTACAAGTTGGAGAGGCTCGACCTCGCGATAGACGAGCTGCGCCGCCGCTTCGGGAACAAGTGCGTGCATCGCGCCGTGGAGCTTACGGACGAGGTGATGTCCGGTCTGGACATCAAGCGCGACAACACCGTCCATCCCGTAGGGTTCTTGAGGTAGGCGGTGGCCATGGTTCAGGGAATAGACGGAAGGGTGAAGCGCTACGTCTGCGTGACTGCCCGAATTGACGAGGACGGCAGGACGCGCCCCATGTCGGTTCAGTGGTGGAACGGGGAGACATACCCGATAGAGAAGGTGGTCTCGGTTTGCCGCCGTTCTTCCAAGCGCGTAGGGGGCGACGGGATCTGCTACACCATTATCATTAACGGCAAGGAGACCTTCCTCTACTACGAGGACCCGCGCTGGTTCGTAGAGGAAAAGGTCGTTGAAGGGCATATCTGCTGAAGCGAGGTCATGGTCATGTGTGGAAGATGCGTCGTATTCACCTTCGATGAGGTCCTTGAAATCATCAAGGAGATCGAGGTTGGAACGCCGTTCAGCTTCGAGCCCGACTGGCCCGCGCGCAGGCTCCAGGCATATCCCAAGTCCGCTGCGTCGCTGATCGTGCCAGAGTTCGATACGGCATTGGGCGTGACTTCGCTTCGCGAGGGAAGCCTCTCCGCACGAGACTTCACGTGGGGATTCGAGGAATCGTGGAAGCCGGGCGTGGTCTTCAACACCCGCATCGAGAGCGCGATGAAGCCGACGTGGCGAGACTCCATAGAACATCGTCGCTGCATCATCCCGGTATCGGCGTTCTATGAGACGCACAAGGACGAGACGGTCGTGTCACAGAGGACAGGCAAGCCCGTCAAGCGCCAGTACGAGTTCCGCGTTCCTGGGCAAAACGTCATATTGATCGGCGGGATATGGAGGGGCGAGAGTTTCTCGATGGTGACGACAGAAGCGAACGAGGACATGGCACCGATTCATCGCCGGATGCCGCTCGTCGTGAGACAAGAGGAGCTTCCTCTCTGGCTGGGGCCCGGCTACCAAGAGCTGGCAGACCGCTCGTCAATCAAGCTGGAAGTCGAGCCTGTCTAGAAGTTGCAGCTGGGACAAATTGTCTCAGCGATAGAAACAATTGCAGCGAAGCCGAGCTCGCTTGTTGTCTCGAAGGGCACATCGAAGACGAGATCGACGATGATGGCGCGTCGCGGCAGTCGTACGCCGCGTTTCTTCATTGCGGCTAACAGCAGGGCCTTGATCTCGCTGGCAGCTCGGTCTGTCACGCTACTTATGCGGAGGCGTGGCACTCCCGGCATCATCGTGGTCGTTGCCGATATGCATCGTGTGAGCCCGCCTTCGGTGATGACGCTAGCGATCGTCGTGCTGTCCATGGCAGGCTCCTCTCAGTTGGGGATGATCTCTATGGCGACCGACGGCTCGACATGCAGCGCGAGCGAGTCGTTCTCGTTGGCGGTGCTGAACTCGATGTCGCCCCACGACTCTCCGATTCGGCAGAACTCGTAGGGATGTCCCTTGGTGGCTATCTCGGCCAGCGCCTCGACAACGTCATCCACCTCGCGAAACAGGCCGTCATACCATTTGACGGCGTCCCATCCGAATACGACCGTGCCTCCCTCTTCCTCGAGATAGCCGGGCTTGACGTCTGAGCCGATGAGCGGATATTCGACCGAGACGCTCTCGTTCTTGAGATCCATTATCTCTAGCAGGGCGTCGTATCCCTCGCGCGTGGTGGCTATCTTGACTTCGCTTCTGTAGCCCATGATTGTTGTCCTTTCCGCTATGGATTTGGATGAGTGAGGAAGCGCCGCCAGCCATGTCGAGCCGGCGGCGCTCGGGGCGATCTACTTGCGAGGGACGATCCGGCACGTCTCGCCGTGCGGGTAGTTGTTCGGGTTCCACGAATAGTCGCCGTCGTGGTCGTAGCGCTGGACGTAAGCGACGCCCTTGCAGTCAGACCCGTTCACCATGCCGGTGCCGAAGCCCACGACCGGATACGCCTCGAGCTTGTCGTCCCCGCCGCGCATCCAGACCATGTCGCCGAGCTTCAGCTCAGACACGGGGATTTCGACGGAGTCCAGGTACGCTCCGAGGCGCTCCTCTTCGGGCATGCACTCGTCGAAGGCCTTGAGCATCTTGTCGAAGCCGTATTCGGATTGCTCTTGGGACTCGGGATAGGGGATCATGCCGACCGCGTTGAAGTCCTCGTCGTAGTCGGTCGTGAGCCGCTCGACGATTCTCCAGCCGTCGATGACGTAGATGCCGTTGTCGCCCGGATCCATCCGTCGGTCGGTCGTGTACGGGCCGATGCCGACGCCAAGCGTGCCGCCGAAGAAGTTGCCGAGCACCTGGCACAGCCGGGCCCAGCCGTACGAGTCGGAGCTGGGCGGGCGGAAGCCCTTCAGCTCGCAGTACTTGAGGAGCGGCTGGATCGTGTCGCGCCCTCCGTTCCAGTGCACGTATAGTCCGATCTTGCGGTCTACCGTTGTGATGACTGCTCGATTTCCCATGGTTTGCGACCTCCTATGTCTGCGGCGAGGCCTCATGCCTTCGCCTTTCGAGCGGAGAGCTGCCGGGGTTCTGGCCAAGGCGCAAGGGGGAAATGCGAAAACCCGGAGGGCCTAAGAGTTTTGTCGCTTGCAAAGATGATCGCATCGGGTAAAAGTTTTTCGCGGCCCTTGCACCGGGCAGGTTCTCGGCAACTCTTCTAGCCAGAAGGAGAAGGGGTCTTCGCCAGGGCAGGTCGCGGGAGATGCGCAGGCGGCTATCAGTAGATTACTAGACACAAAAGCTGTAAAATATGTGTCTGAAAATCTAGGAGGGCCAGTGACCGAATCTATAGCGGAGCATATCGAGGAGCTTGGAGGCGTGGCAACGTCCGCGCAGCTCAAGGAGGCTGGGTTTGCGCCCGGCGTGATCGAGTACGCCCTGAACAGCGGAAAGATTGACAGGCTCACACGCGGCGTCTACTGCTCGCTCGACATGTTCGACGACGAGTTCGCGGCTGTCACGATGCGCTGGCCGAAGTGCATTCTATCGCACGGCACGGCACTGTATCTGCTGGGGCTCTCAGACCGCGCGCCCGGCAACCTGAGCGTCAGTGTCCCTCGGGGATATAATCCGCAGGAGCTGAGGCGAACCTATCCGGACATGAGGATCCATCGCGAGAGTGAGGGGCTATACGGCCTTGGCATGACGACGGTGAGAGACCCAATGGGGGTGACGGTTTCCGTCTACGATGCGGAGCGCTCCATAGCCGACATCATCAGGGAGAGGGCGAAGGGCACGGTCAACCCGCAGCTCGTGAGGGACGCCATGATCGGCTATTTCAGGAAGGACGACCGCGACCTGCCCAGGCTCGCGAAGATGTGCGAGGCGGTGGGCGTGCGCGATGAGCTGCAGAAGTATCTGGAGGTGCTTGGATGAGCGCAATGAAAAGCGACGCCAGCCTCACTTGAAGACGACGGCAGGTTGCTGACTTGAAACTAACGCCAGAAGACTAGCTATGCGACGATCGCCTGTACTTCTGCTTGCTGCTTCGGGGCTTGTCGGGGATGGTTCTCTCGATGAGACCTGCCTCCAGGGCGGGGTTCAAGTAGTTCTTAGTGAAATTGTTCCTGTCGGCGAGCCGCATGGCGTCCATGAGCTCCCTGCCGCTGAGCTCCTGATCGCCTAGGGCATTCAAGAGGCTTGACACTTGTTGGGCGACTTGCTGGGTTGCGTTGTCGGGCAAGCTGTCTTCCAGGCGTTTCTCATCACGGACTTGCTGGGCGTCTTGGGGGGCAACACCGATGTTCATGTTCCAAAGCGTGACGAAGAAGAAGCCGGTCCTCTCCTCGAATCTGGGCATGAAGCGCTTTTCGTAGTTGTCTTCGTTCATGGTGGCCTGGCAAATCTTGCGAAGGCCGCTGCCGCGCCTCTCCATGAAGTGCATGCGCTGGAAGAGGTCGGCGAGCACCGGGTTTCTGCGCAGGCTCGGGATGCTCTCCGTGAGTACGTCGTCGGGAATTCTTCCGCCTTCGAACATGGAACCCGGCGAGGTTAATCGAACCTAATCGGCTCAACCAATCCCTTCTCGATGCCAACTTGCAGATTCTGAAGCTTCCACTTCATGGCCGGAGAAGCAATGGCGTTTCGAAGAGCATCGCTGTTCGAGTCGAAGAGCAGCTCGGGGCGATAATCGCCAGTAGAGAGCGATGCGAGAAACTCGGCCTCTTGTTCGTTTTGGGGTGCTGTTGCCCAGGAGAGGAACGGTAGCGCAGCGCTTCTCATCTCGTCCAGCGTTGGCCTCTCATCTACGGGGAGAACCGGCCAGAGAATCATCTCGATATCTCGCTCTCTTCCGTCGAACCTGGATAGAATGTCTTGCGGCTTGGGAAATGAGGAGGAGAGCGCGAAGTAGAAGATCATGAGAGCATGGTCTGAAGCATCGTTGCCCGTTGACCAATCGCTTTGCGTCTTCGCTATGCGGCCGATATCGTATAGGTCGCGTGGCACGACTCGCTCGCATATTGCCTTTAATTTCCCGGCAGCAATTTCGGCGGGGGCGTTGATGGGGAATTTCACAACAGGGCTTTCGAGCTTTGACTTCGCCATGACGGGTGGTAATATCGGCACCCTGTTTATATAGTCGAGGTCAGCTTTGATGAAATCCGTTGACCCCGTAATGGAAGAAACGTACATCAGCTTGAAGGTGCGTCCCGCATGCCCGCCTCTTCCAGTGCGCGGGGTATATCCGAGTTCTCTCGCAACAGCCATGACGGCATTCTCGAGCGCATCCCTTACCGGAGCCATCTCGTCAGCCGCGCATTCGCCGATGTAGTTGATATCTGCGTCAAGCGAGAGCCTTTCGGGCGTCAGCACGAACAGGTTGAGCGCCGTGCCGCCATGGAGGCACACCTTTCCATTCGCGTCTGGATGCGAACGGAAACTCTCAAGAAACTCAAGTGTTCGGGCAGCCTTGTCAGCCGAATCCGCATCGAAGATCAAATCGCTCATCCTTCCAACCACCTCTCGCATTCCGCTACAGATGCAGGAAGATAGAGTCGCCATTTCCCGTACCATGAATCGGTCACGACATCATGACTTCTCGTGAAGTAGAAGGGGCCCCTTCCTGAAATCTCTTCCCGGAGACGCTCAAGTACGCTTTCGGAGACGGACCATTCGCCTTTCTTCGCGTCGAGCAGCCATCCTAGCTTTGCCGCCAGGCTCTTCGAATGATTCATCGCCTCGTTTGCCAACCTGGCGGCATCAACGAACTCAATCGCAGAGAGGCTTCTTAGGAGGGCTTCCGATCCTCCGCATCTATCTGGCCTTGTAAGGCAGTCCAGGATGGTCTGCTCCTTGTCGGTGAACCTCACCGATGTACCATCGGGCAGTCTGCGCTCTTTGGTGGAGACCCCATCGGGCTTCGGATAACCCACGTATTCATGTCCGCCCCACTTGATGCGCCTCTCGGTTGAATTCGTGTAGAAGACCACCCTCGATGTTACGTCATGGGTCCCGACAAGCAACGATAGCGCGCTGTTGTAGGCAAGTACAACGTCTGTTCCGAGCTTCTCTGCCACGGCATACGGGCTCGCCTCATTCGCGCGATAGCGGCCCGTGTTGGATGCGTAGACGCCCCTTGCGATGGAGGCAACCTTGCCAGCTCTCTTTGCGCGATAGAGCAGATTCGCGTTATTCTGGGTATCGCCGCAGCTGTCCATAAGCTCCTGGCGCGTGAACACCGGATGGGTTTCGATGTAGCCTTCGATCATGATGATTCCTGTTTACAATTGCTCCTAGAAAATAATACTAATGATATTATATGAACATCTAATTTGTAAATGACAAGCTGCTGGGACAAATTGTCCCAGCAGCTATGTCCAATGGCTAGCACGTTCTTTCAAGCACCATGAGCATAGCCCGAAGCTCTTCGATTGAGAACGGTATCGACTCAGGGGCAAGGTTGCCGATTCTGCTCGGGTCTGAAAAAGGCTGCTGCTCGATTTCTGCGCGGCGCTGCTCCACATCGCGCTGGAAGACGCTCAAGGTGTCATCAAATGCGCCCTCAATATATTTAACAGCCTGCATCTTGGCCTCTGGATCAACATCGGCGTAGATGTCGAGCGTCATGGATGCGTTCGCGTGCCCTAGGTATGCTGACACCGTGCGCACATCCGCCCCCTCGGCGATCATGAATGTGGCGAAGGTGTGACGCAAATCGTGCAAGGTGCACTCGAAGCCGTTCATCTTGCAAAACGCGGCGAAGTCCTTGCCGAGCTGCGTGGGGTTGTAGGGGCGGCTCTCAGTCTCAAGCGTTCCCAGGATGTAGGCATCATCGATCTTGACTTTCAGCTTGTCGCACATCCATTTCACGTCGTCGCGCATACCCTTCAGCATCTCATAGGTGTGAGCCGTAAGCGGAATGGAACGCATCTTGCCCGCCTTGGGCTCCTTCAGGTAGAAGCCGCCATCGCCATTTCCGAGGGCATGGGAGACGGTGATGGTCCTCTTGTCCACATCGAAGTCGCTCCAGCGAAGGGCGCATACCTCGGCTCGTCTCATGCCGGTCGTGAGGATTATCTCTATTGCGACTGCCATAGCGGCGGGTTGTGCGCGGCGGGCGAGGTCGAGCATGCGGCTTCTGTTCTCACGCGAGAGGGCGTTGATCTTTGGCTTTACGCGCTTCGGAGGTTTGCAGAAGTTGCACGGGTTCTTGGTCAGAAGGTCTTGGGCTAGAGCGTAGTTCAGGGCTTGCTTCAGGAGCATGAAGCACTTTGAGATGCTCTTGGGCGAGTACCCGTCCTCAGACATCTTGGCCATCCAGGCATTGACTGCCGGTATGTTGAGGTCTCGCAGCTCTATAGCACCGATATACTTGCACATCATCTTCGCTTCGCTCCGATAGCCGCGTATTGTGGATGCCTCGATGGTTTTCGACTGCACCTTGTAATCCAGGAACAGGTTAATGAACTGACGAGTGGTCATGTCCGTAGACGCCGAGAAGCCCTTTAGCTCCAACTCCACTATCAGATCGCATCTTGCCTGCTCGGCCTGCTTCCTCGTCTTTCCCTCGACCGTGTGATAGGTGGGAACCTCGTCTCCCGTGAGAGGGTCGATATGGGTCAGCGTGACCTCCCATTTGTCCGTATTTCTGCGCCGTCTCAGGCTTTTCGGCTTGTACTGCATGTCATGTCCTTTCCCTGCGTTATCCACATTTCTGGGCGGAAAAATGTGACCACCAAATGACCACCTTAGTGACCACCAAATGACCACCAAATCGCGTCAAAAAAGCTGGAAAACATGACATTGCGTGAATATGCATGAGAAAGTAAAACAGTCTCTGGCCAGCGGATTCAGTTGGATGTGGTGACTGGGACTAAGCCAGCAAATCGGGTTTGAATCGCTCATAACCCGGAGGCCGTAGGTTCAAATCCTGCCCCCGCGACCAATAATAACGAGGTTAGACAGTTTTTTGTCTGACCTCTTTTCTCTTTTTAGGGCGAGAGTGCGACCGAAAATACCAAAACGGGGCGCAATATATTATTTGATGTTATCGTTATGATTGTCGTGGCGCGATATCAAAAAAGTCGTTGTAGTCTTTTTCGCTCACCTTGTATCCTTTGAGGTCTACATAAAGCTCCTCTTCGGTAATGCCGTATCCAATGATTACCTTTTCTACATATTCAATAACTTTGGGATCAATATCTTTTGCTGCTATTTGATATGCGATGTTCTTTCGTGGGTTGAATATTCCCAATTTTTCTACTGTTTGAAACTCTTCTACCTTCGAACGTTTCCCCATTAGGTAATACATAAGTATTTGTAGAGTATCTTTTTTCAATATCCAATTTTTGGTGTTTTTCAAATCCCATATCGTATCTTTTGTCAGAAAATCACCATCACCGCTACTAACTACAACTGAATACCCCCCTGGAAATGTTGGCCCACTTACAGTAATCGGTCCGTAAAGTTGAAGAAAATCAAGCGTCCGACTCACCATTGTATGTATGTTATGTATCGCTGCCTTATCAGGGTAAATGTTACTCACCGGTTTGTAATAATCTACCCCCGCTCTAAAAGCAGCATCAAAACCAGCCAGTTTGCAGGCAGCTACAATTGTTTCGTCGTCTAAACGTTTCACTTTACGCAGTAGTTTTTTTGCTGTTTTGACTGGCTTCTCTTTCTTAAAATAAGGGTTTTCTTCAAGTTTTCTCGCTCCTGCAAGTGAGATCTTAAACGCTGTTTCCGCTGGTGTTCCTGTAAGAAAACGGGTGAGATAATCAACCGCCATACCCATAATCCCACCACCCGATTTGCCGTCCAGATTGCATTCAAGGATTTCATCCTCACCGGGTCCTAACACGGTCTTCTTAAACGACCGCAAGGGCAGCAATCCCAATCGTGGTTGCCAAACTATTCTCCATGCCGCCCTGCGACTAACTGAATACATGCCTATCCTCTCTGCACTGCCATTTCATTTATTCATTATTAAATACAAAACTTGCCTGCGAGAAACCTTGAAAGGGAGTTTCCACAAGCATTATCGCTCCTAATCAAACCCCAATCTGAAAGTTTCTATCGGAGCTTTTCGGAGCATTCCTTCTAAAACGCTTTGTCACCATAATCTCAATTGAGTATATTCGCTTCCTTTCATCCGAACCATAGATGAAGTTCGTTGATGAGCAGCCGCTAGAACAGTAAGACGCCGACGAAGCGGGAACGCCACTGTTTCCCATAACCCGGAGGCCGTAGGTTCAAATCCTGCCCCCGCGACCAAATTCTTGAAGACAGGCTTTTACGCCTGTCTTTTTTTCATACGGCTGAAACGATGCAAGGTCTCCTCGCCAACGAAGCTCGCGATCAAGGCCATGCCGTCCTCTATGCTGAGCATCTCCTCGCGCATCGAGCACGACACGAGCGCATCCATCGCTCCGCTTATCACGAAATCGAGTAGGACTTGGTCTTCCAAGCTCAAACTCTCGACTCCGCCTTTGAGCTGATCGGCCCAAAGGGACTTGCTTCGTTGGACAGCGAGCGGTTTGAGCGAGGGGCGCTTCGCTAGAAGACGATACGCGCGCTCGGATCCGCGTTTCACCTCATCGTCCAGCTTCAAGGGACCGCGTTGCTCGATGCTCTCGATGATCGCTATCGGAATGGCCGGAGAAAAAAGCTGTTCGACCACGCTCAAGGTCAGATCGTCGATATTGTCGAAATGATAATAGAACGTATCGCGATTGCAGTGAGCACGCTCCGTCAAAGCAGAGACCGTGATCCGCTCTTCAGGCATGCTCGCGATGTCAATATAGGCATCGATGAGACGCTGTCGGGCGCCAGGCCCTGCATGATCTTTTCGCGGTCTAGCCAAAACTCCCCCTCATTCCGACGTTCGAGCTCCTATTGAGGATTTTATGAGCGGATCGATGTTCCTATCATAGAATACGACACTTGTCGGGTTCAGAGAACGCTCAAAAGTGGCTTGACCCTCGATCGTCGCCAATGGGCTTTCTGCAGATGAATCTTGCTTCCAACACGGCTTATAATGGATGCGAACACGAGGTTTGACATCTGGAGGAAACGTGGGAACCAAGATCATAGGACTCGGCAAAGCGCTCCCGAAGCTTGAGATCACCAATGACGAACTCGATACGATCGTTGATGCGAGCGACGACTGGGTCTACCCACGTACTGGTATTCATTCCCGACACATCGCGGTCGAAGAATCGACCATCGATCTCGCTCGAAATGCAGCGTTAGCTGCGCTCGGTGAGCCTATCGCCGATGCTGAAGGTTGGTGCGAGAGCCCGATCGCTCGCGATAGCATCGACCTCGTTATCTGCGGCACGCTCACGCCTGATACGCTCATGCCCTCCACCGCTGGCGCGCTCAAGCGCGATCTCGGTCTCGAGAACGCTGTCGCATTCGATATGAACGCCGCCTGCTGTGGATTCATCTACGGCACCTCGGTCGCAGATGGCATGCTCGCTGCGAGCTGCAGCCTTCCAGGCGGTCGCCAGAAGATGACGCGCGCGCTCGTGATCGGCGCCGATCGCACGACTCGCATTCTGAACTGGGAAGATCGCGGCTCGTGCATCTTGTTCGGAGATGGCGCTGGTGCCGCGGTCCTCGAATGGGACGAGAATGCACCTGGTATCTTGTCCACGTTCCTACGCAATGTGGACGACACCAAGAATTCCCTCGCCTGCACGAACTCCTTCGTTGCTCCTGTACCATTCACGAAAGACGGCATCTCGCTCGATGCGAAGAACGATCCGGATCCTTCGCTCGCTTCAGTGTGCGATATTCTGGATTTCTCTGCCGAGCAACTCGATTCGCTCGTGCATATGTCGGGGCAAGCTGTCTTCAAATTCGCATCGAAAGCGCTCTGCACTGCTATTGAAGGCGTTCTCGAGAACGCCGACCTGACCATGGACGACATCGCGCTCATCGTGCCTCATCAAGCCAATGAACGCATCATTCGCTACGCCGCGAAGCGCCTCGGTCTTGGCATGGAGATGTTCCAGGTTTGCATGGAGAACACCGGCAACACCTCTGCTGCGAGCGTACCGATCGCACTCGTCGATGCTTACCAAGCGGGCAAGATCCACAAGGGCGACAAGATCATCGCGGTCGGATTCGGCGGCGGTCTCACCTACGGCGGCCTGCTCTTCGAAGCCTGATCTCGTAACATGATCGCAGAAGCACCTCGCGCATGAGAAAGAAGATCTATAACCTCGTTCACGTATCGGTGAATCAAACTCCGTTCGGTAAGGCCTACGACTATCTCATGATCATCGCGATCATCGTGAGCTTGTTGCCACTGTGCTTCAAGCAAGATCTCGAAACGTTCTTCATCACGGATGCTATCGTTACCGTGCTTTTCATCGCTGACTATGTGTTCCGCTGGTGCACTGCTGATCTGGCGCTCGAACGAGGATGGAAGAGCTTTTTTCTTTACCCGTTCACTCCTATGGCCATCATCGACCTCCTTTCGATCCTTCCCTTCTTTCTCCCGATGAATCAAGGGTTAAAAGCACTTCGTTTACTGCGCCTGGTGCGCGCTTTGCGTGCCATCAGGTTCATTCGGGAATCGCGTAGCTTCCGCGTGATCGGCAATGTGCTCGAACGCGAGAAGAATCTTCTCCTTTCAGTAGGAGCGATGGCGCTCGGTTATATCCTTCTCTGCGCACTCGTGATCTTCAATGTCGAGCCAGAATCTTTTAACAATTTCTTCGATGCGATCTACTGGGCCTGCGTTTCGCTCACCACGGTTGGCTATGGGGACTTGTACCCCGTCAGCGTGGCTGGACGTATCGTTACGATGATCTCGTCGCTCGTTGGTGTTGCGCTCATCGCGCTTCCTGCCGGCATCATCACGGGAGGCTATATCGAAGAGATGCGACGCGATCTGCAATCGGAGTCTTTTTCCTCGTGATCGCTTGACCTTGACGCTGCGTCATAGCTCATCATGATCGCGTCACAGTGAATAACGCAAGACGAATTCGGAAAGGAAGCTCATGGCTCAGCAAGAATACAGCGTCGCCCAGCTCGCGAAGCTTTCGCAGCTCACCGAACGTACGCTGCGCTACTACGACCAGATCGGGCTGCTCGTGCCGCGTCGCAACAGCAACGGCTATCGCGTTTACGACGAAGCTGACGTTCTGATGCTCGAACGCATCGTCATTCTCCGGTCGTGCGGCATGTCGCTTTCGGATATCAGCACTGCTCTTTCTGATGAGCATGTCGATCTATCGGTCCTGCTGAATCGTCATCTTGAGATCCTTCGTGCCCAAGAGACCGAACTCAGCCGCGCTATCGCTGCGACGCAAAAGATGGCCGAAGGATTGAAAGGACCGAAAAATATGAACGAAGAGCAGCGATTCGAGGAGCTCAAGAAGAACTCCGTTGTGCGCTTCGAAGAGGAGTATGGCGCCGAGGCGCGTAGTCGTTACGGCGATGCCGTCATCGATGAAGCGAATGAGCGAATGATATCCATGAGCAAACTTGCATGGAATATGAAAGAAGAACTTGAACAGCGCATCAAAGACACGCTCGTACGCGCGATGGAAACTGACGATGCGACCTCGCCCGAAGCGCGTATGCTTGCTGATATGCATGCCCAGTGGATCAGAGTTCATTGGGGAGAAGAGGGGTATTCGCCTGAAGCGCACGTCCAATTAGCCGAAGGATACCTGAAGGACCCACGATTCATCAGCTACTACGATGATGCGTGCGGCAAAGGCGCGACCGAATTCCTCTGTGCCGCTATCAAAGCGAATATCTCTGATTCCAATTCATAATGGATCAGAAGTCGACCACATCGTAGTGATAATCTGCAGGACAAAAACGCTTTACGAATTCTGAGGGAGACATGACCAGCATCGATGATCGGGCAAAATCCTTTTCATTGCGCGTGACCATGCAATCGACCGAGCAGCGCTCTGCAGAAGCGACCATGAAAGCATCTTCGAAGTCTTCTACTTGGCTCTTGACCGCTCCAACGCAATCCGCTTCGGTCACGCTATAGAGATCGAACAATCGCATAAGGTTTTCGATCGTACGGCGAACTTGCGCATTGCTCATGCCTGACCGTCGAAGAATGTAAGCGACATCGGTTACAGCCGAAACTGGCATGACGACTTCGAAGCCCTGGATATTCGCAACATCATACGCAATAACGGAATCGCTTAAGGCATCCGCACGCGCGAAGATATCAAGAACGACATTCGTATCGAAGCATACTTTCACAACGCTTCACCATATTTCTTGTCGAGATACTCTTCGCGCGCTTTGTCGTAATCGAAATCAGGCGGAAGCTTTACCGAACCAGCAACCTCGCGCAAGAGACGACGTCTTCTTACCTGAGTCGACTCCTCTTCCTGCTGCACTAAACAATCAGGGATCTTCTGTTCCCGCTCCATGTATTCATACAGATCTCGCACGACCGCGCTGATGCTGCGGTTATTCTTCTTGAGCACCTGATTGCCGTGTTCCTTAAGCTCTTTTGGGAGACGTATGTTCAGCACTGCATCGGTAGCCATAGCGACACTCCCTTTTCGATCGAGTTATAATTCACCTGGTATTATACGATATTGCATTACGTAATGCAATATGTTGAAGGCGTGAAGCAAGAAAGCGGTGCGCGTTAGAACGATAGATGATCAGGAGAGGGTGAAGGTCTCCGCGAGGATCGCGGCGAATGATCTTTCGCTCGCACGATCGATGAGGGAAAGCTTTTCTGCTCGTGAAAGCTGCTTGAAGTGATATTCCGCGCTCATGGCTTCATGCTTGGTCTCGAACACGGCATGAGCGAGCAACTGAACAGGCCTGCGCGCAGCAGTGTATTTCGCACCTTTGCCCGCATTGTGCGTCTCGACGCGTTTCTCCACATCGGTCGTATATCCGGTGTAGAGCGTCTCATCCGCGCAGATGAGCACGTACATGAAATGCAACTTCTGCTGGCCATCTTCACTCAGTTGCTCCCCCTGATCGCACTGCGTTTGCTGGGCGTTCTCGCTCAGCTGCTCTTGATCGCTCATGCTGCTCACCTGTTTTCGGAATAGCTATCCAGACACATGAGCACGAAGTCTTCGTAGGCGCGCTCGAACGATCCCTCAACAGGCGACAGCCCAGCGATAGCCATCGCTTCCTTCGTCAGATCTGAACAGGCGTAAAGATTGCGCAAGCCGCTCGCTTGGTACAACAAGCACCGAAACAGATCATGAGCGCGCTGCGTATCTTCGAGTCCACACTGCTGCGCGAGCAGGCTGTCGATAGGTGCGCAAATGCGCGCGAAGTTGCGCTTGAATTCCACCAAGGCATCCAGCGAAACGTTTGCTTCGATGATCGAGATGAGCACATCTTGATACCGCAAGAACGCATCGTGCTGCGCTGTTACCTTCGCCCACTTCTGAGCGAACTGCCGATTGGTGAACGAACCGCTCTGAAGGGCGTTCAGCAGGTCTTCGAAGTACGCTTCGTTGCACTTCGCATGGAGCCAAAGATAGATCTCCTCTTTCGTCTGCGCATATTTATAGAGGTTAGCGCGCGACAGACCGACTTCCTGAGCGATCGAACTCAGGGTTATATCGTGATAAGGGCACGTGAGGAACAACTTATCAGCTGCAGCCATGATGGCTTGCTTGCGTTCCTCCTTGTGCTCAGGCGATCGCGCCCGGATGAAATCCGCCATCCTCGAGATCCTTCAGATATTCCTACGAACATGAACTGTTGCGAATTTAGCAACGTCTTGTCACTTATGGTATCATACCTAGTTAAGTAACGTTGTGTAACTTAACTACACCTTACTTTTCAACCGACTCGCACGAAAGGAAACCTATGGGACTCTTTGGCGCTAAGGGGATATATGGATTCGGCTGCATGCGTCTTCCTATGAACGACGGTGCGATCGATCTCGATGAAACGAATCGCATGATCGACGCCTATCTGGGCGCTGGCTTCAACTACTTCGACACCGCCCACGGCTACCTGGACGGCAAGAGCGAACGGGCCCTGCACGACACGCTCGTTGCGCGTTATCCACGCGATCGTTATGTGCTGGTCAACAAGCTCACGAACGCCCACTGGCAAACGGGAGCGGATATTCTCCCCCTTCTTGAGGCTGAACTGGAAGCGTGCGGGGTCGAATACTTCGACGCACTGCTCATGCACGCGCAAAACGAGCAGTTCTACGAACGCTACATGAAAGAGCACGCGTACGAGATCGGCCTCGAATTCGTACGGGAAGGCAAAGCAAAGCACTTCGGCATCTCCTTCCACGATAAAGCCGCGGTGCTCGAACGTATCCTCGATGAGCATCCCGAGATCGAGATGGTACAGCTGCAATTCAACTACATGGACTTCGATGACGAGAGCATCGAAGCGCGCAAATGCTACGAAGCCTGCGAATCACGCGGTATCCCCGTCGTGGTGATGGAGCCGCTTCGCGGTGGCTGCCTGATCGACCTGCCGCCTAGAGTGATCGATGCGATCGCGGCGCTTCCCGGTAACGTCACCCCTGCTCAGCTTGCGCTTCGGTGGTGCGCTCAATTCCCCGATGTCAAGATGATCCTCTCGGGTGTGAGCGACCTTGCTCAGATGGAGGACAATATCCGCACGCTTTCGGATCCCGCACCGCTCTCCCCTGCCGAAGAACGGATCATCGACGAAGTGCGCTCGATCTATCGCTCGATGGACTTGATCGACTGCACTGCGTGCCGCTACTGCACCTCGTCCTGCCCCGAGAACATCGATATCCCCGACCTGTTCTCCGTCATGAACACGCATACGATGTATCAGAACTGGAACAGCAACTGGTACTACATGGTCTACACGCAAAACGGTGGCACCGCTGGTGACTGCATCCAATGTGGCGTCTGCGAAGAGCAGTGCCCGCAAAACCTCCCTATTCCCGAACTGCTCGAGAAGGTCTCGGCGCAGTTCGACGAGTGACCCCATGAGTAGATGACGGATTTCCCCCACGCACCATTGACTTAAAGGAGGCTTTAAGTGTCAGACTAGACCGCGGACAAGTCTTCTTGCCAAGCTGTTAACGTTCGCACAGCGTTGCTGCGTCGACGCCTCACGCATGGTAGGCTTGATATCGTGCGTCGAAAGGAGAACTCATCATGAGCAAACCTCAAGTCTATTTCACCAAGGACATCACCCCTGAAAACGTCGTCAAGCTCTACGAGAAGCTGGGCGTGAAACTGCCCGGTAAAATAGCCGTGAAGGTCCATTCCGGCGAAGAAGGTAACCAGAACTACCTCCATCCCGAATTCATGCGCCCAATGATCGAAGAGGTCGATGGTACGGTGGTCGAATGCAACACCGCCTACGACGGCGCACGCGACACCACTGAAAAGCACGAGAAGCTGATGGCAGCGCATGGCTGGACCAAGTACTTCGACGTCGACATCATGGACGCGGATGGCCCCAGCTCGGACATCATCTTCCCCATCGAGAACGGCCGCGTACTGAAGGCCAACCACGTCGGTGGTCACCTTGCGAACTATGCTTCGATGCTCGTGCTCTCGCACTTCAAGGGTCATCCGATGGGCGGGTTCGGCGGTGCGCTGAAGCAGCTTTCCATCGGTTGCGCCTCCAACCAAGGCAAGGTCAACCTGCACACAGGCGGTGCGAGCCTGATCCAGGGCGAATTCTGGGACAAGCACGCTGAACAGGACGATTTCATCGAGGCCATGGCGGAAGCGGCCGAGACCATCGTCAACCATTTCGGCAGCAACATCGCATTCGTGAACATCGCATGCAACCTCTCGGTCGACTGCGATTGCTGCTCGGAAGCAGAGGATCCTTGCATGGGAGATATCGGCATCTTCGCCTCGCTCGACCCGGTCGCCATCGATGCCGCATGCCTCGATGCGGTGCGCAACTCCGACGATCCAGGTCGCGATAAACTGCTCGAGCGCATCACGTCGCGCCACGGCGAGAAGATCATCGACGACGCGGTTCGCCTGGGCTATGGTTCAGACGACTACGAACTGATCGAGGTCTAGGACCGGCCTGGAACTTCATCATCCAACGAAAAGGGCGGCGCACCATCGCCGTCTCCAAACTGAACGCCTTCATCTTCGACCAGATGCGCGACTACTACGCCGTTGGCAACGCGTCGGAAGGGCATGGGTCTCGAGACAGGAGCTCATGCGTTAACCTCTTTCCTTGAAAGGCAAAGCTGTTAGAATCTGAGCCATGGAATTCTTGATAGTATGTCCGCTCGTATTCTTAGCGGGATTGATCGATGCAATAGCTGGCGGAGGAGGTCTCATATCTCTGCCAGCTTATTTCTTCGCAGGCCTGCCCGCCCATGCAGCGCTCGCCACCAGCAAGCTTTCCAGCACCATGGGAACAGCGGTCGCTACCATCAAATTCGCGCTGCGCGGTTATATGATCAAGAACTACTTGATCGCAGGTGTTATCTTCGGCCTTGCAGGCTCGTTCATCGGTTCGAATCTCGTGCTCATCGCCAGCAACGAACTGCTGATGATCTTCATGCTCCTCTCGCTGCCTGCGGTCGGGTTCTTCGTGCTCAAGACCAAGGATCTTGACGACTTCGCAGATCGCAGAAGATCGAAGCGCACAGCGATGCTGCTGGTCTCCGGTATCTCTTTCACCGTCGGCATCTATGATGGCTTCTATGGCCCAGGGGCGGGCACGTTCCTCTTGCTCCTACTTACGAGCGTTGCGCACTTGAGCATGCGCGAGGCAGCTGGCACCACGAAAGCGATCAACCTCGCCACTAACGTCTCCGCTCTCGTCGTCTTCCTTCTGAGCGGCAACGTCGTCATCATCCTCGGCCTTGTCGCTGGTTTATTCAACATCGCCGGCAATTGGATCGGTGCGAACCTCTTTCACAAGAAGGGCTCGGCTATCGTCCGACCGATCCTGGTCGTGGTACTGATCCTGTTCGCGCTGAAACTGCTCTACGATCTCTTCGCGTGATCCATCTTCGGCCGTACGATCACGCGACCGTTTTCCACCGACAACGTTACCGAACGATGAAACTATCGTCTTTCTTTCCACGATCGAGCATCTTGAGCCTAGAATCGAAAGTGGGACGAAAGGCGAACCATGTCAAAAGCGATGAATATGCTCTATAACGTAGGCGATGGGCTCTACATCAATCTCACCAACCGCTGTTCCTGCGCGTGCACGTTCTGCATTCGCAACGAAGGGGATGCCGTCGGCAGCGCCGATACGCTCTGGCTCGATCACGAGCCAACAGCAGCTGAGGTCATCGCTGCACTGGAAGGCACCGATCTTTCTGCCTATTCCGAGGTCGTATTCTGCGGTTATGGAGAGCCGACCGAGGCCTTCGATACGCTCAAAGAAGTAGCACGCTGGCTCAAAGCGAATACCGACCTGCCCGTACGCATCAACACGAACGGCCAGGGCTCGCTCATCTGCGAACGCGATATCGCACCTGAACTCGAGGGGATCGTCGACGCGCTCTCGATCAGCCTGAACACGCCCGACCCTGAAGCCTACCTCGCTCTCACGCGCAGCCGCTACGGCGAAGCGGCCTTCGATGCTGTGCTCGATTTTGCGAAACGCGCGAAGGCCTTCGTTCCCGCCATCACGCTCACTACCGTCAGCACCACCATCACGCCCGAGCAGGAAGCCGCCTGCGCGCGCATCTGCGACGATCTAGGCGTCAACTACCGCATTCGCGCATTCGTCTGATTCCGTTTCAAAATCCCAACGGCTTCCTAACAGATCCCCCGACGATCTCCCGAGCCATCCCGCTTGTGCAACCATAGGATCGGGGTTGAGAGAGATCGCGGAAAGGAAGGATCATGTATCCAGATCTTGAAGGAAAGATCGCCATCGTCACAGGGGCCGGATCAGGCCTGGGCGAAGGGATCGCCCGACGTTTTCTCGAAGAGGGCATGAAGGTCGTCGTCAACTACCACAGCGAACGCACGAAAGCTGGCGCTGAAGATCTTGTTGCGCAGTTTGGCGATTCAGCCGTCGCCGTGCAGGCGGATGTCTCGACCGAAGAAGGGGCTGAAACGCTCGCCCGCGCAGCGCTGGATACGTTCGATGGCCTCGATGTATGGGTGAATAACGCCGGCATCGAATCGCGCTACGAAACGCATGAACTGCCTCTTGAAGAGTGGAATAAGACCATCGCCGTGAACCTGACCGGTGTTTTCCTTGGTTCACGCCAGGCGCTTCGCTACTTCGTCGATCACGGCCGCAAGGGCATCATCATCAACACCTCATCGGTTCACGAGAAGATCCCGTGGCCGACCTTCGCGGCCTATACCGCCAGCAAAGGCGGTGTTGCGATGTTCACCAAGACCATCGCGCTCGAATACGCTAGCCGCGGCATTCGAGCCAATTGCATCGCCCCCGGCGCGATCGAAACGCCCATCAACGCCGAGAAGTTCGCCGACCCGATCGCGCGCGAGATGACCGAGAACATGATCCCGTGCGATCACATCGGCTTCGTGCACGATGTTGCCAGTACTGCCGCGTGGCTTGCCTCGAGCGCTTCCTCTTACGTGACGGGGCAGAGCATCTTCGTGGACGGCGGCATGACGCTCTACCCTTCTTTCGAGCACGGTGAAGGCTGATGGGTCCGCACAGCCAGAACCTCGAACATTTCCTTGTGAGCGGCTACACCGAACACGAAGGCCAACCAGGCATCCGTCGTTTCGCACTGTCTGCCGACGGGAACACTGCGACCCCATGCGGCGAGCTGGAGGGCATCACCAGTCCCTCGTTCTGCGTGCTCGACGATGAACGGCTCTATGCTGCGAGCGAGACCGAAGCGCGCGGCGGACTCGCACATTGCACGATGAACGGCGGGGTTCCCGTACTTGCCGACCAGGTCGAATTCGAACCTGCGGCAGGAACCTGCTTCGTTCTGAAGCACCCGCACGCGCACCATCTCTACGGCGCGAATTACAATAGCGGCTCCATCGCATCCTGTGCGCTCTCCGAAAGGGGAGCGCTCAAAGGCCCTGTCACGATCATCCAGCATGTAGGTCACGGCGCAGCACGCAAGAAGAGCGATCCCAACTTCGATCGGCAGACCGCTCCGCACGTTCACACGCTCAGTTTCGTGCCGAAAACGAACCTGCTCGCCGCGGTCGATCTTGGCCTCGACCTCATCGCGATCTACCAGACCGATACGGACGGCACCGTCATCGATGCGGACCACGAACCCGTGCTGAATATCTGGCCTCATCATCTGGGAGTTCCTGAGAGCGAGAACGATTCGCCCTTCTATCGAGCGCATGCGAGCTCTATCGAGACCGCCTATTTCGAGTCGGCAGGCACCGGTCACGCAAATCATCCTCATTACTGTCTGGAACGCTCGATCCCGCACGAGAAGATGACCGCACTCGCACAACTTCCTGTGCGTCCTGCAGCGATCGTAGAAGTGCCGCTCTTCAATGGTCCGCGCATCATCGCTTATCATCCCAATGGTCAGTATGCTGCGCTCATCTGCGAACTTGCATGCGAACTCATCATCTTCCGGCTTGAAGCAGACGGACTGATCTGGAACCCAGTCCAGCGTTGGGACTTGTTGCAAGAAGCACATGCGCCCATCGAGGGACCCAAGCCTCCCCTTGCTGCTCATTGCGAATTCTCGAATGACGGACGTTTCCTCTACGCATCAGTGCGCGGAACGGATCAGCTCATCGCTTTCACGCTCGGCCAGAACTGCAGCCAAGAGGGAACGTTCATCTGCTCGAGCAACGGAGGCACGCCGCGCCATTTCGCGCTGAACGCCGACCAGACGATGCTCGCCGTTGCGAACCAAACAGGTAACGATGTAGCGCTCTATCGTCGAGACGAAACGACAGGAACGTTGGAAGCCATCACGACCATTCCCTGCCCCACACCCAGCTGCATCATCTGGGAATAGACACGCCTATTCGCCTAGGTATTCGCGATAGAATCGCTCGATATCATCGAACGGGATCACGTCGAGCTGATCGTACAGATCGCAATGGCTCGCACCTGGTACGATGATCAGCCCCTTGTTCGCATGCTCTTAGTCTCCTTTGCGCTGATCGAGGCGTGCGAATGCATCCTTGCTGAAGTAGCTCGAATGCGCCTTTTCGCCATGAACGATCAATACCGCGCTCTCGATCTCCTCGAGATACGTGAGCAACGGAAGATTCAGAAACGGCAATGTCGAAGTGATGTTCCAGCCCTCGTTCGAATTGAGCGAACGAGAATGATAGCCGCGGCTCGTCTTATAGTAGGCGTGATAATCCTTGAGGAACTGTGGGGCATCGGCCGGAAGCGGATCGACCACACCACCACCGCGCTCGTAGGTGCCGGATGCATAATCCCTCGTACGCTGTTCGCTCAGCTGACGACGCAATTCGTTGCGCGCCTCCTTCGTATCAGCTGCGTCGAAATACCCCTTCGCATTCACGCGTGCCATGTCGTACATGGTCGAAGCGACCGTCGCTTTGACACGAGCGTCATTCTCCGCCGCCGAAAGCGCCATGCCACCCCAGCCACAAATGCCGCAGATGCCGATGCGGTCGGCGTCGACGTCGTCCCGACAACTTAGATAGTCGACGGCCGCAGAGAAATCCTCGGTGTTGATGTCGGGCGATGCTACGAAACGCGGCTGTCCTCCGCTCTCGCCCGTGAACGAGGGATCGAACGCGATCGTAAGGAATCCTCGCTCAGCCAGCTGTTGCGCATAGAGTCCGCTGGACTGCTCCTTCACCGCCCCAAAAGGACCCGCCACGGCGATCGCAGCGAACGGACCCGTTTGCCCTTTCGGCTTGTACAGATCGGCAGCCAACGTGATGCCATAGCGGTTATGGAACGTGACCTTATCATGATCGACCTTATCGCTTTGAGGAAAGACCTTGTCCCACTCTTGCGTGAGTTCGAGCTTCTCTTCTTGCATGCGCATCCGCCTCTTTCTCGTATCGTATGGACTTGACGTCCGTCTACTTTGCCTTCACACTGAGGACTATAGAAGTTAAAGCTAACTTTAAGTCAAGAGCGAGAAGAGAAACCATGAGCTATAGCGTTGGAGAAGTTGCGAAGATGCTCGATCTACCCGCATCGACGCTTCGTTATTACGAATCTCAGGGATTACTGCCCACCCTCTCCCGAAGCGAAGGCGGACAACGCAGGTTCCAAGAACGAGATCTCGAAGCATGTCGCGTGATCGAATGCCTGAAAGCCTCAGGACTCTCCATCAAAGAGATCAAGGAATTCATGGATCTGGTCGTGGAGGGAGATGCCACCATCGAGCAGCGCCTTGCGCTCTTCGAGAACCGTCGCGAAGCGGTGCTGGCCGAGATCGAGCAACTCGAACGAACGCTTTCTGTGCTCGACTTCAAGCGTTGGTACTATACACAGGCACGAGAAGCCGGTACCGAAGATGCGGTGAAGCAGCTGAAGATCGACCAGATTCCCGAGCAACATCGCGCTGCGAAAGCGCTCCTTGAAGGACACGAAGGCATCGCGCGAACTCGTTAGGCGGTCTTCACGCTCGCGGTGATGAGCGTTCCCGTTTCACGACGCAGCCCTTGCGCCGCATGGCCGAGCGAAGTGATGAGCGCCTCGCCACCAGGATGGGCTTCGACGAACTTGATGCAAGCCTCAACCTTCGGCAGCATACTGCCAGGCGCGAACTGTCCTTGCTTGATGTATTCGCGCGCTTGATCGGTGGTCATGGTGTCGATCGAGCGTTGGTTCGGCGTATTGAAATCCAGATAGACCTTCTCGACCGCGGTCAAGATGATGAGCGCATCCGCCCGCAGTTTCCATGCAAGGATCGCGCTGGTCAGGTCCTTATCGATGATCGCATCGACCGCTGTGTAAGCCCCGTCTTCCAGGAAGACCGGAATGCCGCCGCCACCTGCAGCAACCACGATGCAACCATCGTCCATCGCTTGCTCGATCGGCCCCAGCTCGACGATATCTTGCGGCGCCGGACTCGGCACGACGCGGCGCCATCCGCGCCCTGAATCCTCATGCACCTGATACCCCGTCGCCTTCGCGAATTCTTTCGCTTCCTTCTCCGTCATGAACGCGCCGATGGGCTTCTCGTAATCTTTGAACGCAGGGTCGTTCTTGTCGACCACCACATGGGTCGGCACGTCCACCACCGAACGCATGATGGCCATCTCGCGGAATTGATTCATGAGCTCACACGTGAGTTGCGCGCCGATATATCCCTGGCTCATCGCATTGCAATCCGTGAGCGGCATATAGGGAATGTCGTTGCCTTCCTGCTTAGCAGCGATGTTGAACGCTTCGTTGATGATGCCGACCTGCGGTCCGTTGCCATGGGTCACGACCACGTTCACGCCCTCTTGGACCATCGCTGCCAGATTCTGCGCAGCCCCCGTTATCAGCTTCAACTGCTCTTGAGGATTCGAACCGAGCGCATTACCGCCCAACGCGACCACGACTCGCTTGCCTTCTAGATCCTGCGTACTCATAGCGACCATCTTCCTTCGAACATCGTGCCCGATGACGAGTATTCTCACCTCATCATCGTAGCTGCTCAAACGGCTCGCAAGGAGCGTTCGGGGCGACTGTAGACAGAACGACACGCATCTGTTGAAAGAGCTCGCAGCAGGCGAAGAGCCAGCCATCATGCTCACGATGCGCCGAATCGACGGAGTCCTTAGAAGAGCGATGCGACCTCAGAAGGCTTGACGATGCCGCGCTCGGTCACGATCGCAGTGATGAATTCGGCAGGCGTGACGTCGAAAGCAGGGTTGTAGACCTCCACCCCGGGAATAGCAGGATCGATGACCTCTGACGCATCGCGCTCTTCGATCGGGATATCCGCGGCGCTTCGCGCATTCAGGTCGATCGTCGAGGTGGGCGCGACCACATAGACCGGGATGCCGAAATGAGCCGCAGCGAGCGCGACCCCGAACGTCCCGATCTTGTTAGCGGTATCGCCGTTGGCCGCGATGCGATCCGCCCCTACCACGACCGCATCGATGCATCCTTGTGCCATGGTCGCAGCGGCCATGTTATCGCAGATCACCGTAACAGGGACGTGCGCCTTCGAAAGCTCGAAGGCGGTCAAGCGCGCACCCTGGCGAAGCGGCCTGGTCTCATCGGCGTACACCCGCTCGATCTTGCCTTGAGCAGCCGCCGCATAGATGACCCCCAACGCCGTACCGTAGAAAGCCGTCGCAAGACTACCCGCATTGCAATGCGTGAGCACGCGTGAACCCTGCTCGAGAAGCGATGCCCCGTACTCCCCCATACGTCTGTTCGCGTCCTCGTCATCGACGATCAGCTGCTTGGTGAATTCATAGAGCCGCTCCGCGACCACGATGGGAGCGGTTCCTGCCGCAGCCTCTTCAGCGATGAGCTGCATCGCCGCATCGACCATGTGTTGCAAGTTCACCGCGGTCGGTCGCGCCGTAGCGATGAGCCGTGCATCTTCGCGCACCTTGACATGAAAGCGTTCGCGCGCCGCTCGCTCGTCAGCCTCCGCGACAGAGGCCTCGTCGATGCAGAATTCCGCAGCGCTGAGCGCGACCGCTGCTGCCCCTGCGATCCCGATGGCAGGGGCTCCGCGCACCCGAAGCGCCTTGATCGCCTCGATCGCATCGCGCCAGTCGGTCAGGTGCAGGTACTCCTCAACATACGGAAGCTTCGTTTGATCGATGATCCGCAGCACTGGGCGCCCTTCGGAGAAGACCGCGGTCTCGGCCGTATCGCGCACCAGATCGATGGTGCGCGGGATGTTCTCGATAGCGACTTTCACGTTGCATCTCCTTCATGCTCGCACGCGTGAGCGCATGCATTTTCATCTCACTATACCCTTCCGTGAAAAGGGTCGTGTCATATCGGAAAGACCATGCGTACCATCTGCAAAACCTTCCGATAAACCAATGATTAAAATACCTGAAAGATGGTATACTTTTTTGGATTGCAGGATCGCGCCCATTTTTCGCACCGAGCGCACGAAAAAGAGCGGGATCCTCCACGAAGAATACGTTCCGAAATCCGTATCGAAGGATAGCATGCAGAACATGTGGATCAGTGTCGTACTGATCGTCTTGGTCATAGTCGTTGGTTTGATCGCCGGCACGCGCCTGAGCACCCCTGGTCCTCAGCGTCGCGCTGTCTTCTCAGCCTTCGGCGCGCTCGCTGTTCTCGCCATCTGGTTCTTCGTGTTCATCGCGTTCTTCCCCGCCGATTGGATCGTGCCTTTCTTCACGGTCGCCTGCATCGTCATTCCCATCTGCATCTACGTTGGCGTTTCGCGCGGCACGCGAGATAAGTCGATGAAGATCCCGAAAGCGAAATCCGTCGATACGATAAAGGCCGAACAACCACTTGGCCCGAAACCTCCTACGCCCGAACAGGCTGCCACGAAGCAGAACAAGCCTTCCATGGCTCCGAACGTAGCTGCTCAACCTGCGAAAGCACCGGGCGTCCCCGCTTCCAAATCGGCTCAGCCTGCGCGCACGGCGGCGCCTGCACCTTCGCAAGCGCCAGCAGCCGCCTCGAAGCCTGCGCCAGCACCTGCTGCAGCGCCCAAGAAAGCGCCTGAGGCACCGAAGGCCAAACCCGAACCCAAACCTACAGAGCAGCCAAAGGCTGCACCAAAAGTTCAGCAGCCAGCTCCAGAAGCGAAGGCCCCTGCTCCACAGCAGCAAAAGGCCGAAGCGACGAAGCGGCCAGCTACAGAAGGTGCCCCCAAGGCTGTTCCTATCGCAGCAGACGCGAAACAGCCTACCCCTGCTTCTGCGCCTACCCCTGCTTCTGCGCCTTCACCAGCCTCTACGCCTACTTCTCAGCCCTCTGCTGAAAAGTCCGCAGCGAAGGATCTTGAGAAGGATCTCGTCTCCAGCACGAAATCGGCTGCTCCCGAAACCATCGATCCTAAGATCGCAGCTGCTGCAGATATGGACATCCTGGTCAACAAGGCTGTTGCTGAAGAGATCGAAGAACTCGAAGAGCTGGTGAAGCCCTTCGGAAACGCTCCGCAGCCCACCACGCCGACCGATGGTCCCGATCTCAACATCGGCTCGCCGCTCGATCAAGCCGAGGCAGCATCGCAAGTTGCCGAATCTACTCCGAAGCCTGCGGAAGCTTCACCCGCACCAAAGCCAGCACCTGCGCCGAAGAAACCGAAGTCGACCGCCGAGGCCTTCGCGGAATTCAACGCCCGTGCAGCCGCGCTTCGCGATCAGGGAGCGTACGCCATCGCTGCACTGCTCTACGAAGAGGCTGCCGCTATCGCACCGAACGCGAATGCTTCTCGCGAGGCCCAATTCGACGAACTTTCCTGCTACGTGAAAGCAGGCGACGCCAAGAAGGCGAAAGAGATCGCTGCGAAGCTTCGTCAGTCCAGCGTGCTGACGCGCTTCGAGCGCATCAAGCTCGATGCTGTTGAGAGGATGGGCTGATGGCTGCCTCTCGCAAGACACGTGTTACCCCTCCCGCCGCGAAGCGCTCGCACCAGTCGCAACGTGCCCCCATCCTCGTCATGGGCTGCTCGCTGCTCATCGCGTGCTGCATCGCATTCGGTGGCGCGAACTGGCTTGCCGCTCCTGCTCCTGTCGAAGCCGATCCTATCGAGCAAGATCACGTGGTCGAGCCGGGATACTACCAAGAGACCATCGGAAGCTACGAAGCCATCTCGCAGAGCGAAGATGCCGATCGAGCAGAGAACCTACGCCTCGCCGCTGAAGCAGTGAACGGCTACGTCATCGAACCGGGTGCCACCTTCTCCTTCAACGAAGTGGTGGGCGAAACCTCTGCCGACCGCGGCTACAAATCCGCTGCGGTGCTCTACAGCAGCGGTCTCAGCCAAGATGACGGCGGCGGCATCTGCCAAGTTTCGACCGCGATCTACATCGCCGCGGTGAAGGCGGATCTTGAGATCGTCGAGCGCCATCCTCATTCCGTGCCTTCCGATTACGCGCCCATCGGCCTCGATGCGACCATCGTCTGCGGTCAGCGAGACCTCCAGATCAGGAACAATACGGACTACCCCGTCACCATCTATGCGAAAGCTGTCGGTCAAACGGTCACGGTGAATCTGCTCGGCAAGCCACGCACGGACGGAATCACCATCGATGCGACCTCCCGCGTGGTCGACCGTTATGAAGAGACCGCGAAGGACGGCACCACCAAGCAGTACTACGTATCTGAAGCGTTCCGTGTGTACTATCGCGACGGCGTGCGCACCACGCGCGACCTGCTATCGAGCGACATCTATCAGGTGCCCAAGGGGGCCACGGTCGCGCTCGCTGAAGGCAGCGTCGAGCCTAATAAATAGGGCATCATTCCCCTTATCAACGAAACGGTAAACAAGTAGGGATTAAAGTGTGAGTTTTTCTCATATCTCTGCGAGTTTCATATACAATGAGTCTATTGTCAGAACGCAAGGCGGCCATGAAAACGCCCTGCTGATTCAAGAAGCTATCTTAAGAAAGGGTCAGTATGGAGACCAACGAATCGATTCTTACGCGCAGCATCGTCGGCTTGGACGAACGAAAGGTTCTCGGCAAGATGAGCAGCCTTCGTGTCGATTATGATACGCAGGCAGTCAGCCACTACATCGTCCTGAACGCTTCGACGAACAACGCTATCGCGCTTCCTTTCGAAAATGCCATCGAACGGGCGATACCTTCATCACGGTCCAGTCCTACGGCTCTTTCGTCGACGCTAACTCTCCTGCCGCGAAGGAACTCGTTTCCGACAGCAACAAGCTCATCGGCGTTGAAGTCTACTCCCGTACTGGTAACACGCTCGGCACGGTAGCTGGCTTCGATTTCGATCCCGTCTTCGGTGCCATCAAGTCGATCTCGCTTGAAAACGGCCAGGAATTCCAGTCCGAAGCATTCTTGTTCTTCGCTCCTGACTTCGTCTTCGTCGACGACGGCAGCCAGTCCGCTGAAGACCTGCGTCAGTCCGCTGAAGATGCTCCTGCGAAGAAAGAAACCGCAGCTGCTCCTGCCGCGGCTGCACCTGCTGCTGCTCCTGCAGCCGCAACTCCTGCTGAAGCTCCCGCAGCGAATGCAGACGGTCTTTCCAATGAAGACGCGCTGCTCGTCGATTTCCTCATCGGCAAGGTTCTGAACGACGATGTCACCAATTCGGACGACACGTTCGCACTGCCCAAGGGCACCGAGATCACGCGCGAGATCGCACTCGATGCGAAGAAGCACGACGCGCTCTTGCTGCTCACCATGAGCGTCGACTAGTTCGCAAGATCGGAATCGTTGCAGCATCCCGGTCGGGATGGCACGTAATAAAAACCATGAAGCGGCGTGCCTTGGGCGCGCCGCTTTTATTTGAGACAGACCGAACTCCCAGCGCGTCGCTCGCAACGCGCTTCTCCGAAAGGACCCGTTATGGATTACCAAACCCTGCAAGACGAGATCAAAGCCGCGATGAAAGCGCATGACAATCATCGCCGCGACATCTTGCGCCAGGTTCACACCGAACTGAAGGCCATCGAAGTGAACGAACGCCGCGAGATCGCGGAGGCCGATGTCGATGCGATGCTCAAGCGCGTCATCAAGCAGACCAAGGAAACGCTGGATGGCTCGATCAAAGCAGGCAATAACCAAGAACGCACCGACACGCTCACCGAGCAGGTCGCGATCCTGGAAGGCTATCTGCCCAAACAGGTCGAAGGCGATGAATTGATGGCGCTCATCGATGAAGTGGTCAACGAGACCGGCGCATCGACCAAGAAGGACATGGGCAAGGTGATGGGCGCGCTCACCCAACGTACCGGCGGAAACTTCGACAAGGCAGCCGCTGCAGCCGAACTGAACAAACGCCTCAGCTAAACGCGACAGCAGACGCTAACCGATGCGATAAGAAAGGCCACGTGATATGCGTGGCCTTTTTCGTTTTGGAATCACTCATCATCGTAGTATCAAAGACCCGGGAACGCTTCGCTCTCGCACGCACGGACCATCTGGATGTATTCCTCGGTCGTGAATTCGCGGCTGCTCACTTTGCCAACAGCATCGATGATCGCCTCGTCGTTCGGGATCGAACCGAGTTCCGCTAGCGTGGTCGGCAGACCACCCGAACGCAGCACCGCCATGGCTCGATCGAACGCATGACGAACTGCGTCCTCGACCGGAAAATCCGCAGGCGCATCCATCACGTTGATGGCAAAATCGCGCACTTCATCGGGATGATGGCGTGCCGCGAAGACCAGCCAGCGAGGGAAGATCATCGCGAGATTCTGACGATACACCGTTCCCATGGAAAAACGCAGCAGACCTGCAGCGGAGAAGATGCTGTAGGTCCAGTTGCCCTCCATCTCCAGACCGAGCAAGCCGCTCGTCTCGAGGAAGCTCGCCCACAGCATGGTGGTGCGCGCATCGTAATTTTCAGGGTCAGCCAATAAAACCTCATATGCTTCGAGCACCGAGCGAAGCGATGCTGCCGTGAAACGACGAGAGATGATATTCTGGTCGGCAAAATAACGATACCCTGTCTGCGCGAGCATCACCATCGTCGAATAAGCGGTATTGCGAGCATCGAGCGAGAACGTGAATGGCGGATAGAGCAGCGCGTAGTTCGCATAGACTCCGTGGATGCCGCCCTGATACCCCATGATGTCGCTCACGCCATTCGCCTCAGAGCCGGTCGAAGGGTAGGTGGGCACGAGCACGAGCGTGAGTTTTTCGTCGTTCGATTGCTCGAGCTTTCCAAGTAGATGATCGTCATAGTTATCGTGCACCGCGCAAAAGGCGATCGCCTTCGCGGTGTCCATCGCCGATGCGCCGCCTAACCCCATCACCACTTCGGCACTGCTCGATCGCGCAAGCTCGGTTCCTTCAGCGATTCGTTCATACGTGCACTGCGAAATGCCATCGAAGTCGATGAGCGTCGCACCTGCAGCCTCGAGAATGCGCGCGACCGTATCGAACGTGCCATTCTCTTTCGCAGAGGCGGACCCGCTCACCACCAGGACGCGCTTACCATGCGAGACGGCAGCGAGCGTCTCAAGGGCCGCATCGCCACAAACCGCCTTCACTGGTTCATGAAAGCTGAAACTAGTCATCGGTCTTCTCCTTCACCACGGTGCCGCCATATACTTCCAGATCGCCCATCAACGCAAGAGCAGAATCGATATGAGCGATCTCGCTCTGAGTGAGGACCACGTCCGCCGCGCCCAGATTCTCTTCGAGTCGCGCTGGCTTGCGCGTACCCGGGATCGGAACGATGAACGGCTCTTTTGCGAGCATCCACGCGAGCGAGATCTGCGCCACGGTGGCATCATGCGTCCGGGCAAGATCCTCGAGCATCAGAAGGAGCTTATCATTCCTCTTGAGAGCTTCCTCGGAAAACTGCGGCATCTCAACGCGATAGTCCTCCCCGTTCTTTTCGAACGCGCTGTGGTCGCGATACTTTCCCGACAAGAAACCATTCGCGAGCGGACTGAACGCCATGTAACCGATTCCCAGCTCGGAGCACACCTTGAAGAGCGGCTCATACCAACGCGCCATCATGGAATAACGATTCTGGATCGCCGTGACGGGACAGATCGCATGCGCGCGACGGATCGTCTCCTCATCTACCTCGGAAAGACCCCATCCAAGGATCTTGCCTTCTTTGATCAGGTCGGACATCACATCGGCCACCTCTTCAACAGGAACACGCGGATCCTGCCTATGCTGCAAATAGATATCGATGTGGTCGGTTCTCAGGCGCTTGAGCGATCCTTCGACCGACTTGCGGATGATCTCGGGGCGCGAGTCGGCGAACACTGAGTGATTGATCTGCCCGTCGTCCCAATCGAACGACAGCCCGAACTTCGTGGAGATGCGCACCTTGTCGCGGTAGGGCGCGAGCGCCTCTCCCACCAACTCCTCGTTCTCATGAGGATCCTGTTGCGTTCCGTAGCACTCCGCCGTATCGAAGAGCGTGCATCCAAGGTCGACCGCATCAGCCAACAGCTCACGCATCTCTTTCTTGTCGGCTGGCTTACCATATGCATGACTCATCCCCATGCAACCGAGACCGATGTCGGAAACCTCGATAGCTCCAAGCTTTCTATATCTCATTCTTCACTCCTTCTTGCGCCTGCCAAAATGCGATCGCGTCTTCGATCCACCCCTGTGCAGGCGTATCTTGCCCGATCCCGAATCCATGACGAAGCCCTTCGAACACCCGAAACTCGGTCGGTATTCCGTAACGACGCGTGAGCTCCGAGAGGCGCGCCTGCATGATGCGCCAATTCGCGATGCCGTCGTTGGTGCCTACACAAGCGAAGGTCGGTGCGTCGAATGGTGAGACCGCAGAATACCCGGTGTATTGCATGATCACTGCGCTCGCTTGCGGCAGATCGCTTCTTCCTGTCAGTTCATGCAGATACCGCTCGTTGCCGAGCACGGCAGCCATACGCGCTCCGGCCGACCCTCCCCATAACGAGTAGTCGTTCATGTTCACCCCTAATGAAGCGGCATGATCATACAAGAAGACGAGCGCACGAGCGAGATCTTCATAAGGTCGTTCGGGTCGATAGATCAAAGCGAATGCGTTGTACCCCAGATCGCTGATCTTCATCGCATGAGGCAAACTGTCCTGGAGCGCAGCAACATACATGAACCCGCCGCCTGCATTCACTACAGCAGTAGGTGCATTCTTCACGCCGCGAAAGAAGAACAACCCGGTATCGCGTTTCGAAGGATCGCGCGCGATCTCTTCTTGATCGTAGATCGAATAGAAGATCGTGCATCCTTGATCCGCGTCCGTCTTGAGCCGGTCGATCGCACGCGCGAAAACTGCGCTCTTCAGATTCGAATACCAGATGAACGTATTCCCGCGCGCAAGGTCTTCCAGCGTCGAAGAGAGGCTGGGCATACGATCGACCGGGAAGAGCAATCGACCGAAATCGTCGAATTCGGGCATCCCGACTATCTCGCCAACGGATGTTCCCGCATCGATCCTGCGAGCAAGATCGATTATTCGACTAGAGCGTTTGGGCGAGCTTCCGAGCTTCACGTGCATTGGTCGCCATCCCCATGTACTCAGCCCCATAGAGACCAGCGAATCGGCTCATCGTATAGTTACCACGCTCGAGCATCTCTTGCGTCGGAGCCGCTCCCTGGAACAAGAAGTAGATCTTCTTGCCTGCGAAACCGCCTTCGGGCACCGGGCCATAGCAACGATCGAGCAGGTTGCGCAACATGCCCGAAAGATCATGCCAATAAACGGGCGATCCGAATACCAACACGTCAGCGGCATTCATCCGCGCCAACACATCCTCGAATTGGTCGTCATCGAAATGCTGGCCGTAGTCGTACACTTTCATATCGCCGAGCTGCACGACATCATACGCATGGCCATCGAGCAGCATCGAAGCCAATTGCGCCGTGTTTCCTTCATGTTCGGCGCTTCCATTGATGAATAGTATGGACATCTTCATCCTCTCCTAGTTCTTACCCATATCCGCGAGATATTGCACGGTCTTCGGGTCGTAGTGGCTGAAGAACTGACTCTTCTCTTCGTTCAAAGCACGGATCGCATCCATGTCGGTCTCATCCAGCGCGAAGTCGAACACATCGATGTTCTGCTCCATGCGCTCGATGTGGGTCGATTTCGGGATGACGACCACGCCGGATTGAATGAGGAAACGCAAAGCCACCTGCGCAGATGACTTGCCGTGCTTAGCCCCGATAGCGACCAGCACCGGATTCGAGAACAGGTCGTTACGTCCCTCCGCGAACGGCGCCCATGCCTCATGCACGACGTGGTATTCTTCCATGACCTTATGGTCTTCCTCACGTTGCATGAACACATGCGTTTCGATCTGATCGACCATGGGCGGGATCTTCGCGAAGTTGCACAGATCGACCAGACGGTCGGGATAGAAGTTCGACACGCCGATCGCACGCAGCTTGCCCGCTTCATAAGCGCGCTCCATCGCTCGATACGTTCCGTAGTAATCGCTGATGGGCTGATGGATCAACATCAGATCGATGTAATCGGTGCCCAGCTTCTTGAGCGATTCGTCGATCGAAGCGGCCGCCTTCTCTTCGCCTGCATTCGAGATCCACACCTTCGAGGTGATGAACAGCTCTTCGCGGGGAACATCGCTCTTCGCGATCGCAGCACCCACGCCTTCTTCGTTGCCGTATGCCTGCGCGGTGTCGATCAGGCGATAACCTACGGAAAGCGCGTCGCCTACGCAGCGCGCCGTCTCCTCGTTCGAAACCTGGAAGACACCGTATCCCAGCATCGGCATCTTCACACCATTAGCGAGCGTTACATATTCCATCTTCATTCACTCCTTCTTGAGCGTTCGTTCTCTGTTCTTGTTACGGCTTAAAGATTCTCGTCGAAGAACGCGACGAGCTTCGCCACTGCCTGATCGACATACTCGGGCTTCCAGTACGTCTCGATATGCTGAGCGCCTTCGATCTCGAAGAGTTCCTTCTTCGGCGCGCCGGTCGCTTTCGAGAACACATCGACCGTCATATAGAACGTGTCAGCTTCCTTGCCTGCCATCATCAACAGCGGGACCGAGATGAGATGCGCCTCTGCTGCTGCATCGAACGCCGCGAGCTCGATCAGGCTTGAAACGGTATAAGAGAAGCTTGAGCCTGGATGCGCATGGGTCTTGCCGTAATAGTAATAACCATCGCGATAGAGCGGGAAGGGGAGCTTGTCAGCTTCTTCAGGGGTGAGAGTCTCGCACATGTTCGGGGTGTAGAGGACCTCCCCGCCCTCGGCTTCCTGCTGTCGAGCAGCTGCTGCTTGCTCTAAGCGTTCGACGATGGAATCGGTTTGACTCGCACGAAAGCCGTCGCGGCGAACGATGCCTGAATTGAAAAGAGAGAGCGTAGCGACCGCCCTGAAGCGCTTGTCGGTCTGCGCAGCTGCAGCAGTATAGCCACCGCCACCGCAAATGCCAAGAACGCCAAGACGCGTCGGATCGACGCCTGGATACGCCGAAAGGATATCGGCAGCACGATGAATATCTTCGACACGATTCGCAGGAATATCGGTATTGCGCGGCTCACCCGAGCTTTCACCCTGATACGATGCGTCGAATGCGAGCGTGATGTAGCCTGCATTGGCAAGACGCTGCGCATATAAGCCCGCGACCTGCTCTTTCACGCCGCCATTTGGATGCGCTACCACTGCAGCAGGATAGCTCTTCGCTGCATCGTAATTCGCAGGAGTGTACACATTAGCTGCAACGGTGATATCGCGCAGCGGGTAACTGATCGCATGGATATTGACCGCACCCTCTGCGTTCTCGGTGAGCGCTCCTTCGTATACCAGGCCGAATGGGTTACCGTTGAAGGGCGTGAATTCTCTTGCGCTGAATAGTTCCTTCGTCATGATCGTCTCTTTTCTCCTTGAGGTTCCTTTTTCCTTCAGTTCTTAGTTTGGAACCACCCCAAAGAGAAGTACAATGTTCATTGGTCAAGTTACCTTGCGTTGAACGCATAGTGAAAGGTCGAATCATGGAGTTAGAGCAGTTGAGACAGCTTGATTCTGTTGCGTCAAATGGGACGCTCTCGCGCGCAGCTGAAGAGCTTCATCTCTCGCAATCCGCCCTTTCGCGCTCGATCCAAAAGCTCGAGGACGAACTCGGCGCTCAACTGTTCGATCGCACGAAGAATCGGATGCGCTTGAACGATGCGGGCGAACTCGCGCTTCGCCATGCGCGCATCGTGCTCTCGGAAGCAGCTCGCCTCGAAGAAGCCATGGCCGAACACGTGCGCAAACAATCGACGCTGCGCATCGGCACGTGCGCACCAGCTCCTCTGTGGCGCATGGTTCCCGCCATCGCAGAGAAAGACCCCGAGTTGTTGGTCGTTCCGAGGCTCGCGTCGCTCAACGATATCGAGTCCGATCTGCTCTCAGGGATCATCGACCTTGCGATCCTGCCTTATCGCATGGATCTACCGAACACCATCGCCATCCCCTTCATGGAGGAGCATCTGTACGCTGCGCTACCCCCCGATCATCCGCTCGCGGGTCACGAGAAGATCGCTCTTGCCGACCTGGACGGCGAAACGTTCCTGCTCTACCAACGCGTCGGCTTTTGGCGCGAGATCTGCGAGAGACACATGCCGCACGCGCACTACGTCGTGCAGGACGACTACCTCATCTTCAGCCAGCTTTCGCAGACTTCTCCCCTACCTGGATTCGTGACCGATGCCTCCGAGACCGAACGCTTCATGGGCGATCGCGTCATCGTTCCCATCACCGATGACGATGCGCATGCGCGCTATCACCTGACCGTACTGAAGAGCACTGAAGGGCGCTGGGGCGAACTGATCGACTGGCTCGAAAAGCGCCTTGCAGCGCAGAACGGCTAATCGAACGTCTTCAGGAAGAGCAAGCAATCGCGATCGGGATATTCATAAGGAAACGGCAGTTCATCAGCGGATATCTCACGAAATCCCGCCTTCTCATAGAATGCATGGCTGCGCGTTGCGACCCTCGGCGTATCGAGCACGACCGCGGTTATCCCTTCAGCACGACAGAACGCTTCGAGCTTTTCATAGAGCGAAAGGCCTACGCGTTTGCCGCGAAGCGATCCATCCACGAAGAACTTCTTCAGCACACCCTCCTGCGAGCCCTTTCGCTGCAAGCCGATGCAGCCTACCACGCGACCTTCATCCAAGGCGACCCAAAATCCGCCGTCTGCGAACGTCGTCTGAATGTCCGCAAGATCAGGCTGCTCGGCCAACGTGAAACCGAGGTCGTATTCGCCGTTCTGGATTCCCAGGACAAGATCGATCACTTCGTCATGGAAGCGCTCTTCGTAATCGCATATCTCCATAGTCCGCTCCCGCTCGCTGCCTTTCATCGGGCTCGTTTCCGAATGCACTCATTGTATCGTCTTGCACTGTCGTGCCGAAGACCCCCTTATGCGCGAACAACGCTTACATCTTGATAGCGAAACCCTTCTGCGCTCCGCGCGCGTGCAAGTTCGTACTATGATTGAATCTTCCAAGATCATGCGCAAATCGCATCGGTAGAAAGGATCCGGGCATGTCCCCGCTGCAAGACACCACCACGCTCGAGCCGAAGGCCCGTGAACGCAAGATCGTCTTCACGAGCATCGTCGGCATCATCGGCAATGTGGTGCTGACGGTCTTCAAGCTCATCGTCGGCCTGCTCGCGAATTCGATCGCAGTCATCTTGGACGCGGTGAACAGTCTTACCGACGCTTTCTCCTCCATCATCACCATCATCGGCACGAAGCTCTCGAATCGTCGCCCGAACCGCGAACACCCCTATGGCTATGGGCGCCTCGAATATATCACCTCCATGGCCATCGCCGTCATGATCCTGTATGCCGGCATCGCTTCGCTGGTCGAATCGGTCAAGAAGATCATCTGGCCCGAAACGCTCAGCTACTCCGCCCTCACCATCATCGTCATCGTGGCTTCGGTCATCATCAAGATCGCGATGGGCATTTACTTCAAACATGCAGGTAATGCGACGAATTCTTCCCCGCTCATCGCTTCGGGGAAGGACAATATGTTCGATGCAGTGCTGTCTGCTGGCACCCTGCTCTCCGCCATCTTGAGTCTCGCATTCGATCTGAACATCGACGGTATCATCGGCGCCTGCATCTCGCTGTTCATCGTCAAATCGGGCTTCGATATTCTGCGCGACTCGGTCGATTCCGTCATCGGAAGGCGCATCGATACCGACTATGCGCACCGCCTCGAAGCCTACATCGACAGCTTCGAAGGGGTTCACGGCGTCTACGATCTTTCGATCGACACCTATGGCCCTAACGAGCGTGTCGGTTCTGCCCACATCGAGGTGGACGACGACATGCGCGCGAGCCAGATCCATGAACTCACACGAAAGATAACCATCGCGGTGTACCACGAATTCGACTGCTTCATGACCATCGGTATCTACGCGCAGAACACCAAGGGCGAATTCGCGGACATGAAGGAAACGCTCCGAAAGGTCGTGCTCGATCACCCCGAGGTGGTGCAGGTGCGCGGCTTCTACGTGGATGCCGAGACCAAGACGTGCTATTTCGACCTGGTCGTCGATTTCGACCATGACGCGAAGCAGACCTCGAACGAGATCATCGCGGCGATGAAACGTCATTATCCATCGTTCTCGTTCGCCACTATACTCGACCACGACATCAGCGGGTAGTACGTCGCTACTCGCCTGAAGCCACTTGCCCGGATCCGTATCGCCATGAAAAAGACTTTGCTCCAAAGAATGCCTGACGACTTGCCAAACGAGCTACGTGCGTTCATCGGTCGTTCAGCTGTCTACGACAGCTCCTGTTCCCCCGAAGCGAAGGTTTATTTCATCGAGAAGGATACCGGCTACTACCTGAAACAGGCAGAACGCGGATCGCTCGAGACCGAAGCGAATTTGACCCGGTTCTTCCATGCACACGGCATCGGTGCTGAGGTACTCTTTTATAACGCAGCTGAAGATGATTGGCTGCTGACTTGCGCGCTCCCGGGTGAAGACTGCATACATGAACTCTATCTCGGAGATCCCAAACGACTTTGCGACACCATCGCACAAGAATTGCGACGGCTTCATGAACTCGACGCTTCTTGCTGTCCTGTGCAGGATCGCACAGCTGACTATCTTGCCCTTGCTGATTCGAATTACCGCTCAGGCAAGTTCGATGCATCGCTCTTCTCAGGCGAATTCGCCTATCGATCTGCAGAAGAAGCCTATACTATTCTCAATGAAGGGAAGGGAGCATTGAAGGATCATGTCCTACTGCATGGCGACTATTGTCTCCCGAACATCGTTCTTGACGATTGGCGACTCGCTGGCTTCGTCGATGTAGGCTGTGGCGGCATCGGCGATCGACACATCGATCTCTTTTGGGGCGCATGGACGTTGAACTTCAACCTGAAGACCGATGCGTATCGCAAAAGATTCTTCGACGCATACGGGCGTGACAAGGTCGACGAATCGCTGCTGCAGGTCATTGCTGCGGCTGAGGTGTTCGGATAACGATTTCGAAGGAGCATCATGTTACTGGATTTCAAATCGATGGAAGAGTTCGCCGTTCCCGCCATGAATGGCGGCGACGGTCAGGTGCGGGCGAACATGCTCGTAGAAGGCTGGGGCAAGGTCATCTACTCGGTCCTTGAACCGGGGTGCTCGATCGGGAGTCACGAACAAGCGACAAGCGTGGATGTGAATTATGTTGTGAGCGGGCGCGGCATCGCAGTATGCGACGGAATCGAAGAGGTGCTCGCCCCAGGAACATGCCACATCTGCCCTCAGGGCTCGGTCCACTCGATCACGAATACGGGCAACGAAGATCTCGTGCTCTTCTCTGTTGTAGCTGAACGCTCCTAGATCGCGCCCATGACATTCGTCATCGTCATAACAGTCTGCTGGTTCTTCATCATTCTCGCTTTTAAACTGGGAAAATGGATAGTGAACGGCCTCGAATCGCTTCTGCGATCCTTGTCCGATAGACTCGAAAACAGAAAGAAGTAGGTTCGTATGAATACTGACAAGATCGATCTTCCCGACTACTTGGGAGACATCGTGCAGATCGGCATCGAGAAGTGCATGGAGGGCCAGTCGATCTTCGACCCATCGGCGCACTTCACCTACTACGACGCACGGGACTCGCTCAGTTTCATCATCGAATGCGTCACGAAGAACCAGTAGAATGGGAGCAACGTACTACGTACGATCGTCGATGCTCTAGGAGGCGTTCATGACCAGCCTGACAAAGAAGCTCTCGCAACTTGCATTCATCGCGTTCCTCTGTGCGCTCTTGTGCGTCACTATGACGGGCTGCCTGCCAGCGCTCTTCCTGGGCGAAGATGATGATGATCGCCCGGATATCGAACGCCATCATGACGAGGATGATGGCCACCATAGCTGGAGCCTCGATTCATCTGATGATGTCGCTAGCGCACAAGCGAGCTTCCCTGGCACCTACGATGTCCCCGAAGACTGGGTCGTATCCAAGAAGCATTCCAACAGCAGACAAACCTTCTATGTCGAAGAAGGTGACGAGAATGAAGCGCTGCCAGACAACGTAGCGGTGAGCACGGGTACGAATCGCTATGCGAAAGAAGATCACGTCTCATTCCGCGAAGCGATCCTACGTCAGCTTTCTGCGCAGATCGGCGATTCATCCGCTCAAGTGCTCGGCAGTGGAGAAACGACACCCGCAGGCGACGTCCTCTACGTTTTCACTGTCAAGGAAGACGACTGCACGACCACGTTCTATTACATCGTAGGCGACTACGAATTCTGTCTCTTCCAAGCGACCGATTTCGACGACTCGGACGATGCCTCAAAAGTCGCGCGCGCGATGGCGAACTCCTTCTCCTGGCGATGATCGCCCGTTCGATCGGATCACGATCGCATCGGTCGCACTTCGAAGTGCTTAGATGCGCTTATCGATTTCGCATCGTTTTGCCTGTTCATCGCCTCCGCAACCAATATTTGCGTCAGTTTCAAACTAGAATTGGTCGAACCGAAGAAGATTCTCACGTACGCTTGCTTTGCTCTATGATCGAAACAGCGAACCAAGAAAGGGAATCCTATGAATGTCGACATGGCGAAAAGACTCGCAGACCGTAGACGCAATGCGGGACTGACCCAAGAAGGCCTTGCAGAAAAGCTCGGAGTGTCTCGTCAGGCTGTGTCCAAATGGGAGTGTTCGGAGTCTTCTCCCGACACCGACAACCTGATCGCACTCGCAGAGCTCTACGGTGTTTCGCTCGATGAACTGCTCTATGCAGAAGTCGACCCACAAGGCGCATCGCCCACTAGCGAGATCGAGGCGACGGCAGCGGATGACGAGTGCGCACAGACGAAGGGCGAGCAGGCCGAGGCCGATCGTTCTGGAGATGATCGTGAACATATCGAGGGCGAACAACCTGGAACCACAGAGCAAGAAACACCCAAAGGAGGCATCGGCTTCGACTCGAACGACGGTTCATTCCATCTTGGCCCTGACGGCGTTCGCGCACAAGACGGCAAAGATCACGTTCATATCAACTGGCGTGACGGAGTCCATGTTGATTCGAAGAACGGCGATTCGGTCCATGTGGGATGGAGCGGCATACGCGTCAACTCGCAAGAATACGACAGTCTTAATGCCGCAAATGCGGCGCTCCGAACGCGACACCCAGGTTCGCGCTCAAACTCTCCGTTCGTGCGCGCATGGTATCGGTTTCCTTTTCCGCTCCTCGTGATCATCGTCTACATCGTAGTAGGAGTGTTCGCTGGACAATGGGGGCTTGGCCTTTTTCTTTTCGCTGCCATTCCGCTCTATTACATGATGGGCAATCTGATCTCGAACAAGCGATTCGGCGTGTTCTTGGCCGGCCTCTATCCGATCTTCGTCATATGTTGGTTTCTGTATATGGCCTTCGTCTTGAACGAGCCGCATCCTGCCTGGGTCATGTTCCTGACCATTCCGCTCTTCGAGGCCATCATCGGGCCGTTCTCCCATTGGTACCACAAACGCAAGCAAGATGACCATCAATAGGACAGCTATGATCCGCGCCCGCTGATAGAATGGATACGAACACACTTCGATCCAAAGGAACTATCGTGAGCGAGATCATCTGCCCTCATTGCAAGACCCCCTTCACCGTCGACGAAAGCGGCTATGCTGCCATCCTGAGCCAGGTGCGAGACCAAGAGCTCCAGCGCGAAGTGAATGCGCGCGTGACCATGGTCGAAGATGCACGCGAAAAAGAGGTCGCGCTAGCCGTTGCGGAAACGAAGGCCGAACTGGAAAAGCAGCTTGAAGCGACACGGGCTCAGCTGGCCGCAGCCAAGACCGAAGCCGAAGCGGCCAGGAAACTGGCGGTCTCCGATGCGGTCGCAGCCGAAGTCGAACGGCTTCGCGCGGTAGAGAAAGAGCGTGATACCCTGGCACAACAGCTCGAAGCGCAACGTCAGCAGGCTTCCATGGAAACACAGCTCGCCGTTTCGAAGGTCGAAGCTGCAGCGAAAGATGCCCAAACCTCCATCGAACGCGAACGCGACGAACTGCGTGCTCAAATTGCGCGCGATGCTGAAACGCTCACGCGCGTCGAAGCAGAACATAAGGCCGCTTTGGCGGAGAAGCTCGCCGCGAAGGACGAACTCATCGCCGATCGCGACCGCGAGATCGAGCGCATCCGCGACATGAAAGCGAAGCTCTCCACCAAGATGCTGGGTGAAAGCCTGGAGGTTCACTGCGAGACAGAATTCAACCGTCTGCGCGCCACCGCATTCCCCCGTGCTTACTTCGAGAAGGATAACGAAGTGGTCGAAGGCACGAAGGGCGATTTCGTCTTCCGCGATTTCGACGACGCCGGCAACGAAGTCGTTTCCATCATGTTCGAGATGAAGAATGAAGCGGACGATTCGGTCAGCCGCAAGAAGAACGAAGATCACTTCAAGAAGCTCGATTCCGATCGCAAGAAGAAGGGCTGCGAATACGCCGTTCTCGTCTCTCTGCTCGAACCTGAGAGCGAACTCTACAACGCAGGCATCGTCGATGTGTCTTGGAAGTACGAGAAAATGTACGTCATCCGCCCGCAGTTCTTCATCCCGCTCATCACGCTACTGCGCAACGCCGCGCTCTCCTCGCTCGAATACCGCAAGGAATTGGCGCTAGTGAAACAGCAGAATATCGACGTGACGAACTTCGAGGATCAGCTGACGGATTTCAAAGACAAGTTCAGCCGCAACTACCGCATCGCTAGCGATAAATTCCAGAAAGCCATCGAAGAGATCGACAAGTCCATCAGCCATCTGCAGAAGATCAAAGACAACCTGATCGGCAGTGAAAACCAGCTGCGCCTAGCGAACGACAAAGCTGAAGACCTCACCATCAAGCGTCTCACGCGCAAGAATCCCACCATGAAAGCGCTGTTCGATGCCGCACGAGAAGAGCGCGACGACAGCGATACCGACGTGAGCGAAGTCGAGTTTTTGGATGAAGAATGATTTGAGCCGCACAACAGCGATGCTAAAGTAGAACTGAGATTTACCTCCCTACCACTAGGAGGAGCGATGAGTTCTTTTCCTCACATCCCGAAACCCGCACTGCCGACGCTGTCGAAGAATCCGAAGCGCTCGCTCGACCTTGCCCATCTCGTGTTCGCGAGCTTGTGGCTCGGTGGTTTCACGATCATGTTCTGCTTCTCGGTCATGATGGCCAACGGCTCCATCAGCGAAGCCTTCGGCGCCGCTGCCATCGCTACCGTGAAAGGTCTCGTTACCATCTGCATCCCCGCCCTCATGGTCACCGGCCTTCTCTATAGCCTCTTCACGAAGTGGGGCTTCAAGAAGCATGGCTGGGTCATCGCGAAATGGTTGCTCTCCATCGCGGTCGTCGCTTGCACGGCGCTCGTTCCCGCAAAACCAGCCTGTCTCGCGGGCGTTATTGCCGGAATGCTCGTCCTTTTCGCGATCTCAGTATTCAAACCACGCAAGAAGGCTAAAATAACAGCTGCCCATTAGACTCATTCATCTCGCGTCCCGCCGGGACTGCGAAAGGCAACGCTGTGAACGACGCTCTGACCGTAATCGATCTGACTTGGATCCCTATCGTAGGGGTCATCTCGCTCGTTGCGCTCTTGGCTCTTGGCCTCGTCGTTATCTGGCGCACTGGATCGCAAGGTCTTCCGAAGAAGATCCTGCGCACCATCTCCACTACGATATGGACCGCCCTGTTCGTTGCCATCGAGATCGCGCTCCTCTCCTTCGCGAACGACGATGCGATAACGGGCTCGGTGCCGCTTTTCGGCATCGCTGCCGCATCGAGCGCTCTTGCTGGAATCGCTGCGATAACCGCGAAGACAAGGTCGTTCACGAGAAGAGGCCACCGAGACGCGCTGAACACCTCCTCGCTCAGCGATGCTGGCAGAAGTGCCAATCGCTCATCCAAAGCGACCAACATCGTGAAGAAGATCTTGCGCATCGTCGCCAGCTGGCTCGTTCCGCTCTTTGCTATCGCGCCCATAACGCTCATCTGCTTCGTCTGCCTCGAACTACCCTCGAACCCGAGCTTTCTTTCGATCGATGACACCTATCTTGCGAGCGAACTGGCTATTCTTGCTGGCTTCGTTGCAGGCTGCTGGTTCATCTTCCAACGCAAACCCATCGGCTTCGTAGTGCCCGTCCTCGTTTCATTCGTATATGGCATGTGCGAATTCTTCGTAGAGGCGTTCAAGGCTGCTGCCATCATGCCTGGCGATTTGCGCAGCGCCGGAACAGGCATGAACGTTGCAGGCGGTTACGATTACGAGCTCACGAGCGGGATCCTCTTCTGTCTTGCACTCGCCACCCTCGTCATCGCTGCTGTCATGTTCATCCGCGACCCCTTGTCGAAGCTCCTCGCGAAGAAGGATCTCTCGCGCGCGACGCACGCGAACATCGAAGCGCAAGACGATCCATTCGTCAAAGAAGAACGCCGAAGGGAACGCCTCCTGACGCTCGGTAAGAACGCGGTCGCGTTCGTGCTCTCGGTGCTGCTCGGCGCCTATATCATATGGGCGCCCATCAACCAGGCTCTTACGGTCGATTGGGAGGAAGAAGGCGTCGTCTTCGATTACTGGCAAACGCAGAACAGCATCGACGAATTCGGCATCATCCCTTCGTTCATCGCTGCGCTCCAGCTCGAACAGCTCGATCCGCCTTCGGGTTACACGACCGAAAAGGCCGAGGAGCTTCAGGCGGGCATGGTCGGTCTTTACGACCAGTATGTCGCGAGCACTCCTGAACGCGCGGCCGCAAAAGAACAGTTCGACCAGACCAAACCGAATGTCATCCTGGTCATGAACGAATCTTTCGCCGACCTCTCCGCGCTCGGCGGTCTGGGCGTCGGCTATCCGGGCCCTGAATATTTGCACGCCATGGACGCGATCGCGAAGGGCAAGACGAGCGTGTCAGTGTACGGTGGCGGTACGTGCAATTCAGAATTCGAGTCGCTGACCAGCATCTCGCTGGGATACGTCGCGGGCGGCATCGACCCCTATGCGGTCTACGATCTGTCCAACATCGATACCATCCCGAAGGAATTCAAGGCGCTCGGGTACGCAACCACCGCGATCCATCCGGAAGACCCTAACAACTGGGGCCGAAATCAGGTTTACCCCGCCATCGGCATCGACACCTTCATCTCTCACGAAAGCTTCACGGAAGCCGAGACGAGTCGCGACCATACCACCGATAAAGCAACGTACGAGATGGTGCTCGAGCAGTTGAAGAGCTCGAATGAGCCGCAGTTCATCTTCGACCTGACCATGCAAGGCCACGGTGGCTACGAAACCGGTCTGATACCAGAAGAGGACAACGTCGGCTACGATTTCAACGGCATCGTCGACGAGAACGCAGGCGCGGCATGCATCGAATACCTCTCCTCCGTGAAATTGAGCGACCAGGATCTGGAATACCTCATCACCGAGCTTCAGCAGTTCGATGAGCCGGTCGTGGTGGCGTTCTTCGGCGATCATCATCCTGGGTTCTCATGGTGGTTCCAAGAGCGATTCGCCGATACGTCGACCGAGATCGCCGCTCAAGAAGCCATGTACCAGACCGACTACTTCGTATGGGCGAACTACGATATCGCGGGAAGCGATTGGAATGGCGGCAAGACCGAATCCGTCTACACGGGATCGATGGCGCCTGCGTCGCTCATGAGCTGGACCATGTCATTGATCGGCGCTCCGCTCACGGATTATCAAAAGGCGGATTACGTGAGCCGCTGGTGGATCGAGTCGAACAACCTGTTCGGCTATTTGGACGCTGGCACGGGCGAATGGCTGCCGGTCAGTGAAGCACAAGCGGTCGCTGCACAAGACGACATCTACGAACAGGGCATGGCGATCATTCATGCTACCGCCGAACTCGGCCACATACCTGAGCCAGGCGAGGTGCTCGAGCCGATGGCCACTTCGGCGCTCGACGACGAAGCAGTGGACGAGAACGAGGAAGCGAGCAAGCAAGCTGCCACAGACTCGGGCGGCGCTGAAGACGAAGCGATCGCTCCCGAAGCTGGCACGTCCGCCTATCAAGATGCCGTGATGGATAACGTCATGCGTTGGCTCGCGCATCTGAATTTCTCAGAACGCCTTCGCTAGGCCACCGATTCACCCCACAGAAGCCGAGCGATCATTTCTTCGCGCTGCGAACCGCCTTCACGTAGATGAAGCTCACGACGAGCGCCCCGACCAAGAGTCCGATCGCGATGAGCGCGGTCAAGTCGAAGGCCGCACCATACGCGGTCGCTTTCGCGGTGCCCTCTGCCATAAGATGATCTACCTGGCCTGACATCATGCCGACGAACAATGCCGAGCTGACCGACCCCGCGATCTGAACGAGCGTCGAATGAATGGCTGATCCATTCGAGGATATCTTGCGAGGCAGCGCCTCCAGGTCGACGCTCTTGATGGCCGGATAGACGATGCCGATTCCGCCATACGAGACCGCGACGCATATCAGGAAGAACGGCAAGAGCTCAAGATGTCCCGCAAACGCCATGAAGCAATACCCCGCCACCACGACACCAAGACCGACGGGTACGAGCGGCCAGATGCCGCGGTTGCCCAATATCTTTCCGCTCACGAAGCACAAGCCCGCATAGCACAGGATCGGTAACACCAACATCAGTCCAGCTTGATAAGGGGTATAGCCTTGTGCGCCTTCCAAGTAGAGCGGTGCGAGCAAGCTCAAGTAGAGCGATGCCATATAGGCCAACATGATGAGCGTCTCGCCCAACGAGAAGACCTTCACCTTGAAAGCGCTCAGGTCGAGCAAGGGATGCTCGATGCGCCGCTGACGCCAGATGAAGAGCACGATGAAGATGACGCCGCCCACCATGGCCGCGATGGATGGGAGGGCATCATGCGTCACCTCGTTCAAACCTGACATGAAAAGCCCCAGCGCTGCGAAGCTGAGTCCGATGCTGATCGCGTCGATCGGTCTGTCTTCGCGCGGGTAAAGATCGTGCAAGAAGAGCAGGCCGGCGACGAGCAGCACTGCCGCCATGACGACGAGAATGAGAAAGAGCGCGCGCAACCCGAACGCATCGATCACGAAACCAGAAACGGGTGGCGCGAAAGCAAGGCCGATACCGATGATGCCGCTATTCATCGAGAGCAGGATGCCCGCTTTTCCGTCCGGTGCGAGCGTCAGCAGCGCCTCGTTCACCAGCGGGAAGAAGAGCCCCGTGGTGATGGCCTGGATCAAACGCGCAACGACCATGCTCGGGAAATCCCATGCGAGAAACCCGAGGATCGAACCGACCAACGCGCAGATGAAGCCGAACGTCATCACCTTGCGCATGCCGAAGCGCTTCAACAACGAAGCCGCCATGGTGATGGTGACCGCGGCCACGATCGCATAGCCGAGCACCACCCAGTTCGCCTCAGAAAGCCGCACCGAAAAATCCGTCGCGACCTTATCGAGCGCGACGTTCATCATGGACTGCATGAACGAAGCGAGGAGCGCGCTGCCGAACAGCACGGCGATCATCGCCCAACGTTTGCTGCCTGTTGGCGGCGTTGGCGCGATCGACGCAGCTGCCGTACTGCTGTTCTGCATTGCCTCCCCTTTTCTCTCCGAGCCGACTCCTCTTTCCACCGTAGCACCGCTTGCGCGAAGCGAACGAACTCGACCATGGCATGTAAGCCAAATGTTGCCCGCATGAAACACACCCGCCTGCATTCACCATTAAGACAGCCCCACGGTCACAAGGCTCGATCCCGTAGTAGTATGGGCGTATGGACGTACTCATTCATACCGCATCGCAGATGCTCGTTCTGTTCATCATCATGCTGTTAGGCGGCATCGCACGAAAGATGCGCTTGATGAACGACGCATTCGATGCCAAGCTCTCCTCGCTGGTCATGCAGTTCGCGCTGCCTGCGATGCTGCTCTCATCGGTGCTGAATAACACCAACTTACCTAGCACCGAGACCATCTTGCTGGTATTGCTCTATTCCACCGTGGTCTACATCGTCACCTGCACGCTGGCATATCTGATCATGCGCTTCTGTTATCGCGGCGTACCGCTCTCCGCCAAAGGCTCGCATGCTTTCCTCATCTGCTTCGGCAACACGGGCTTCATCGGCTTCGCCCTACTCGATGCGGTGTTCGGATCGGACGCTGTGCTCTACGGCGCCATCTACAACATCCCCTACAACTTCTTCCTGTTCTCGGTCGGCATGCTCTTCATCGCACGAACCGGCTCGAGCGCGAAGAAGGCGCAAGGCTTCAAGGAGAACGCGCGCGTCATCGCGAAGAGTCTCATCACGCCTGCCATGATCAGCTGCATCATCGCGATGTTCCTCGCCATCTTCCACATCACCGACGATGGCATCATCGGCAAGACCTGCGAGCTGCTCGGCGGCCTTACCATCCCAGCCGCCATGCTGTTGGTCGGCTCGACCAACGCGAAGATGCCGATCAAGGAGATGCTGGGCGACAAATGGTCGTACGTCACCACCATGATGCGCCTCGTGTGCATCCCACTGCTGGTGTTCGTGGTCGGCGGTTTCTTCATCCAAGATCGCTATCTGCTGGCCATCATCGTGCTCATCTGCGCGACGCCCGCCGCCAGCGTCGGCACCATGATGTCGCTCGCCTACGAAGGCGATACGCTCTCGATGGCGCGCGGCACCTTCCTCACGACCGTCGTCTCCTTGGCCACCCTCCCGCTCATCGCGCTCATCGTCGTCTGAAACGTTTTCGTTTCAGCATTGGACTTCACCTCGGCAAATCCGTATCATAAGAATATGAACACGTTCACTTTTTGCTGAAAGAGGTCGCGATGGAGGCTCAGGAAACTCAAGAGAAGACGAGCAAAGAGCTCCTCAAAGAATTCACTGCTCGCGTCTATGAAGAGATCCGCGAAGCAAAAGCGGTAGGTCAACCCATCGGTTGGTCCACGTCGAACTTCCCGAAGGAGATCTGCGAGACGTTCGGGCTCAAGATCATGTATCCCGAGAACCATGCGGCAGCCGTCGCAGCGAAGCGCGGGGCTATCGATTTTTGCGAGAAGGCCGAATCGATGGGATATTCTGGCGACCTGTGTTCCTACGCGCGCATCTCGCTAGGCTTCTTGCACCGCGACGAGGAATTCGGCCATGGCCTCGATGTTCCTGCACCCGACTTCCTGTGCGTGGCGAACAACATCTGCACCACCGTCATCAAGTGGTACGAGAACCTCGCGCGCGAACTGGATATTCCGCTCATCCTCTTCGACGTTCCCTACAACACCGACGCGGAATTCACGCCGAACAAGACGAGGTACATGCGCGCTCAGCTGCAAGGGGTCATCGAACAATTCGAGCAGATCACGCAGACCAAGTTCGATTACGAAAAGTTCCACGAGGTCATCGCTCGATCGAGCTACAATTCCTCGCTCTTCAAGAAAGCGCTCGACCTGATCGGCTCGACCAAACCAGCACCTGCTAACGGCTTCGACGGCTACAATTTCATGGCGCTCATGATCGTGGCGCGCGCTCGTCCTGAAACCACGGTCATCTTCGAGAAGTTCATCGACGAGATGAACGAACGCATCGCACGCGGAGAGACCACGTTCAAAGGCGAAGAGAAGCATCGCATCCTCTACGATGGCATCACCTGCTGGCCGTACCTCAGCTACACCTCGCATTTCCTTTCCGACCACGGTGTCAACACGGTCGCGAGCGTCTACACCGACGAATACACATCGCAATGGACCGACCTCGATTCGCTGGTGAACGCATACGCCAGCACGAACAATGCGCAGGGCATCGAGATGGCGCTCAAGCGCCGCAACCGCATGCTGGATGAATACCAATGCGACGGCATTCTTTGCAACGTCGCACGCAGCTGCAAGCCCTGGATCGGTCTCATGTTCGAGATCGAACGCCAGCTTGCAGACGAACGCGGCATCCCTTACTCGATGTTCGACGGCGATCAGGCCGACCCGCGCGTCTTCTCGAAGGCACAGTACGAAACGCGCGTTCAAGGTCTCGTCGAGATCATGGAAGAGAACGCTGACGCTCCTGCAACTCTCTAAACGGCCTGGTGACATGACCCTTCATCTTCATCGCCTTTCTGTTTGAAGCTTCCATGAACAAGGAGGCTTGAAAGGTCACAGCTCGTTGTCAAACGTGTCGAAACGGTTACCGCGAAATGAACGCGCGGCAAAGTTTCCCGTGGTTTCCTCTTTTTCCGGGACAAGAATGACTATCTTGTTTTCAGATCGACAGTGATCTTCATTCAGACCGAACTTACCCCTCGAACTGGCCTGATTCGCAAGATCGCGCAATATATCGGCACCAGAAAGAGGAGGGACTAACATGACTACGACAAAACCCACAGCGCCGTTTTCTAAGATCTTTTGGAAATCTCTTTGGTATGGCTTCATCGCCGGCATGATCTCAGGCATGGTGAAGATCGGCTGGGAGAAGATATTCCCGCCGCGAACGCTCGCACGAGACGCCACCAATCCACCCCAGGAATTGCTCCAGCAAATGGGCGTTCCGTACGACGTGACGCATTCGTTCGTGCTCTTTTCGACGGACCAGCCCGTTTACGTGGTCGCATTGCTGATCCACTTCGCGTTCGCTATCTTCTTCGCATTCCTCTTCATCCTGCTGACGCAGTACAAGCCGAAGATCGCGATCTTCGAGGGTGCGGCATACGGCATCGTCATCTGGATCGCATTCCATCTCATCATCATGCCGCTCATGGGCACCGTCCCAGCACCGTGGGATCAGCCTTTCGACGAGCACTTCTCCGAATTCTTCGGGCACATAGTGTGGGCATGGGCGATCGCAGCCTCGGCATGGTACTTGATCGCTAAGCAGAAGGTCAAGACGCTGGTCAACCCCAAGATGCAGGGCGACGACTAAGGGCCTTCTCGAGCTCGAGCGAATACGCTAACTCGGCCTTGAGTTCAGACATACCACGATCGGACGATGATCGGCATCACGTAGAGGCGGGCAGCAGCTCGCCTCTACTTTATTGGAGACGTATTTAGAGACGCATCCTTACGATCGCTCGACGTAAGGATGCGCGACCACATACCCGACCGTGAGCATTTCCTTACGATCTTCGATGAGCAAGAGACGACGAAGGGCGGTCGGAACCTCGACTGGGTTCCAACCGCCCTTCTCGAATCAGCGTCGTCTCGAATGAATGTTCCAGCCCCGCTCAAGGGGCGTCGAAACAAGGCGAAGACCGAACGTCCGCCTTTACTCGTTCACGAGCATGCCCGCGGCTACTTCGTCAGCGACCTGCTTGCCCATGATCGATTCCAGCACCGCGATACCGAAACGCAGCGCCGTACCCGGTCCTTCGGAAGTGATGAGATTGCCATCTTCGACAACAGGCTGCTTCACGTATACGCCTGCAGGGAAAACTGCTTCGCAGCCGGGATAGCATGTCGCCTTATGCCCTTCGAGCACGTCTGCCGCGGCCAACACTGTCGGGCCAGCGCAGATCGACGAAACGGGACGTCCCTCTGCCATGAAGCTCTTCAGTGCCTCCATGAGCAGCGGGCTCTTCTTCAGATTCTCGACACCCTCGGATCCGCCAGGAACCATGATCATATCGAAGTCCATAAGGTTGATGTCGTCCAGCATCACGTCGGCGCGCATCGTGATGTCCTGCGCGGACTTCACTTCTTTACTGTCCATGACAGAAACCAACGTCGCCTCGACGCCACCGCGACGCAGCGCGTCAACGGGCGCGACCACTTCGAGCGGCTCGAAGCCCTGTCCTAACATAACTGCAACTGTCTTAGCCATTTGATGAATCCTTTCTCTTCGTTGTACAAGATGATGTTACAACCTTGCTGTTCACGCCTTCACAAGGCAGAACGCTCGTTACCGAATTTTTACTGTTCTGCCGCAATGGACGCTGCGAACAAAAATCGAAACGAACACCCCGGCTTCGACCTGCCGCCGTTCGCTGCGGATGGCCCAGACCAGTTTCTTGACAATTTCGGAAACCGTCTTATATTAAATCCTAGTAACTTTATAGGAATTAAAACAAAAGGGCTCATCTATGAAACAGATATATCTCGATCACGCTTCAACTACCCCTGTTCACGCTGAGGTCCTGGAAGCGATGCTCCCCTACTTCTCCGAGGAGTTCGGCAATCCATCTTCGATCTATCCGCTCGGCCAGAAGGCATCCGATGCGCTCGCTGAAGCGCGTGAGACGATCGCGAACGCCATTAGCGCGAAGCCGCGCGAGATCTTCTTCACCAGCGGCGGTACCGAATCCGACAACTGGGCCATCAAGGGTTTCATGCATGCGAACGCCTCCAAGGGCAAGCATCTCATCACGAGCGCGATCGAGCATCATGCTGTGCTGCACACATGCGAATCGCTCGAGCGCGAAGGCTTCGAGGTCACCTACCTGCCCGTCGACGAACACGGCATGGTGAGCGCCGAGGATTTCAAGGCCGCCATTCGCCCTGACACCATCCTCGCCTCCATCATGTTCGCGAACAACGAGATCGGCACCATCGAACCGATCGCCGAGCTCGCCGTAGCAGCCCACGAGGCGGGTGTCGTCTTCCACACTGACGCGGTGCAGGCGTTCGGTCACGAACCGATCGATGTGAATGAGCTGGGCATCGATATGCTCTCAGCTTCTTCGCATAAGATCTACGGCCCCAAAGGCGTCGGCCTGCTCTACGTCCGTAAGGGCGTGAAGCTGCAGAATCTGCTGGATGGCGGCCAACAAGAACGCGGCAAACGCGGTTCGACCGAGAACGTACCAGGCATCATCGGATTCGCGAAGGCGACGGAACTGGCACAGATCGATCTTCTGCCCGAGCGAGACCGCCAACGCGCACTGCGCGATCATGCCATCAAGCGCATTCTCGCCGAGATCCCCGACGCGAAACTGAACGGTTCGTGGGAAGACCGCCTCGCGAACAACGTCAACTTCTCCTTCGAATTCATCGAGGGAGAAGGCATGCTCTTGCAGCTGGCCGCTCGCGGCATTTGCGTCTCTTCGGGATCCGCCTGCACATCCGGATCGCTCGACCCGAGCCACGTATTGCTGGCGATCGGCCTGCCTCACGAGATCGCGCACGGGTCGCTACGACTGACCATCGGCAGATCGACCACCCAAGAAGACGTCGATTTCACCATCGATTCATTGAAGACCACGCTCGAGAACCTCCGCATGATGAGCCCGCTCTATGAAGATTACGAGCGAGGCAAGGTCGATTCCGTCATCAAGCGCTTCGCAGCAGAGGGCTTCCCATACACGAACTGATCCCACACGAAAGAAGGATGAAGATCATGGCGATGAACTATTCCGAAAAGGTGATGGACCACTTCACCAACCCGCGCAACATGGGCGAGATCGCAGACGCGAGCGGCTGCGGAACCGTAGGCAACGCGGTCTGCGGCGACATCATGCGCGTCTACCTCAATATCGACGACAACAACATCATTCAGGATGCGAAATTCAAGACGTTCGGCTGCGGCGCTGCTATCGCGACCAGCTCGATGGCGACCGTGCTCGTGAAGGGCAAGACGGTGCAGGAAGCGCTCGAGGTCACGAATAGAGCAGTGATGGAAGCGCTCGACGGTCTGCCACCCGTGAAGGTCCATTGTTCGCTTCTTGCCGAAGAGGCCATCCATGCAGCGCTATGGGATTATGCCGAGAAGAATGGCCTCGAGATAGAAGGGCTGGAAAAGCCCGTCAGCGATATCTCCGAGCACGACCATCATCACGATATCCCCGATGAAGACGATGATGAATGATGCCCGATCCGAATGACGCCCGAAGCGAAAAGAGCACCACGTTCGGTGCTCTTTTCACGATGTCTCGTGAGGGCGTGTAGCGGATCCGCGCTCGAGACGGATGAGCCTACGGTTCAGGAACCTGAATATCCGCGAGCGTCGTCGTGGCCAGGTTCGCTTCGAGCGCCTTTTGCGCCTCGTCCAGCCTGTCAGCGAGCGAGTCGTTCACGATCTGCCCCACTGGGCAGTTCGGATTCGGCGAAGCATGCATGTCGAACAACGATCCATCGATCGCTCCAACAGCATTGAAGATGTCGAGTAGCGTGATATCCTTCGCATCGCGCTTGAGCTTTGCACCACCTGCGCCGCGCGAGACCTCGACCAAGCCCGCCGCCTTGAGCTTTTGCAGGATCGTTCGAATGACGACAGGGTTGACGTTCACGCTCCCCGCGATGAATTCAGACGTGGTGCGCGTGGTCTCAGAAAAATGATCGATGCACAATAATGTATGCACTGCTATGGGAAAACGGGTCGCTATCTGCATCTTCTCTCCATTCGGGCACCTATCGTCCTCGAGCCCGAGCCTTCTTCGTCTCCTCATGATAACCGCCAAACCATCCGTTGAGCAACGGGACGATAACGAATTGTTGTAAGCGTTGACATTACAACATGGCTCCCTCATACTACCGTGTTAAGCGTTGTAATAAAAGTAGTTACAACAAATCGATATGATTAATTCTTTTGAAAGGAGCTTCGAAATGAAGATCGCAGTTGTTGCAGCAAACGGAAGGGTCGGCCGTCTCGTCGTAGAAGAGGCCGTGAAGCGCGGAAACGATGTCACCGCATTCGCCCGCAGCGAGAATAAGACGGATGCACAGCATTTCGTTAAGAAGGACATCATGGATCTCACCACCGACGATCTGAAGGACTTCGATGTGGTGGTCGACGCATTCGGCGCATGGACCCCTGATACGCTCGATCAGCACTCCGCTACCATGGAACACCTGGTCAAGATCCTCAAAGGCACCGATGTTCGCCTTCTCGTGGTCGGCGGCGCAGGCTCGCTCTTCATGAACCCCGAGCACACCGTTCAGCTCATCGACACCCCCGATTTCCCGGATGAATTCAAGCCGCTGGCCAGCGCACAGAACAAGACGCTCGCGTTCCTGCGCGGCGTGGACGATGTCGACTGGACCTTCGTCTCCCCTGCTGCCGACTTCCAGGCAGATGGCCCCCGCACGGGCGACTACATCCTGGCAGGTGAAGAATTCACTACGAATGACAAGGGTGAATCCCAGGTGAGCTATGCTGACTACGCGATCGCTATGGTGGACGAAGCAGAGCGCACGGGCACGCCGGAGGCGCACATTCGTGAGCGCATCAGCGTCGTTGGCAAGTAATCTTCGTACGAAGTGCGAGCGCTCCACGCGAGCGCTTTGAATAAGAGGTGGAACAGACCATGGATCAGGCAAAGAAGATCGAACTCATCAAGTTTCTCGACGAATACCTGGTGAACGAAGCGAAACAGCAGGGAAGCTGGTTCCCTCCGCGCGCGGAGCAGACCCTGACCTCCGCCGATGCATCTTTCGATGAATACTGGCTTCTCTTCCGTTCGCTCGTGAACGTGCGTCCTCCATGGCCTGTCTCCCCCGAATTCCTCCTTGCGCAGGACGAACTGCTTCCTGCGCTCATCGAGGAAGCGGGCATTCATACGCTCGCAGATGCAACGCCTTCCGCGAGCGATCCTCGAATGCTGCTTTGGCGTGGCGACATCACCACGCTCGCAACGGACGCCATCGTGAATGCCGCGAATTCCGGCATGACCGGGTGTTGGCAGCCGCTGCATTATTGCATCGATAACGCTATCCATACCTACGCGGGCGTCCAACTCCGCGCCAAGATGGACACGATCATGCAAGCTCAGGGCCACCCAGAGCCCACGGCGCAAGCGAAGATCACGAGCGCCTACAATCTGCCCTCCAAACACATCGTGCACACGGTCGGACCGATCGCGAGCGGCTGCCCGACCGATCTGCATCGCGCGCAACTTGCGCAATGTTACCGTGCGTGCCTCGACATCGCCGCAGCTGAAGGCTGCCTCTCGATCGCCTTCTGCTGCATCTCGACCGGGGTGTTCGGTTTCCCGCAAAAGGAAGCCGCCACCATCGCGGTCGAAACGGTGCGCGAATGGCTGAACGCACATGAAGATTCATCGATGGCGGTCGTATTCAACGTATTCGGCGCCGACGATGAAGCACTCTATCGAGACCTGCTCCTCTAGCGCAGCGCTCCTCACGCGCAACGCATGAAACGAGCTTGACCTACTGACCATCCCCTTCGACTCGAAAGGATGAAGATATGAGATCGTTCTTCAACGATATGACGAAAGACAGACTAACGCCCGAAGAGGCAGTGGAACGCGCACGCGAGATCATGGCGAACACCGATCGCGTCCTGATCGGCGCGGGTGCGGGCTTATCGACCGCAGCTGGCATCGAATACGGCGGTAAGCGATTCGAAGAGAAGATGCCCGCGTTCATCAAGCGCTACGGCATGACCGACATGTATTCTGCAGGCTTCTACCCCTTCAGCACCGAGGAAGACCGTTGGGCATACTGGGCGCATCATGCGACCGTGAATGACCTCGCACTTCCTGCTCAAGAACTCTATAAGGAGATCTACGAATGGGCACGCACGCGTGACTATTTCGTCATCACCACGAACGCCGACGAACAGTTCAAGAAGGCCGGCTTCGACCCCAAGCGCATCTTCGCGACACAAGGCGACTACGGCCACATCCAGTGCTCGACCGGCCAGCATGGCATCCGCGACGACGCCGAGATCTTCGCGAAGATCGAGGAAGACACCGACCATGGCGATCGTACGCGCATCACCGATGCGTCGCTCGTGCCCACTTGCGATGTGTGCGGTGCGCCGATGAACATGCATCTGCGCGTCGACTCCACCTTCGTGCAGACCGACGAGTGGTACGAGGCGCAGGCGCGCTACCAAGAATTCGTCTCGGAGATCCCTGATGAACCGACCACGCTGTTGGAACTTGGGGTCGGCTGGAACACTCCCGTGTGGATCCGCATGCCCTTCGAGCGCATCGCGCAGGTCACGGATAGTCCGCTCATTCGCATGAACTACGAGAATGCATTCATCGATAGCTCCATCAAGAGCGGCATCTCGATCCCAGGCAACATCGCACAGACCTTCCCGGTCATCGCGGGCGAAGTCTGATCACATACGAGAAGTTGCGTGAAGGCGCTGATCTTGCTTGACGGGCAAGCGGGCCAGCGCCTTTTTGCTGCCCCCGTATCATGCGCGATTCGGGACGGCCTTACTGTTGTATAAGATAGGAATCGACGATCTCTCCGTAATAAGCCACATGCGCATCGCGGTTGGCGCCATGGAACGAACTGTCGACATCCGCGGGGTAGAAATCCGCACGCAGATCGCCTTCCAACAGATCGAGCTGCTGGGTCTGCGCATACAAGACCCGACACTCGAGCGTGAGCGGCAGTTCGACGATGCCAGGGACCGCGATAGTGCGCGGAGAAGCGAGCGTGAGACCCGCTTCAGCGATCTTGTCCGTCGTGCGTCCCGAACGCGAACCGCACAGACCTAGGATCTTCTTATCGAACGCGCCATGCGGGATGTTCACCGTGAATTCCCCGTGAGCTTTGAGCAGTTCGTTCGTGAAACGTCCTTCGCGAACGAGCGCGACGAACACGGGACGATTCCACTCGTATCCGATGAAGCCCCAGGCTATCGTCATGGAGTTCACCTTGTCGTCTGCCTTCGTGGTGAGCAAGACGCCCTTCGGCAGTGCTTCGATGAGTTCGCGCGCAACGACTCCTAATTCAACGTCTTCATACATCGCTTCCGATCCTTTTCTCTTCGAGGACGATGACTCCGATCCGGTCCATCTCGACATCATGGTTCGCCAGATCGGTCTTGAATGCTTCGAGCGACGGCTCTTCGCCCGTGCCCGCGATGGTCACGGTCAGATCGTCGTTCTGTATCTTGATGTCGGTCAATTCGTAGGCGCTTCCCGCGAGCCATTCGTGCGCGACGTCATGGACCTTGCGCTGGTCGTCATTCTCTTTCACGATATCCGCGCTCGTGAGCGCGAGCGGAATGCTGATGATGACGAGCCCGACCACCACCGAGGCATACCACGCCACGCGGCTCTTCTTCTCGTCGCGCGTGCGCTCCTTCGTCGCAACGCCGAGCGCGAGGAAGATGATGAGGCACGCGATCTGGATCGCGAAGTAATTCGTCATGAACAGCAGGAACGCCCCCAGCGCACCTTGCCAATCGCACGCGTAGAGCGCTACCGCCACCACGCTGAGCGGCGGCATGAGCGATACCGCGATCGCAACACCCGGGATGGCCGTGGGAATATCCTCGCGCACCAGCGCGATGGCTGCGATGATGCCTGAGGCGAACGCGACCACAAGATCGATGAGATCAGGTGCGGTTCTGGTGTTGACCTGCGCATTGGTCGAAAGATCGATCGGCACGGGAATGACCGCGACCACCGCGAGCGAGGTACCGACGCCCACTACGATGGCCGCGAGCGTCATGAGCAGCGTGCGCGCGGTCGCGCGTTTGTTCCCGCGCATGGCGGCTAACATCGTTCCGACGATGGGCGACATGATGGGCGAGATGAGCATCGCACCGACCACCACCGCGCTCGAATTCGCAGCGATACCTGCGGTCGCGATGACCGCCGAGATGACGAGCGACCAGAAGTAGGACGAGTAAGCCGACGTATCGCTCAGTTTGACGTACGTCGAGGTTTCTGCTTCTTCGATGCCCGCGACGGAAACAGGTCCTCCCGCGATCACCTTTTCCAAGAACTTCCTCACCATGCTCACGCTTTCTTCTTTCGTGTCTCTTTACGGCGCGGTCGCGTTCGCGCGGTTTCGCCTAAAGCATTTTCCTCATCATACCTTCTGACCCTTCGGTACTGGCCCGACTTCTCTTCCTTGCTACCGAAAAGTCACGCTGACCACGTTTCCGATCGCGCAGAACCGCTATCCTGTTGTGAACGGTTTTAGGATAGGATGCGTACCATGAATCGAACGCTCGTGAATTCCCTCTTGGTCTTCATCGCTGGCGCAAGCTATGGCTTCATCGTGCCCGTGGTCAAAAGCGCAGGTGATTCAGGCATCTTTCCGAATACCTTCGTCCCGTTGCAGTACTTGGTTGCGCTCATCGTCCTTCTGGTGGTGATGTTCGTCCGCCGCGTGAAATGGTGCGCTCCGAAGAAGCTCGCATCGCTCGCGCTGCTCGGCGTTTTCACGGGCGGTACCTCCATCTGCTATTACACGGGCGTTTCGCTCTTGCCGTCTTCGGCTGCGCTCACGTTGCTCTTCCAATACATCTGGGTGAGCGTGCTCATCGAATGCCTCCATAAAAGGAAAACGCCCGCGCGATCGACCGTCATCGCCATCGTCATCGTGCTCATCGGAACCGTTTTCGCGACCGGCCTTCTGGACGGCAGCATCGGCGCGCTCGATCCTGTCGGTGTCGCGTTCGGCTTCGCATCGGCTGTCTTCTATGCGCTCTTCCTCTATTACTCAGGAATGATCGGAACCAACCAGCCAACCGTCCTGCGAACGACCATGCTCGTAGCGGGAGGCCTCGTCTTCACGTCCATCGCGAGTCCGACAGCCTTCACGGTCGCACTGCCCGACCCCGCAACCTGGCCGTATGCGGTCGCTCTTGCTGTGATGGGCATCCTCTTCCCCATCACGCTCATCAATTACGCGAGCCCGAAGCTCACGACGGGCATGGTCTCCATCATGGCCTCGAGCGAACTTCCCGTCGGGATCCTTGCCGCCTGGGCGCTCGTGGGCGACACGCCTTCCCCACTTGTGCTGTTCGGCGCGGCGCTCGTGTTCGTCGGCATCATCGTCAAGCAGGTGCCCGAACTGAAGCGCAAGCCCACCAGCAAGTAACACCCTTTCAACATCCGTCTCGCAAAATTCAACGAAAGTCTTACATCTCTAACAAGATCATGACCTTCTGACCTGCGACTCCACAAAAACAGCTACGATTCGACCAGGCCAATGGATTCCTGTTCGAGCGAGCTTCTCGGCGGCTCCGAGCGAGCAGGGATCGGGTTTTTGCGAGCACATCCACTACCCAACGGCCTCACGCGTTGATGTGATCGCACAAACCCTCCTGAACGATCGAGAGATAGGAGGAAGTATGTTATTCGACGTTTACGGCCCGAATGCGATGTATCAGTGGCTAGGATTGGCGATCGTGTTGCTCGCGCTCATCCTGCCCAACGAATTCGCACGCCGCACCAAAGCGGGCGGCATCATCATGTTCTTCGGCATAGCAGGCGCGATGACCATCTACTGTTTGGTGGTCGAGATAAGCGCTGGCGCGGGTGCCGACTGGGCACTCGCCAACCCCACGCATACCGACATGAACAGCTGGTTCCATTATGCGAAGGTATATGCGGCGTTGGCTGGCTGTATCGGCTTCATGATGCTGAAGTACAGCTGGAGCAAACTGGGGCGTTCGCATTGGTTCAAGGCGTTCCCGTTCATCATCGTTGCGATCAACATCCTGATCGCGGTGGTCAGCGACTTCGAGAGCGCGTTCCGCGCATTCGGCACGACCTGGATCACTTCCGAGGGCGTCACGCTCAATGGCGGCTGGCATAACGTCATCAATGGCGTCGCAGGCCTGCTGAACATCGCCTGTATGACCGGCTGGCTGGGCATCTACATCTCCAAGAAGCGTCAGGATATGATCTGGGCAGATATGACCTGGGTGTTCATCATCTCCTACGACCTCTGGAACTTCTGCTACACCTACAACTGCCTGCCGACTCACTCCTGGTACTGCGGTATCGCACTGCTGGTGGCACCGACCATCGCGGGTCTCATTTGGAACAAGGGCGGGTGGATCCAGAACCGCGCGTTCACTTTGGCGATGTGGTGCATGTTTTGTCAGCTCGTCCCGATGTTCGCGAACGATTCCATCTTCGCGGTCCAGTCGGTGAACGATCCGAACGTGAACCTGGTCGTTTCCATCATCGCGCTGGTCGCGAACATCGCGGCGCTGTCCTATATCGTGTACCGCGCGAAGAAGCTACACGTGAACCCGTACAAGCAGGAAGTCTTCGTTGGTACGAAGGAGTACCGCGAGGCGATGGCACGTCGTGCTTCTACCGACTACCTGCTCGAGACCATGCCGAAGAAGGCCACCGCTGGCGAGATCGCCGAGATGGTCGCCTACAACGAGCTGCCTGTTGAAGGAACCGTTGGCTTCGTCTATGTCGCGAAGGACGATGCGGGTGATGTCGCGGTCGAAGTCGAGAAGACCGAGACGCTCGATCCCCCGAAGCGCGAGTAACGTACGAAGTACGCTTATCTCATAGAAAGGCGGCCTTCCGGTCGCCTTTCTTTTTGCCTCGTTCTGCATCAGCCTCCCCTGCGTCGATCTTTACGTCGCCGATTCTTGCCTCGCTGTTTTTGCGTAGCCTATCCTCCGTGCCGGATCCTTGGTGAGTCGAGCGCCTGTAAGGCACCCTTTTTTTTCGCCCTAAAGCCTCGGTTTGCAGCGATTTGGCCGATTTCTGAAAGAAATCTACGCTTGTACGCACAACTATGACCGCAGCAAACTTGATATCTCCCATTTTGGGAAACTTTCAATGCAAAACGTGCATACGAACGAAAAAACGAAGTATTTCATGCTACGAATCGACCGGTTCATGTGATGCAGCCCGCAAAACGTGTATATAAACGCAAATTTCTTGCAAAAATTCGCGATTTGACTGCAATAATGACAACGAGAGAAGCACTGCGGCACTACAAGCTGATGAGTCAGAAAGGGGCACGCATGCGCGACGTTCAAGGTTTGCTCTTCGATGGCGACGGAACTCTCATCGATACCTACGATATGATCATGCAGTCGATGCGCCGCATACTGAATGATGGCGAGGGCATGGACTTGTCCGAAGCTGGGTTGATGGTAGGCGTGGGCACACCCCTGCTCGACCAGATGCTCCACTTCACCAACGGTGATGTTCCACGCGCCGAGCGACTCGTCGATGAATATCGCGCGCACAACGATGCGATCCACGACGCTGGCATCCGCGCATTCGACGACACCGCAGCGGCGCTCGAGCGCTTTCGTGCAGCAGAGATCCCGCTGGGCGTCGTCACCTCGAAGCGCCACGAACTAGCTGAACGCGGTTTCAGGCTGACCGGACTCTTCGACTTCTTCAGCGTATTCGTCTGCGCGGACGATTGGCCTGAACATAAGCCTAAGCCTGGGCCGATCCTTCACGCGAGCGAGCTGCTCGGCGTCGCCCCTGAACACTGTCTCTATGTCGGCGACAGCCCGTACGACATTCAGGCTGGCAATGCTGCTGGGTGCCGCACCGTGGCGGTGACCTGGGGCATGTTCTCAGCCGAAACGCTCGCCGCTGAACATCCGACCTTCATGATCGACTCGCTCTCCGAGCTTGCCGATATGCTGGGCGTTTAGCGCACGATTCTCGATCGAAGGAGACACGATGGCATCCTCCAAAGAACACGTTGACCACATTATCGAGCAACTGAACATCGCAACGGGCGGAAACGTATCGTCTCGCGCGATGATGGGCGAATACGTGGTCTATTATCGCGACAAGGTGATCGGCGGCATCTACAACGATCGCCTCCTCGTGAAGGTGACGAAATCCTCGCAAGAACTGCTCGCCGATGCACCGCTCGAGATTCCCTACCAAGGTGCGAAAGAGATGCTCAAGATCGAAGAGTCCGAAGACCATGCGTTCAACGCGAGGCTCTTCGAAGCGATGTATCCTGAGCTCCCCGCCCGCAAGCCACGCAAGAAGAAGGCGTAGCCTTCAGCAGTGATAGACTGAAACGCGAAGGTTTTAACGCACAGGGGGACGGTCTTGGCTGAATATTTGGGAGATGGCATCTATCGCATCGGAAAGGCCGAGCGCATCTGGTCGTGTCGAAAAGGCGTGATGGAAGGCGCAGTAGTCGAAGTCGAACCGGGCGTTCCTCCTACAGATGCACGCTTCGGCTGGTTCAAAGGCGCGATTCCGACCCCGCCTTCCGAAGGCTTCTACGTGGTCGAATTCCTCGACGATCAGAAAGTGCGCGTGCTCGCATACGTCGACATGTACGGACGCGCGTTCACCACGGAGACGGGCTTCGAACGTCCGCCCGCTCAAGAACAGAGCCTCTTCATCGCAAGCTCGGAGGAGCATTCCATCGAAGGCGGCATCTTCGTGCGCGACAACGAAGGCAACACCGTTCGCTGCGCTTCCTATTCCCGAAGCGGGAGCGGCCAGAACGCGAAATACACCATCACGGATTCCTGGTACGATTTCGGCAGCCACGGAAAGCGCCTGCACTATTACGACCTCATGACGCGCGCCTATCTCGCATTCATCTACCGACCGACGCTCGGCACCGCAACGCTGCCCTTCGGCATCGCTGACGTCTACCAGGTGCTCGCCCACAACGAACTCCTTCCCGCGCTCATGCGCATCATCGACCGCGTGCGCATCGCCGAGGAAGATCCGCTGGTCACCGTGCATCCTATCGTCGCGAAGCTGCGCGAAAGATTGGAGGCTGCTGGCGTACCCGAACTCATGAACACGGACGACGCCGAACACGCGCTGCAGCTCATTCGCACCACGCGCTATGCCAACACGTTCTACGTGCAGCCTCGCTCGCCCGAATTCGATGCTCCGACCATCTGGACGATCGAAGCGGCCATCAATCTCTTCTCGCTCGGCGAATCGTTGCTGCAGGTGCTCCAGGCGAAAGGCGAGATCGCTACGCTCGAAGGCTGCGAAGACTACCTGCTCGAGAAGGTCGGTAGCCAAACGGCGGAACTCGATCTTGCATCGCAATACCCTGAAGGCGAACCTGATGGCGAATGGCAGATCCGTTCGCGCATCGCAGCGGGCATCGAGAGCATGGGGCTTCCTCTTCGCGTCGAGACGCGATTCGCGCTCGATCTACCTGCAGGTATCGCTGCCTTCGAATTGTACGTTCCCGACGACCAGATGTTCATCGACCTATTCGGAGACCAGATCGAACAGCCGAGCGAAGCAGCGAGGCGCTATGCGATGCATATCGGTCTGCTGCTCGCCGATATCGCTTTTCTCTCCTCTACGCGCGTCAACGAAGTCTTCCTGACCGCTACGCCGATCGAACGCGAAAGCGCGCCCGCATCCGCGCTCTTCTGCGTGTCGCTCGATCGTTCGGCCTACCAGGAGACCAGCGCGTTCGAGGCCGCGCGCGAAGATGACCCCGCGCAGCTCTATGCGCAGGCGAACACCGAGGAGTGCGCCACCACGTTCCAACGCATTCGCCACGGAATGAGCGGTCTCTTTCTGCATGCCAACGCAGACCTGAACGAGCAGGTCGCAGCTAGGTTCGCAGCAGAGAACGTCTGCGATCTCGAAGTGTATTTCAATGCTGAAGAGCGTAAACTGGCCGAACGACTCGCTGACGCGATCGCCGCTACGAACACCGCCGCCGAAGCTGTTGCAGCGGTGCGTACGATCCAAGCGGAAACGCGCTCCCAGAATGGCGAGAACGCGGCGTTCGACGAAGCATTCACGCGTCTGCTCGCGGCGCTCGCAGAGGGGACGGTCGATCCGCACGAGCAGAATTCGACCGTCAACTGCTTCCTAGGCGGAGACATCTGCGCACAAGCCTACCGAAGCGCGCAAGCATTGGGCGAAGCAGGCGAACATGAGAAGGCCATCTCTGTTCTCACCGATGCGATCGCGAACATCAACGATTCTGGCCGCTATGCGGATAGCGACACGGTAGTCTATCGCGCGTTCGATTCCTTCGCCTCGCGCATGGTCTACAACCTCATGAAAGCAGGAAAGCTTCCCACGCCCGCACGTTCGTCCGTACGTACCGATGCAGGCAAAGAAACACGCTTGCTCCCCGATTCATACGTGCTCTGCCTGCTGGAATTAGCTGGCCTCGTGGGCCTGCAAGGGAAATTCCCCGAGGCGCTCCAGATCGTGAAGCGCGCAGTGTACCTCACACCCACCATTGGCGCGGCGTATCGTGCGCAAGCCCAGATCGAAGCGATGATGGGCGATCTGAAGGGCGCCGCAGAAACGCTCGAAGCGTGCCTGATCTCGGTCGCACCACCAGATGACATCGCATCGGCCTACTATCAGCTCGGTTATGCGCTCCGCCGTTCAGACGATTCCGATACGGCATTGCTCTGTCTCATCAAATCAATCATGACCTCGACGATCGTCGCTTCTGCGTGCGTCGAAGAGATCAACGAGATACAAGAGGAGACCGCCACGCCCCTACCGCTGAGCGACGATGTTGACGACCTTCTCGTACGAGCAGGGATCCCCTGCGCCCCTTCCGAGGCGATGGTCGACGCATTACAGGAAGGAGCGGTGGCCGCGCTCGATGCAGGCCTCTTCGATGTTGCGCGCAGCTTGCTCTCTTTCGTCTTCAACTACCGAAGCGACGATGCCATCGTGAACGTCATCCGCTCGCTCGAAGACAGCGCGCTCTAGCGATCCCTCGCGCCTGTTCGCTTCCTGTGAACAGCTGATACCGCACCCAAAGAGAACGAGGTCAAGCACGGAGTGCCTGACCTCGATTCGTTCGATCGATGCGCTTTGCGGAAACGCTCTGCTTACCTCTGCTCGTCCTTTCTCCTATAGACGACCTGTGCGATGCCCGCTACTGCGATAGCAGCAGCGATCGCGAAGGGGATCCATGCCAGATCGTTCTGTTCGGCGTCTTCGGCTGCATTACCAGCGAGCGGGTTCTCGTCATCAGCGACGAGAGCGTCTTCGGTGCCCTCCGTTTCGGCAGCTGCTTCAACATCCGCTGCCTCAGACGTTTCATCTGCTTCTTCAGACGGGTCAGTTACCTGCTGGTCAGAAGCAGCCCGAGAACCATTTGCACTCGAGCCCGACATATTGGATGAGCCCGTTGCTGGTCGAGCAGCGTTGTTCGCATTGTCTGCATCGTTCACGTTGCCAGCGTTGTTTGAGGTGCCAGCATTATCGGATGAAGAGTCGGATGGCGTCGTAGCCTGATCGCCGTTGCCTGGGTTGTCAGGAGTAGAAGGCGTGACCGGCTCGGCCGGATCAGTAGGCGCGACCGGATCCACGGGATCCACGGGATCCACTGGATCAATAGGCTCTTCAGCCTCATCCTCCCAGAACTGGCCGTCCGTGATCGCGTTGCCCGCGTCGACCAGCGCCTGACGTGCATCGATCAGATCAGCCGTCTCAGGCTCTTCGCTCGCGAGCAGCTCGTTCGCTGCAGCGAGCGCCTCTTGGAATGCATCCCAGCCTTCAGCCTGGCCATACGTTGCTTCATCAAGCTCTTCAGCGGCCTTGATCACCTTGTCGAGCGCCAAAAGCGCCTGGAACACCTCATGCTCGTTCTCGATATCGCCGATCAATTCTCCAAGCTTGTAGTAATGGTTGTAGTCGGTCACGATCGCCTTATGATCGATGCGCAGATTCTGAGCCTGCATCGCATTCAGGAACTTATCCAGCAGCGATTCACTGAAGCCGCACATCAGCATGAATTCCGTGCTGGGCGCGCCTCCGTCCCAAACTGCATCCTCGTCCTTTTCGAACCCGCTCAACCCTGCAAGATAACCGATCTCCTGACCCAATTCGTCAGCAGCGACGGTCTCAACGGCAACGCCAAGATCGGCAAGGATCGAGCGAACATGCGCACCACGAGACGTGTCCTCTCCCAGGTTGTAGAGCACCACTTTCACCGGTGCCAGCTCTTCGTCTTCATCCAACACGGGAATGGTGGCAGAAACATAATCCACCTCTTCGCCCGCCCATTCGACATGAGGCAAGCGCAGTTTGATGAACAGACGCATACCAGGCTCGAGATCGACCCAATCGTAGAGATTCAACTCGAGCTCGCCACGCGTGACCTGGCCGAGCGTGGAGTTGAGCTGGCCAACGCGACGCGTGAGATAGGAATTCTCCCACAGTTCTTGATCTTCGATCTCGTCATCGGTATACCAAGGGGAAACCTGATACACGCTGATGTCACAATAGAAATCATCCATGCCTTCGTATTCATCAGCATAATCGACGGTGATCGGAATGCTGGTCGCGCCCACCTGGACGGCGGAGGTGTTGAACGCCACATAGGGCGTGCCCCAATCGGGAGAGGGCTCGACCGTCATCACGTTCGAACGACCCTCTACGCCACCTGCTTCCAAAACCACCTGCAGCTTATCGCCTGCGGCGATCTTGCCCGTTCCCATATAGAGCGACCAGGAGGTTTGCGAACGATAGAGTGTACCGCTGGAAAGCTTGGTCGCTGTGCCATTCGCGAGCGCTTCATCGAGCGTGTCTTCTGTGAATCGATAGAGCGCGTAGCTTCCTTCATCTGCCGCATCGAAGGTGAGCGATGCGGAAAGCGTGGTCATGCCTGCGGTCACCTTGGTAGAAGTGATGGCCGCCACTGGCTTCTGCTTTTCGGGTGCAGCCGCGACCGCAACGGGCTCCGACGCATATTCCTGCGCCTGACCGCCGCCATACAGCGTCAAGACCGCGACCAGCTTGCCGCCAGCCACCAGCTTATCCGCACCGAACGTCGCGCGTCGGCTGTTCTCCTGTGGCGTGATGATCTCGGAGTAGATCTGATCGTCCGCGCTCCAGGTATCGCCCGTATAACTATAGAGCGTCAAACGGCCGACCTTCTCAGGATCGTAATTAGCCTCGACCCACACATCCGTACGATCAGCAGTGATGCCCTGCGTGACGATGTTCACGGTCGGCTCGACCACGGTCGCGCCAGGCTGAACGATGGGAAGCATGTTGCCCAGCAAGTATTTCGTAGCATCGGCCTCGAAGTCATACTTATAAAGGTGAACCATGACGGTCTGACCTACTGCCAAACGTGCAGCATTGATCGGAATCGTATAACTGCCCGCACCCGTGAAAGCGACCTGGCCAAGTTGAGCTCTACTGTCGGGATCGTCATCCGAAGCAGGACCGATGGTCGCGATCAAGCGGCCACCCTCGAAATCATCGCAGCCTGAAACGTTCACGGTAAGAGCGTCAGTGCCCAATTCGACCGACGAACCCTCCAGCACGACTTCGTTCTTAGAGGCATCTGCGACCGTGATGAAGTCGCTGAAGAAGTCGATGTCATTCGCATAGTTCAGCACGCGAACATAGAGCTTTTGACCCGCCTCGAGCGACACATTGCTCAGGTCGAACGTGATCTCGCCCTGGTCCTCCATGTAGTTTCCAACGATGACCAAGCTGGTATCCTCATCAGTCGTACCGTTCACGTTGACCTTCTTCAACTGCACGCCATTAAGCACCTCAGCAGCCAGCGCAGGGTCGGTCAGATGGACGTCGACCGTGAGCGACTTGCTCTCCGTGGTCACGTTCGACTTGAACTCGACCGTTGCGGGTACATACTTGGCGACCGTGCAAGGCTCGGACTGCGCGATAGGCGTACCGTCCGAAAGTACGAACGCCACGACGACATCCCCTTCTGCGATCGAGGCATCAGCACTCAGGGCCACATCAACGTCACCAGCAGACACATTAAACGCCATACCGATGCGCGGGCCCTTGTCCCAGGCGATCTGATCGCCCTGAGCGAACTTCTTCACCAAAACGAGCGACCCCGCAGGAATGTCCCCACCAAGCGAAATCGGAATGCTCTTGCTGTTCGAGGTCAACTGCTCGGAAATGCCCACGGTCGGACTTGTGTCCGCGTTCACTACGATCGAATCGTCGGGACGATGGAACACCGACTCATAATCGTTGCCCTTCACCAAGAACAGGTCAGGGTTCTGAGACCAATACACCACTGCACGAACGCGATAGCCCGCGCGAAGCGGTTCGGAGAGCTGGATCTCTTCGGGGTTATAGGCAAGAAAGTGTGTCCAGAGCCTAATCGTAATCCATGCGATAAGG
>ERZ1673752.315-NODE-315-length-86796-cov-5.821284_pt1 | contig 86796 bp, 76 predicted proteins | sample MGYA00580195_ERZ1673752 | MGnify/ENA primary metagenome ERZ1673752 (study PRJEB41218, sample SAMN15661744) | gut metagenome | host: Homo sapiens | place: Canada: London | collected 2015-08-20/2019-03-30 | study: EMG produced TPA metagenomics assembly of...
GATAGCCAGACGGCAACCACGCATACCCAACATGGGGTTGAGCTCCGCTAATTCCTCGATGACTTGGTGAATAGCAGAAACGGGGAGTCCTGCGGCATCAGCCAGCTCTTTAATTTCAGTTTCTTGCTTGGGCAGGAACTCATGAAGGGGTGGATCCAGAAGGCGGATCGTTACAGGGAGATCGGCCATGGCCTCAAAGATACCTTCAAAGTCTTTCTGCTGGATGGGAAGAATGGTCGCAAGGGCCTTCTCCCGCTCTTCGGCGGTCTTGGCTAGGATCATCTTCCGGAAGGCAAAAATCCTATCTTTGCTAAAGAACATGTGCTCAGTACGAACGAGTCCGATTCCGCCTGCGCCTAGGTTTCTTGCATTGGTCGCATCTTGGGGGGTATCGGCGTTTGCACGAACGTTCATCACCCGGACTTCGTCAGCATAGGCCATGATCTTTTTAAAGTTTTCGCTCATTTCTGCCGGAGCCATCTTCACCTTGCCCAGGTAGACCGTTCCAGCAGTCCCATCTAAGGAGATCTCATCGCCTTCTTTGACAGTGTGACCATTGACGGTAAAGGTCTTGGCCTTGGCATCGATAGAAACTTCTGAGCAGCCGCAGATGCAGCACTTACCCATGCCTCTAGCTACCACAGCTGCATGGGAGGTCATCCCACCACGGACTGTCAAAATACCTTGGGCCAAGTTCATTCCTTCGATATCCTCTGGCGAGGTCTCTAAACGGACCAAAATAACTTCTTTACCAGCTTCATGCCAAGCCCGGGCATCGGCTGCGGTAAAGACAACCTGGCCAGATGCCGCACCAGGAGAAGCTGGCAGACCCTTGGTGATGGGCTTCTCGGCAGCTAGGGCCTTGGTATCAAAACTGGGGTGAAGGAGGGCATTCAAGCTGTTGGGGTCAATCTGCATGAGGGCCTTTTCCTTGGAAACTAGACCACTTTCGACCATGTCCACAGCGACTTTTACAGCAGCGGTAGCTGTCCGCTTGCCATTTCTTGTCTGGAGGAAGAAGAGTTTACCGTTTTCAATGGTGAACTCCATATCCTGCATGTCCCCATAGTGTTTTTCCAAGTTCTTGGCAGCATCCACGAATTGCTTATAGAGGTCAGGGAACTGCTCAGCCATGTGATCCATGGGGAAAGGAGTCCGAATACCAGCGACGACGTCTTCGCCCTGGGCATTCATCAAATATTCGCCATAGACTTTGTCTTCTCCTGTAGCTGGGTTCCGGCTAAAGGCCACGCCGGTTCCAGAGTTCTCTCCCATGTTCCCGTAGACCATCTCTTGGATATTGACAGCGGTGCCCCAGCTACCAGGGATATTGTTCATCCTCCGATAGTAGATGGCCCGTTCATTATTCCAGCTACCAAATACGGCTTCGATGGCGTGGAAGAGCTGAACTTGAGGATCCTGGGGGAAAGGCTCTTTGCGCTCTCTCTCGTAGATTTCCTTGTAGGTCTTGACCAGGAACTTCATATCTTCCGTATCCATCTCGTGGTCGGTCTCAATGCCCTTTTTCTCTTTAATCTTATCAATCTCCGCTTCAAAGAGCTGACGATCGATCCCGATGGCCACGTCGCTAAACATGGTGATGAAACGGCGATAGGAGTCATAGGCAAAGCGAGGATTGTCAGTGAGCTTGGCTAGGCCCTCTACCACTTCATCATTGAGACCCAGGTTCAAGATGGTATCCATCATCCCAGGCATGGAGGTTCTTGCCCCAGAACGTACGGAAACGAGAAGAGGGTGCTCAACGGATCCCAACTGCTTGCCCGTCTGTTTTTCTAGGGTGGCAATATGCTCCTCAATTTCTTTCTTGATCTCTTCTGCGATTTGCTTCTCATCATCATAATACCGGGTGCAGGCCTCTGTGGTAATGACAAAGCCCCGGGGGACCGGCATGCCTAAGTTGGTCATCTCACAGAGGTTGGCACCTTTGCCACCTAGGAGATTGCGCATGTCGGCCTTGCCTTCACTAAAATTATAAACGTACTTGGTCATGTTTTTTCTATTTTTCCTTCCTTGATTGAGAAATAGACTTTCTATGGTCTGGAAAGCACCTGCTGGTGCTTTCGTATAGGTAGGAAAGCTCCTTGTGGTGCTTTCTTGACAGCCCTAGGTTTTACTGTAGACGGCAGAATGCCTAAGTAGACGGCAGAATGCCTAAGATAATAAAGAGGCAGAGGAAATTGGGAGTTCAGGCTTGAAATCAAAGCGTCCGGCAAAATACTCCGGCAAGGAGGCAATGGGCATCCGTACCTGACTCATAGAATCTCTCTCCCGGACAGTGACCGCCTGATCCTCAACAGAATCAAAGTCAAAGGTCACGCAATAGGGGGTTCCAATCTCATCCTGGCGACGGTAGCGCTTTCCAATGGACTGGCGTTCGTCAAACTCGCAGGTAAAGAGAGGATTCAAAAGATCAAAAACCTTTTCCGCCTCAGTCGCTAATTTCTTAGAAAGCGGGAGGACGGCCACCTTAACGGGGGCGAAATAGGGATGGAAGCGTAGAACAATCCTTGTCTCCCCATCTTCTAGCTGTTCCTCATCATAGGCCTCAGTCAGGAGGGCCAAGAACATCCGGTCTGCACCCAAAGAGGGCTCGATCACATAGGGGATGTACTTTTCCTGCTTATCCGGGTCAAAATACTGGAGGTCTTGCTTGGAATATTTCATATGCTGGCCGAGATCATAGTTGGTCCGATCAGCCACCCCCCAGAGTTCGCCCCAGCCAAAGGGGAACTTGTATTCAAAGTCCGTGGTTGCCACAGAATAGAAAGAGAGTTCCTCTTTCTCATGGTCACGCATCCGCAGATTTTCCCCAGTCAGGCCACAGGCCTTGAGCCAAGCCTCGCAATAATCTTTCCAATAGTGGAACCATTCAAGGTCGGTCCCTGGCTCACAGAAGAATTCAACTTCCATCTGCTCAAATTCACGGGTCCGAAAGATGAAGTTTCCTGGAGTAATCTCATTACGGAAGCTCTTACCCACCTGGGCGATGCCAAAGGGGATTTTTTTGCGACTAGACCGCTGCACATTGAGGAAGTTGGTAAAAATTCCCTGGGCCGTCTCCGGTCTCAGGTAAATCTCTGACTTAGAGTCTTCCGTCACTCCCTGGTAGGTCTTATACATGAGGTTAAATTTACGGATCGGCGTAAAATTAGCCTTTCCGCACTGGGGACATGGGATAGCTTCTTCAGCAATAAAGGCGCTAAGTTCATCCTCTGTCGATGCCTCGACGGACTTCCCATGAATCTCCAAGGGCCGCCCCTTCTCAGTCAAATAATCCTCTACGAGTTTATCAGCCCGATACCTAGCCTTGCAGTCTTTGCAGTCTAAGAGGGGATCTGAAAATCCTCCAATATGGCCCGAAGCCTCCCAAACCTGGGGGTTCATCAGGATGGCTGCATCGAGACCTACATTGAGCTTGTGGTGGGCAAAGGCCTGCCACCAAGCTGCCTTAATGGAACGTTTTATTTCAGCACCTAAGGGGCCATAATCCCAGGCGTTTGCTAAGCCTCCGTAGATCTCGGATCCAGGATAGACAAAGCCTCGGGTCTTGGCCAGTGCCACAAGTTTTTCCATCGTTTTTTCGGTATTATTCACTGATCTCACTTCCCTCTGTTGCATTTTCCACCAGGCTCTCTGCCAAATCTTCCTGGGCAGCTATATCGTCTAAGCCATCATCCTCCAAGTCGAGATGCCCTACTGAGCCTCCCTCTTCCTCTCTGCCTTCGACCAAGGGGCCCTTATTCCGTGCTTTGGCCTTGCCGAAGCCAACTTTAGCAGCGTAATTTTTACCAATTTTTAAGTCATTGATAAAGCTGTATCCTGCTAGTTCTAGGTTCTCCGTTGCCGCATTTTCCATATAGGCTTTTCTGCGCTCATGGTAGTCTTCCTTGAGCTCGTCTTGCTCTTTTTCTGCGGCCCGGTCTCTCTCGGCTGCCTTGGCTGCCATTTCCGCCTCGGCCTGATTCTGCTCAGCCTTCAGCCTTGCATTGGCCAAAAGCTTCTTTTCCTTTCGGGTCTTGGGCTGATCAGCCAGGTATTCGCCTACAGCATCGTCGATGGCCTCCGTAAGCTGATCATCCTCAAAGTCTTCCGTGCTCAAAATATTCTCATACTGCCGGGCATACTCTGCCCCGATGAGACGTTGCATTTTGGCATTTTGTTCCTTGGTTTCCCGGCCGGCTTCTGTATCCGATAAGGCTGCTAATTCTTCCGGACTCCTAGCCGCAAGGCCAAGGTCGGCGCGTTCCCGATAGGCCTTAGCTAGTTCCCCGGTCTCATATTCCACCGTTCGCGGAATAATAACGTCGAGATCCCCGGGAAGGGCCACAATCTTATTGGCGGCAATTTCCTTGGCAGCGATAGAAAGGGCATTATCCTCCTTGTCCACGTTGCGCACCAAGGCTTGGCCCCCATCTGTTAATTGTCGGGCCCTCTTTGCCGCAAACATGGTCAGGGTGTAACGATTATCCACCCGCTTCAGCAATTCTTCCAATTGTGGTTCAATGAGCATCCAAATTCTCCTTTTTCGATCTAGCCTAGGCCATGGAATCTGGTTCCGACCCAGCCTCTTCTTCCCCTAGGGCACGTGCTGCCGCTAAAATCTCCTCGTAATCTGCTAAAATCGCATCTTCCATCCCGACGTGCATCCGATACTTAAGGTGTTCTGCTTCAGCAATCGCTTCAAGTTGGGAGATGCTATGTTCTAAGTCGTTTTCGGCGTTACGCACAACAAAGTCAAACTGCTTAGCACTTAAGATCTCATTTTGGGCCCTGGTCATCCGGCGAACCATACTGGCAGCCGTCTGGGTGCCCCGGTCATGAAGACGGCGATAGAGGGTATGCATACTGGGTGGCATGAGAAAAACAGAGATAGCCCCGGGGAAATTCTTTTTCACACTCAGGGCCCCCTTCACAGTCAATTCAAAGATGATATGTTCACCTTGCTCATAAGCCTGCTGGATGGGAGGTTTCGGTGTCCCATAGTAGTTTCCATCAAATTGGTCAAATTCTAGGATATCTCCTTTGGCCAACATATCCATAAACTCTTCTTGGGTCTTGAAGTAATAATCCTTTCCCTCAATCTCCTGAGGCCGCTGGGGCCTTGTGGTCACTGAGACAGAATTTTTAAAGTCCGGATGGCGACGGATAAACTCCTTGACCACCGTACTCTTGCCCACACCAGAAGGACCAGAGACGACCATAACAATACTTTGATTTTCCATGTCTCCCTCTTTTCCCTCGGGTTTATGCTTCTGGTGATTCTTGCATTCCCAGCATAGCGGCCAGGACCTCGATCTCATAAGCCGATAAAATCACGTGGTTGCTCTCCATGAGGATGACGGACCGAGTTTTACGGCCAGCACTGGCATCGAGGAGCATCTTACGATCTCGTGCCTCTTGAATGACGCGGCGCACAGGGGCCGAATCGGGGGAAGCCAGGCCTACAATTTTTTTCCTGGAGCAAAGGCTGCTGGGACCAATCTGAATAAAGTCTTGATCTGACATGAATAATCCTTTCTTATTCGGAAATCTTTCCCCATTTCCTAGCTAACAAAGGCAAAGCCCCTGGTGGGGCTGGATCTGGGGAAGTATCAATGAATGGAGCTAAATCTTTGTCTACCGTTATTTCTTGTGTTACTTGTCCACACGAGACAAATAAAGCCGACAATTCTTGCTTTATCTTAATATATTTCTGCTATTTTGTCAAATTCTTTTTGTCTATCCTTAGGACTCAGAAAGGCTTTGACACTCTGGCCCAGGATCTAGTCGGAGCGGGATAAAATCCCTCTGGTCACAAGAAACGAGCGAATAGCAGGTTCCATTATAGACATATTTTTCTAAATGATAAAGATGATTCTTGGTATGAATGTGCCCAAAAACCACTTCTTGTACCTCGTACTCAGCAAAAAGTTTCGTATAATCGTTTTCCTCCAGACCCCGGGCCAGGCAGGGATAGTGCGTCATCACAACCAAACGGGCCTGAGGATGGGCCTTTTGCAATTTTGCTGCTGCCTGCAAAGACAGACGCATCCTCCCCAGTTCACGGTTCCAAAGCTTCATATCCGTCGGGTCATCGGTCCGAAATTGGGGAGTCTGGGGCAAGTTATAGCCCTTGGTTCCGGCCACGATATAGGCCTCATCCAAAGATAAGATGGCATTGTTTTTTAAAATCACCAAATCATCCAGCCCCTCTGCCGCAAAAGTTTTCTCCAAAATGGCCGTAGTCTGCCACCAGTAATCGTGGTTGCCTCGCAGGAGAATTTTTCGCCGTCCCGGCCAAGAGTGGATCAAGTGCAGATCCGGCAAGGCCTCCTCCAGGGTCATGGCCCAGGAAATATCTCCAGGGATCAGCAGTTCATCTTCGGGGCCCACATGAGCCCGGAGGCCGGCTTCGAGCTTGGCTACGGCGTCACGCCATTCTGGTCCAAAGATATCCATGGGTTTAGGTTTGGCTAGGGAAAGATGGGGGTCTGAGATGGCAAATAAGGCCATAGGATTATGTTTCCTCCTTGAGGTGAAAGTGAGTATAGACTTGCTCGGCTAAGGTCATGGACAGGCCTGTTTTTTCGGCAATTTCGTCAGCCGTTGCCTCCTTCACCTTCTGAACCGTTTTAAAGGTCTGGAGGAGCTTTTTGCGGCGGGCTGGTCCAATGCCAGGAATATCTTCCAGACTAAATTGCATGGATTTTTTCCTATGTAGACTATTATTGAGGCGGTTAGCAAAGCGGTGAGCCTCATCTTGGCAAGCGGATATCAAGCGCAGGAGACTAAGCCGGTAGGCCCGCTCATGGGCCGGATCTTCGGCCATATAGAGGCGGTTGCTATAGATTTCTTCGGATTTGAAATGATCGGACAAACGGTCCGGAAAAGGTTCTCTCAATTCCAGTTCGCTTCCATCGGCAAAGACCAGGCATGAGCTTTGGTGTTTGGGATCTTTTTTCATTCCACAGACAGCCGTTTCGGGCAGGGCGGCCCGGATCAGGTCATAGACCTTGTGAAGATGGCCAATCCCCCCGTCAATCAAGATCAGGTCGGGAGCTTCCGTAAAGCCAAAGGTCTTTTCCTGGAAGTTTTTAAGACGGCGGTCTAAGGTTTCTGCCATCGCTTGGTAATCGTCAATACCCTCAAAGGACTGGATGGTAAAGTGCCGATACTCACTCCGCTTAGGCTTACCTTGGACGAAGACAACCATAGAGGCAGCCCGGGTACTCGCCCCAAAGTTAGCAATATCATAGGCCTCAATCCGGTCGGGCCGGTGATCAAGGCCTGTAAGAGCAGCTAGAAGGTCTAAAGTTAAGGAAAGTCCCTGACTATCGGCTCCTGTCAGACTTCTATGCAAGAGGGTCTCCCGGGCATTGCGCTCAGCCATCTCGCAGAGGTCTTTCTTGTAACCTCGCTGGGGATGGACGAGCTTTCTAGCCAGATAGCCCTCCAAAAGGGCCTCGTAATCTGGATCCAAGGGGACACCAAGGATCAAATCAGGATTTTTCTTCCGGGGCCTTGGGGCGGAAGACTCCAATGATTCCTCTGGCAAATCCAAGAGATCTGTCCCGTCCTGGTCGAGGTCCAGACGCCCCCTTTGGTCAAAGATCTGGGGAATTACGGCCTGAAGGATTTCCTCCGCCGTCTCCTCCTGGTCTGGCAAAAAGTAGGAGGCCGTGTGGATCATACGGCCCTCGCGGACCGCCAGAACTTGAACAGCAATCTCCCGCTGATTCCGAGCCAGGCCCAAGATATCCAGGTTGGCCTTGGTTTGTACATTATAGATACTTTGCTTTTCCATGAGGGCCTTGAGAGCCTTAATCTGGTCCCGGATCTGCCCAGCTTTTTCAAAAGCCAGGGCCTGGGCTGCTTCCGCCATACTCTTTTCAAGTTCACGGATCAGGCCATCATAAGAACCACGGAGAAATTTTGCAATCTGTTCATAATCCTTCCGATAGGCCTCAGGGGTGACCTCACCGGTACAGGGAGCCCGGCACTTACCAATATGGTAGTAGAGGCAGGGACGCACCTTGCCGAGGTCGGCCGGAAACTCATAACGGCAGCGCTTCATCGGGAATATTTGGTAAATAGCTTGAATGGCTTCTTTTAGTTTCCAAGGCAAAAAGGGGCCAAAATATTCCGACGCCTCATCACCTGCTTCATGGGCATGGAAGGAATGTAGGAGTCGGGGATAGGTCTCTCCCCAGGTGATCTTGAGATAAGGGTACTCCTTGTCGTCCCGAAGAAGGACGTTGTACTTGGGCTGATACTCCTTGATGAGGTTGTTTTCTAAGATCAGGGCCTCCAGCTCATTGGCGCAGAGGATATAGGAAAAGTCGGCGATGTTGCGGATCATAGCCAGGACCTTGGCAGTGCCCGCAGGATGGGCGCAAAAGTAGGATTTCAGGCGGTTGGGAAGGACCTTGGCTTTGCCCACATAGATGACCTGGCCGGTATCGTCCTTCATTAGGTAGACCCCGGGTTTCGGAGGAATGAGAGCCAGGTCTGCCTGAAAGCGAATTCCGTTCCGAGAGGCTTCCTTCTCCATGGCCGCCCGGGAACCCACATGGACCTCCGGAAGGCTCTTTAAGATGGCCAGGGCCCGGGCCTCCTTGGGGGAGCTTGGCAAGGGTCCCTGGTCAACCTGCTGGGTCGCCTTATCAGCCTGCTGGGCTCCCTGTTTTGCCTGGAAGCTGTCCTGGTTGGCCTGCTGGGTCTTATGTGGGTCGGATGGGCTCATAGGTCTCCTTGTAGGTTTAGCTGATCTCCTGGGGGGAGGTTTTGGGACTGGTCGACGGTAAAGGCCCGGTTAAAGAAGAAATCGAGGGCTGGATAGGCTGACCTAGCTAGGGTCAAAGTCAGCTTTTCAACAGGTAAAAAGTTCAAGAGGAAATTACCGACTTTCTGCCAGAGGCTTCCAGCTAGACCTTGCTGGCGCATGGGCTCTTGGGTCTGCAAGGTCTGGATTTGAAAACTGCTAGGATCTGGCAAGACCCCCCGACATGCAGAGACGACCTGATTGCCTGACAAGACAAAAGCTTCCAGTTCATTGGGGGCTAGGGCCGTGTCAGATTCATTGGGACCTAGGGCGGTTTCAGAGGGCAAGCTGACAGATTCTTCTAGGGGGAGCCAGAGATTATGTTTGGCTCGCCAGGGGTAGGCAGGAGTAGACTTGGGCCGGTCCTGGGCCAATTCCCTACTAGGAAAAGCCTCATAGAGGGAAGCTAAGGCATAGGACTCTTGGAGGCCCGCACCAACCCGGAGGAGGAAACGTTCCTCCTTTTTATCCTGGCGGGACAGGCGCTCGGCCTGGGTTGGAGCCAGATAAACGGGGTGGGCCTCCTGGAAAAAGGGGGCCTTGGGATCAGCTTGATACGAGGCAAGGGCTGCTAGGGCCGCCGCTCCTGCCAAGGAGGGCACAGAGGCCGTATAGAGGGCATCTTCATAGTGATAGGGGAAAAATAGCAGGTGCTCGGTCGCCAGGGCACCCAGGCGGTAACTAGCCCCAAGATCCCCAGCTAGGAGGATCTTCGCCTGAGGATGGGCCTTGTGCCAAGTCTCTAAATAATAAGCCCAAGTCAGAAGGTGGTGGACCCCCTCCGGGGCCAGGTCCGGCTGAGGGCAAGAAGGGGCAAAAGAATAAGCCCGGTCATTACCAGCCTCAAGTAAGATGAGAGGGAATATTTGTTCAGGAGGGGGAGCAAGGAGGTCTGAACGACTTGACCAGATCTCATGGGGCTTGTATGCTGCAGTACCCTCTTGGTTATCTTGCAGCCAGCTAAAGGCTAGGGCCCGGTAATAGAGTTCCAAGTTGGAAAAACAGCCCAGGGGCTTCTTGCTCGCATAGGCCATAGTCTTGGCCGTCATGAGACTAATTCGGATACCTGTAAACGAGCCGGGGCCAGCTGTGGAAGCTAGAAGATCCAGCTCCTCCCAGGTCAGACCTGCTTGACGCCGGGCCTCTTCGAGGGCAGGCAAGAGGATCCGGGAGGTCTTCTTACCCAGGTCATAGGTCCTATGCCACTGAAGCTTTTCATCTACGGCTAGGGCTAGGGAAAGGCCTTGTCGGGTCCCATCTATAGCAAAACACTTCATCATTCATCCTCCTCATCCAAAGAAAGCAAGGCCTGAAGGGCGGGAAAAAGTTCGCCGACCCGTTCCGGTTCGTCAAGCAATGGCAACAACAGCTCCCGTGGCCCAGCAGGGAAATGAGGGTCCGAAAGCCAAGAAGCCAGGTCCAGAACATAAGAACGGACCAGGTCGCCGGAAGCGGGGTGAGGGAGTATTTGTAAATGGCGGACCTTCAAAGCGCAAGACCCCAGGGAAGAGGTAAAGCCCCGTCCTTCCCAAAGAAGGTCTGGCCACTCCATGTAGGCAAAGGCACGGTCCTCTTCCAGGGTTTCCAAGGTCTCATCCAGGCCAGCATCGAAAAACTCCTCCATTGAGCCCAGCCGGTATAAATCTAGGTGGACCATGGAAAGGTCCGCTCCGGAAGCCTGATAGAGGTTGGAGATGGTAAAGGTGGGGCTCGAAACTCCCTTGAGACCATACTGAGCGGCTAAGGACCTAGCAAAGGTGGTTTTCCCTCCTCCCATAGGGGCTTCTACCAAGAGGATATCGCCCGGGCGAATCAGGTACTGGTGCATCCATTGTGCAATCAGATCCAAATCCTCCAAGGCCTGGGTCCTAAAAATTATTCCTGTCTTCCTCATTTTATCCTAATACCTGTCTTCCTCATATTTTCCTGATAAAATTCTCTATAAAGTTCCTGATAAAAGTCCTGATAAAAAAGAATGATGCTGGAACAAGCGAACCTGATCCGAACATCATCTTTTTCTCCCGCATAGGCAGCAAAACCCATGCATATATATCGTTGTCCCAGCAGGGACGAATCCTATCTCTTGGAGAATTGAGAGGACTTCCGGGCTTTTTTCAGACCTGGTTTCTTTCTCTCTTTTTCTCTTGCATCTCTCGTTAGGAAACCTGCTTTTTTGAGCTGGCCCTTGTAACGCTCTGCGTCATCTTCGACCATGGCCCGGGCAATCCCATGACGGAGGGCACCGGCTTGACCAGAGATTCCGCCACCACGGATATTGGCCACGATATTGTAACGCTTGGTAGCATCAGTCAGGACCAAAGGCTGCATGACAATGTACTGTAGGGTCGCAATGGGGAAATACTCCTCTAGCGACTTTCCATTGATTTCAAATTTTCCATTACCGGGGTAGAGACGGACACGGGCGACAGCCTCTTTTCTCCGGCCTGTGCCGTATGCGAATTTCTTATCATCAAATCCCATGAGAGTCCTCCTAGTCTAATGGATACAATTCAGGCTTCTGGGCCTGGTGCTTGTGATCGGGGCCGGCATAGACATGTAACTTTTTATAGGTCTTTCTGCCTAAGGCGTTCTTCGGAAGCATGCCCTTCACTGCAAGTTCAATGATCCGCTCAGGGAATTTGGCTTGCATTCTGGCATAGGGGATCAACTTCTCATTGCCCACATAGCCACTATGACGGAAATAGGTCTTTTGCTCACTTTTCTTGCCTGTCACCTGAATTTTCTCGGCATTGATGACAATCACATAGTCCCCGCAATCCACGTGGGGAGTAAACTCCGGCTTATTTTTGCCTCTCAAGATGCGAGCAATAACGGTAGCTAGTCTGCCGAGGGTTTGGCCTTCCGCATCGACCACATACCATTTTCTTTCAATCTCTGCTGGTTTTGCCGCAAAGGTTTTCATCCTGCGTCCTCCTTATTTATTGTTCTTTTGCGCCCGCAAGAGGCGACTACGCTTCACAGCGACGCTTAACATCCTAGTCAATTTTCCAGGAAAAGTCAAGGGTTAATTCAAATCTTTTTGTTTAATTTCTAATTATCTTGCGCAAATAGTCCATCGCCAAACACGAAAGACCATGCTTTAGCCTTGGGGACCTTGGTCGGGACCGTAGCCCTGGTGTCCCTCATCGGGACCGTAGCCCTGAGGAGCCTGGGGACCTTGGTCGGGACCGGTCGGCCTATTGGGACCTGCCGGACCCCCAAGCCTATCTGGTTGATCCCAGTAGGAAGACTGGGGCCGCTGAGCCTGGTCAGGCTGGGTCTGCTGCGGCTGGTCATAGTAAGGCTCCTGGGACTGATCATAGTAGCCTTGCTGGTCGGGGTGGAGGTATGCAATTTGTCCTCCCCGAGATCCCTGATTGGGATCAGAAGACCAAGTTTCCTCCCTTGGCCCCCGCCAGGCCCGGTCATCCACCGGTGTTCGAGGATCCTCAGGAGGCTGTTTCCAATAGTCTGCTGGGGCCTGAGTCCAGGTGTCATCAGGGCGTCTTTGTGGGCGGGGCCGTCTCTGATAATAACCTTCTGTACGGATGGACTGAGTGGATTCGTCATTGTCCCAACGTCTAGAGCTCCGAGGGCCAGGTTTCCTTGGCATCCGTGAGCGATCCCCAGCCTGGTCATACTCGTTCGCCCAATCTCCGTCGGACCGATAGGAGTCAGAGTATCTGTCATAGTCAGCCGAGCGATTTTTCCGATGTTGATGTGACCTACGCTGGCTGCCTTGCCCTCGCTTGTCTTTGCTTCTACTCATGGATTTTTGCTCTTTCTGGCGGGCCTTCATTCCCAAGAGGAAGGCAGTGAAGACAAGGAGGATGATAATCAACATGACAAGGAGGATATGCCAAGTCTTAAGGATAATGGCTGTTTTAGGCACAAGCATCCCCGTAGGGTCCGAAGTCGGTGTGGGCTGAGTGGCTATGGTCGTTGGAGCTTCTGTCGGGACCGTCTCTGTCTCCGTGGCTTCTGTAAAAGACCCTGGCGGGGTGGCTGACCACTGCATCCGATAGTCCTTATCCGAATAATCCGGCCTCCCTTCCGGGCATCCCAAACGCATAGCCGCCTCCTGAAGGAGGACGTAAGAGAATGTGCTAGGATTGACAAAATATTCATAGTCCGAATTTTGCAGGTGGGCGTTAAAGATCACGCAAATTAGGTGGCGGTCGTCGTAGGTGGTCGCAGCTGAAGACAAACAATAGCCTGCAATATCCGTGGTCCCGGTCTTAACCCCGTCAATGGATTTTAGATACTTGCTCTGGTAGCCAGCATCCTGGCCCATCATTAAACCATTGCCATTAAAGACCGTAAACCACCCATTGAAGACGTGAATATTTGTTGCAGGAAGGATAAGACACTTGGTGGTGACAATGTCACGGAAAACGTCATTTTTCATGGCATGGGCAACCAATTTAGCCATGTCCCTGGCTGTGGTGACGTGGTCTTCCAGACCAAAGCCAGCCGGATCGACAAAGTGCGTATTTTCGCAGCCAATCTCTTTAGCTTTGGCGTTTGCCAGTTCCATGAAACCATCCAGGGAACCCCCATAATTCTCCGCCAGGGCATTGGCAACTTCATTGGCCGAGCGGATCATCATGGCGTAGAGGGCCACAATGGTCGGACACTCCTCTCCTGCCACAAAGCCTGCCGTCGAGGACTCAGGACTAGGCATGGCAACGGCTCGCTCAGAGAAGTGGATGAGTCGGTCCGGCGAATATTCCGGGTGTTCCAGGACAGTAATGGCCGTCAAAATTTTGGTCATGCTTGCAGGATAGGCAGGCCCATCCGGATTGTGGGAGAGGATTTCCTCCCCCGTATCGGCATCGATAACCAGGTAAGCCCGACTCCCAATTTGCTCCAGGGAAGGCCAAGTTCCGACCCGGCCATCAAAATAGTCTGACCAGCGACCTAGGCTAGGAAAGGGTTTCGTGGCGGCCGTAGTCTCTTCCTCAGAATGGGGCTGGGAAGAGTCCGAATCAGTGGCCCCTTCTTCTCCTTCAGCATCTCTTTCGGCCTCTCCTTCAGCCGGCTCGTCAAGACTTTCCCCCTGTTCAGCTGGGGACTCTTCCGACAAGGTAGTTGCCCAGACAGGATGAGAACCCATATTTCCTTGTTTTCCTAGGCATAAAAAGGGCCCAAGGCCCAGGAGGACGAGGCTTGTAATAAGTATCGTCCTAAGGCCTAGGCCCCAGGCCTGGATCCCCCCCTTAGCTTGGTAGGGTCGGGTCCTTCGTAGCTTGGGAAAATGATCTGGCTTTTCCCTCATGCCTTAGCTCCCGCAGATGAGGTTTTCGCCCCAGTCTTGCTTGCTTTCTTCTGAGACTCGACCTTACTAGCGTCAGGTCCTTGGTCCTGATGCTTATGCTTTTGCCAGAGGGCCCACAAGGGGGCAGCGATGACAATCGAGCTGTAGGTACCAGACATGATACCGATGAGGATGGGGAAGGCAAATTCCTTGATGCTATCTAAATCAAAGGCCAGGGCATAGCCATAGGCGACAACGACTGCGATAAACATACAAATTGAAGTCATAAGGGTCCGAGACAGGGATTGGTTAAGGGAAATATTAACGATCTCATCAAGGCTCTTTGACCGGCCATAAATCCCCATGTTCTCCCGAATTCTGTCATAGACAACGATGGTATCGTTGATCGAGAAACCTAGGATGGTCAAAATAACGGCAATTAAGGTCTCATTGATAGCCGATCCTGAGATGACATAGGCTAAGAAGGTTAAGGTTGCGTCGTGGAGTAGGGCAACGAGGGCCATACAACCTGCCGAAGGACCACTCATCTTCCGGAAAGAGAACCAGACATAAAGGAGAATTAAGGCCGAAGCAATGGCCAAGGCCAAGAGACCATTAGTCAACATCTCCCGACCCATGGTGGGGCTGACCAAAAGGGAGTTGCTCAGTTCCAAGGATTTATCAGGGAAACTCGACTCCAGGACCTTACCAATCTGATCCAACTCTTCAGTAGTCAGGGGCTCACTGCCTGCAACGGAGACCACGAGCTTTTTAGCGTCATCGCCCAGGTTTTTACTAATCTGGCAGTTGATGGGCTTTTCCATGGTCTTTTGCAGGACATTTAATGCATCGTTGGCGGAAAGATCCCCTGTAAAGCTGTACTCCACCAAGGAGCCCCCTTTGAACTCAATATCAAGCCGGTAGCCCCGCACAAGGGAAACACAAAAGAGGACTGCAATCAAAATAAGGGTAAAAGTGAAAAAGCGTTTCCGATTTTCAATAAATTGAATATTTGGAGTTTTCATGCATTGACCTTCTTTCTTCCATAGAGGGCGGGATTCTTCAAGGGTTTATACTCGCTCAAAGAGGCAATCATGGTTCTAGTCATATAGACCCCTGTCAAGCCGTTGAGGATAACCCCCACTAAAAGGGAATAACCGAAGCTCAAGATGGAGCCCGAGCCCATCAGCATCAAGACGATGGCGGCGATGGCGACGGTCACGTTGCTATCCATAACAGAAGAGAAAGCCTTGGTAAAGCCATTATAGAGGAAGGTATTTAAAGACCCACCCTTATTAGCTTCCTCCTTGATCCGCTCAGAAATAATGACGTTGGCATCCACGCCCATCCCGATAGACAAGATGATACCAGCAATACCTTGCAAGGTTAAAGTCTGTTGGGGAATGGCGATGGAAAGAAGGATGCCCACAACCTGGGCGGCTAGGGAGAAGATGGCAACGACCCCATTGAGACGATAGGCCCAAACCATCAAGATCGAGATGATCACAAAGGACCAGATACCAGCCTTCGTCATAATATTGAGAGAGTTGCTGCCTAGCTTCGGGGAAATCGTCTTAGAATTTTCTGCCCGCAAAGCAAAAGGTAGGGCACCGCCGTTGATTTTCTGGGCTAAATCTGTGGCCTCTTCCCGGGTAAAGTCGCCCTCAATGATCGAGGTCGTACTGTTGATTTCAGCATTCACCCGAGGGGCAGAGATAATCTTATTATCAAGCTTGATCGTTAGTATGCCACGGTTAGGATAGAGACGCTTAGTCACCTCGTGGAACTTTTGCTGACCCTCTGGCTTCAGGGTGAGCTGGACCACGGGTTTTTTGGTATTGGGATCAAAAGCAACATTGGCCGATTGGACATCCGCCCCATCTAAGGCGACGTCGCCACTGGGGTCAACAAAGGTCAAGAGAGCCATTTCGCCCAATTCCTTGATGGCCGTAGCCGGGTCAAACTTTTTCTCATCTGACTTCCAAGGGAAACGGACGATAATGCGTCCACTGGTAGGACTTGTGGTCACTTCCCGGTCCAAAATATTGAGTGAATCCAAACGGAAATTGATGACTTTGGCTGCCGCATTTAACTCCTCTTCGGAGGGCGTCCCATTGTAATCAGCAGGGACGAAAACGGCTTCTACGCCTCCTCGGATATCAATACCAAATCGAATTTCTTTAACAGACTTCAAACGGAACCGGTTCGTCTCCGGATCCACATAACTTCTGCTGGATTTTCCCTGGGATGCCTTCATCGCAAAGGGGGTGGTCCAGCCAAAGATTGCAAGCAAAATAGCTAAAACCAAGACGGCAAGAATGACCCATACTGCCCATTTCTTACCATGAATTTGATTCTTGCTAAAAGATTTTTTAGCCATATTCCTTCCTCTCATTTCGTTCTTTGTACCCTTGATTTTTACAGTACAATCATGAAGTATATCACAAATGTTATGGAAAAAAAAGGAATATTTCAGAAAAAACTCTGCTTTACCTTAGGGTTTCTCTCTGATCTTCCTTTTCTTACAGGGCCTAACAGGTCCCAGGCTCGGACCAGCCGTCCCGTATTCTGTTACCCTTCGTTTTCAGCAAATAATCCCAGGATCGCCTGGGCGAAGTCTTCTGCCCTAAGGGTTTCAATCGGGTAAGCTAGCTCTCCCCCATGGAGGCCAAGAGGGACGTCAATGCCCAACTCCTGGGCTAAGAGATTATAGGCGTTTTTCCTCTCCTCATAGCTGGCTGTGGGATTCCAGGGAACCCCCTGGATAGCTGAAGTTGATTCAGCCGTCACTAAGGGATGGCTGGGACTTATATAAAGGACATGTTGGCGACTTCGGAGAGCATGGGGCTTTTGAAAGTAGGAGCGAACCGCAAAGAAAGTGGTCAGGGTGTCGGCGTCGAAGCCATAGTCTAAATCATCGTAGATCTCTCGACCAAAAGGAATGAGGTCAGCCTCCGGCAAGTCAATTGCCTTCAAATAACGGTGCCAGGCCTTCTGTAATTCCTTCTTTAATAGGCAAGTTCCCTGGCCAATCAAGCGGGTCTTGCAGGCTTGGACCAGGTAGGTCGTGCCCCCAGTTAAATAGTGGGTAAGCTGGGACATCTGAGCAAGGGATGGGATCCCCTGGCCCAAGGTCAAGGCTGGGAGCCAAGGGGCCCGGGTATCTAGGTGGCCCTTTTGAAGGAACTCCATCAGGTGTAGGTTGGGCCCTCCTCCCACAAAAACCTGCTGGAGGCTAGGGACCATGGCCTTCAGATAGAGGCCCCCAAGAAGGAAGGGAATGGACAGAGCCGGAAAGGCAATATCCTTGTAACTAGCAAATTCTAAGTCCAAGTCAGGGCTTTCTCCCCAGTAGGAGAGGCCGACTCCCATGAGGACGCAGGCCACGATGGCAGGCAAGAGGCTCGTCTGCCCAAAGAGCAAAAGGTGAATCCCCGCCTTAGCAAAATGGCTCTGGATCTCTTCATGGTCTAAGAGACCCAAAAGGGCTTGGCCTACCTCCCAAGGATTCCCCTCTAGACCGTAGAAATGGGCATTTTCCAAGGGCATCAGGGTTTTTAGCCGACAAAGGAAGTCCGGGCTTACCTGATCCTTGCCCAGAACGAAGAGGGGAACCCAGCTATCATCATCCTGGTGAGCCCTGGCCAGAGCACAGACATCCAAAGGATGTAAGTCCGGAATCACCAGGGTGTGGGGGGCTGGGGCAATCTGGGGCAAGACTCGGCGCAGAAGGACCCCCAGGAGGGCTGCAGTATAATCTCCAACCCAGCCAGTGGGACCCTGGTCTAAAGAAAAAAGGTACTCCCGGGTTCGGCTGGCATAGGGGTTGAGACAGGGGACCATAACGTCCAAATCGGGAAGCTTAAAATCAGCAAAAGCCTCTCGACACAGACTGTCTAGAAAATCGGGGGCCAGGTCCTGATTGATTTTGGGGTCCATCAAGGGGTCACCCTGGGTAAACAGCCCTAAAAGATAGGCAAAGCGGCCTACGAAGTCTAAGGTTCGCAATGCCGCTTCATCGGTAGGGCTTAAGACGGGCAGGTCCACTGGAACAAAGAGTCCGCCCTCTGGGCAACGATTCATGGAGAGGGCTTCAGAAAAAGTATAGCTTTTATCCGTACCCTCCGTACTCTGGTAAGGCATCAATCCTCCTTGATCGTGGTGGCACCAGGCTCTTCAGCGGGGCCTGGGCTGGTGGCCTCCTCCTGGACCATCTCCCCCTGAGCATCCTCCTGGACCGTTTCTCCCTGGGGCATCTCTCCCTGGTCCGTCTTCTCAGCTTCTCCCTGGGGCATCGCCCCTTGAGCCGTCTCCTGGGTAGCGGTCCCTATGTCAGAGAGAGAGTCGTCCTCAGGGGCGGGAGTATTTGTGGCAAGAGCAGGGTATTCTTGCGCAATCTGCTCCACATAATTTTGATAGTCTGCGAGCAGGGTATAGACCCCGGGATCCTGGCTCGCCCGATTTTGAAGTTCTGACTCCAGCCAATTTAACTTATCCGCCCGAATTTCATTGACCTTACTTGTCAAAATAATCTGCGGGCGGAGATAGAAAAAGTATAGGGCAAAGAAAAAGATCACCAAGGCCGCCGAGGCCACTAAGAGACGGTGGGTTTTGCGGCGCTCATTCTGTAAAATCGTCGGATCTTGGTAATAATAGGTGTTTTGGACCTCGTGACGAAGAAGTTTTTGCAGGAGGCTAGCTTCAGCCAAGTTGGCCTCTGCCGACTTATCCGTGATCTCTTCCAGGATGTTGGGAAGGGTCTCATTGGCTACCAGGGCATCCAGGTAGCGCTCCGCATTCTCCTGCCCCTCCTGCTGGTTTTTCTGCTGGAGAGCCAGGGGCAAAATGACATCGGCCACCTGCCGGGCCAAGTCCTGGGTCCTTGTGTCTAAAGGATGGACATAGTACCTACAGTCCTCTAGTTCATCAATAGCTGCCATATAGATGTGATCGATGGCATAAATCAGGGCACAAAGAAGGTGGGCTTGGGCAAAAGATGGCGTGTCATAGACCAATTGGTCACAAATTTCCAAGGCTTCCTTCTTATGACGCTTGCGTAGGGCTTCGAGGGCTGTATTGTAAGCGTAGATGGCCTGGGTTTTCTGATCAGGGATGGCTAGATGAGTCAGGACATAGGGGTCATCTTCCGAAAGGGTCGTGAGATCATCCAGGAAGCGGTAAATATTCATCGGCAGAAATCAATCTTCCTTGCTGGAGTTTCCTGGGAGATCCTGGGGCTTGAGTTTGGCTAGGTTGACCGCCCCCTCAATGGTATGCCCCTGGTCAAAGCGGAATTTTGGTGGTGGAACTTGGACATTAGGATCAATCGATTCCTTTGATTCGATTTCCTCCGGCTTAAAGTCAAGGGGGATGCTTTCATCCCGACTTTGACTCTTCCCTATGACTTGGGTCTGGCCCGTCGACCCTGCCACAAGGGTCTCACGGATATTGCCGATCAGGTAGAGGCTCCCAAAGGCAATCAGCGGTGCCTTGAAATGCCGTGCCAATTTGATTGCCTTGTCGGCAGCCAAAGAGATGTCTTCAATCGACTGGATAAGGGCTTGGGGACGGCCCGATGGAGTGATTCCCTTACGGTTGGGGTTGATATCGGCAGCCATGTCCACCTTGATGCCAAATTGATCCCGGCCTATCTGGCCCAAGATCGAGGCTACCTCCAAGGAGAGCTCCTTTCCCATCATACCCCGGGGGATGGGAGGCTTCGTGCAGATTACTGCCAGGGGGTGGTAGCTGTGACTTTGCAAGATGGCCCGCATCATTGCCAGGTGGGTCTTATCTTTTAGGACGCCCACAAGAAAGACTAGGCCCCGATTGCAATAAAACTGCTCGAGACACTGGGCCAGACTCATGCAGCCCTGGATATTATGGGCCCCATCAATCAGGGTTTCGGGGTTCCCATCCAAGAGCTCTAGGCGACCCGGCCAAGTGGCCATCTTGAGTCCTTCCAAAATGACATTATCAAAGGTAAACATCTTGGCGGCCTGGATGGCAAGGGCAGCATTCATCCGCTGGTAGTCCCCTAATAGAGAAATCCGATAGGTCAGCTTAGGATCTCGGAAATGGAAGCTTTGCCCGTACTGGTCATAAGATAAGACTTGGATCTCCTTATTCATAACCAAGTCAATGGGGGCATGCTTGGCCGCAGCGATACTTTGGATTTTGGCCAGGGCTTTAGCAGCTTCATCGGGCTGAACCAGGTAACTATCAAAGGGATTGGAGACTACGCAGGGCACGCCAGGCTTGATGATCCCTGCCTTTTCAAAGGCGATCGATTCTAGACTATAGCCCAGGCGCTCACAGTGGTCATAGCCCAAGCTGGTGATGACGGTGCAGATGGGGTTGGGAACCACGTTAGTAGAATCGAGCCGACCCCCTAGGCCCACTTCTAGGATGACCATATCGCATTTTTGAATGGCAAACCACATAAGGGCTGCCGCCGTAATGAGTTCAAACTCGGTCGGACAATCAAAGTGCCGACTTAACATGTTGTCCACCTTAGAGGCAATGAAGGTCATGATATCGGCAAATTCCTTATTGGAGATCTCTGGAGCCCTGGGGTTGAGTTTGAAGTTTGCTAGGCCCTTCCTGCCGTCAATAATCCGGAGCCTTTCGTTGAAATTCTCTAAATACGGAGAAGTATACCAGCCCGTTTTATAGCCTCCAGCCGCAGAAATGTGGGCTAAATAAGAGCTGACAGACCCCTTCCCATTCGTACCAGCAATATGGATCACCTTATAGGATAGCTGAGGATTACCAAGGAGGTTTAAGAGCTCCGTAATCCGGCTCAAATCTAGTTTAACCCCGAATTCCCGAGCGCTACTTAAATAACTCATCGCTTCGTGATAATTCATAACATCCGCCTCTCTTTCGGTTCTATGTTTCATCTTGTCCTTTGTACGGCACCTAGGTCTTGTCCTTTGTACGGCACCTAGGTCTTGTCCTTTGTACGGCACCTAGGCCTTCTTCTTCGTAAATACGAAAAGGACCCCGACAAGATAATTTGCTAAAATAACACCCACTTGGGATAGGACCTTAGCAAAAAGCAATTTGACGCCTAATATATTTAGCTCAAACGTCCATCCCCCTACATTATAGATCAACCAAATAAAAAAATACTCAAAGATGACCGAGACTAGGAGCCGGGACCCAACAAATTTTACAAGCTCCGGAAAGATGGCGTTGTGCGAGTGGAAAACCAGGGTGCGATTTAGGAGGTAGGCCACCGCAATGGAGATAATGATGGGGAGAAAATTATAGAAAAACCATTGGTCGGCCCCAAAGCGCTTGGCAAAGAGCTGGAAAAATAAGAAGTTGACCAGGGTGGTGATGACACCACAGATGCAATATACAATAAACTGCTTCGAAAAGACCTTTTTTAAGAGCTTTTCCAAAAACTTGCTTGGCTGAGCCAGGGTGTCTTCCCCCTGTTGACCCGCTAAGGATTTTGCTTTTTCCACACTTGCCTCCTCTCCTCTTATCCTGCCAATCAAAAAAACCCCTTTTGTCTTGCGGCAAAAGAGGTCATCTGGTGCGGACGACAGGACTTGAACCTGCATGATTTCTCACTAGAACCTAAATCTAGCGTGTCTGCCAATTTCACCACGTCCGCATCTAGCAGTTGCCCGATGGGCCACATGGACAACAGTAAGCTAGATTATAGCCTGATCTGAAAAAACATGCAAGGGCCTGGCTAGGTTAATCTTCCTAGGCCAGTGTCCCCAGGCAAGGATAGTCTTTACGTATCATCCAACTTAAGGACGCTGAGGAAGGCCTCTTGGGGAATCTCCACACTCCCTACGCTACGCATCCGCTTCTTTCCTTCTTTTTGCTTCTCCAAAAGCTTTTTCTTCCGGGAAATATCGCCGCCATAGCACTTGGCAAGCACATCCTTGCGGAAGGCTCGGACGGTCTCTCGAGCGATGATTTTACCTTCAACACTGGCCTGGATGGGAATTTCAAACTGCTGACGGGGAATATTTGCTTTCAGCTTTTCACACATTTTCCTTGCCCTAGCATAGGCATGGTCACGGAAGACGACAAAGCTCAAGGCATCAACCTTTTCCCCTTGGATTAGGATGTCAAGGCGGACCAGGTCTGAGGCCTGGTAGGTGTAAAAGCTATAGTCTAAAGAGGCATAGCCCCGGGACCTTGACTTCATGGCGTCGAAAAAGTCATAAATAATCTCGTTGAGGGGGAGATAATAGTTGAGGCTAACCCGTTTAGGGTCAAGGTAGGGCATGTCGATGAAGACCCCCCTCCTCTCCTGGGCCAGGCTCATCAGATCGCCAATATAGTCAGTCGGAGTAATAATAGAAGCTTTGACAATGGGCTCATCGATAGCTGCAATCTTTTCCCTGGGAGGGAAGTCGGCCGGGTTAGAGATCTCCCGAACTTCTCCAGAAGTTAGCTCCACCTTATAAATAACCGAAGGGGCCGTGGCTATGGTATCGATGTTGAACTCCTGGTCGATCCGCTCATTGATGATCTCATAGTGTAAGAGGCCCAAAAAGCCACAGCGGAAACCAAAGCCCAAGGCCACCGAGGTCTCCGGCTCAAAAGATAGGGCCGCATCATTCAACTGGATCTTCTCCAACGCATCCTTCAGAGCCCCATAGTCATTTCCATTAGCTGGGAAGAGCCCGCAAAAGACCATGGGGATAGCAGGCTTGTAACCAGGAAGGGCCTTATCCGTAGGGCGGGCCTTCATGGTAACAGTATCACCAACCCTAGCTTCTGCTACAGTCTTAATGGCTGCCGTGAAAAAGCCAACATCCCCCGCAACCAGGCGGTCGCTGGGCACTAGCTTTCCGGGTGCATAGTAGCCCAGGTCAACCACTTCAAATTGAGACTTCCCATTCATGAGGTAAAGGGTATCTCCCCTTTTGAACTGGCCTTCTTTGATATTCAAGCTAACGATAACCCCCTGATAAGGGTCATACTTGGCATCAAAGATCAAGGCCTGGAGGGGGGCCTTTTCATCCCCCTTGGGGGGCGGAAGCTTCGTTACTACCGCCTCCAGGACTGCCTCAATATTGATATCATTTTTCGCCGAAATCAGGGGTGCCTCTTCGGCATCCAGGCCAATGATCTCTTCGATCTCCTCTCGAACTTCCTCCGGGTGGGCAGCTGGCAGGTCAATTTTATTGATAACAGGCAGGATTTCCAAGCCAGCATCAACCGCCAAGTAGGCATTCGACAGGGTCTGGGCTTCCACCCCCTGGGAGGCATCCACCACCAAAATCGCTCCATCGCAAGCCGCTAAAGACCTAGAAACTTCATAACTGAAGTCTACATGGCCTGGGGTATCGATGAGATTTAAGACATAGGTCAACCCGTCCTTGGCCTTGTAGGTCATGCGGACGGTCTGCGCCTTAATCGTAATCCCCCGTTCTCGCTCCAGGTCCATGTTGTCTAGGATCTGGTTAGTCATCTCCCGCTCCGTTACGAGACCCGTATGGCGGATGAGACAGTCGGCAAGGGTCGACTTGCCATGGTCAATATGGGCGACAATACAAAAATTTCTCACCCGGTCAATAGGGACAGAATCATAGAGATTCTTGGGATTGCTCATGATTTCGGTACATCCTCCTTGGCTCTTTCTTGCTTCATATAGGTATCCGGATTGCCAAATTTATCAAAGGGGTAGATCCGCCACTTGAGATGGCCAATGATACTGCGGATCTTGACCGGGCCCAGGTCACGGCAATCCTTACTATTCGAACGATTATCCCCCATACAATAATACTCCCAAGGACCCAGGGTTACCTTAGCATAGGCGGGATTATGGGGCATGGTCACCACCTCCGGGCCAAGATAAGGCTCCTCGAGAAGCTTGCCATTGACATAGACCGCACCCTCGCCAATCTCAATGGTATCGCCCGGTTGGCCAATCACCCGTTTGATAAGCCGGGTGGCCTTTCCGTCATAGTAGGGGAAAGAAGTGGTCTCCAAAGTCACAATGGCTCCCCGGGGAATCTTGTGGAAATATTTAGTAAATTTTTCAACAAATATTCCCTCCCCGTCATGCAGGGTCGGGTACATAGAAGAGCCCACGACCGTATTTTTTTGCCCAATAAAGGTGACAAAAAAAAGGGATAAAAAAGTAACAAGGAGAGCAAAGCGCAGGAGGTCCAGGATTTGGATAATTTTGGACTCCGAGGTTACCGTTTCCAGCTTAATCATGAGACTCATCTTCCTGGGCGAACTCAGCCTTCTCTGCCTGGGTGGCCTTGAGGGCCTCGGGCCGGAGGGCCAGGCCCAAGTCTTTCAGCTGGTCTTCATCAACCACAGAAGGACACTGAGACATCAAAGAGGAGGAGTTTTGCACCTTGGGGAAGGCGATAACTTCCCGGATACTCGGACTATCGGTCATCAGCATGACTACCCGATCCATCCCAAAGGCTAGACCGCCATGGGGCGGGGTTCCATACTGGAGGGCCTCCAAGAAAAAGCCAAAGCGACGCTTACACTCTTCTTCTCCAAGGCCGATGATATGGAATATCTGATCTTGGATCTCTTCTTCATGGATCCTGATACTACCGCCGCCAATTTCATTTCCATTAAGGACCATATCATAGGCCTTCGCATGGCACTTGAGGGGGTCAGTCTTTAGATATTGACGGTCCTCGTCCCTAGGTGCCGTGAAGGGGTGGTGAACAGCCACCAGGCGGTTTTCCTCATCGCTGAACTCAAATAAGGGGAAGTTGTAGACCCAGCAGAACTTAAACTTGTCCTTCGGGGGAATGGACAGGAGATCTACAAGGGAGAGGCGGAGACGGCCTGCTGTTTCCGCCACCTTTTGGGTCTTAGGCCCAGCCAGGAAGAAAATAGCATCACCTGTCCCGAAGTCCTGTTTCTTCTGGAGGGCAGCCACGACCTCATCGGTCATAACTTTAGCTAAAGAGCCCTTCCAGCCCTCCTCCTTACCCAGAAGGTAGGCTAGGCCAGCCAGACCATTTTCTTTGACTTCATTGGTCAATTGATCCAGCTGACGCCGGGAAAGCTGTGCCCCAGCTGGGGCAACCAACATCCGCACGGCCCCTCCTGCTTCCAGGGCCGCCTCAAAGGGGGCAAAGCCCAGGGGACGGACCTCTTCGCCCACCTCACGAATAGGTAGGTCATAGCGCAGATCGGGCTTATCCGACCCATAGGTCAGCATGGCCTCATCCCAGCTAATCTTAGGGAAGGCTTCGGTCACATGATAGTCGAGGAGGCTTGCAAACATCTCTTTGATATAGGCCTCCGTCATACCCATCACGTCTTCTTCATCCACAAAGCTCATTTCCAAATCGAGCTGGATAAACTCCGGCTGTCGGTCAGCCCGCAGGTCCTCATCCCGGTAGCAGCGAGCTAGCTGCATATAGCGGTCAAAACCAGCGATCATGCAAAGCTGCTTATAGATCTGGGGAGACTGGGGCAAGGCGAAGAACTTTCCAGGGAACATCCTGGATGGCACCAAATAATCCCTTGCCCCTTCCGGAGTGCTCTTAATGAAGGTTGGGGTTTCTATCTCAATAAAGTCACGTTTCGCAAACCAATCCCGGGTAAATTGGTTGACCTTGCTTCGGAACATAATTTTTTCCCGGAGGACTGGCCGACGCAAGTCTAGATAGCGGTAAGTCAAACGGAGGGATTCATTGGCATCCAAGTCGGACTCAATATAGAAAGGAGGGGTTTTGGACTTGGAGACGATCGCCAGGTCTTCGACCACCAGCTCCCATTGACCTGTTGGCATATTGGGGTTAGGGTCACTCCGCTCCCGCAGGGTCCCCGTCGCATAGACGACAAATTCTGACCGAATCGATCCGGCAATTTCCTTAACTTCTTCCGGGGCGTCATCGCCAACCAGCAATTGAACTTCTCCCGACCGGTCACGGAGGGTAATAAAGAGGAGATTGCCCAGGTTTCTTTGCTTATGGCACCAGCCCGCTAAGCAGAGGCGCTGGCCCACTCGCTCAGCTGTTACGACCTCTCCAATTCTCCCATCCCGCTTAAAGCTACTTGTATCAATCATGGTTCCTATTCCTCATCCTCATTTTCGGCATTCTTCTGTTGATTTTTCCGGTTTTTACCTAGGTTATATAGCTTAAAGCTGGTCTCTTCTGTCTCTTCGATTTCGTCGGGATATTCCTCCTCCCCGAGAAGGTCGGCAAAGTCAATATCCAGCGCACCCAGACGGACGCTCTGGATGAAATCCCCAATCTTGTCGATTTCAACAGAGCACTCCTCTCCTGTCTCCATCTGGCGCAGGACCACGGTCTGGCTCTCCCATTCTTTTTCGCCAATGTAAGTAATAAAGCTAGCCTTGAGGCGGTCTGCTGCCTTAGTCTGAGATTTCACCGACCGTCCCATGAGGTCCGCCTCAGCCACAATATACTCCCGGCGCAAGTTCATAACCAGCTGGTAGGCTTGGGTCTCATAGCCAGGCAGACTGACTACAAAAATATCTGGGGCCCCGACCTCTTTGTACTCATCGAGCATATGGCGACTCTCTAACTCCAGGATCAGTCGCTCTACGCCCATGGCCCAGCCGACACCTGGAGTATCCGGTCCACCCATTTCCGCAATGAGGGGGTCATAGCGGCCTCCTCCACAAATAGTCCCTTGGGTCCCTACGTTTGTCGAGACAAATTCAAAGACGGTCCGGGTATAGTAGTCTAGGCCTCGGACAATATAGGGGTCGACCACAAAGGGGATCGAAAGAGCCGTAAGATTCTTCTTGACCTCTTCAAAGTGCTTTTGGCAATCCTCGCAGAGATTATCCAAAAGGAGGGGGGCTTCCTTCAAGATATGCTGGCAGCTATCGACCTTGCAGTCAAAGACACGGAGGGGGTTGAGCTGCATCCGTTCTAGGCAGTCCTGGCAAAGTTCTTCATCATGGCTTTGCAAAAAAGCTCTTAGCTTTTCTGTATAGGCCTTCCGGCACTTAGGGCAGCCTATACTGTTGATCCTAAGCTCGATCCCGCCTTCTTCACTGAGTTCTAGGTCTAGATTCTCCAAAAAGACGACAAAGAGGCTGATCAGTTCCACATCAGCCAAGGGGCCCTCCGCCCCTAGGAGTTCGCAGCCAAATTGGTGGAATTCTCTCAAACGACCCTTTTGCATGTTTTCATAGCGGAAACACGAGCAATTGTAATAAAATTTCTGAGGAGCAGGGAGGCTGCTCATCCCATTTTGGATAAAGGCCCGCATCACGCCTGCGGTAATTTCCGGCCGAAGGGTCATCGACCGCCCTCCCTTATCATCAAAGGTGTACATTTCCTTACGGACAACATCGGAGCTTTCTCCTACCCCGCGTTGGTAGAGTTCAGTCTGCTCAAAGGTTGGCACCCGAATCTCAGAAAACCCGAAATAGTCTGCTACATCATAGAATACGGACTCAAGGTACTGCCAGACTCCACTCTCAGAAGGTAAGACATCCTTGGTGCCTTTGGGAGATTGAAATTTTGTCATGCTATAAACCTACCTTTCACTAGCACCGGCCCCAGAGTCGATCCGCCGACTCCACCCAGCCAGGGCGACCATTTTTTTTCATGAGTGCTATTCTACAAAAGCTCATGGAAAAAATCAAAAAAGCCCTATTGTTGCATGCCCTTTTCTAAGACCTGACAGCCCAAGGGTAGGCACAATAGGCTATAGAGGAAGCTCAGGGCACCCACCCAGGTCCCAGCAAAGAGGAAAGCCAGCTCCCTCTCCCCGACAGCAGACAGGCTAAGGTATAAGCCCAAAAAGAGAAAGGCAAAGGGTAGGCAAAAGAGGAGGCGGATCAAGAGGGCCATGATCAATTGGAAAAAGTCTCCCTGCCCTAGGTCAAAGCGTCCCATCAAAAGAACATTGTGGGGCATCTGGATCCAGTGCAATGCAAGGAAAAGCAGGGAGGCCGTCAGGAGCTGAGGAACCGAAGCCAAGCGCAAAACTAGGCCCAAGACCATCCAAGGCAGGATCAGCGTCAGGCTCTTGATATAATTTTCCTTCATAAAGGTCCAGACCTTAACCTTGGTCGAGCCAGGCATCAACCAGAAATAAGGATAAATGAGCTCCGAACGAAAGTCCTGCATCCGGCTAATACTTAAGTAAAAATCCAAGCAGAGACTGGAAAAAAAGAGAAATACCTGGTCATCCTGACCCAAGGGATCAGGCCAAGACCAGACCCCTTGAAAGAGCCTCAGAAGGACCAGGCCGACTAAGGGGAAAGAGAAAATAAAGAAAAGGGTCCAAGAAAAATAGGGATGTTTGCCCAGTCTCCTATAATCTAAGTGGCGACGGGCCTTCAAAGCCGCTAGACCATCCCCGGGAGCTAAGGTTTCCCCCTTGATCCGTACCTTCTTATTGAGGTAACTAGCCAGCCAGTCCGCATTCATAGCATTTTGGGCACTCCTACCCAGGCTCTCATCCCCCAAGCCGTGGTCCAGGCTCTCACTGACCTCAGGAACAAAATCCGGAGGCCAGCGGCGGATGGCAAGATAGACCAGGAGCAAGCTCAAGAGCCCTAAGCCCACTGCCAAACTCAACCAAATATTCCATGGTGTCACAAAGGCATGTTTCTGAAGATAAAGGCAAGGGCCAATGACCGGAAGGGCTAAGACCCAGGGACTGGTCAGGGTCATATGGAGGGCAAAGGAAAAATTTTCCAACGAGGCCAAAAAGTAGGCAAAAACCAGGGTAGGGGCCAAAGCTAGGCCAACCCAGGCCGCCTGAAGGCAGTGGAGTATTTTGGGAGACTCAGAAAAGTGCTCAAAGAGATAGGTGGCTAGGACAATGGTAAAACTCCCCAGGATAGCCCCCATCACAAAGGTGAAGATGGCCCGGGGGAGGGATAAAAGAATTTTACTTAGGACGGGCAAGCTATAAAGGCTCATCAGAAGGCTCCAAAAGCGCCCCCGCTGCTGGCGGAGGATGGCAAAGAGCCAGACGGAAGTAGGCCGCAAGGGGGGACAAAAGAGGTAAACCACGTCAGCGCTTTGGAAGAGCTTCAGTTTCCCTCTTAGGCCGCCCAGGCCCAGCATGACAAAATTGAGCAAATAGGTCAGCCAGAAAATCCCATCGACAAAATTAGCCCGAAAAAATGGGTTGGTCCAGGCATCCAGGCCGCCAACCGTATCCTCCGGGGTCAAAAAAGTAGGGCCCGCCGTACCCTGCCCCAAAAGGATTGGGAGATTAATCAACAACCCAAACAAAATGAGCAACAGGAAATCTTTACGGTCTCTGTTTTGAAAGGCGTGTACCCCAGACCGCCAAAATAGATACCAGAGAGCCTTGCCCGAGGAAGGTTTAGACGAAGAAGCCTTGTCTTTCATGCGGGATCCTCCTCAGTAGAAGAAGCCGCCTCATTGGAAGGAGCAGGCTTGGCTGCGGGATCGGACTCATCTGTAGGATCCACCTCGGCTGAGACCTCCTCTGTGCCCTCTGCCTCTTTTGCGCCCTCGCCCTGGCCGGTAATTTGGAAAAAATACTCCTCCAAGGGAAGGTCCTGGCCTAGCAGGTCTTCCTTGTTCACATTGGCAAGGACCTTTCCCCCCTCGAGGACCAGGACCTGGTCCCAAAGTTCACCCACCGTGGCCAGGATATGGGTGCTCAGGATGAAGGCGCAACCTCTCTCTTTCTCCTCGGCTAGGATTTCTTGCAAAACCCGGATGCTCTTGGGATCCAAGCCCAGGAGGGGCTCGTCGAGGATCAAAAGGTCGGGTTGGGGAACAAGAGCTAAGACAATGGAACATTTTTGGCGCATCCCCTTGGACAGGGCACCTGGCAAGTCATTAATCTTAGCAGTTAAGTCGAAGCGGTCCAAATACTCCTGTGCCCGGTCCTCCCATCCACGCAGAGAAAAGGCCCGGGCCATGAAGTTCATATGTTCGCCCACGGTCAGGAGGGGGTACAGACGTGGCAGCTCAGGCACGTAAGTCACTTTTTTCGTCTGAGTTGGATCTTTGAGGGCCTTGCCTTCAATACGAACGGTCCCCTCGTGACGGAGGAGGCCCAAGATGCTCTTCATCAAAGTACTTTTGCCTGCCCCATTGGGACCGACGAGCAGGAGCATTTGTCCAGGGGCAAGGGAAAAGGAAATGTCTTGATTGGCCGCCTTGCTGCTATTCCTGTATAGTTTCGTCAGATGCTCGACTTCTAGCATGGGACGGTCTCCCTTCTCTCCTAGCACAGATCTGTCTCCTCTGGCCAGGGGCTGATCTCGTAGGTCATTTCGGCTAGGCCGTTGCTAGGTTCTAGAAGGTAAATGTTTGGCTGGATTCCGAACTGTTCTTCATAGCATTCGGTCATATAGGCTTTAAAGGCCTCTACTTTATTCTGTTTCACTAAGTGGATGGTCATCCCGCCAAAGCCAGCTCCTGTCAATCTGGCTCCCAGGCAGGCATCGGAGCTTAGGGCTGTTTCGACAAGAAAGTCAAGCTCTGGGCAGGAGACTTCATAGTCATTTTTAAGGGAAAAGTGCGAGGCTGTCATAAGGCGGCCGAAGCTGGCATAATCGAACCCGCCGAGGGCTTCTTGGGCTAAGATGCAGCGATTTTGCTCGGTGATACAATGACGGGCCCGCCGCTTCAAAGTAATGTCTCTTTTATTTTGAAAAATCTTACTGACTTGGGCCCAATCCTCCAGGGGTATGTGGGCCAAATCAGGATAGGCTGGGTAGGCGTCCTGGATTTGGGCTAGGGCCGCTGCTGCCTCCTGGGTTCTTTGATTGTAAGGGGTAGTGGATAATTTGCGGTGAACCCGGCTATTGATTCCCAGAAGACACAGGTCTGGGAGGTCCAATGGCAGGTGACCATAGGCCATGTCAGAGGTCTGCAAGACGAGAACTTCCCGGGAGCGACCTAGGGCTACGGTCATCTGATCCATGATCCCACATTGAACATCCCCATATTGGTTCTCCGCATGCTGGCAGATCTGGGCTAGGTCGGTTGGACTTAGGTGCCAGCTAAACAGGGCATTCAAAGAAGAGGCTAGGACCATCTCCAGGGCCGCTGAAGACCCCAGGCCTGCCCCCGATGGCAAAGAACTGGTCAAGGCAAAGTGAAAGGGCACCGGGGGAACATAGCCAAAATGCCCCAAGGACTTGATGACCGCCAGAGGCAAATTATACCAGCCCGGATTCTTATTGATGACGATCCGCCGGTGATTTTTGATGATGGGATAGGGAATGGTATAAGGGCGAGGGGTTCCGGCCCGGGAAAGGGTTGTAAAACTGCAAAGTTCTGTGTCGGCATCTGCTAGGGCTCCCCCATAGCAGCCCAGGTTAATGGCACAGGGAAGGACCAAGCCCCCATTGTAGTCGAGATGTTCGCCCAGGAGGTTAACACGGCCCGGGGCAAAATAAAAGACGAGGTCATGATGGGGCCGAGTTGGAAGATCTAAGCCCCATTCGTCCTTCTCTGCCTCAGGGGGTAGGAAGCCCGTTAACTTGATCTTATAAGACTTGAAGTCCTTGCGATGAAGGGGATTTTTCACAAAACTTGCTTTATTACGAAATCCCATTTGAGAGAACTTACGAACAATCGAGAAAAATTCAGCAATCAGCTGAGATTGTTGGGTATCAAAAGACATGGGGCGCTCTTCTTCCTTCCTATTGATGGTAGGGTCATCACCCTATTTTATTTCCCTCTATCATAGGGCAGCGAGAAGATTTTTGCCATAAGCTAAAAAAGTCCTTGACAAAGCTTTTGGCTTTGCCTATAATACCCCTTGTGATTTGAGATCGCACTTGCCTTCTCATCCCTACTTTGCCGATTGGTGTAATGGTAACACACCTGACTCTGACTCAGTTATTCCGGGTTCAAATCCTGGATCGGCAGCCAATTAAAACCTCCCCTAATGGGGCGGTGACATAAGAAAACGTTGAAGTAAAAGACGGTTTAGCTTGACGGCTATGCCGTCTTTTGCTGTTTTTCAGTTGTATTGAGGGCTATCTTAGATAGCCTGTGTAAAGTCAAATGCACCGATGAGGTTATAGACAATGGTGTTCTCTCTTGTCTTGGATTTCTTGTCTGCGTAGGACACTTCAATGCGGTCCAAGTGCAAGAAAAAATCCGGAAATTCCGGATTTTTTGAAAAATTTTATAATCTATTTTGACTAGTGTCACTTTTGTGCAGCGTTCAGGTTGATTTAGCAAGGCCGCACGCCTTTTGCGTGTGAGAAGCTTTAGATTATTTCAATTTATTATTTGCCGTTAGAGCAAGAACAACACCGCAATCAATGCAGCAATACGCAGTCGCCTTATATCCATTCGCTTTTAGTGGAGAAAATTTATTATTAAGAGTAACACCCTTTTCTGATGTTGAGAATGCGAATAAGGAGGGCTTTTCGCCATCTGGAATCCATTGAACGGGTTGTTGCCCATTTGGAATGTATCCCGATGCCATCTCTTTTTCACAATATGGACACTTCATATTTTCACCACCTTTTTATTCCGACTGCCCAGGATAGAGGGCTTGGAAGGCATTGGCGACGGCCTTGGCGGCAGAGGCAAAGGCAAAGTGCAGATTAAAGCCCCCACAGTTGCCAGTAACATAGAGGAGTTCGCCAGCTAAGTAGAGACCAGGACGGTCCTTGGGGCAAAAATCCTCATCCAAAGCGTCTAGCATGAGCCCACCCAGGGCGGTTTGGGCATTTTGAAAGCCAGTATCACCGATGATGTGGAATGGATAGGCCTTGAGTAAGCTAGCCAGGTCCTGGAGGTCTTGGGCTGATAAGTCTTGGAGGCCATGGGGCAGGGCTTCCTGACGACGGGAAAAGGCCTGGACCAAGGCTGGACGCTGATCTCCAAGCCGATCAGACAAGAGGTCTGCCAAGAGGCCTTTCACCATTTTCATCTTGATGAGGCCAAGCAAGAGCAGATCAAAGCCTTCCCCGGGAAAGTCTAACCAGCGACGCTCGAGGAGCCTATAGAGGTCATCCGCAGTCAAGCCGGGGAAAAAATCTACTAAGGCCTGCCAACTTTTGCTAGGGGCCTGGCCAGCCAGGGCCCGATTGGCCCGGACATAGGCCATGAGACTCGCAGCTTCCATGCTAGCAATACCAGAGAGTCCATAGGATGTGAAGAGAAATTCTCCAGACCGGCTTCCCACAATCCGCTGGTCAGCTAGGAGGGTCATATTTCCTTTAAAACGGGACCCTGTGGCAAAATGGCAGAATTGATTTTTTTCTAAGCAAAGGGGTACCAAGGCCGGTTGATAGGGGACTAGGTCCTCTCCTAGGCCCAAATCTTGCAAAAAGCGTTCGGAGGCCAAAGACCCGCCAAGGTTGGGAGCGGCAGGACTTCCGGTAGCCAGAATGAGGGCCCGGCAGCGGACCGTCCTTCCCCCACCTAAAAAGACCTGGTAAGAAGGGCCTAGTCCCGGAGATTGGGGATGCATGGACACCACTCGGCCTGAAGATGCTGTGGAAGAGGCCGTGGATGAAGCAGAGGCTGGAATAGATCCTTGCGGTGGATTTTGGCCACGGCCTGGATTTGGCGTTTGGGCACTGCCTTGATTGGAACTTTGGGCCCCCGGCACGGGGGCAATGCGGACCACCGGGGTCTGACACAAGACCCGGACCTGGTTAGCCTTGAGGTAAGCAAGGAGGAGGTCCCGATAAGCCTTGGCCTCCTCCGCCAAAGGATAGGACCGGCCCCCTTCATCCTCATAGAGGACCAAACCCAGAGAATTGACAAAGCGCCAAAAGGCTTCCGGATCATACTCGTGGAGGAGCCTCCCCAGGGCAATTGGATCATCCGAGTAATAGTTAGAACTTTCCATCTCTACATGAGAAAGGTTGGCCCGACCAGCTCCGGCATTTTTGAGCTTCAGCCCCACTTCTCTTTCTTTTTCTAAAATAAGGATCCGACAGGGTAATTCTCTCTCCTTGGCAGCCTGAGCGGCCAAGACCCCTGCGATGAGGCCGGCTGCCCCTCCTCCCACAATACATAGATCACAATCAGGCATCAGAGCCTCCTTTCTTCGTCTTTTGCCTTGAAAAACCGTCCTGCACTCGGCTCCCACCAGCTTAGGCACCCATGCCTTCTTAGGAGCCTAAGCGTGAGGTCAAGGTATAAAGATCCAGTTCCTTGGTACGCACAAAGAGGATATTTTGGGCGTCCACAAAAGAAAAATCGCTATAACGGTAGGGTAAGGTGGTTTGCAGGATCATTTTTTGCCGACTGCTATCATAAATACAAAAGAAAGAGTCGGTGAGTCCTGCGATATAAGATCCGTAAATGGTATAGTTGGTAAAGACTTCTGGGAGGGTGGCGAGAGGAACGAGTTCGTTCCCCGCTGGATCCCAGGTAAAGAGGGTCGGCTTTTGCCCGGTGGCTGAGAGGGCCAGGAGGTAATTATTCTTCCCCACCGTAATCAGTCGGTAATTATGGGGAAAGGTCGTCTCATAGACCGGCTGAAACTCGGCATTCAGACGCAAATAGCTTCGATCTGAGATGAGCTCCCACCCATCTTGACTAGAAGGCACGATGCTTGTGTAAATATCCGTTTGGTCCGTCAAATAGGGGGTGGAAACCAGGTTGCCCTCGAGATCATAGAGGCGGATATAAGGGGCAAGACGGCCCCCACTAAGGTCTTGCATAAGCACCATGACCAGGCCGGTTTTTGCCTGAAAACTCACATTAAGGGGATACTGAAAATCCCCAAAGCGAATATCAATATAGCGGTCAGTCGCCAGAGAAAAGAGTTTGAGGCTGAAGTCGGTCGCCACAGGTGCCCGGGTCAACTCCTGCCCCACATCAGACCCCTGGCCCCGATTCTCATCCAAGACAGCTAAACAAATCGTCCCTTCCGCCTCAAAAATAGTCCCTGCCGCATAGGCCCCCTCTAACTTCGCTCGGAAGACTTCGGTATCTCCTTGTAAAAGGACCATCTGCCCGGTCCGCCGGTCTCCCATGAGGGTATAGTCCTTGTATGAAACTAAAATCGGTTCCATAAAAGATCCCTGGCCCGTATAGCGGAGAATCCCCTTATCATCGCTCACATAATAGCGGTCTTGGTCAAAGCTATAGACCTGGCCATGGAGGGTCACAATGCCCTCTGCCGCCCCCTTGGAGACATAGGCCTGACGAATAAAACGCAGGGCCTTGGGACTGGTCCCCCCGGCTTGGGTTGCCAAGGCCGGGCCTTGGCTAGGCAGGGTTTCTAAGTCCTTCTCCCCTGAAGTCCCGGTAGCAGGAGCTTCAGCCGGTACGATGGGGCCTAGGCTGGCCCCTTGATCGCCAGCTTGGGCCTGCCAGTCTCCCTGGCGAGGACTATAATAGTTAACGGAGGGGATCCGCCCAGGCAGATTCTTCTTGGCTAAGGTGAAATTGGCCAGGACAAGGCGCATTGCCAGGGAGGAAAAAAGAAGGAGAATAACAAAGAGAGCAAAGGCCAAGTACCAATATTCCTTGGGCGCTTTGCCCCTTCTGGGCTCAGCCTGTTCCTGCCCTCCTGGGGCGGAAAACTGAGATTGATCCGTTGATTGAGGCGGTATCCGCTTAACTTCTTCATCCATGATCCGTGAGGCAGCCTCTCCCAGCTCCACTGAGCTTGAAATACTGGCATATAAAAGCTTAGTAACCGCACTATTTTAGCAAATCAGGCCCTTCTTTACAAATGACTGATCCGGATTAGGCAAAATCATCCCCCTCCGATGGACTAGGCTCTGAGTTGAGATCAGGTGCTTCTTGATCTGCTTTGGGCCAAATAATCCGAAAAGTACTTCCCTCACCCAAACGGCTTTCTAATTGGATCTGCCCCTGGCTGCTTTGAACCGCATGTTTCACAATGGACAAGCCTAGGCCACTCCCCCCTAAGGCATTGGGCTCTTTCGACCGGGATCGGTCTACCCGGTAAAAACGTTCAAAAATCCGGTCCTGATCAGCCAAGGCAATCCCCACCCCGGTATCCGATACGGTCAAGCAACTAGCCTCCTTATCCGAATTCGTAGTCAGGCAGACCTTCCCCTCCTCCTTATTATAATGAATAGCATTTTCCAAAAGATTATCTACAATCTCCCGAATACTTTCGGGATCGGCATAAAGGATGGCCGGATCCAGCTGACCTTCTAGGATAATTTTTTTCTGTCGAGCCAGGGCTTCATGGCGGCGGAGCGACTCCTGGCAAAGTTGGGCCAGATCCACCAGCTGCCGGCTTTGTAGCTCGTCATAGCGGGTAATCTGCAAAATATCATGCAAGAGCCGTTGCATAACCAGGGACTCATGATAAATATGGTCAATAAAGGCGGGGACATCGGCCGGATCACAGATCCCCTCCTTCAGCAGTTCCGCATAGCCCAAAATCGCCGTAAGCGGGGTCTTCAGTTCATGGGCCACATTTCCGGCAAACTCTCGGCGGAGCCGCTCTCGGGAAACTTTTTCACTGGCATCCGTCAGTAAGAGAATGACCCCGATAGGCCCCTCCCCCTTGGCCTGGTCTCGGACGGAGCTCGCCAGAATCTCCAAACTCAAAAAATGGGCTTCTAGAAGGTAAACCCCGTGAACCCCCTTCATGGCCTTCTCGCAGGCCTGGAGAATTTGCGGGTCCTGGGTGAGGTCGGCCAGGGGCTTTGCTACGAGAGTATCTGGATCTCTATGCGCCAGCTGGGCCTCCTCCCCCTGGGGGCGAATCCGATCCAAAAAGCCCTGGGCAGCCTGGTTGCACGTTAAAACCTTTAGGTCTCCATCTAAGATCATCAGCCCCTCACTCATGTTATTGGTGATCATCTGAACGGTCTGTCGCTCCTTATCCGTCTTCTTCAGCTCCTCTTGCAGGCCTTGTTTCAGCTTTTGAATCCGGGTCACGAGGGGGCGGACCTCCTCATAAATCTGCAAATAATCCAGGTCCTGGTTTTCAATATGGTCCAGGTCCAGGGTCAAAAGGGGGATGCGGATCCCTGCAATTAAGATGGGGGACACAAAGGCAGTGATCAATAAAACGAGGACCAATGTAATAGCAATACTCCCTGCATTGCCCTGGAGATAGGCCCCATAGCTCTCACGGATGTCGGAAATCCGAATGACGTCCCCGTTGGCTAAGAGGTAGGCATAGTAGACCATATTGGTCTCTAAGGTGGCAGAATGGCGGATGGCATGGCCCACCCCATTCTTTTGGGCTTCCTGGACCTCCGGTCGATCCTCATGGTTGTCCATCGTAGTGGGATCCTGGCTGGTATCCAAGACTACGGTTCCATCCGCTTTGACCAGGGTCAAGCGCTCTTTGCTTAAGGGAATATTTGCTAAGAGCTCTTCACCTCCCTTTTCAAACAGGGAGGCCATGAGCTGGGCCTCGTAGGCAAGTTTTGCATCGAGAACGGCATTGTTCCGCTGGTACATGAAATTGATGGAAAGGAAGGTGGCCAGGAGGGTCGCTAAGACGGCCACAAAGAAGATGGCTGCAAAGATTCTTTTTCCCATCGTTTAGGCCTTCGACTGGGGATCTTCCTGGGCCAGAAAGCGGTAACCCCAGCCCCGGACTGTGCGAATGGCAGGGGCCGCTGGACCCAATTTTTGACGGAGGCTGGCAATATGAACGTCGATTGTCCGACTCTCGCCCACATAATCGTAGCCCCAGATTTCTGTCAGCAGCTTGTCCCGACTCTGTACCGCCCCCTCATTGACCATTAAGTAGCGTAAAAGTTCATATTCCTTGAGGGTCAGGTCGATGACTTGATCACCTAAAAAGGCCAAGGCCTTGGGCTCATCAATGGTAATTCCAGCCTTGGTTATGAGACCTGCTTGGCCCTGGCTGCTGGAATTTTTGAAAGTTTTCGAGGTCCGGCGCAGAACGGCCCGGATCCGTGAAAGGAGCTCCGTCATCCCAAAGGGCTTCCCCAGGTAGTCATCCGCCCCCTCATCTAAGCCAAGAACCCTGTCAAATTCACTGTCCTTGGCCGTGAGCATGATGATCCCCGCATCCTCATAAAAAGGAGATTCCCGCAGTTCCTTCAAAACCTGGATCCCATCCTCCTCGGGCAGCATGATATCTAAAAGAAAAAGGTCGGGCCGGTCCTCTGCCTGGGCCTCTTTCAAGGCCTGCTTCATTTGGCTCGGTCGTTCAAAGGACTGGACCCCGTAATTTTGGTGACTGAGGGTGTAAGCAATGAGATCGCGGATACTTTTGCTATCTTCCAAAATATAAATCATCCCTTGACGGGATGAAATGGACAGACTTGAACGTTCCATGGTTCCTTCCTTTCCAAAGACGAAAGTTTCGTTGCTTGAAGTGTAGCACAGGAGCAGGAATATTTGTTAAGAAGGGTGGTGGCTCATAGGCCGAAATGGGGCAGGGACGCACAAACTTGAAGGGGCGCACAGACCATGAATCGCAGAATGGAGGCAAGGCGGCGAGCCGACCCTTAGACAGCGATGTATTCTTGGGTCTTGGGGTGCTGGGGATGGGTGAAAAGTTGGGCGGTGGGGGCGAGTTCGAGCATTTGGCCGAGGTAGAAGAAGGCGGTCTGGTCGGCGATCCGGCTGGCCTGCTGCATGTTGTGGGTGACAATCACGATGGTGTATTTTTCCTTAAGTTTGACGGCAAGTTCCTCAATTTTCCCTGTAGAAATGGGGTCCAAGGCTGAGGTCGGCTCATCCATGAGGAGGATCTCGGGGTTGGCCGCCAGGGCCCTTGCGATGCAAAGACGCTGTTGCTGACCCCCGGACAAGGCCAGGGCAGACCGCTTCAGCCGGTCTTTGAGCTCATCCCAGATAGCCGCATCCCGGAGAGACTTCTCCACGATCTCCTGGAGCTCATTCATCTTCCGGATTCCTTGGAGGCGGGGTCCATAGGCCACATTGTCGAAAATCGACATAGGAAAGGGGTTTGGTTGCTGAAAGACCATGCCGATCTTTTGACGGAGGATCATGGGGTCAAATTCCGTATAGATATTCTTCCCTTCCATCCAAATAGTCCCGTCTACCCTGGTATGGGGATCGAGCTCGACCAAACGGTCCAAGCACTTGAGAAAGCTGGATTTACCGCAACCAGAAGGGCCAATGAGGGCGGTAATCTCATACTTGGGAATATCGATATTGATGGAAAATAGGGCCTGGTGGGACCCATAGTAGAGGTCCAGGTTACGGACTGAAAGGGCCATCTTCGGATTCGGGGCCTCAATGCTAACTTGCTGAGTCATGGTTGGTGTTATCACTTTAGACATGGCTTTGACTCCCTCTTACTTTCTTTTCTAGGAGTCTGGCTCCAATAAGGAAGGACAGGACCAACAATAGAAGAACGGCCGAGGCAAAGGAGGCTTTGGCACCGGCATCTGCCCCTAGAGCTTCAGTTCTCTGGGCCCAGATAAAGAGGGCCAGGGTCTCGCCCGGACGGAAGAGATTGAAGGGCGAACTGGACTTGCCGACTTGGTAGACGCTTGACCAATCGATATTACTACTCATGCCTGCCGTATACAGCAAGGCAGCTGCTTCCCCAAAGACCCTGCCAGCGGCCAAAATAATCCCGGTCAAGATCCCTTGAGAAGCCGCGGGGACAATCATCCGGCTGACCGTCTGCCACTTACTTGCCCCCAGGGCATAAGAAGCGGCCTTGACCGCCTTTGGAACCCGGCGGGCAGCGTCTTCTGTATTCCTAGCAATGAGGGGGAGATTGATAATGGACAAGGTCAGGGCTGCCGACAAGAGATTCCACCTACTTTGGGGGAGGGAAATGAACATCAGGTAGCCGAAAAGCCCGATGACAACCGAGGGCAAGGAAGACAAACTCTCCATGCAAAGCCGGATCAGATCCGTCAATTTTCCCTCTTTGGCGTATTCAGACATATAGATTCCCGCTCCAACACCAAGAGGAGCTGAAATGAGCAGAGAAATCAGGCAGAGATAGCAGGTATTGAAGATCTGGTTGCCAATTCCCTTCCCATCAAAAGCTAAAAATCCTGGCTTATAAGCAAATAATCCCTTCACCATTACACTGCTTATAAAAAGGATCAGAATGACCAGGACAAAGGCTACGGCAAATTTCACAAGGTTCAAGGATAGGGCATTCACGACTTGAGCCCGGCTCACAGCCCGGGCATTTCGAAGTAATTTTCTTTTTCTGGCACTGTCCCGGTCGACGAAAATTTCGCTTTCCATCCCGGCCTCTGCCCCTAACAATTGGGCATAAACATGACTGGTACTCATAGGTTCTCCTTATCTTTTTTAATCAAAATGATAGAAGCGACGGGCGGTCGCTGAGGGAGTATTTTTTGAAACGAAAGACGATCACTAAATAAATTTTTGTGAAAGAATAGACGGTCGCTGAAGGAATATTTGTTGAAAAAATTTTAAACGTGGTCACTTTTGATTCGGGTGGGATCTCTATGGCTAATATAGCGGATGAGGAGGATGCAGGCGGCCGACATCAGGAAAAGCAGGAGGGCCATGGTCCAAAGGACGGCATTGTACTCGCCCCCCTCCATGGCTGAGCCCATATCCGACGAGATCGCAGCGGTCAGGGTGTTGGCTGAATCCAGAATGCTACGAGGCAGGTTCCGAGACTTCCCGATAACCATGGCCACGGCGAGGGCCTCGCCAAAGGCCCGGGCTAGGCCGAGGACCATGCCACTAATAATCCGCGTCTTAGCCGTCGGTAGGCAGACCTTAGAGATCACTTGCCATTTGCTGGAGCCAAGGGCATAGGCAGCCTTTTTATTGGTGTCTGGAACAAAGAGCATGGCATCACAGGCCACCGTGGCAATAATGGGCAAAATCATTAAAGAAAGAACGAGCGAAGCCGATAAGAGAGAAAATCCATTAGAAATCTGGAAGAACTTCTTGATAAAGGGGACCAGAGCAGTCAGGCCGATCCAACCAAAGATGACCGAGGGAATGCCTGAAAAAAGCTCTACGCCCGAGCGGACCAGATTGGCCATTCGAGGCGTGGCCATCTCGGATACATAGATCGCAATGGCAACTGCCAAGGGGCCTGCAATAAGGAGGGCCAAAAAGGAAGTGACAAGGGTACCAACGATATAGGAGGCGGACCCAATGAAGCCTCCTCCGGCTGTCCCGTCCACGGGCTTCCACTTGGTGGAAAAGAAAAATTCTCCAAAGTTGTGGTTGTATTTAGTAAAGGTGTCTAGGCCCCGATATAACAAAAAGCCTAAGACTACAACAGTAATTACGATCACAAGGAGGCCGCAGGCCAGGATCAAGAAATCTTGGACCTTGCCTTTTTTGACAGCCTGGGCATAGGCATTGGGGTCGGGGGCGCTCCCGGACTGTTTTCTCATAGATATGTCTAACATGCAAATAAGATCTCTTTCTAGCATCGACCACCCTCTCTCTATCGGGGGGCTTGGCGTCAGTCCTCTCTGTGATCAAAGAATGGTCTTAGGGGCCTGATATAAAGCAAGGTCAGAGGAGCCGAGTAGGTTCCCTTGACCTCGTTTTGCATACCAATAGCTGGGAGGGATGATTATTTTTCTACTTTCATCTCAGTCAGAGGCACATAGTGCATTTTTTTGATCTCTGGGGCAAAGGACTCGGAGCAGATGTAGTCCAAATAGGCTTTCACATGGTCTGGAGCATCTTTTAGACAATACATGTACTCGTATCCCCAAACCTTATATTTTCCGCTAGCTGTATTCTCTAAAGTAGGTTCAACGCCGTCAATAGAAAGGCCTGCAATCTTATCGGCATTCTCTGCCAGGTAGGGATAGGCCACATAGCCGATGGCCCCTTCGTTGTCTGCCACTGTCTGTACTAGGGTACCGGAGTCGTCTGTCTCCAGGGCATCTCCTACCTCTTCCTCCTGGCCGTTCAGGGCATTCTCCACAAAGAGGGCCCTGGTGCCGGAAGTGGCGGGGCGGGTAATCAATTGAATGGGCAGGTCTGGACCGCCAAGTTCTTTCCAGTTGGTGATTTTGCTCTGATAGACCCCAATCAATTGCTCTGTAGTAATGTTTTTCACTTGATCAGCCATGGCCTTATTGACAATCACTGCCACCGTCATGGTCGCCATCTTATATTCTTGCAACTTTTCGACAAAGGCTGGGTCTAACTTGCTGCTGGCTGGGACGTCTGAGTCTGCGATGTCAATACTTCCATCTGCAAGTTGCTTGAGACCGGCTCCTGACCCGCCTCCCGTAACATCAATGGTTAAGCCGTCGTTCATCTTCGAGAAAAGATCCGCAGCAACCTTAGCCATGGGTAGGAGGGCGGAAGATCCAGCTTGGGTAATATTTCCGCTATAGGTCTTTGAGGAAAGAGCCGTGGCTTCGCTATTTTTTTCGTCTGCCTGGGGCGTAGCCGCTTCAGCCGTGCTAGCATTGTTGGCAGCAGCTGGCATCTGCTCACCAGTTGTCTCTTGAGCCTTGCTGGTGGCAGGCTCGGCCACAGTTGTTGTGGAGGTCGTGGGACCTGGCTTGGTTTCTTGGGAGCATGCATAGAGGGGGGCCAGACATAAGAGGCTCACCAGGGCAAGGCACACATAGGATAGGCCAGATTTAAAATGGACTGGTTTCTGATTATAATTAATCGGATGATGGATTCTTTGATTTACTTTCATACAATTCTTCCTTTCGCAATTACAGGGCTATTCTAGGGCAGTCCAGTCAAGTCTTCACCCGGAAAATGTAAAGTCCATGTAAAATCGTCGGGAATATTTGTTCATAGAAAAGCTCCCTCCATGGGTGGCGGTGTGTACTTTTCACCGACTCTCATGAAGGGAGCTTAGCCCATGGTCGTCCATGGGACCCATAATATGTGTTCGTTTTAATCTATCGGATGCCTACTTCTGATCTTCATTTTCTAGGACTTCCGTTATAAAACTGCCATCCTCGGAAATCGCATAGACCCTCTCAACACTGCCGTTGCGTTTGATGATTTTCCCGTAGTATACTTCGCCATCATCAGCTTCATCGTTATGAGCGACTTCTACCGTGTCTGGTTGTCTGATGACAGATTTATCATCACGAACGATTTTGACAATGCTTCCGTCAGCCGTTTTAAAAACACTTTCTCCTTGATGGGCTTCAAATTTAGAAATCATGAACATGAAGGCTAAGGCCACAACAAGCAAGGCAGATACCATCAAAATGCTTTTTTTGTTATTTTTCATATGCTGCACCTCCTTTGAATGCTATTTCTTTTCGTATCCAAACTTTTTGCACTTGGCGCCAAGCAAAATCGTTGAATATCTTTTTTTTCGTTGGCATTCATATTATTTCTCAGACCTCAGATATAGTATAGGTATGGGATATTTACCTGTCAATATTCGTAGAAGAGTGTTTTCTTACGTACCTGTATCAAAGCTATGAAAAACCCCTTTTGGCTCGCAGCTAGCTCCTAGGGCATTTCCTTGCAAAAAAAGCAGGACCTGAATCCAGATCCTGCTTACGGCCATCCGGCCCATTGTCTATGCACATGCTTGCGGCTCTATTAGCCTAGGGTCTATGCACTTACTTGCGGTCATTCGGCCAATTGATGTTATCTCACTTCTTGCCTTTAGTAACCCATGGGAGCGGCGGGCATAGCGGGCTCCTCTTTTGGAATATCGGCCACGGCTGCTTCTGTGGTAAGAAGGATAGAAGCGATGGAGGCTGCATTCTGCAGGGCAGACCGTGTTACCTTGGCAGGATCCACGATTCCCTCGGCCGCCATATCGATGTACTCATTGTTCAGGGCATTGAAGCCGATGCCGTCCTTCTCCTGGGCGACCCGATCGACCACGACGGCCCCATCTAGGCCAGCGTTCTCAGCAATCTGGGCCAGGGGAGCAGCCAGCGACTTCAGGACAATGTTGGCCCCGGTCTTGACATCCCCTTCACAGGCGTCGACCACGGTCTGGACGCTCTTGCGGCAATTCATGAAGGCAATCCCGCCACCAGGAACGATTCCCTCTTCCACAGCAGCTCTTGTGGCAGAAAGAGCATCTTCAATGCGAAGCTTCTTCTCTTTCATTTCGGTCTCGGTAGAAGCACCGACCTTGATGACGGCCACGCCACCACTCAGTTTAGCCAAACGCTCTTTGAGCTTATCCCGATCATAGTCACTCTTGGTGGTCTCCAGGAGGCTCTTAATCAGGTTGACCCGCTCTTCGATGGCCTCTTTAGTGCCACCACCATCGACGATGATACAAGAATCCTTGTTCATCTTCACCTGGCGAGCCGTACCTAGATCTTCAAGCATGGTGTCCTTAAGCTCTTTGCCAAGGTCAGAAGAAATATAGGTTGCCCCGGTCAAAGCAGCGATATCGCCGAGCATCTCTTTCCGACGGTCACCAAAGCCAGGGGCCTTCACGGCAGCGCACTGGAAGGTGCCACGGAGCTTATTCAAGATGATGGTCGAAAGGGCCTCGCCCTCTACGTCCTCAGCAATAATGATAAGTTTCTTGCCCGTCTTAATGATCTGCTCTAAGAGGGGGAGGATATCCTGGACAGAGCTAATCTTCTTGTCGGTCACCAGGATGTAAGGATCATCATAAGAAACTTCCATCTTGCTGGCATCGGTTACCATGTAAGCTGAAATGTAGCCGTGGTCAAACTGCATGCCCTCGACGACTTCCAGGTCGATGCCCATGGTCTGGGACTCTTCCACCGTGATAACCCCTTCGTTGCCAACTTTTTCCATAGCGTCGGCAATCAACTGGCCAACTTCCTGGTCGTCCGAAGAAATGGCCGCAACCCGGGTAATATCCTGCTTATTCTGGATCTCGGTAGCTGTCTCTTTGATGTGGTCCACAGCCGCAGCAACGGCCTTTTCAATCCCCTTACGAATGATCATGGGGTTGGCACCGGCGGCGATATTCTTGAGTCCTTCGGTGATCATGGACTGGGCCAAGAGGGTAGCTGTGGTGGTTCCGTCTCCGGCCACATCCTGGGTCTTGTCGGCTACTTCTTTGATCAACTGAGCACCCATATTCTCAAAACGATCTTCAAGCTCAATCTCCCGAGCAATGCTGACCCCGTCGTTCGTGATCACGGGCGACCCATAGGTCTTATCCAAAATCACGTTTCTGCCCTTGGGCCCTAAGGTAATCTTAACGGTATCTGCCAGCTTATTGACCCCTACGGCCAAAGCCTTTCTCGCGTCCTCTGAATACTTTAAATCTTTTGCCATACTTTCTATTTTCCTTTCCGCATTCCGTAAAAATACATGATTAGCAGGTCTAACTTACTGGACCTTGGCCAAAATTTCGCTCTGGCGAGCCAGCAAATACTCTTCTCCGTCGACCTTGATTTCGGTCCCTGCGTATTTGCTCACAATAACCCGATCGCCTTTCACAATCTCCATTTTGATCTCTTTTCCGTCGACCATGCCACCTGGTCCGACAGCGATCACTTCTGCGATCTGGGGTTTTTCTTGGGCAGAGCCGGGCAAAATAATCCCATTCTTGGTCTCCTCTGCCTTCTCCATCTTGACCAAAACGCGATCTCCTAAAGGTTGAATATTCATTACATGTCCTCCCTTGATTCTTACTCGTATTTTCTCTATCTATATCTTTGTCCCCATCAGGGAACCAAGTTCTCGTTGGATATAGGGGCTGAACTAGAAGAGTTTAGCACTCCTCAGTTCCGAGTGCCAAGAGCATGATAGCCTATTCCCCAGGTCTTGTCAAGGCTTTTTTTAACTTTTTAAAAATAAGACAAAATACCAAGAAATAAGGAGAATTTACCTTTTTCTCCAGCAAATACTCCCGCCCCTATAGGAAGAATCCTAAAAACTTTACAATCATCTGGTCAAGCCAGGGGGCCTTCAAAAAGCCTTCCAATAAGAAAGAATTCTGAAGGAGGGCAGAAACTTTGGGGAAGACCATCCCCAAGGCCACCAGGGCAATGAGAATAAAAAAAGTGCAGAGGGCCACCCGGCAGCAGGCCAGGCCCATGCCAAGCAGGGAGTCCATGAGGGGGCGGTCAGCCACCGCTAAGCGGTGGAGGCAGAGCTGATAGAGGATGCTCAAGGCGTTCAGCAAGAGAAACAGAAGGAGAAAGCTCGCCAGGGCTGCCAGAGCCTGGAGAGCTTGGGCGGCGAGGCCTCGGAATATTTGGTCAGTTAAAATAGGCAGACCAAACTGCTCCTGGACCTGGGATTTAGCAAAGGCCTCCAGGTGAGTGACAAGGCCCTTGGCCTCGAAGAGATGGAATATGTGTCCGCGAAAGACAGGATAAAGTAAAAAGGCGCAGCAGGTAGACGCCACGGGCCCTATCAGGGAAGTCAGTTCATAGAGGGCCCCCCGCTGGTAGGCCCTAGCCAAAATCAGGGTAAAGCAAAAGGTAAAAATACAGTCAACCAACATCGGGGATGTTCCTTTCCAAAAAGACTCCCAAGGCCCTACTTCTGGGGCTTCTCAGGGGGGACCAGATCTGGCAAGGGCTCAGGCCTTGTCTCCGGAGCGACAGGGGCCCCAGGAATTTCGGGACCTGGCAGAAAAACATAGGTCTTGCCATAGAGGAAGTTCTGGATGGCGGGAACCATGGCTGCAAAATTACAGCGGAGGGGGGCTGGGTCGCCAGGCTGGAGGGCCGCATAGCCATCTAAGGGAAGGGCCATTTGTCCAATTTCCTTGTCCAAGGCAGGAAGGACCGTAGCGAGGAGGGTCATAAAGTCATTGGGATCAAAGTTAATCTGAAATAAATCGAGCAAGGGCTCCACTAATTCCAAACGGCTTGCATTGTCTAGGTCCAAAAGCCGGTAGAGGACGGCCTGCATGACCAGGCGCTGCCGGGCCATGTGGGCATCTTGGGACCCCAAGCTCCCTAGGGGATCTAGATTATCACGAACGTAAGCGCCCACTTGACGGCCTTGAAGACTCTGGAGGCCAGCCTGGGCAAGGGGGGGCGTCTGGTTGGTCTTGGCCAGAGTCTGATTGGTTTCCAATATCAAGCGGTTGACCGTGCCCAGGGCTCCTGGCTCTATGTCAAGGTCAATACCCCCTAAAAGATCAATAAGCTCCTCCAGATCTCGAACCGTCAGCGTCCCTAATTTCATGAGGTCCATGGACAGGTAGTCTCCCAGTAGGCCCAAAACCTCCGCTGAGCTCAACTTGTCCGAAAGCTCGCCGAGCGGGACTAAGGTCTCCGATTTGGGCAAGAATACGGCCATTTCCGGAGAAAGCGAAATCATTTTCACCGTCCCCTGGGCCTGGTTAATCGAAAGCAACAAATAGGCCAAGGCTGGACCCCGGTCTACCTTTTCCTCTAAGCTATTGTATAGGATCAGCAAAACTGAGGTAATCTGCTTTTCATAAAGGGGGGTCGCCTCGGACCGATATTGACGGCCCCGGTCCCCCTCCTGAGAGGATTCTCCTAACTGGACTGGCGTCCCCTTCTCCTCTGAACCTAGGTCTCCCATCACGGGTTGAACCTGGTCTCTCCCTGGAGCACTGGGATCCAAGTGTCCCCGCTCCCCAGATTCAACCAAGTCCTTAAGATGGGAACTGGCCCACAAGGTCATGATAGAAACTAAGACCAGGACGAAGAAGGAGGCTGCCACCCAAGGTCTTTCCCAGAAAGTAGCTCCGTTTTCTTTAGCAAATAAAAGATTGTATAGATCCTCAAACATGAAAAACCTCGAAGCTGAGAGACGCTCAACCATCTAAAACTTCGAACATCAAAGAGCCTAGACCATCCAAAGCGTCGAGTTCAAAGAAGCTTGAAATCAAAAAAACTCGAAATCAAAGAGCCGTGACTTGTTTGGGGGAAAAAGAGCCCCCTTGTGGGGAATTCGTCACAAAGGGGCTCACTAAAAGCTAAGCTTTCCTCCCGTTCCTTAGCGGAAACTTGCCAAAGAACCGTCCAAGATTCTTTGATAGGCATCTGTATGGATCGACTTAATCGCCTTATCCATAATTGGCCGGATAATGGGCTGGAATCTCAACATATCGCTGGCTCCCGTTCCCATAAAGTCAATTTCGCCGTCGTTGACCAAACTGGCCAAATTGCGCTTTCGTCCAAAGCCGGATTCATTAAAGGCGCTGATATCCATGGCAAAACGACAACCCAAACTCCGCAGCACCGTCCGGGTTTCCTTGCGTTTTAATAATTCCGTATCTTGCATGTGCATGAGGACTGGGGTGACTTGATACTTGGTACGGAGAGCCGCTAGGAGCTGGATGTGATAGTCCTCCAGATGGCCATCCTTGCCGAGGGTCACCGCCATGTACATCTTGTTTCCCATAGATAGGACCTGAAGGTTGGGCAAATCAGTGAGTCCTTCTCTTAAGACCATTTCCGCCCCCAACAAATAATCCATGCCCCTTTCGTCTAAAAGTTCCTTAATCCCATCAAAAGCATCTTGCCTCCGATCCAGGAACTGACCCAGATTCATGGTTAGTGGATCGAAAGTGGGGCAAATCCACAGAGCCTGGCAGCCCTGAAGTTTCAAGAGGTCAAGCATAGCTGCCGTTCCCCGGGCATCCACAGGGCTAAAAGCTCCCATATTAGGTAGGATATTAATCAGACAATCGACAAACTGATAGGTGACAGGTGTCTTCTGAGCCTTGAGCTGTTCCATGAAGTTCCAGCTAATATTGTCATCAGCCGGCATTGGAGCTGGAGCTAGTCTGGCCTTTGGATCTTCCTGAGCTGATGTTTCAGTATTCTCTGAGGAGACTTCCTCATTGACGTCCTTGGGGGCATTCTGAAAGCTTGCCTCGGGAGCTTCCCGGTCACTTGCCTTATCGTCTGCATGATCTTGCTTCGCAGGGGCTGGAATTTCAGGAGCTAGCTTGGAAACAGGGTCTTTCATCTCCAGTTCCTGACTTTCCGGGGCAGGAGCCTTAGAAACAGGTACATCCATAACTGCTGTCTCTAAAATAGTTTTTTCTGGAATTGGTGTTGGCGGGATCAAAGGGGATGGAGCTGGAGCCTTGGATGCTTTAGGGACTGGAGGTCTTGTCACAGCCACACTCTGCAGCCAGGGGGCCCCTGGGAACGCCTGAGCCTTCTTTTCTTGTTCAGGCCCCTCTTCCTCCGTGCGTACTTCCGCTGAGGCCGACTTATGATGCTCCTCAGTAAAATCTTCTGCCAAGAGGCTTTGCTGCTCCTTTTTAAACTCTTCCCCTAAGCCAAAGGGCTTTTTGGTAGGAGTGGCTAAGTCTGAAAGAGCGGCTTGCTTTTCTGCCAAGGGCGGCATTACCGGTCCCGCAGGAGCTAAGCCACTTGGGATAGCAGGTGTAGAAGAAGCCGACCTAGGCATTGAAGCAGGGTTGGGGAATGAAGTAGGTATGGCAGAAGAAGTAAGCCCACTCGAAGGAATTTTGGACCAGTATGACATGGAGTCAGCTTTACTAGATGCTAGCGTGGCAGGAGATTCGGAAGGCGTTTCTTCTTTAGCTGCCTGTCCTGCTTTGCTCATCTGGTCAGCTTGATTATCCTGCTTATCCTGTTCCTCTTTAGCAGCTTTATCAATATCGAAGGCCTGTTCTTGTTTGACAACTTTCTCCTCGTGTTTGTTCTTGCCAAGGGAGAATTTACCTTTCAGACCAAAGAAGCCTTTATCCGCTTCTTTCTTGGGCTCTGAACTGGGCTCGTTCTCCAGGTCGGTCTGGACCTCGGCCGGAGCAGGCTCTTTTTGGTCCATGAAGAAGGGCTTGGGCACTTCTTTTTCTGGAGCTTGCGATGCCACGGCCTCGTCTTTGCTAGCTTCTGACTCTTTCGAAGTCGCTTTCTTGCCTTCTTTCTTGCCAAAGCCCAAGAGGGCAGCCAAGGACTTCGCCTCATGGCTGGGAGACGGGCTCAGATCTTGATCTTTCTCTGCTAGGGTCCCTTCCTGGGCAGGTAGGGCCTTGTCGGCTGGGACACCGGCAGGGGCCTGCTCAGCTTTGTCGGCAGAGCCAAAACCTGTCTTAGCTACGGGTGCAGGGGCTGAGCTGGAAGCTACAGGCTCCTCATCCTCCTGACGCTTAGACCCAAAGTGGGGCAGTGAAAACTTTGACTTAGCCTTAGGCTCTTCTTTGGCCCCTGGGCTGGACGCCGCAGGGGCTTGACCAGCCTTGCCGTGATCTTGTGGCACTGGGGTGCTCATAGGACCTTGACGGACCGTCCGCCCCTGGTCTCGAGCGGCCTGGACCCAGGGGGCGACCCAGTCTTGTGTATTCTTATTGGCTACCTCATCGCCACTGACATCAATTGCTTGCCGGGCATTATAGTAGTCAGTATGTTTACGGAGGCTAAAGGCACTGCTATCTAGGGAAACTCCCATGGCCTCTAGCTTATCCAGGGCCTCAAAAGGATCTCGCTTGCCTCCCTCACTCGTCGTGGTTGCCTCATTGATCTGGTCCACGATATCCAAGGGATCCATATGTTTGCGAACGGGTTTATTATCTTCATCATGGGCAACAGCCTTGTCAGCAGAGGTCGGAGTCTTCTTACTGGCAGGATGTTCTCCAGCCTTGTCGGTTTTTAGAGGAGCCGTCGACTCTCCCCAGGGCTCAGATGCCTTTTCAGGGGCCACAGGAGAAACCGGGGCCACAGGAGATACCGGGGCCACAGGAGACATAGGAGACAAAGATTCAACAGAAGATACGGGAGGAACAGGAGAAACTGCGGCTGTCGGAGCCTCTCCCGGCCCAGAATACGCTAAGTCAGAGCTTTGAGTCGGCAAGGCCTCGGAAGACTTTCTCTCATCCTTGGATACTGTCTCGCTTGGAGCGAAGGGTGCTACAGAAGAAGGACTGGAATGAACAGAAGTCGGTGTAGAACTCATTGACGAGGGAGCAAGGTCGGGATCCGTTAGCGAAGGCGAGGCCTGATGTTCCAGCTGTTCTAGGGCATTGGCTGCTGCCCGATCCGCCTTTTCGCTCGGCAGGGTAGGCAGGGACTCAAAGGCTAAGCCTTGTCTATTCTTTGTGAAGTTTTCCTCAGTCTCCTGGGAAGGGACCTCTAGATTGTTGTTGAAAAAGCGTTCACGGTTGAGGCGGTCTAACTCCTCCGCCCGGAGTATAGCCTGTTGACGCTCTCTTTGCTTGCGCTGGAGCTCCTGACGGCGAGTCATTTCTTCAGCTTCAACCGTCTCCTCCCGAGCTTTCATTTTTTGCATCATGGCCAGGTCAGTCTTGCGTTTTTCTTCTAGAAGCTTCCTGCTCCGCTCTTCTAACTCAGGATTGGAGGCAACCCGATCCGCAGCTGCCTCTAAGGAAGCTTTGCTCTGCAGGGCGGCCTCCTGGATGTCTGCCAGATCACTATGGACGCTCTTGGGACGAGGAACAAGGCTGGCCGCAGGGGCCTTGACGGACACGGGGCTCAGGCCCGCTTTGCCTGGCCAGGTTGAACTCAGAGGATGACCCTGCTCGTGGTCTTCTGGTTCTTCCGAAGGCGAAGCAAAATCTGGGACGATCTTCTTGCCCCAGGCAGGGGTGGAAGCCAGCTCTTTTTGATATTCCCGGGCTCGATTCACAACCTTACTGTCAAGGCTAGATTGAGAAGAGCTATCCGGGGCTTCCCCCTGATCAAAGAAAGCCTGCTGCGAATTTGGGAAGGCTGCTTCCTGAAAGACACCCTCCGATGGAATGGAGCGGGACGTCAGAGAGTCCGTCAGCCCGGTCATAGGCAAGTCTGCCGTCGCTATGTCAGGGAGGTCTCCCTCATCATCCAGTCCCTCCGAGGGGACCGAACTAGGATGGTGGCCAAAGAAAGAATTGGATTGAGACAGATGCTGAAAGGCCTCATTTTCCGATTTCGTGGCAGACTGAAAATTGCCAGAGGCGAAGGCCTTCTTGCTTTTGAAGGGCTCAGGGCTCGAGGGATCCTGGCCCGGTCCTACAGGGTCAAAAAAGCTCTTTTGATTGGCATAATTCGCCTCGCTCGGTTCAGCCTGGTCCGGTAGCTCATCTCCTGCTTGGGGCTCTGCTCCGTACGGGGGCACGGGGCCAGAGGACATGTCACGAAAAAGCGAGGTTTTAGGGGACGTTTGGGGCTGAAAAAATGGTGATTCTGACATACTAGCATCATCATGTAAATTCGGATCAATATTTTGCATGGCGGACCTTTCTCTCTTTCAAGCTAACTTATTCGCTAAGCCGCTGGTAAAACCCTCCTATTCCCGGTATAGGCGGGCCAGAACCCAAAAACGCAGGCACACCAGAAAGCACGCTAGGACCGGGCCGGGGCCAACCGACTCAGTCTGCCTCTGGTAGGGACATGCCCTTCTAACGAAGGCTGGGGTCTGCAGGAGTCCAAGGGGCAAAAACAAATGTTTGGCAAACTTCCAGGAATTGGACCTACCTGTCTATGACATGGATTGCAGTAAGTATACCATTTTTCGCCTCTTTTTGCTATGAAAAAACCCTTGCCCGACCTACTGCCCTCGTTTTCTCCTTTCATCAACATAGTGGATGCAGGAAGCGCAGATGTCATCAATGGTCCGGCTACTCTCCCAGCCCAGGACCTCTTTGGCCTTTTTTACATCGGCATAGTAGATGGCCAAGTCGCCTGGCCGCCTGGGCCCGATACGATATGGAATAGGGACCCCAGCTGCCTGGGAAAAGGCTTGGATGATTTGTAGGACGGAAGTTCCGTGACCAGTCCCCAGGTTGATCGCCTCGACCCCCGGATGGTGGAAGGCATAGTCCAGGGCTGCCACGTGCCCCTCTGCCAAGTCGCAAACATGAACATAGTCCCGGACCCCAGTGCCATCGACCGTATCGTAGTCATCCCCAAAAACTTGTAGTTCAGGGAGTTTTTTACCATAAACCTGGCAGAGATAGGGCAAAAGATTATTGGGAATCCCCTGGGGATCTTCTCCAATCAAGCCTGACGGGTGGGCCCCTCCCGGATTAAAATACCGCAAATTCACTCCCGCAAAACCGGGCTTTGTCTTAGCAAAATCACAAATAATCTGTTCCAGCATCCCCTTGCTTTGTCCATATGGGTTATAGGGCGCCACCGGAATTCCCTCATCTAGGACTGGCCCCTGGTCCCGACGGTAGACCGTGGCCGACGAAGAAAAGATCAGGATCTGACAGGCATGGCGATCCATGGCCTGAAGAAGGCGGATCCCCGATAAAAGATTATTTTCATAGTATTTCAGGGGGTTTTCCACCGACTCGCCCACCGCCTTATAGCCTGCGAAATGCACCACCGCATCGGGCTTTTCTCTGCGAAAAAGAGCATCTACGGCTTCTTGGCAGCGAAAATCCACCTCCCAAAAATTCATTTTTTTCCCCAGGAGCTCCTCCAGGGCAGACAAAGCTTGGGGTTGGCTATTGGCAAAATTATCCGCCAAAACGAGGTCGTATCCTGCTTCTGCCAGGGCTACCGCCGTATGACTGCCCAGGTAGCCTGTTCCCCCTGTCAATAAAACTTTCATATCCTTCTCCTTCCCCAATATTCCTGCAAGTATGCTCTTTTCAATCGCAAACTTTCCTCAACTGGGTCTTTTTCCTCAACTAGATCTTTTCCTCAACAAATATTCTCGCTGGCAATTGTCTCCCCCCGATTTTTCGTCTAGAATGGGGCCTAGACGCCCAACTATGGTGGGCATTTTTTACCGTCCCTTCGACGGTGTTTTTACGGTAAGGAGGCTTCTATGCCAATCATCGACCCTGACTCTATTCATGATTCTTTCGACCCCTCTTCCAATGATTCTTCTTCAGAGGCCTCTTTAGAGGCTTCTTCAGTGGCTTCTTTAGATGCTTCCCATCCTTCAGAGGGGCTGTCCTTTGATCTTGCCCCGGACATGCCCCCCCGTTTTGCCGCTCTCGAAGAGACGGAAGGCCTACCCGGGGAGCCTGAAGGCAGTCTCCCCCGCCTGCTCCGCTTGACAGTCCTAGTCTATGTCACCCAACTCTTAGGAACAGCCGACCCTGAAAGTCTTAAAGCGGCCCTTGTAGAAAGCCAGTACTTCGACTATTTCCAGGCGGCCACCCTCCTCGATGACGCCCTCCAGCGTAAGCTCCTCGACCGCTTCATCCAGAAGAACGAGCGAGTACGGACTAGCACTGGGGATCCTATTGCCCGGATCAGCGTAGCCCCCCTGGGGCTATCCCTCCTGGAAGCCTATGGGGGACAGATTCCTCCAGCTGTCAAGGAATATTTGTCTGGGGTCCTAGGTGGGTCGGAGGCCTTCGCCTACAAACACTCTCTGAACGTCAGCGCCTCCTCAGACCGAGGTCAAACCGTCACCTTCGAGGCCAATACGCCCGAGCGGCTCAGCCTGGTCTACGACTTTACCAACCCTGAAGCGGCTGAGCGCTTTGCCCAGCTCTGCGCCAATCGACCGACCTATGTCTACCACGCCATCCGCCAGCTAATTGAAAAGATGTCTGAAAAGCCAGACATCTAAAATATGCTGCTGGCATCCTCATCCGTAAACTCTAGAGGAGCACCCTGAATGAGGATCGTATCCCCATCTTGGATCCCAAAATCCTTGAGAGCCCGGTTCACCCCCTTACTCTCCAGTTGTCGCTGGAAATAATGGGTCGACTCAAGGTCATTAAAATTGGTGGACGCCCAGAGGTGTTCAATCCAATCACCCTGAAGCTCCACCTCCCCATCTTCGTTGCGCACAACTGTAAAGAGGGACGAGGCCCGGTAGGTCAAAGCCCGGATTTTCTCTCCCTTGCTATTTGTGATTTCTTCCTCAAATATTCCCTTTTCGGCCAAAGCCTTGCGTTTCGCTTCCGTAAATTCGACTTTCTTCTTCAGAGCTGCAGGATCCTGAGCCCCACTTGCTTCAGCCAGTCCTCTCTTCCATGGAGCCGTCCCCGCTCCTGTCCGCTCTTCCTCTTCTGCAAATTTTCCCTGGGCCGTGAGAATGCGGACGATATGTTTTTGCAGATCTTCTAGGCCCTGGCGGGTGGCTGCTGAAATGGCCACGGTCTCGATGTCTTGCTTCTTAAAATACTCCTGAATTTCTGCAAGACGTTCTTTGGGAGTGACATCGATTTTATTGAGAACGACCAGGATAGCCTTATCAAGGAGCTTGGGGGCCTGGCCCATGCCGGTCCCCTCTCGCCGCCCATATTGGTCCAATTCTTGGTGGATGACCTCATAATCTTCGATTGCCGTCCTCCCCTCCCATTCTGAGCAGTCTAATACTTGAAGGAGGATAGCGCACCGCTCGGCATGGCGAAGGAATTCCAGGCCCAAGCCTACCCCCTCTGCTGCTCCTTCAATAAGGCCGGGCAGGTCAGCCAAGACAAAGCTCTTGTCTTGGTAGGTTACAACACCCAACTGGGGTTGCAGGGTAGTGAAAGGATAGGAGGCAATTTTGGCCTTGGCGGCGCTGAGACTAGCTAAGAGGGTAGATTTGCCCGCATTGGGGAAACCAATTAGTCCGACGTCGGCAATAAGTTTTAGCTGGAGATTCAGTTGCAAGGTCGTGGCAGGAAAGCCTGCCTCAGCGAAATTGGGGGCCTGACGGACAGAATTGGCAAAGTGACAATTCCCCCGCCCCCCATCGCCTCCCCGGGCCAAGAGGGCGAACTCCCCGTCCTGGTCTAGGTCAAAAAGTAGCTGGCCCGTCTCTTGGTCATAGATCTGGGTTCCAACGGGGACCTGAATGACCAAATCCTCCCCATTTTTTCCAAAACACCGGTCTTTTGTGCCAGGTGCACCGTCTTCAGCTCGGAAATGATGTTTAAAGCGGAAGTCTTGGAGAGTATTTTTGCTGGATACTGCCTGGAAAAAGACCGAACCTCCCTTACCCCCATCTCCTCCGTCTGGACCGGCATTGGGATTATATTTAATGCGTTTAAAGGAGACGCACCCATCTCCTCCCTTGCCGGATTGAATTTCAATATCTACATGGTCAAAAAACATAGACCACCTCCCCTGATGTCTGTCTCCAGCCCCTGGGCTGGGCAAGGGCCAAGGTTAACTTCTGCCCCTGCAAAAAAGCCCGTTAGTTAACGCTCCGTCAACTCTGCCTCTATAAAAAATGACCTTGGCCTAAGGCTAGGTTGATTCCTATTCCTATCAAAAAGAGCTCTTGGCCACGAGGGCTAAGAGCTCTACGGTCCTAGCATTTCTCTAGGAAATGCCAGGTCTCTTGGTCAGTCACTTTCCTCTTAGTATACTCTCGCAGAGATAGACCAACCAGGCCACATGCTAGGCATGTAAACCAATTCGAACGAATGTGACCAACTAGGCAATCGCCTGATCAGCTTCGGTCAGCGGATAGACACTAACTTTTCTCCGTTCCCGATTGATCCGCTCGAATTTAACATAGCCATCAATCTTGGCAAATAAGGTATCATCTTTGCCCAGGCCTACATTCTCGCCCGGATGGATTTTGGTTCCTCTTTGCCGGTAAATAATGCTTCCAGCTGTGCAATGTTGACCATCGCCAATTTTCAGGCCAAGACGCTGTGAGCGAGAGTCACGACCGTTCTTAGAACTGCCGACTCCCTTTTTGCTGGAGAAAAACTGTAAACTAATTCTTTCCATTTTCTTACTCCTTCGTATGTGTGTTCCTAGGCTTATAGAGATCTCTCCTGACAGCCTAGGTGATCTGCCTACTTGGGGATCGCATCTACCAAGCCATACGCCTAACTTAGCGCTTGTCTTAGCAATTTCCTTAGCTTTGTTTTGCTCTTTGAGGCTTCGTTCCATCTGCAGCTTTTCTTTACTTTCTAGGCTTTGTTTAGTCCTATAAGTTAAGCCTCTTTTCTATGCCTATTGCTCTTCCTCTCCCGTTCCGTCCAAGTCTTTTGCGGGTTCTACCAACAAATAGTCAGGATACTCAGAAGCCATAGCTCGAACCTCACCTTCCCAAAGGTCTAAAAAGGCCCCGATGGGAAAACTAGCAGATTTCGAACTAACCGGGCCAGCATCTGCTGCCATTGATTCAGAGTTCAGGGATGTGGGATCATGGAGGACAGGACCTCGCTGGATCGGTGGGTTAAAAGTAATCACGAGGTCGGCCGTCTCAGGGTCCATCCGCAAGGAATAGGCACCTCGACGGTAGGTGTAGAGGGTGCGCAACAAGAAATTCGTGAGGGTTGAGATGCCTGCACAGAGAATATCCTTACCAGAATCGGCAAAGTCGGCATGGCCCTGAAGGGCTAGTTCTGTTAGGGCTCCTTCGGCATTGGTGTAAAAAGAAATGCGAGTCACGTAATATTCCTCCAAGCTAAGGAGACAATGACAATATCCAAGCTGGGTTGGGAACTTTGTAGGCCCCTAGACCCTCGCCGGAAATCCCACTCTCATCTTAGGCTTCGATGTTCGTAATCTTGAGCTTGGTATAAGGCTGCCTGTGACCCTTGGTTCTAGCATAATGCTTCTTAGGGCGATAGGTATAAACCCGAATCTTCTTGCCCCGTCCCTCTTTGAGAAGGGTAGCGGTCACCTTGGCCCCAGCAACGTAAGGTTTTCCAAATTGACTCTTATCCTCATCTAAGAGGGCTAAGACCTTATCAAAGACAATCTTATCCTGCTTGTTCTCTTCCATGTTGAGCTTTTCAACATAGATTTCGTCTCCCTCGGTAACCTTATATTGCTTGCCACCGGTTTGAATAATAGCGTACATAACGTTTCCTCCATCTTTCATGGGCTCGCCTAAACGAGGTATCCTGGAAACTTCGGACCTCCAGGATTTTCTTAGCCTTGATAGGCATGACCTCTTCAGAGCGGCAATCTTTGTTATTATCTCAAAAAAAGGCGGTCTTGTCAACCGCCTTTCCTATAATTTCTCGTTTAATGTGTTTCTTGCCTTCGTTTTTGAATCAAGAACAGAAACTTATCTTTGCGCAAAGAAGTTGGTCCAGTGGGCTCCATAGAGGGTGCCAGACTCATAACGGTAGCCAATGGCCATTTCTGTAAAAGAGGGCTCCAGAATATTGGCGCGGTGTCCCGGAGATTTCATCCAATTACTAACCGCATCTTCTGGAGTAAAGCAACCAGCCACTAGGTTCTCACCTAGCATCGCGAACTGGCCACGATTTTCAATGGCCGTAAAGCAGTCACTGCCATCCGGACGAGTATGGCTAAAGGAATAGATGATTTCTTGAGCACGAAGATTGGCTGCCGGAGCTAGAGCATCTGACCAAGCGAGGGCATTCAGACCACGGCTTGTCCGCTCCTCATTGATGAGGGTAAAGACTCGCTGAATGTAGTAGGCCACCCCAACATCAGTTTTAGCCCAGACAATGGGATGTCCGTTGTAATCTAAGCACAAGTTATTGGTGCCAAGGTCGATACTGGGGTCAAAATCAGCCACCGTTCGAGGAGCTTCTGAATTCGTATTAGCGCTGCTGCTATACTCATACTCGCTCGCCCTATAGGAGTTATAATGGCCATATTCATCGTCATCCGCACGGACAGTAAGGCAAGCACTGCCCAGGAGAGCGATGATTAAAAAACTTGTCAGAGACTTTGTCCACTTCTTCATGTTGTTGTTACCTTTCAAATTTAGGATTATTGGTTGATCTCAGCCAAGCGTGGTACTTGACTGAATGATAGCCTTGAGAATAGATTTTGGGCCAGAAGAGCTTCTAATGGAGAAATGGCTCCAATGAAGCCTATCCGGGGTTAAGTCCATGGGTGGCTTAGGAATCAATTATTTCAATTATTCACAAATAAATTGGCCCAATAGACGAAATATCCTGCGCCGCTATAGTAGTAGCCGATACCCATCCTGGTCAAGCCAGGATTTAAAATGTTCGCCCTATGACCCGGGGAACTCATCCAAGAAGCAACCACTTTTTTCGGGGTAAATGAGCCAGCCGCAATGTTTTCGGCTGCCATAGTCCACCCATCTCGGGCTGTAATGGCCGTCATACAGGATTGTCCATCCGGCCGAGTGTGGCTAAAGGATTGGCCACACTCACGGGCTCTGACGAAAGCATCCTGGGTAAGGCCTGGATCAAAGGCCAACGGCTTTAAGCCCCGCTGTTCCCTTTCCTCGTTGATCAAAGCATTCGTGGCTAAAGCGAACATTACAGCCCCCAAGGGCGTCTGGGGAACAGTAATGGTCATTCTATACCTTGATAAACTAATTTCCTTCAAGTCCAGTTTCGGATCAAAATCTTCTAAGGTAAGACATTCATCCCCTGGAGTATCACTATAGACGTAAAGAACATCATCTTTAATCTCAAGCCATGAGCCTGATTGTAGCTTATCTTCTCTTGCCAAGGCAGGAATGTCCGGAAGGACAAACATGATAGCAAGTAAAAAGATAAGCACGGAACGTCTCGTCTTCCTCATTATCTTCCTCCTCATCATGGCAAAAGCCTATGCCAAAGGGCACAGCCTTTACTTTGCTTCGTTCTTCCTATCACCAGGTCCATCTCTATGAAGCTGGTTGCTTGTTATTATTATGTAACATTTCTTAGCATAGCAGAAAGGAAAAAAGAAGGAAAGTGCAAGGATGGGATTTTGTTTTTAGTCACGAAAAACCCCAGTTTTTTCTTCCAAGAAGAAAATAAAACTCTTCGGCAAGAAGCGTCCTCCATAGTATATAAGGCGGGCTGGCCAGGTTGTCAGGGAGACCTTACGCCCCTTCTTCACCTTTTGCAAGGCTTGGCGGACCATGCTGTGGATATCCTCCTTGCCCAGGCTCTTAAGTTTACTCGTCGCAGGTTGATCTGCCCCAAGAGCCAAGGGAAGAGGAGCCCCCCAGGCTCCCGTTTCTGGCAAGGTCACCTGGTCATTAGGTCCACTGGATACCAGGTCCTCTACTCCTCCTTTGCTAAGGTTGTCGGATAGAGAGGGCATTGGGAAGTCGGATCCTCCTGAAGGCGGGTCGAGCAGACTAGCTATCGTCCTATCCTCCCTAGAAAACCCGTCCCCTGGGCCTTTGTGCCCATCTGAGCTTTTCAGGCTGAATGGCCCCTTGTGCTTAGCCACCCTCTTAGACCTGTCAAAACTTGGGGAACTGCCATGCCCCTGGGTGCCGACAGAGTTCTTGAAACCGGCGGAAGTCTCCTGGCTACGACGGGCAAAACCTGTATCGACCGGCCCAGGACACATACTCAAAACTTGTATCCCTCTCTTTTTCCATTCATAATGGAGGGCTAATGTTAGAGAGTGAACCAAGGCCTTGCTCGCCGCATAGCTTGCAAAGTAGGGCTGAGGTAAAAAGGCAGCCACAGAGGCCACATGGATGACCTGGCTTCCTGGTCCAAGATAGGGGAGGCAGATATAGGCCAGGTCCACCAAGGCCTCCCCGTTAAGGCGAACTTGACCAACCTGGTCTCCCCGGGAGTGGGCATCCAAGGCTCCATGCTTTCCATAGCCAGCAGCCTGGATGAGGTAAGTAATCTGGAGGGTTTCTTGACTCTCCTCCTTCGCCTGGGCCAAGGCTAAAGCAATTACATCTCTGGCTTCTGGAGCTTCTAAGTCAAGGGCAAAAATCCGTTTCTTCCTCCCTGGCAGAGCTTCCAAACGATCGTGCCTCCTGGCTACAAGCCAAAACTCGTCAACGCTGATCTTCCCCAGGGTATCTTGGGCCATCAGCTGAAAATAGAACTCGCAGCCAATGCCTGAGCTCGCCCCCGTAATCAGTGCGATTCTGCGCATCCCACTCTTCCTTTCTTAAGACAGACGGAGAAGCAAGACATCCCTATCATCACTTGGCCCCCTAGCTCAACAAATCATCATCATGCCCTGTACGAGCAGGCCCCGCTGGATGAGATCCTTGGGCAATGCCCCCCTCGGGCTGACTCTGACCAGTCCGGACCTTTTTGGATGCTGAGCCAGGATTTTCCGCTGGATTCCTGGGGTTGCTGCCAGCCAGATCGTTCCAAGAAGCGTTCGAGGAAGAAATCCGTGTAGAAGAAGGCTTTTTGAAAGAAACAGCCCGAATCCCCAGCTCTTCATCCGTATAAGTCTTGCGTGAACTCTCATTAGCTTCGGAATCGCCTCCAGTCCCCTTCAAGATCTTATCTTTTTGCTGAGTCAGACTTGTTTGCAAATAATCCTTCATCGCTTCCAAGTCGGATAGAGACGGCATGGAGATCCCAGTTGAAGTAGCTCCCAGATCATAGAGTGGCTCTTCTGTAAAGGCCACCCGGCCCGTGAAGCAAAATTCTAAGTAGGCTCCCAAGGTCATAAAGACAACGAAAACTGCATAGATTAAGACGATGGGCTGAACGACTTTGATCCAAAAGATGTTAATCCCGCCCATTCCCTGCCACCAGGGAATCGAGAGGGTCAAGACCAGGGGCATCAAACTTGGCAAAAGCCCTTGGCCCAGATAGCTTGGCCGTTTGGGCTGTTTTTTCCAGCCATAGAGAAAGGAAAAAACCGAATACACTACGGTTCCCAAGCAGGCTAGGAACATCAAGTGGCCCCAGATGGCCTGCGCAGGCTGGATCGCCACCAAAATATAGAGAGATGTTAATGGGATAGGGGTCAAAAGAAGGCCATATTCCGCCTGTAAGAGGTCTCGGGAACTTACCAGCTTTCTTCTGCCAGCCAAGGCAAAATTCCGAAGAGCAAAGAATTGGACGCCCAAGGATAGCAAAAGGCCAAAAAGAATAAAGATAGAGGATAGGAGCGTCCAGTTCATCAGCGAGCTTACCACTGCCTCCAACATTAGATAGATAGGAAAACACATCCAAGAAGGCGTCACTTGGTGAGGACGTAAGGGTTTAAACATGGTCTGAATCATGACGGCTATGGCTAGGCCCCCTGCAAGCAGACTGATCCACCAGCTCATTTTCGCCCAGGACATGCGCTGAAAATAGGCCCCCAGAAAGGTAAATAGGCTAACAAAGGTAGCCAGGGCACCCACATAGCCTTGATGAGGCAATTCTGATATCTTGCGTCTCCACTTACTAAAATTCCTAGCGACAGAAACACAGCTAGCTAAAGCCAAGCAGGCCACTAAGGTATAGAGGACATAGGCATACCAATTGCCAGCGATCTGAAAAACCAAACTAAGGATCATGAAAGTCACAAGCAACAAGTTTAGAGCTGGCATCCCATAGTCCCAGGCACCCTTGATAGCCTGGGTCTTGCTAGATACATGAGACGGCTTCGATTTTTTGACAGCTTTAGAAGCTACGACCGAAGGTGATGAGGAGGCCTTGCCTCCTTTCCCGGCATCCGGAGATCGCAAGACCATAAAAGGATGAGTTTGGAAAAACATAAGCACCTCTCTTCCAAGACGTTGACAGCAAAAGACCAAGAGGTCCCAAGCTCATGTCACACTTACGTAACATTGTAGCTACTTCCCTGTCTTTTTTCTAGCCTAGGACTTAGCCTCCGACAAAATCCGCAAACATGTCCAGGATTTTTTTATGGGAGTATTTGTAAGAAAGGAGGAAACAAAGGGTTCATTAGCCCCCTTCTCCTAGGTTTTTTCAAGGAGATTTTGTATGATGGAGGAAGCAATAAACGAGGAACTATAAAAGGAGATATTTATGACTTATTCCCTATTCCATACCATGAAAACTTTCCCTGCTGCCCAGGGGCACAAGATGGCTGCTCCACTATTTAGCCCAGACCAAGGCCACGTCGAGGCCGTAACTTCTAGTCAAGGCCAGGCCAAGGCCCCTCTCCGCTCAAGCTCCGACCGGAAACTTCTAGTTTTGCTGCGACATGGCCAAAGTGCCTGGAACCTAGAAAATCGTTTCACCGGCTGGGTTGATGTCGATCTCAGCGAAGAGGGCTACCGGCAGTGCCATGATGCGGGACAAAGAATCAAAGCGTCGGGCATTCAATTTGACATTCTCTACACCTCCGTGCTCAAACGAGCTATCAAGACTGGCCACCTCGTCTTAGAAGAGGCCGACCAGCTTTGGATCCCCGAGGTGAAAAGCTGGCGGCTGAATGAGCGCCATTATGGAGCCTTGCAAGGACTCAATAAGAAAGATACTGCAGAAAAATATGGCGATGAAAAAGTCCATATTTGGCGGCGGTCCTACGACACCCTTCCCCCGACTATGGCAGATGATGCGGAATTTTCGGCAGTCCATGATCCCCGCTATGCGAATTTGCCCCAGGACATTATCCCCCGGGCTGAGAACCTCAAGATCACCCTCGACCGGGTCTTGCCTTTCTGGGAAGACCAGATTGCCCCGGCCCTCTTGGACAACAAGACCGTCCTCATTGCAGCCCATGGGAACTCTCTCCGGGCCCTAGCCAAACATATTGAGCAGATCAGCGACGAGGACATTATGAACCTTGAAATTGCCACCGGTACCCCTCTGCTCTACGAACTCGATGCCAATCTCCAATTCATTGAAAAACATTATTTATAGGTGCCTATGAAAAGAACTTCTGGGATCTTACTCCCCCTTTTTTCCCTCCCCTCCCCCTATGGGATCGGGACCCTCGGTCGTGAGGCCCTCCGCTGGATTGACCTCCTCCATGAGGCAGGTCAGACCTATTGGCAGATACTCCCCCTTGGCATTACCGGCCCGGGCGATTCTCCCTATCAGTCACAGTCTAGTTTTGCGGGAAACCCTTATTTTATTGACCTAGATGCCCTAGCTGCCGACAAGCTCCTCGACCCAACGGCACCCAGACAATTTTCTTGGGGGGCCAATCCCCACCAGGTAGACTATGGGGCCCTATGGGAAGAGCGGACCAAGATTTTGCACTGGGTCTGGGAGGCTTTTAAATTTGCTCGCTTTGCCCCGATCGAAGAGGCTTTTACCGAGTTTAAGGAGGAGGCAAAGGATTGGCTGGAAGAATTCGTCCTCTACCGGGTCATCAAGGCCTCGCAGGACCACAAGTCTTGGCTAGACTGGCCCAGCCCCCTCCGGGACCGGGAGCCCAAGGCCCTCAAGAGCTTTGCCACAAACCATACCGATGAAATGGAATATGAACGTTTCATTCAATTTCTTTTCTTCCGTCAATGGACTAAGATCCGGACCTATGCCAAAGAAAAAGAGGTCCTCCTCCTAGGGGACTTACCCATGTATTGCGCCGAAGACTCGGCTGATGTTTGGGCCCACCGGGAGCTCTTCTTGTGCCAAGAAGACGGCCTACCTGACCCTGTCGCTGCCATTCCTCCGGATGCCTTCAGTGACGAGGGACAATTATGGGGCAACCCCCTCTATGATTGGGAGGCTATGAAAAAAGATGGCTATCAGTGGTGGATCGCTCGAATGCGGCAGGCTATGAAGCTATACGACATCGTTCGCTTGGATCATTTTCTTGCCTTTCACCACTATTACGCCTTGCCTAGGGAGGCTCAGTTTACGACAGAAGGCACATGGCAGCCTGGGCCCGGTCTAGAGCTCTTTGAGGCTATCAGGACTCAAAAAGACCTGGTGGAACCTGGTGCCCCCCTCCCCTTCCTGGCAGAGGACCTGGGCCTCATCACTCCCGATGTCATAGCCCTGAAAGATGCGCTCGCTTTACCTGGTATGGCCATTATGGAATTTGCCTTTGATTCAGATGCTACCAACCCTTACCTGCCTCACCTGGTGGACCGGCATACGGTCTACTACTCGGGAACCCATGACAATGAGACCTTCCTCGAGTTCATGCGGGATGGTCAAGGGGACCGGGCCCAAAAGGTCAAGACCTACCTGGGACTCAACGGGGAAGAAGGCTGGCACTGGGGAATGATCCGGGCCCTATGGACCTCCCAGGCCGACACCGTCATCCTCCCCTTCCAAGATTTGCGTGGTCTACGGGGAGACAGTAGGATCAACATTCCAGGTCAGGCGACCGGAAATTGGACATGGCGGTTTGGTCCCAGTGACTGGCCCCAAACCGCCGACCTGGCCCGCCTCAGAACCCTCACTGAAATCAGTGGACGCTTGAGGCCCCTACCAGATGTGACTGAGGATGAATAAAACGCCCTGGCTCCTCCCCATCCTTCTCGTATTACTCCTTGTTTTACTGGGGAATAGCATCTATTTGATCAGCACCCATAAGAAAGACAAGCTTGAATTCATGGCGAACTTGCCTACCAAGACAAGTATGCCTACCCAGTCCATGACCTTTCTAGCTTCTAAGTCAGGAACGACAAAAACCACGTCAGATGCCCCTTTCCAAGAAAATGGGCTAGAGACAAAAGCAACACAATTGACCTCCTCCCAATCCGGCCCGGTCTTATCTTTCCAAGAAAATGGGTTAGAGACAGAAGCAACTGCCACAACTGATGATCCTAGAGATGCCCCAAGAGAAAGGCTAAGTGCCGATCCCCAAAAGCTTACAGGGGAGCTGAGCCAAAAGTCGCTATCAGCGGATGAGACCGTCATAAAACTCAACCGGCCCATCCTAGACGCCAGATCTGTCTTAGAGGTGGAAACTGTGGAAGTACCCAAAGACCTTAACGGTTTTGCCTGTCAGATCATTGGCTACCTAGGCGGTCAACAATTTTTAGTTCACTTGACCAGCCGAGATGACCAGGAAGATGAATGGCAATATGGAAGCTATGACTGGCAACGTAAAGTATTTGAAAATATTCTGGATGCCAGTGGGGCAGCAGCTTGGATTCGTTCTCTAGGAGGTCAGCCTAAATGTGCCAAGTTCCATAAATTGACGGTCTTGGAGCCCAGCATGATCTTACTAACCCTCGTCTTAGATGAAGCAGGAAATACCAAATATTTTATCTATGATCCCCAAACGCAGCAATGGGCAACCGAGCCTATCATGACAGCCAATATCGGGGATGTTGATGCCCGCAATCCTGGATACGAAGGAGGAACGTTGAAATGTTATCAATCCAGTCCCTTCCTCACGGATGATGCCTTTTACATAACCGCTAGCGAAAAGCAAGCCAACGGGAAGCTTAAATATGGGAGAAAAAAAATTTAACCTTGCCAGTAAAAAAGGAGGCTGGGATGACAAGGAAACAGCCATTTTTCGCTATAGTGAAACGGGAAGAAGCACCTGCGTTATACACAAAGAATTAGCCAACAAAAGTCAGGCCCTGGGAATCAGCCCCGCGCACTACAGCATTCTGACCAAGTACGCATGCAACGAATTGCTCAAACTAGGAACGGACTATTATGCCAAGGTCTATATTAAAAATAGGCACAAAACCACTACGCAGGTCATTGCTTTATCTGACGAGACCAGTATCTTCACGATACAAAGACAAAAATACTTCCCATCTCAGTTAAAAGTAGCCAAAACCCTACTCGGCTGGGATGTGATTTATCCGTGGGCCGTAGACACAGACATCATCTATGCCGGTCGTAAGATGATCTTTGATCAAAGCAACCAAGCCTTCCTGCAGTTTACCATGTTCCCCAAGGAGGGAAATCAAATTGTCTGGATGTCTCCCCTAAAAAACGAAGATGCCGGCATTATCGCCTCCAAAGACCTCATTGTTGCCTTTCGCCGGAAATAATAGAATTTGCGAAAAAGCCTCAAGCCCAGGTCTAGACCCTTGAGCCCTTGCTTTAGCTCTGGGAAGGTTCTCCCTCCAGGATCGCCAAAATCCCTTGATTAAGTAGAAAAGATCGGCCGCCCCCCAAATCGAGGGCGGCCCTTTTTTTGCCCTCCTCCCGGAGACGATCTTCTAGGAGGCGATCCAGCATGAAAACCTGGTCCCGGCGAAGAAAAAATCCCGGATCTTGAACCGCATCTTGCACAAAGGCTCGAAGGACCAGGCGGCGGAGGGGAGAAGGATAGGTAGCCAATTGGTAGGCATTGAGACAAGAAGTGCCTAGGCGACAAGTCTCCAAGGCTTCAGCCAGCTCAGGACCTATGAGAGCCATCCAATCTTCAACCTCTGTGGCCAAGGCAGTAATCTTAGGGCGGATATCGTAGCCTGCTATCGCATTCCAAGAGGGGATCAGGTCCAGACGGAGGCGATTTCTTGCACAAAAGCCCTCCTTGTTGGTCTGATCTTCGCACCAATCTAGGTCCGCTTGTCTGGCAAAAGCTTCCAGTTCTGACTTTTGATAGCGTAAAAAAGGTCTCCAAATATTCCCTCGGCGGAGGGGAAGAGCTCCTAAGCCTTGCAGGCCGACCCCCCTCTGGAGATTTAAGAGAAGGGTCTCGGCCCGGTCATCTGCATGGTGGGCCAAAAAAAGCCGATCACCAGGCTGAGTGAGCTTACTAGCAAAAAAGGCATGGCGTAGGGTCCGAGCCGCCTCTTCCGTCCCCAAGTGGGACCTAGATACAAGTCCCTCTACATCCCCCTCTCCCTCTTCATATAAAAGACCTAGGTGGTCGGCTAAAGCTCGTAGAAATAGGGACTCTCCCTGGTCGGCGGGAGGGCGCAAACCGTGGTTGAAGTGAAGGATACAAGGGGAGTGCGGGAATATTTGGGGCAGGCGTCGCGCAAGATAGAGGACAAAATAAGGAAGGAGAATCGAATCTAGGCCTCCCGATACCCCTAAAAAGATTCGGCTGGGACCCGAGCCACCCGCTGCGCCAGAGGAGCACCAAAAGCCAGCCTCTCGTAGATCTTCTGCCGCCCGGTAAAAAAATTGCTTGCGGTCTGGCAGAAAGGCCGGCAGCTGGTCCACCCGGGCCTGAATTTCCCCAGGATCTGTTAAGCGTGTAAAATCTAGACCAGGCATCGCATACCCTAGCCTTGGGCCTCGGGGGCATCATCATAGGGGGTGGGTGGGTTTCGGAAGGTGGTTAACTCAGGCTTCCACTCCAAATAAACCGTTGCCGTACTCCCATGACGGTTCTTAGCCACATTGAGCTCCAAAAAGCGTTCATAATCGATGCCCATCTTTTCTGCCTTCTCCCTGGCTGGATTCTTCCCTCCTGGATTGGCCTCCTTATGGTAGACAAAATCTCTATAAAGAAAACAGACGACGTCCGCATCCTGCTCAATGGCACCCGACTCCCGGAGGTCAGACAGCATGGGACGTTTGTCGGTTCTCAGTTCGCAGCTCCTGCTAAGTTGGGAGAGGGCAATGACGGGAACCCCAAGATCCTTGGCAATAATTTTAAGATTTCTGGAGATTTCCGCCACTTCTTGTTGTTTATTGTCCTTCCAAGACCGGGTTGATTCCATGAGCTGGAGGTAGTCAATAATGATCATATCTAGACCTTGCATGGCCTGGAGGGCCCGGCATTGGGTTAGGACATTGACGGGAGAAACTATGGAATGATCGTCGATATAGATAGGAATATCAAAAACTTCTGCAAAATGATCTTCTAGACTGGTAAACTCTTCCTCGTTGAGGTCATTATCTACAATCTTTTTGGAATTGATGGCAAAGTGAAGGGACATAAAACGACCCGCCATCTCATCCTTGCCCATTTCTAAGCTGAAAAAAGCCACCTTCCTAGCTTGAAACCTTGCTGCATTGTAAGCCAGGGTCAAGGCCAGGGCTGTCTTTCCCATGGCCGGGCGAGCCGCAATAATGTAGAGGGCGCCAGGTCGGAAACCTCCTAAAACATAGTCTAAATAGGAGAAACCGCTTTGAATCCGACTGGGTTTTACGTTCCGCCGTTCGGCATCCAGGGACTCAATTTTCTCAGCCACTAGGCGGCCAATATCAACCAAACCTTCCCCTTTTTTCTGTTTAGTTCGTAGGTCAATGAGAACCTTGAGCATCTGGTCCGCCACCAACTCTGCATCCACGGTATTAGCAAAACAAGTTGCTAAGTTCTCCTGGAGCATCCGGATCAACTTGCGCATGGCAGAAAGATTCAAGACGATGTCGATATAATGAGAAAAATTGGTAAATTTATGGCTAGTTGCCGAAAAAATAGCCAGGGCATCGTATCCCCCTAGGGCTTCCAGCTTTCCAGTTACATCCAATTTATTGCTCACCGTGACCAAGTCGACGGCTTTTCTCTCTTGGTAGAGGGCCTGCATGGCCTCAAAGATGTCTCGATTTCCGGGATAGTAAAAATCCTCCCCAGTTAGACGCTGAAGAGCCTCATGCAAAGCCTGTTCTTGAAAAAAAGCCGACTCCAGGACGGCTTGCTCTGCCTGTATATCATTTGGCATAGTCTGATTGACCATGCGACGCACTATAGGATCTGGAAGATCATTTCTCGGCATGATTGTCTCTTTCTAGGGGATGCTTCCAGGGGATAAGGGACCGAGGCTGATGTGAAGCTTCCTATACCAGCCAAGGTGCCCGGCTTTCCGCTCACTTTCCCCGGGCAAAAAAAACCAGTTGCAAGCTCCAGCAAAAGTCCGTCTGGGGGACACTTTGAGGGGCAAGAACTGGTAAATACAATCTGGGCTAGCCAGCTAGGCTGCCTTGGGCCCCCTGAATTGGGGGTTCTGAGAAGGACGCATCTGTGCTTCTGCAAGAAGGGTTATGCTTTCGTCGCTTTATGTTTCTTCAAGCAACTTTATGCTTCTTCCGTAGCCGGACTGGCCTCTTCTCCATCTTCATTTACGATCTTCAACTGGACTTCAGCAGTCACCTGAGGGTGCAGCTTCAACTGAGCTGCATAGGTGCCGAGTTCCTTGATCGTGTCACTGTCAACAATGGTAATATCCCGTTTATCAACGGTAAATCCCTTGTCTCCAAGTTTATCAGCAATATCCATGGTCGTAATAGCCCCATAGAGCTTTCCTTGGGCACCAGCTTTCATCGGGATCTCGATTATAGTCCCTTGGATCTTGGAAGCCAGAGCCTGTGCATCTGCCAAGGCAGCTGCTTCTTTAGCCTTCTTGGCTTCTAATTGGCTCTTGAGCTGGTTAGCATTCTTCTGCGTATACTCTACAGCAAGTCCCCGCTTAAACAGGTAGTTAACTGCATAGCCCCGCTTGACTTCCACGACATCGCCGATTTTGCCCAGGCTGGGATATTGTTCAATTAAAATTACTTTCATGGCTTATCTCCTCATCTCTGGGTCTGCGCCTTAATTATCGGTGTAGGGCAATAGAGCAACTTGTCTCGCCCGCTTTACCGCTAAGGTCAGAGCTCTCTGGTGCTTGGCACAGCAGCCGGTCATCCGTCTTGGCATGATCTTGCCGCTCTCAGAGATACAGTTTTTCAAAGCCACTGTATCCTTATAGTCGATGGGTACCTCTTTGTTCTTGCAAAACTCGCACATTTTGCGACGATGCCGGAACCCACCACCACGAAAATTACTTTTTCTACGAATTGCCATCTTGGCTCCTTTCCGTAACTTTCCATGGGATCAAGGCCACTTACTCGGTCTAGCGATCCCCTAAGACAAAGCTAATAATCAAAAGGTAGGGCTGCATCTCCAGAATCGTCCATAATCTCAAAGGCATCATTGCTCAAATCTTGGCCATCATCAAAGCCTTGGGACAAACGGGCATTTTTCTGCGAATCCATCGGGGCTGGTCCTCGGTCGGACCCTTCCTCCCTGGGGCGCTTATCATCGACAAACTCTGCCTCGTCTACGACCACTTCGGTCCGGTAGCGAGTAGCATTTTGGTCATCCGTCCAGGAACTTACTTGGATATGGCCTACGACACCAATACGCTTCCCTTTAAAAAAGTAATTATTGATAAATTCTGCCGTCTTGCGCCAGGCAACGCAATTAATAAAATCTGCCTCACGTTCGCCAGATGCACTTGTAAACCGCCGATCAACAGCGATGGTAAAACGACAAAGGGGAATATTACTATTGGTCATCCGCAGTTCGGGATCCCTGGTCAGTCTTCCTACTAAAATAGCTTTGTTCATATCATCCTCATCTTTCTCTCAAACTTGAATACGGTCCCGGCCGCTCTACCGCAGGTAATCTATGCTGGAAGGGCAACCCAGGCTACCGGTTCAAGAAAATTCGGGCAGCTTGCGATGCCTAGTCTTTTTGATCATCAGTTCGGATGACTAAAAATCTCAGGATCTGATCATCAATTCTTAATTGACGCTCAAATTCTTTGGGGAAAGAAGGATTGGCTTTGAATCGTACCAGGAAGTAATACCCTTCCTTTTCATCTTCGATATCATAGGCTAGTCTCCGCCGTCCCATATCTTCAACTTCTTCGGTCAATTCCCCATTGCTTCGAATTAAATTCAGGAAATTTTCGAACCGGTCTTTGATCTGTTCGTCGGTAGGTCTAGCATTTAGGACCACCATCGCTTCATACTCATTGACTTTTTCCAAATTGATTCACCTCCTCTCGGACATATGGCACAGGGCTCCCCCTGTGCGAGGTCAGGATTGTGCCGGAATATTTCCAACATGCTTGACCATTCTAGCAAAAGAAACGGGGGTTGGCAAGGGAAAACGGGCGAATTTCTCGACAAAACTCGACGAAATTCGACCCGTAGCGACAAGCTGAAAGTGGGGACTTCCTAGGGCAAGATGTCATCATCCGGGATCACATCATCGTCTGGGATCAGGTCGTCATCCATGCCCTGGGCCTCCTCTGGCAAATACTCCTTGAGCAGGGTATGCCAGGGTAAGGTCGCACACTTGGCCCGGGCCGGCATGTTGGCCACCCCTTCCAGGGCCATGGCATCGCCCAGGCGATCCTTCTCCTCCTCGGTCAGGGAATCTGGCCCGCGTTGGATCATTTGGATAAAGAGACGGGCTAGAGCAAGACTTTCTTCGATTGACTTACCTTCTAGGAGCTGGCACATCAGGGAAGAAGAAGCCTTTGAAATAGCACAGCCATGGCCTTGGTAGCTCAAGCTACTCACCTGGTCTTTAGGCTCTTCCTTGAGGTAGAAACCGAGGTCATCCCCACAGGAAGGATTTTTCCCGGCAAAGAAGCTAGCCGGCGGTTCCTGGGGATGAAAATAATCCTGGTTCCGGCTTTCTTCTAAGACAATCATTCTAGCAAATTTTTCGTCCATGGATGGTCTCCTTCTAGGTGGATCTTGGCAACTATCAACATAGCAGCCTCATAACAGCCAGCGCTTGCAGGGCTAGGCAACAATCAACACAGCAGTCTGGGCTTGCCAAGGCTTGGGAGCCTTTTGACAGGCTTTTCAACAGCCCTACTCCAGGCCCATCGCTGCCCGGACCCGGCTCACCGATTCGATGAACTTTTCAACTTCTTCTTCCGTATTGTAAATAGCAAAACTGGCCCGGCAGGTACTGGGCACACCCAGGTAGCGGTGGAGGGGTTCAGCACAGTGGTGGCCCGCCCGAATGGCGATTCCGTCCTGGTCTAAGAGGCTCGCCACATCATGGGGGTGGACCTCCTCAATGGCAAAGGAGACCAAGGGGGCCTTATGTCCCTCTCCCTGGGCCCGGAAAACCTGAACATGGGGAAGGCCCCGGAGACCTTTCTCAGCTAGGTCGGCCAGGTGGGCCCCATAGGTCCGGACTTCCTCCCAACCCAGGCCAGTAACGTAGCGAAGGGCCTCCGCCAGGCCATAGACTGCCTGGACATTTTGGGTCCCCCCTTCAAAACGGCCCGGGGCCTCCAAGTAACTAGACGACGCCTCTGTGACGGTCTCAATCATATCGCCCCCATAGAGGAAGGGACGCATGGAATCTAAAAGCTCCCGCCGTCCCAGCAGGACCCCAGAGCCCATTGGCCCATAGATCTTGTGCCCAGAAAAGGCAAAGAAATCAGCTCCTGAATGACGGAAAGAAAAGAGATCATGGGAACTATACTGGGCCCCATCCACAATCACCAGGGCCTCAGGTGCTTTGGCTCTAACTTCTCCTATGATGGCCTTGATATCCGGCTCGGTGGCGATGACATTCGAGGAAGCTGATAAGCAAACAAGTTTGACCTTGTCATCTAGTTTTGCTCGCAAATCCTCCCGGTCCAGCTGGAGCTCTTTATCCAGATAGACATAGCGCAGGGTTGCCCCCGTTTGCTCTGCCACAAATTGCCAGGGACAGAGGTTGGCATGGTGCTCCATGATTGAAAGGAGAATCACATCCCCCTGGTGGAGACGAGCCAGGCCCAGACCATAGGCCAGGGTGTTCATGGCATTGGTGGTATTAATGGTAAGGATGGCCTCCGAAATCCGGTGGGCCTGGAAGAGCTTAGCAATATAGGCCCGACTCTCCTCATAAAGGTCGGTGGCAGCTGATGACAAAAAGTGAGTTCCCCTATGGGGATTGGCGTTGTACTTGCGATAGTACTGGTCCATGGCCTCGATCACCCGGAGGGGTTTTTGGGTGGTCGCCGCATTATCCAGGTAGATCAAAGGGACCTGATACTGGGGGTGTTTTTCCGCCAAAATAGGAAAATCCTTGCGAATCTCTTGAATCTCTTGTTGACTAAACATGGCTTACTCCTCGATACGCTCCTTTACAAAGCATCCGCCGGGCTGGTGGCTGAGGCCTCGTGCAGACGCTCCCGCAAGAGGTCTTTTAAAGCTGCTTCTAAATCAGGATCCACGGCCTTAACTTCATCCAAGACCTCTTGGGCCTGGGCCATCAGCAAGAACTCCCTGGCTTGCCCCAAGGGAAGACCCCGGCTCATTAAGTAAAAGAGGAGGCGGTCATCCAAGCGGCCAATGGAAGCCGCATGATTGCCCTGGACATCATCTTCCCGGCAGAGCAGGAGGGGGACACTGATATTTTTGGCTTTAGGACTTAAGAGCGTCACCAGTTCTTCCTCATCCCCCACACTCCCATGGGACCCAGACTTAAAGTCAATGGTGTCACGGAATATTTTCTCAGCTTCATCCATCAGGACGCCCCGGGCCTTCAGTTCCGCCTTAGACTGCTGCCCATAGAGGTTCATCTCATAGTTATAATCCAGATGGTCTGAATCAACGCCAAGATAGAGAGATTTAATCCGCACCTCGGCTTCCCGCTCCAAATTTGTCCGAATGTGCATCTGGTCATCTCCTACCCCTAAATTCAAAAGGCATAGGTCTATCTGAGCCTTGGGTTCAAGATCAAGCTCTAGGTCGACTTCCGTTGGAGAAGGATATGACAGGGTTCTTACCAGGACAAATTTAACCAGGGCCCCCTCTTCCAGCTTGATTCTACCCCGAACACGATGGGGCACGACCTGTGCAGGACTTCCACTTTCAGAATCAGAAAGCTTTTCCTCCGAAATCAGACGCAGAACTTGGGTTCCTCTGGCCCCCTCCCCGGCAAAATAGAAAAGATCATGCAGGGTCTGTTGATGAACAGGCAAGGACAAGCTGATGGTATCCTTACGGACCTCACCTGGTGCCAGCGTAACCAGGTGCTCGTTAAAGCTCGTTGGAAGCACAGGCAAGCTAAGAGAAAGCTTCCCCATTTCCTCTTGCACTGATTCGAGGCCCTTTTTCGTCGTATGGTTGACCCCGGTATTTGCAAAGGTCATCCGCGGTATAACATTATGCAAGGCCACCCTCCAATTCTAAGCTGATGAGGTTATTCATTTCAGAAGCATACTCCAAGGGCAACTCCTTGGCGACCGGCTCAGCAAAGCCCCGCACAATCATGGCCCTCGCCTCTTTTTCATCAATTCCCCGTGAGGTCAGGTAAAAGATCTGGGCATCAGAAATCCGTCCAATCTTAGCTTCATGGCCCAGGTCAACCTGGTCTGTCTGCACATCAATCACCGGAATCGTATCTGACCGTGACAAATTATCCAGCATCAGAGATTGGCAGTCAGCGGAGGATTTGGAACCAATGGCCTTGGGAAGGACCCGGACCTCGCTCCGGTAGTTAGCCACTCCGCCCCCCTTACAGATGGATTTGCTATTGATATTCGAGGAGGTGTGGGGGGCCGCATGAATGACCTTCATCCCCGTGTCAATGACCTGGTCATGACCGGCAAAGCTGATCCCCGTGTAGTCACTCCTAGCATACTCCCCCTTCAAAATGCTCATGGGATAGAGATTGCTAACCCGAGACCCAAAGGAGCCTGAAACCCACTCAATGGTCCCATTTTTCTCCACAATGGCCCGCTTGGTATTCAAATTGTACATATTCTTCGACCAGTTTTCGATCGTTGAATAACGGAGGGTCGCCCCCTCGCCTACAAAGAGCTCAACCGCCCCGGCATGGAGGTTCAGGGCATTATACTTCGGTGCCGAACAGCCCTCGATAAAGTGACAATAAGAGCCTTCTTCCAAAATAATCAAAGTATGTTCAAATTGTCCCGCCCCGGGAGCATTCAACCGATAATAGGACTGGAGAGGGACATCCACCTGGACCCCCTTAGGGACATAAACTAAAGATCCCCCACTCCAAAGGGCGTAGTGAAGGGCTGCATAGCGGTGGGCCGTGGGAGGAATACATTTGCCAAAATACTTCTTGACGAGCTCCGGATACTGGGCGGCTCCCACATCGAAATCGCAATAGATGACTCCCTTGTCTTCCATCTCCTTGGTCAGACGGTGGTAAACAATTTCAGAGTCATACTGAGCACCAACCCCCGAAAGCTCCTGCTTGTACTCAGCTTCTGGGATACCCAGGCGGTCGAAGGTATTTAAAATATAGTCAGGTAGCTCTTTCCAGTCGGCCGTGGCCTTAGCCTGGGGCTTGATATAGGTCACAATTTTTTCCATCTGGACGGGACTAATATCGGTCCCCCAGAGGGGGTTATGGGCCTGCTCGAAGAGGTGAAGGCCCTCTAAGCGGCGCTCTAAGAGCCAGGAAGCCTCATTTTTGTGGGCCGAAATATCCCGGACAATCTCTTCGCTGAGCCCCATATCTCCGGCGCTAGCACTGTAATCAACTTCATCCTTGATATCATAGATGCCCCGGTCAAAATTTGCCTCTTCCTTGGCAAAAGCGGCCTTGGGATCCGATGTCGCAGGGTTTTGTTTACGATCTTCCATAGGCCCTTACCCTTCCTGTCCTGGGTCTGGGGCCCCTTTCACCCGGAGGGCCTCCCGAGCTGCCTGGAGCTGGGCCGCACTATAGCCTGCCATGGCAGCAGCTTGCCCCTGAACCAGGGGATGGGTGCTGGCCGCAACCGTACTTGTAGATTGGGTAGGAGTAGATTGGGTCGGGGCAGCTTGGGCGGGAGTATTTTCTACATCAGCAATCCACCCATAGCCTTCCTGACGGACCTTCTCCAGGAGATCTTGGCCCCCATGAGCTACAAATCTTCCCTTATGGATAACATGAACATAGTTCGGCTGAATCCGGTCGATCAGTTCATCATGGTGGGTTACAAGGATCAAAGCCCGATCCTTGCTCTTATAGCCTTCCAAGGCCTTGGCAACCACCCGAACGGCATCTACGTCCAAGCCGGAATCGATCTCGTCCAACATGGCCAGCTCTGGTTCCAACATGAGGAGCTGGAGCATTTCGCTCTTTTTTTTCTCTCCCCCTGAAAAGCCCACATTGACATAGCGCTCTGCATAGGAATGGTCCATCTGGAGCGCATCCATATGCCGATAAAGGTCTTTCATAAAGGTCCGGAAGGGGACTTTCTCTTGGGTCTTAGCGTAGAGGGCAGAACGGATGAATTCGGCCAGAGTAATCCCGGGAATCTCCTCCGAATTTTGGAAGGTCATAAAGAGCCCGGCTCGAGCGCGCTCATCTGCTGTCCAATCGTTGACTTCCTCGCCCTTCACTCGGATGGTCCCAGAAGTAAGTTCGTAGGCGGGATTTTTCATGATGACATTGAGGAGGGTGCTTTTGCCGCTACCATTGGGGCCCATTATGACATGAACCTCCCCGGGGTTAATAACCAAGTCAAGGTTATGCAAAATCTTCTTTTTCCCAGCCGAGGCTGATAAATTTTCAATGCTGATAAAAGACATGTACGATCCTCCTAGGGAAAGGCTAGTTTTTCCCCATTATCTCCTTGATTTTCCCCTCGATAAAGGCCTTTAGCGGCTCTCCTTCAACCTTTAGCTCCCCCGTTGCCATATCGGGGAAAATGCTATAAAAAATCACATAGAGGCGATTATCCTGGATATAGTAAGCTTCCTTATGGCCCGGGATAAAGAAAACTTCTACGGTATCGTAGGGAGTCTCCCCAGCATAAGTCTCTTTCAAATAATCAAAATTTAATTGTTTAATCGGGTTGAGGATCGCATGCATGGCTTCTAAATCCTCCGTAATCCGCATATTTTGACTCCAGAACTTTGATTCTTTTTTCGTCAGTCCGTTTAAAATCTCCCGGTTCACCAGGCCCGATAACACCTTTCGCACTGAATCCTGGGTAAAATCATCCCCATACAGGACCTGCATAGCCGGTTTCTCCGCCAGCTGGGTAAAGTAAAAATCACCAACTTTTTCTTTATTCACGATGGATTCCCACAAAAAAACCATCATTTCTACTGTCTCAAAATCAATGTGCACCTTTGTAAGCATAGTTACCTCCGTATCGTCTTATTATAACACGTCAGCTGGAAAATGGGGCGCATCAGCCAGAATGCCGTCCTTCAGGGCTTCATAGGTTGCAGCCGCCCCTTCAAGGTCAACTCTGGCACCCAGTTCCTGCAAAGTCGCTGTTGTGGTTCGTCCAATCGACACCACCCGGTTTCGCTTCCAGACCTCTTGCAAATCCTCCCCCATCAGTCGGGCAAATCTTCTCCCCATCTGCGATGATGAATAGATCAGATAGGCCCCTTCCAAGTCCTTCATCAAATATTCCAGCTCTTCCTTGGTTCCCGTCTCTTCTATCTGATAGACAACCATGTCGGTCACTTCGCCCCATTGGGCTAATTCTTCTGGTAAAATCTTCAGTCCTAAATTCGACCGTATTAAAAGGAACTTCCACTTTTTGGCCCCGACTTGTCCATCATCCTGGTCTGAACCGCATTCGCCCGGTCCGACCATTTTAGCTTTTTTTGCCGTTTTAGCTTCTTTAGCTTCTTTGGCTTCCATCACCACCCTATCTCGGACCCAATCGATGGCACCCCGTGTATCATAGGTCTTAGGAGTCTCAGCCTTCACTCCAAGGATTTCTTGGCAGGCCTGAGCTGTCTCTGGTCCAATCGCCAAAATGATCTTTTTCTCCAACAAGGATCGAATTTCCGGCAAACTAGCCTGTTCTTCTACAAGTTCGGCAAAATACTTGACCGCATTGGTTGATGAGAAGAAACAAAAATCATAGGCTGCAAAATTCCGGAAGACCTGATCAACCACCTTGGTCTGCATTTCTGTCAGGATCGGTGTCATCCCCAACAGGGGTAAGGCCAGGACCTTAGCTCCCATGGACTCAAACATCTCGATACTAGGCCCCATCTTATCTGCCGCCCTAAAGACCGCCACGGTCTGGCCATAGAGGGGGCCTAGGCGCTGGGCTGTGGTATGATAGGGGAAGGATTTTAATTGAGACTCTCGAGGAAGTGGTTTCGGATCTCCAGCCTCCCTCGCTAGGTCGCTCGCTCGACCAGGAGCCGGTGCCATGTCAGCATCAAAATGGGCAAGCTTTTGCACCAAATGCAAGAGAATCTTCGTCCCTTTCTCTAAGGCCTGGACAGAGGCAAATTCATAGCGACTGTGGGCATTTTCATAGCCCGCACTGAGATTAGGAGCTGGGAGGCCACGTCCTGACAGAGCTGACCCATCGGTCCCTCCCCGGAATGCCAAGGGCTGGGGTGTTATGCCCGCCTCTGAAATGGCTTCCTTCAAGGCCTCAATCAAGAAAGGGAAGGGCTTCACATATTTTTGCAAATTTTCATAGCCATTGGCAAAGGTTAAGGAGAATCCCGCATCCGGATATTTTTCTACAAAATAACCTAGCAAAGTCCGGATGAGTTCTTGCCTGCCCACAAAATCTTCCCAGTCAAAGTCCCGGATCAAAATATACAGCTTGGCCTCTTCCACGGTCGCCTGGATGGTGTGAGGGTGATAAAAACCTTCTCTTCCCTCGGTAAACTGAGGCCGCTCCCTAGGAGGCAAATGGTGGATAAAGTCACTAGCAATCTCCAAGGCATTCACAAGAACTCCCTTTGCCACCGCCGTATGAACATTTTTCCCCCGGATGGTCAGTTGGGCCTCCGTTGCATAGAAGGTCTCTTCACTATAGTATCCAACCTTACTCCCATCAATCGTATAGGCCAACTGTGCCCCAAAACGTTCCAAGTCCAGGTTCCTAGCCAGACCCCCAACTTCTTCATCCGGAGTAAAGGCAATCTTAATAGGCCCATGCTCCACTTCTGGATGCTTTTGCAAATACTCCACCAAAGTCATCAGTTGAGCGATTGCCGCTTTGTCGTCAGCTCCGAGGAGGGTCTTTCCATCGGTCACAACGAGGTCTTCTCCCCGATAGAGAAGCAATCGAGGAAATTCTTCAGGGTCAAGGATAATCCCATTTTCTTCATCTAGCGGAATTTTGTTTCCCTGATAATCCTCCACAACTCTTGGATTGACATTTTTCCCCGTAACTTCTGTAGCGGTATCTAGGTGGGCAATCAAGCCTATGGCTAAGCCTCCACCGTCTTTGCGTGTAGAAGGAAGGCCAGCATAGACCAGACAAGCCTCTTGATCGAGATATACATCAGTAAGACCTAAGTCTAAGAGTTCATCTCTTAACATCTTGGCCAAATTCAATTGGCCAGGGGTGGAATAGGCCTTACCAGTATTGGCCTTGGATTGGGTGTCTATCTTTACATAGCGTAGAAAGCGCTGCCGTACACTATCATAAAATTGTCCCACAAGCTACCTCCTTAGTTGATTTAATTGAAATCTATCTATGATAGCAAAAAAGCTGGTTTCTAGCAAAACTAGAAACCAGCTCCATTGGCATCCTACAACAAAACAAATACAATCCACTCGGAAATATTGCTCAGGTGCATTTGGGTGCAAAATGAAACCCTGGGTGCAGTTTGAACCCTGAGCACGTCGTTCAATCTTAACTTGAGAGTGGTACTCTTCCAAATTATACCTAAATGTTAATCAAAATTCTCTTTGCTCATAAATAGCCCTTGAACACAGGTAAGAAATCCCATTCACCAAGATAGCAGCCGCAGCCAAGATCAGGGCAAGGTAGCGACTGTCAAGGTTAAAGCCTGCCTGCAGCTTAGCCACAAGCCACACCTTATTGGAGGATATGCTAGAGAAAAAGGCAAAAATGACAAAATAGAGGCCGACGAAGATGAGTCGGGCTTTCGCTTCCCCAAAGCGATACATCAAGGGTAACTGGACAGCTGAGATAAGACTGGTCATGAGAAAAATTCCGGGAACCAATAAAAACCAATCCAATGCCAGGGGGTTATCCTGTGTCAGCCAGGGCATAACTAAGGATAAGATGACGGCCAAGGTCGACATAAACCAAACAACCACATAGCGGCTCAAAACAATCGTTGACCTTTTAACAGGTGACGGCACAAGGTAGTGGTCAAGCCGGTCTTTGCTATCGGCACCAAAGAGCATACCCAGGATAATAATCGGTAGCATGATAAAAAAGAAGGGTAAAAGGTAAATCTGACCTTCTTTATAAAAATAAAAATCGATAACTGCTAGAATTGCCAGCTTCAAAGGCAAGGCCTTCTTTAAGGCTACAAAATCTTTATAAAGCAAGGCTTTCATTTTTGTCCTCCTTAATGGTGAAAACCATAATATCTTCAATACTGGCCTTGTCCAGTCTGAGGTCAGCCGGTACAAGGTCACGCTTAACCAGGGCCTCGATACCAAATCGGTGCTTCCGGTAACCGACCACAGCCCCGGGGTCAAAGGCTTGCAACTGGTCTTCCGTGAGGGCAGCAATCCCATATTCTTCAGCTAAGCTGTCCTTGTTCTCTATAAAGAGCAGTTGGCCCTTGTGGATAAAGGCAATGTAGTCAGCAATTTTTTCTAAATCAGATAGAATATGAGATGAGATAAAGACTGTATGGTTTTCGTCTTGAAGATAGTCCAATAAAACATCTAAGACATCGTCCCTAATGACAGGGTCAAGCCCGCTTGTGGCCTCATCTAAGAGTAATAGCTTGGCCCCATGAGAGAGGGCAACCGCCAGACCAAGCTGCATTTTCATACCTCGTGAAAGATCCTGAACCCGTCTTTTTTCAGAAAGATGAAAGGACTTGATAAGCCTCTGAAAGGCTTCATCCTGCCAAGCCTTGCCATAGAGTAAGCTATGGAAACGCTGCACATTGGCCAGGGTCATTGCCCCGGGTAAAAACAGGTCATCAAAAACATAAGCAATGTCCTTCTTTTGTTCCTCTGTTATTTTCTCAAGCGGTTTGCCCAAGATATTGATTTGGCCACTATCGGCCTCCATCAAGCCTAGTAAGAGTTTAATCGTCGTGCTCTTACCAGCTCCATTTTCCCCAATATAGCCGACAACACAACCGGTCGGGACAGAAAAAGTGAGTGGTCCCAAGTGAAAGTCACCCAGCTTTTTCGTAACCCCCTTTAATTCGATCGCCTTAGTCATGATCCTCCTCCAAATTATCCAGCATGCTAATTAAGTCCTCACGTGATAAGCCGAGGATTTTGGCATAGCCGAGAACAGCTGTCAGATTCTCCTCAATCTTTCTAAGGAAACTTTCCCTGACAAGGTCTTGGTTCTGGGGAGCGACAAAACTCCCCTTACCTTGAACAGAATGGATAAAGCCATCCTTCTCTAGCTCGTCGTAAGCCCGCTTGGTGGTGATAACACTCACCCTAAGTTCCTTGGCCATAACACGGATTGAAGGTAGGGGCTCGTCAGCCCCCAACTCCCCGTTCAAAATAGCAAACTTGATTTGATTTTTTATTTGTAGGTAAATCGGATCATCGCTCGAGTTCTTAATATGAATATTCATTTTCACCTCCGCCCGCCTACTGTTCATAGTGTATATGAACAGTAGGTCTGTGTCAAGGCCTGAAAAACAGCCCTATTGTTAATCTGAAAAGCCTTGACATTATATCTAGTTAGATGCATAATGTATCTAATTAGATTTAACAAAAAAAAGGGAGGGGGTATACAGTGGACGACCTCAAGTTATTTATCAGCTTATCCCGCACAATGCTTTATCTTGATCGAGAGACAGATAAAATCTATAAAGAACACGGAATTACAAAGACACAATTTGCCGTCCTGGAAGTTCTTTATCATAAAGGGGATCTTAGTCAATGCGATATTCGCCAACTGATTTTGACAACTGCCGGGAATCTCCCCGTGGTGATCAATAATCTTCTTAAAGTAGACCTGATCAGTAAACGACCCCATGAAGAAGATGGCAGGCGTCAGGTTTTATCCTTAACTTCAAAAGGAAGGAAGCTCATTGAAGAAGTATTTCCTGAAAACCAGAAATGCATTGAAGATTCTTTCTCTGTTTGGACAGAAAAAGAAAAAGATATGCTACATGCAGCTATGAAGAAATTTAGAAAGGAACATGATGAAAGCTAAAATTTTAGAAAGAGTGAAAGGCATAAACACAAGTGATGGCGCAGGCGTTAAACTTGTTCGTGTCCTCAGTAACAAAACTGTTGAAAGCTATGATCCCTTCCTCATGCTGGACAGCTTTGATTCTACCAATTACGATGATTACAAAGCAGGATTCCCCATGCATCCACACAGAGGAATTGAGACCATCACTTACCTATCTGCTGGTCATGTAAGCCATCGCGACTCTTTGGGTAACGAAAAAACCATTGGACCAAAATCCATTCAATGGATGACCGCTGGATCTGGAATTCTTCACTCAGAATTTTTTGATGAAGAAGATCGTCTCTTAGGTCTTCAACCCTGGTTGAATTTACCCAGGCATAACAAAATGACTTCTCCAAGTTACAATGAAGTGCTCCCTGAGGACATCTCCGTTGTAAATCGAGAAGGAGCAAAGATCCGCGTTTATAGCGGAAGTCTCGAAGATGCAAAATCTGACCAGGCCCAATATAACCCACTGGATTTCTATGCCATTGACTTAAATGGTTCCGTCACCATCTCCCCTAAAGAAGGGTATACAGTGAATCTCTTTACCCTGATCGGCGACATTAAAGTCAACGGTGAAACTGTAGAAGAAAAAACATCTGTACGACTTTCAGAAGGTGACGTAACCCTGGAAAGCGATGGTGAAGCAGAAGTCGTTTGGATGGCGTCTCCCCCACTTAAAGAACCTGTTGCTTGGGGTGGACCCATTGTTATGAATACAAGAGAAGAGCTAAATCATGCCTTCCAAGAATTATCAAAAGGAACATTTTTAAAGGAGAGTATACAAGAATGAAATTTTTAGACTATGTTGAAAAAAGACGTTCATACTACGCACTGGACAATCAAGTCAACATCACGAAAGAAGAATTAGAAGAACTTATTGCAAAGGCACTTCGTGTTACACCTAGTCCCTTCAATATGCAAGCGACAAAGCTCGTTCTCATTCTTGATGATGAGCACAGAAAATTCTGGAACAAAGTAAATGGAACCTTCGATAACAGCATCAATGCCCAAAAATTCAAAGGCTTTCACGATGCCAAAGGAACGATTCTCTACTTCATTGACAAAAGAATCGTAAAAGGACTGCAAGATCAATTCCCAGCCTACGCTGATAACTTTGCACAGTGGGCCGGTCATGAAAATGCTATGATGCAATTCAATCTATGGGTAGCTTTACGTAACGAAGAACTGGGTGCAAGTCTACAACACTATAATCCGGTTATCGATGAGTGGGTAAAAGAAGACTATGACCTAGATGAGAATCTAGAACTAGTTGCACAAATGCCCTTTGGTCGTATTTTAAGTGAACCTAAAGCCAAAGATAAACTTCCTACAGAAGAAAGACTTAAAATCTTCGGATAAGGGATACTCAGTTAATATAAAATAACTAAAACAAAAAAAGCATTTCACACTTCCTCCCGATTATTATAACAATGCTATGATTTATGCCGATCACATAGATATAAAAGGTCGAACGTTCTCTATTCCCTTGTTCACTCCCCGCAGTTTACAGTCAACGGAATCGGATATTTCGCAAAAAAACAGCACCGTTTAAGGCTACGGAAAAGCCTTCTAAATAGGGGGACAGTAAAATCATATAAGACCTTTGGAGGAGGGGATAAATGGGCTGGTCTGACCGGATAGCTTGGGCAATCTCAGCGTCCGAAAAGCCCAAGGCCCCTTCCCGGTCTAAGAGCAGGCGGAAGGCATCAAGGGGGTTGTCAGTACCGCCGGCCATGTAACCATAGGTGAAATCCGCTCGATCGCCCTCTTTTAACTTATCTTCGGTCGTAATCTTAGTCTTGAGCGAGAAGTAACCAAACCATTCCTTGATATTAGAAACGAGTAAGCGGTAATGGATCGTGTCCGGATCGCTTATAGCCAAGTAACCTTCTTTCTTTAAGCGCTCAATTCCCAAACGCTCCAGTGCATCTGCGAAGGTTTCTCTAGCTGCCGTTTTCTGCTCATGATTTGGTTTTTTGCGATCCAATAGCGGTTCAGAGTTATCAAATAGGATTGTATTTGGCAAGGATTGCACGTCTAAAACGGCATCCATAGCCTGAATAATGGCAGGATCATAAAAGAGGGGATCAGCCGACTCAACCTTAATAAAGTCAATATCCGTCGTTAAATAATAGAGTCGGTCCGGTCGGCCGGAAGCACTCTCTCGCCTTTGTAGGGGGATTTCGTAGAAGGGAGTGCCAAACAAGTCAACATCACCGCAGACAAACATTTCATAGGCGGCAAAGGGATCTTTTTCAAGGCGGATTTCAATTGTTTTAAGCCCCGTATTAGCAAAGTCCCAATAGGCCCGGTTAGCTTCCAAGATGATTTTTTCACCTTTTTTAGCGGCGACGTCCGGTAGAGTTGGGCCATCCGGATTAGCTGCAACTTGCCCTTCTACCCCCACTTGCTCTACCTCCTCAACTCGGGGAACATAAGGTCCGTTATAAAGTGTCTCACCGGCTTCAGTCACTTTAGACGGAAAAAAAAGCATATGCGAAACCCAGCCTGGAAAACGCTCAAAAGGCTGCCTTAACCGTACCGTTAGGGTCAGACCCTCTGCCTCGATCCCCACCTCGTCAGCCGCCAGCTGCCCTTGGTGGTAAGCTTCTGCTCCTTCAATCCAAAAAAAACGCCTCAACTGATAAGCACTTAAGCCGGTTCCTGAATTTGCCTCCGGCTTAAGACGGTCCAACCAGGTTCGGCGAAAATCTTCTGCCGTCAAGGGCGACCCGTCACTCCACTTTAAGTCAGGTCGCAAAATAAAAACCCAAGTCCTGCCATCATCCGGGCTGTTAAATGTTTCAGCCTGTTGGCACGATACTTGACCGGCCGGATTAAAAAAGGTCAGACCCTCATAAACTTGCCCTATTAAGGTTCGCTCCTCTTGTCTATTGGCCAAAACGGGGTCCAATGAGTAGGGGCCGGCCGGCATCACCAGGCGAAGGATATTTTTCCCACCAGTCGATCGCCTGCCACCCGCCTGTCCTTCACTCTCCCTATCCCTATAAATGTCAGGTCCGCCCGGCGAGTGGCCGCCTTGACCGCACGAACTTGCAGAATAAGCCAGAGAAAAAATAACCAAGCATAAGGCTAAAAAACGCCTAGGAAAATGTTTCAAGAAAACAGCCCGCAAACAACTGGTTGATATTAAGCCTAAACACCTTTTTAAGCCCCTAACATTCCCGGCATTCACTAAATCCGTCTCATCTACCCCCTTCATACTGGTCCTCTTCCTTACTCAGGTGGCCGGACTCCATCCGGTAGACAGTCTTACCATAGCGCAGGGTGTCAAGTTCATGGGTTACCACTAAAAGGGTAACACCATCTTGGTTAATCCTTTTTAAGATATCCATCACCTTATTCGTATTTTCTACATCCAAGTCAGCCGTCGGCTCATCAGCAATTAATAGGCGCGGCTCATTCATTAAGGCCCGGGCAATTAAAAGGCGGCGCAACTCACCACCGGACAGCTCTGAGGGATAGGCCTGAGCCAGGTCTTTAATGTCCAATTGTTCAGCAAGGTAACGGGCCCGGCCATAGGCATCTCCTTCTCGCTTGGCCAGATAAAAGGGCAAGGCTATATTTTCAACAACCGTCAAGGCAGGTAAACTGACCGCCTGTTGGGGGATAAAACCCAGCTCTGTATTTCTAAGGGCCGTCTTTCCCCCTTCGTCCATCTGCTCATAAGCATGGCCACAAATATTAATCTCACCGGACGTCGGTAGAAGCAGACCGGCCAGTAAATTGAGGAGGGTGGTCTTGCCACTGCCGGAGCGGCCCACTACATGGACAAAGTCACCGGCCTCCACTTGCAAATCTACATCCTGGACTGCTGCCACCTCCCGGCGGCCGTTTTTAAATGTTTTACACAGATTTTTGACCCGGATCATGTAACTCCTCCCTCCTTACGCCCTCGGTAATACATTTATTCCGTCCACCCTTAAAACGGCGGTCGGAAGTCTAACGGTCTACTTTCAGTTGGCCGACCGGAAGTCCAAATATATCTCAGACCGCTCCAATTTAAACAAGGCCGGATATGAGGCCAAGGGGGCAGTCGTAGTAGCAATCACTAAGGATAACAATACAAGGGTCACTTGACCGGCAACCGATAAGGTTTGGAAGGGAATATTGAGGGAACGACTAATGCCGGAAGACCACAACATGCTGCCGCAGAAGCCGGCCAGACTCCCAATCAAGCCTCCCCTAAAACTGATCAAACCGGCCTCGAATAAGACCGTCTTATTTAAAAAGCCTTTACCGGCACCTAGGATCTTGAGGGTAGCCAATTCTTTTTTTCGCTCCCTCAACAAGGCCGAAAAAGTCAAGGCTAAAATAAGTACAGATAGCAGCCAAACAATGGCAATCGCCCCATAAAGCAAGGCAGACAGGGTTCCTAAATTAGCCGAAATATCATTAATGAAGCGCTTGCTGACAATGGCAAAAATTCCCTCGCCAGCAAACTGGTTAGAAATATAAGCGGCCAGCTTAGAAGGGTCAACATTTGGCTGCGCCTTCACCATCAAACAGGAAATACGCCCCTCTTCTGCCGCTTTGTTAGGGCCTAGGCGCTCACTCTCTTTAGCTAGCATCCTGGCCGTATCCATATTTACAAAAATCGTTGCATCAAAGCCCATGCCAGTCTTTTCCAGCCGGCCGGCAATGGCAATGGTCTGATTAAAAAAGTGAACTTGGTCACCGGCCTCACCGACGATATTGCCACCAACCAAGGCAGTACTATCTTTCAGTTCGCCCTTAAATTGACTGCGCAACCAGGGCTTAATTAAAAAATCAGTCGGTTCGTCAATGCCGATAATTTGCACAGGATAAGAACAGCAGGAGGCTGACAGGGTGGC